>Ga0307286_10000263_pt1 | contig 14226 bp, 14 predicted proteins | sample ER_DNA_140_FD_194478 | JGI IMG/M metagenome (GOLD analysis project Ga0307286, IMG submission 194478) | Bulk soil microbial communities from the East River watershed near Crested Butte, Colorado, United States - ER_DNA_140 | ecosystem: Environmental > Terrestrial > Soil > Floodplain | place... | reverse complement strand
ACTCCAGGCCTGCGGGGCGGGCGGCACCTTCGTCAAGCGGATCATCGGCCTCCCCGGCGAGACCGTCAGCGAGCGCCGCGGGACGATTCTCATCGACGGAAAGGTGCTGGACGAGCCCTACCTCGACCCCTCGGAGCGCGACCAGCGGACCGGAAAGTGGACGGTCCCGGACTGGAGCTACTTCATGATGGGCGACAATCGCTCTCAGTCATGCGACAGCCGCGAGTGGGGCTCGGTGCCGCGAAGCGACCTCATCGGGCCGGTTTTCGCGGTCTACTGGCCCCCTCAGCGAATCAGCCTCCGCTAGCCCTGCCGCCGCTGGGGCCTGCTCGCTTGCCTCCTTTGCGAGCGCTGCGCCAGCGGCGGCAGACGCGCCTTGGGGGGCCGTTTCGCTATCCTGATGCGTCGGCCCGCGCGGCCGCCCTCTCCTATGAGTACGCCCATCGACATCCTCGAGCGCAAGCAGCTGCGCGACGGCATCCCGCAGTTCAAGGCGGGAGACACGGTGCGCGTGCACTTCCAGGTGATCGAGGGGCAGCGGCGCCGCGTGCAGGTCTTCGAGGGCATCGTCATCAAGCGCCAGGGCGCCGGAGTGCGCGAGACCTTCACGGTGCGCAAGAACTCCTTCGGCGTCGGCGTCGAGAGGACGTTCCCGCTCCACTCGCCCAAGATCGAGAAGATCGAGGTGATGGCGATCGGGGACGTCAACCGCGCGAAGCTCTACTACCTCCGCTCCAAAGTGGGGAAGAAGGCGCGCGTCCGGGAGAAACAGCGGAGCTAGCCGCTATTCTCGGGCCCGTGCGCAAGACGGGCCGGAAGCTCCTGAATTACGACCGCCGGCTCGGTGCGCGCTTCGTCGCCGGGGCGGACGAAGCCGGGCGGGGAAGCCTGGCCGGGCCACTGGTCACGGCTGCCGTCCTTTTCGACTACGACGTCCTCCGCGACCACCGGGTGCGGCCGCTCGCGATCCTGAACGACTCGAAACAGCTCACGCCCGACGAGCGAGCGAGGCTCTTCCACGCCGTCACGGGCTGCGCCGCGCGGATCGCCGTCCGCATCATCCCGCCGGCCGTGATCGACTCCGACGGCCTCCATCGCTCCAACCTGCGGGGCCTGCGCGAGACGCTCGCGGACCTGTCCCCACCTGCGGAGGTCTGCTTGGTAGATGGCTTCCGGCTGGGCCCGCTTGCCCCGGCGCACACGGCCGTGGTGGACGGCGACACGCGGAGCGCAGCGATCGCCGCGGCGTCCATCGTCGCCAAGGTCGTCCGTGACCGCGTAATGCACCGCATGGACGCGCTCTATCCAGCCTACGGCTTCGCCTCGCACGTCGGCTACATCACGCCCGGGCACTCGGCTGTCGTGCGCGAGCGCGGGCCGAGCGAGATCCACCGGATGTCTTTCGAGGCGCGCTGCTATGCCGAGCAAACCGTCGGCGCGGGCGCTCGGGCCTAGAGCAGAGCGGCGCGTCCGCCTCTATTACCGCCTGCGTGGCTACAGCGTGCTCGAGGCGAACGCACGGGCGGGCCGGAACGAGCTCGACATCGTCCTTCGCCGCGGGCGCCGCTTGGTGTTTTGTGAGGTCAAGGCGCGAAGCGGGGACGGCTACGGCGACCCACGCGAGGCCGTCGGCCCCGAGAAGGAGCGGCGCCTACGGCGCGCCGCCGAGATCTGGCTCGCGCGACACCCGGCGTTCCTCGAGCTCGAGGTCGCCTTCGAGGTCGTCGGCGTGCGCGGGAAGCGGATCGAGCGCGTGCCGCTTTAGGGGCCGGGGTGCGGGTCGTGGATGCGGTAGATGTCCGCCACGGAGTCGTCGTTGCAGAGGTACCGGTTGTAGAAGAAATCCACGCTCCCGTCTGCGTTTTCTCGCACGTAGCCGTTGTCGATGTCCTGATGGTTCGGGAGGTCGGCGACGACCGTCCCACCCGCGGGATCCGAGACGCCGAAGTACCGGACGATCTTCGCGTTGCCGCAAGCCTTCCCACCTCGAGCGGTGTAGACGATTCCCGTGGACGTCACGCCTGCGCCGTACTGATACGTCGTTGCGCTCGGCTCCTCCAGCACCGTGTTCGTCTCAGACGAGATCTGTCGTCGCACCACATCGCATGACGCGTCGCAACGGATCCAGACCGCGTAGTCGCCGTTGACCTGTCCGGGCTCGCGGAAACTGAACGACTCGTCGAGGATCGTTTCGATCCCGGTAGGCAGGTTGCGGAGGATGACTCGCTGATTGCTGCTCGAGTTCGACTGTCGCCCGTAGAGAAGCCATTCGCCCGAGATGCTCGGTTCCCATTCCCACGCGGACGTATTCACGCCGGAGGGCGGATTCGATCGTATGTGCGTGTCGGCGTTGTAGAGCTTGATGTTCGAGTTTCCCCGGACGACTTGCTGGTACGCGACCATCGGGGGGTCGATCCCCCCGAGATAGCCGAAGCCCTTGGTGTTCAGCTTCACCCGGGGCTGACTCCCTCGCTTCAGGTAGGCGTCGGAGTGGCTCGGATGAGCCCTGGAGTTTTGGGACCACGCGAAGTACTTGGTGCCCCCCGCCGAGGCCGCGGCCGGGTAGCGCTCGTAGAGCCGCGTCGTCTTGACTCCATGCTGGCCGAGCAGTGCATAGGCGACCGGAACCAGGGAGAGTGCGGCGACCCCCGCAACGATGAAAAGACCCCTGCGCATTGACCTCTCCTCCGCAGAAGTGGAGGCTCGACGATACTCCTCCACGTACCTTTTGTCACTACTCCGGCGCAGTGCGCGCACGTTCTGAGCGTCGGATGGCCGTAGCTTCGAAGGGGTGCTCGCACGCGCCACCACCCATGCTCTCGTCGGTCTCGAAGCTAGGCCCGTCGAGGTCGAGGCCCACCTACAGCGAGGCGTGCCCGCGTTCGCGATCGTCGGCCTGCCCGACAAGGCGTGCCAGGAGGCCAAGGAGCGCGTGCGGAGCGGGATCACGAGCGCGGAGCTCGAGTGGCCGCTGCGCCGCATCACGGTCAACCTCGCCCCCGCGGGCCTGCGCAAGGAGGGATCGGGCTTCGACCTGCCGATCGCGCTCGCGGTGCTCGCCGCCTCTCACCAGATTCCGGCGGCGCGGCTCGCGCTCCACGCCGCCCTCGGTGAGCTCGCGCTCGACGGGCGCGTGCGTCCTGTGCCCGGGGCGCTCGTCGCCGCCGAAGCCGCGCGGCGAGCCGGCCTCGACCGGCTCATCTGTCCGCCTGAATCGGCGCGGGAGGCGGCTCTCGCCGGCATCGAGCCCGTTCCCGTCGAGCACCTGACCGAGGCATGCGCCTACCTTCGAGGCGTCGCCGAGCCGCGTACCGTCGAGCCGCAGCCCACGTCGAACGGCTCGAGCGGGCCCGACCTCTCCGAGGTCCGGGGGCAGGAACGGGCTCGACGCGCGCTCGAGCTCGCTGCCGCCGGTCGACACAACCTGCTCCTCGCGGGGCCGCCCGGGACGGGAAAGACGATGCTCGCGCGCCGGCTGCCGGGGATCCTCCCGGCTCTGACGATCGAGCAGGCCCTCGAGGTGACACGCATCCATTCGGTCGCGGGGCTTCTTCCCGCCGGCAGGCCGCTCGTCGACCGGCCGCCGTTTCGCGCCCCACATCACACGGCTTCGACGGCTGCGATCGTTGGAGGTGGAATCGGCCCGCGCCCCGGCGAGGCCAGCCTCGCGCACCAGGGAGTCCTGTTCCTCGACGAGCTGGCGGAGTTCTATCGGCCCGCGCTCGAAGCCTTGCGCCAGCCGCTCGAGGACGGGACGATCTCGATCGCGCGCGTGCAGGGCCAGGCCCTGTTTCCCGCGCGCTTCGTCCTCGTCGGGAAGATGAACCTCTGCCCGTGCGGTGGCCGCGGCGACCCCGCCGCCGAGTGCTCGTGCTCCCCCCAGCGGCTGGCCGCGTATCGCGACAAGCTGTCCCGCGCGCTGCTCGATCGCTTCGACCTCGTCGTGCAGGTGCCGCGTGCCCGGGCGGTCGAGCTCAACGGAAGCCCCGGCGAGGCCTCGGCGATCGTTCGCGAGCGCGTGGAGGCGGCGGCCGTGCGGTTGCGCGATCCGCCGTCCCTCTCGGAGCCCGCAGCCGCGCTCCTCACGCGCGCGGTCGATTCCCTTCCGCTATCGGGTCGCGGACGGGCGCGGGTCGCGCGCGTCGCTGGGACGATCGCCGTCCTGGCAGGGTCCGGCGCGGTCGCCGCCGAGCACGTTGCCGAGGCGCTCTCGTACCGCTCTCCGACGGAGCTCGGCCCGTGGACGTGACAGCGGTCCGGACGATCGCGCGCCGGGAGCGCGGCTATCCGCCCCTCCTCGCGGAGCTGCACGATCCGCCTGCTGCTCTCTTCGTTCGCGGAGAAGTCGAGGCGCTGTCGGAAACGGGCGTGGCGGTCGTCGGTGCCCGTAGCTGCTCGTCCTACGGCGCTCAGGTCGCGCGGGCTCTGGCCCGCGATCTCGCCCGTGCGGGAGTCCTGGTCGTCAGCGGCCTCGCGCGCGGTGTGGACGGGGAGGCTCACCGGGGCGCGCTCGAGGGAGGCGGGAAGACGGTTGCCGTGCTTGGTTGCGGCATCGATCGCGACTATCCGCGCAGCCATGCCGAGCTCGCGCGGCGCATCGTTGCTCGAGGCGCGGTCGTCTCCGAGTACCCGCCCGGTGTCGAGCCGGCGCCCTGGCGGTTCCCGGCCCGTAATCGCATCATCGCAGGGCTCGCGAGGGCGACGGTCGTCGTCGAAGCTCGTGAGAGGTCCGGCGCCATCATCACCGCCGACTTCGCGCTCGAGCTGGGCAGGGACGTGTTCGCCGTCCCCGGAGAGATCACATCTGCGCTCTCGGCCGGCACGAACGACCTCCTCCGTCAGGGTGCCGCGCCGATGACCTCTGTCCGAGACGTTCTCGACGCGCTGGGCATCGCTTCCGAGCCGCGCGCGCTTCCATCGTCCCTTTCAGACACGGCTGCCGCCCTGTTCTTGCTCCTCGCCGACGGCGCCCGCGACGCGGACGAGCTGACCCGGGCCGCCGGCCGTCCGAGCGGCGACGTGGCCGCGGCTCTCTTCGAGCTCGAGCTCGCGGGACTGGCGGCCCAGGGGGACGGTGTCTATCGCGCGCTCAGTCCGGAAAGGAGCCGGGTTGCTCGCACGCCCGCGTGAAGAGGTCGTCGTCGATGTTTCGGCCGGTGACGATCAAGACGAGTGGATCGGTAAGGTCGTCCAGTTCGGATATCGCAGCGAGCGCCGCCGCGGCTGCGCCCTCGGCACGAATCCCCGCCGTGGCGAAATCCGCGACCGCCTGGGCGATCCGGCGCTCCGAGACGACCACCATCCTGGTCGCGACCTCGCCGAGCACCCCGACGGCGAATGGAATCGCAACACGGACAGCGAGGCCGTCGGCAAACGTCGCGGAACGGTCGCCGGGCACGGGCTCGCCCGCCTTCCAAGAGTCCACCATCACCGGAGCCTCCTTGGCCGCCGCTCCGATCCGTTCGACGTCGGGCGCCGAGCGGAGCACCGCCCGCCCGACGCCGCCGAGAAGCGCGCCGTTGCCCAGTGGCACGACGATCCCGCCGGGCGTCTCGGAAGTCTGGGCGAGAATCTCGTTGCCGATCGCTTCGTAGCCCGCGTACTGGTCCGGCTCAGCGCCGTCTTCGAAGAAGGGCAGGCCGCGCTGTGACGCGAACGCGCGGGCCTCCTCCTTGGCCTCGTCGAGGTCGGCACCCGTCTGCCTAATCTCGGCTCCGCCATCTTCTATAAGCGCGAGTTTCGCGCGGCTGGTCGTCGCCGGCGCGTAGACGATCGCGTCGATCCCGACGCGCTCCGCCGCCCACGCGGTCGCTGCCCCGTGGTTCCCCGTCGAGGCGGTGACGACTGCGCGGGCGCCGTCGGCCGCGTAGCGGTCGAGCGCGGGCAAGGCGCCGCGCCACTTGAAGGCTCCAAGCTCGTGGAGGTCCTCGCGCTTGAGGAGCAGTTGCCTGCCCGAGAGGGTGGCCTCGTCGAGCGGTGTCGGCGTCATGCGAAGAGCGCTGCTGGGTTCTCGCGGAGCGCCGCCTCGGCGACCCGTGCCGCCTCCACAGAGGCGACGGCTGCGCGTGCGTCCATAACGGGTGCATCGCTGCCGAAGACGAGGCAGTTCGGTCCACACGCCTCTCCGGTCAAGCGCAGCGCGAGCGGGCCGTACGAGGCCGTGTCGTAGTAGATCGCCATTCGCGGGACTTCGCCGCCGCGGGCGCGCAGCCGCTCGAGCTGGAACGGCCCCCCGCCGGCGAGGAAGGCGAAGACGATCCGGAGCTCCGGGTTGCCGCGCGTGAGCCATGCTGCGTATGCGGCCTGCATCTGCGCGGGGTAATCCACGAGCGCGGGCCACCACGCGGGCGCGCCGGACGGCGGCGGCGGGACGGGGCCCGGGTGGACGAAGAGCGTCTGCCCGGCCGCGACGAGCTCTTGGTCGAGCTCGCCCACGCCCGAGACGAGAGCCGGTGCCGGGACGCAAGCGCCGGCAAAGCCTTCCCTGCATTCGGCCACCGCGAAAGCACGCAGTCGGCCACCGGACGCGCCGACGAGCTCGAGGATTCCCTCGTGGTAAGCATCCACGAGCTCCGGGATCCCGTCGCAGGCGAGAGTCGGCTGGAGCGAGACGACCGCGACGTCGATGCCGACCTCGTCGAGCAGGGCGAGGCGCGCGTCCAGGCTGTGCGCCTCGAGGCCGGCCTCGAACGTGCCTTCGCCGAGGATGAGCTCCTCGCCGTCGATCCGCGGAGCGCGGCTGCGCCTCCGGAGCGCAGCGATCAGCTGCTCCGGCCAGAGGTGCTGGTGGACGTCAAACGATGTCATCGGGAGGCCCGAATCCCTAGGCCGGGGCTGTCGGGGACGGTGAGAAATCCTTCGGCGTCGACGCGCACGGGCTCGGCCAGCATGAAGTCGCGGCGCTCCGGCGTCCAGCCCGGCGGGTCGTAGGGGTATTCGATGTACGGGCCGCCGCCGACTCCGGCGGTGAGATGGAGGTTCGCCAGGAGCCCGATGCCGTTCGTCCACGTGTGGGGGGTGAAGAAGTGGCCGCGCGCCGTGACGCGCTCAGCCAGCTCCCGCTCGCGCAGCAGGCCGACGGAGAGCACGGCGTCGGGCTGGTACACGTCGAGGGCGTCCGCGGCCTCGAAGGCCTCGAGCTCCTGCATCGTACGCGCCAACTCTCCCCCGGCGATCCGGAGCCCGCTCTCGCGACGGAGCGAGGCGTATCCCCTGACGTCGTCCCGCGGCAGGGGCTCCTCGAGCCAAAAAACGTCGAGCTCGCGGAGACGCGCGGCGATGGAGCCGACCGCCGCCGGGTCGAGGGCGGGACCGACGTCGCCCGGCATGCGCCAGCCCTGGTTCAGGTCGACCATGATCTCGAGCGAGTCGCCCACCGCCTCCCGAACCGCCTCGACGGCAGCGAGGCCTTCCTCGAGCCGCGCGCGGTCGATCCGCAGCTTGAGCGCGCGAAACCCTTCTTCCATGAGGCGCACGGCCGACTCCGCCCGCTCGGAGGGCGAGCGCTGCTCGCCGGTCGAGGCATAGGCGGGAACGCGGGCGAGCTGGCCGCCGAGGAGCTCGGCCACGGTCTTCCCGGCCGCCTTGCCGGCGATGTCCCAGAGCGCGGCTTCGAACGGCCAGTAGCGGCCGGCGTGGAAGGTGATCGTCTCCAGCACGGCAACGTGGTGCTCGATCGCCAGCGGGTCGGTGCCCACGAAGAGGTGCTCGTAGCGCTCGAAGCCGTCCATTGTGTCGCCGGAGCCGATCCCCGTGAGGCCCTCGTCGGTCTCGACGAAGACGAGAGCCGCCTCGAAGGAACGCCGTGGCTCCGGGTCCCACGCGGCGTGGAACGGAGGGTCGAGCTCGATCGAGCGGCGCTCGAGGCGAACGCGCTCGATCTTCACGCCCGGCGGAAGAAGGGGTTCTGCGGATCCGTGCGGATCGCAAGAAGCTCCTCGAGCCGCGGCTTACCTTGTGCGGCGGAGGAGAGCGCCGCGCTCGTGGCCTCGAGGTTGTTCGCGAAGACCTCCTCCTCGTCCGAGGCCGCCCAGTCGATCCAGACCGCGGCGATGAGGACGAGATCGTCCACCGCGCCCTGAGGGATCGTCCCGTCCGCGACCGACTCGAGGACGCCCTGCGCGACGGCGGCCTGGGCGGCACCCCAGTGGAGGAAGCCGTGCGTCTCGCCGCGGATCTCCGCCTTGTTTACGAAGAGCGTCGGCGGCTTCACGGGCATGTTCGGGCGCGCGACGACCGCGAACGAGGTGTGGCCGGCCCGCGGTGTGGCCAGCGCCGTCGCCCAGGCGATTCCCGCCGGCCCCTCGCGCGGGCCGAGAACGGTGTTGATGTGGGCGGCGTTCGGCCCGCTCCCCGCGAAGCCCTCGCCGATCAGGATCGGGCTCAGGGGCGGATCACCGCCCGCGCGACCTCTCCCGCGTTCATCGCCGCGAAGGCCTCGTTGATCTCCTCGAGTGGATAGGTCCGGGAGACCAGGCGGTCGAGCGGGAGGTGGCCGTCCATGAAGAGGTCGAGCACCTGTGGCATGTCCACCTGGGGGCTGCAGGAGCCGTAGAAGCTGCCGGTGACGATCTTCTCCTCGCGGGCGATGGCTGCGGCCGGGAGGTTGGCGGTCGCGCTCTCCGGCGGCAGTCCCACGGCGACCACCGTGCCGCCGCGTCGTACGGTTGCGTAGGCCTGGGCGAGGACGCCCTGGGCCCCAGCGGAATCCACCGCGACGTCTGCGCCGCGGCCCTGGCTCAGGTCGCGGAGCGCCGAGGTGACGTTGTCGGAGCCCGGGTCGAAGGCATGGGTCGCGCCGAACTCGAGCGCCGTCTCGCGCCTGAACGCGACCGGATCCACTGCGGCGATGACGGCAGCTCCCGCGAGCCGGGCGCCCATGATCGCCGAAAGACCGACGCCGCCGGCACCGAAGATCGCGACGACGCTGCCGGGCTCGACGCGGGCGCGGGTCACGACCGCTCCGTAGCCCGTCATGACGGCGCAGCCCACGAGCGCCGCGACGTCGAGCGGCGCGTCGGCGCGGATGGGGACGCAGCAGCCCTCCGGGACGACGCAGCGCTCGGCGAAGGCCGAGAGGTACGAGTAGTGGTAGAGGGGATCGCCGTTCTGGGAGAGCCGCAGCGTCCCGCCCGGAAGCGTGCCCCGGAACATGTCCTCCATCGCGACGTCGCAGAGAACCTGGCGCCCGCGGGAGCAGTAGAAGCAGCGCCCGCAGGCGGGCAGCCAGGAGAGGATCACGTGGTCGCCCTCGGCGACCGAGTCCACACCCTCGCCCACGGAGGCGACGATCCCGGCGCCCTCGTGCCCGAGCACGGCCGGCAAGGGGTTCGCGGTGGCGCCGGTGACGACGTTCCAGTCGCTGTGGCAGACGCCGCTCGCGGCGAGCTGCACCTCGACCTCGCCCGGGCCGGGCTCTCCGAGCTCGACCTCCTCGACGGTCATGGGCTGATCGAGCCCTCTGAGCACGGCGGCGCGCACGTCCTGATTCTAAGCCGGTGGCCCAGGTACGCTCGCGCCGTGAAGACGCAAGCCGCCGTTCTCTGGGAGCCGGGCCGGCCGATCGAGATCCTGGACGTCGACCTGGCGCCGCCTCGGGACGGCGAGGTGCTCGTCAAGATCGCGGCCTGCGGCGTCTGTGCGAGCGACCTCCACGTGGTCGACGGCGACCTGCCGGAGCCCCTCCCGCTCGTACTCGGGCACGAAGCGGCCGGAGTCGTCGTCGAGACCGGCCCCGGCGTCGAGTCGCTCTCGCCGGGCGATCACGTCGTGCTCGCCCTCGTCCCATCCTGCGGCGAGTGCAGCGAGTGCCGGCGTGGGCGTCCCAACTTCTGCGAGGTCGGCGCGCGCATGGCCGCGATGGGCGCGCTGGCCGACGGTACGAGCCGGCTGAGCCTGAACGGGACGGTGCTGCGCCACTTCAACTCGATCTCGTCGTTCGCGGAGCACGCTGTCGTGCCCGAGTCCGCCGCCGTGCGCATTCGCGACGACGTGCCGCTCGAAACCGTTGCGCTCATCGGCTGCTCGGTGCTCACCGGCTGCGGCGCCGTGCTGAACACGGCCGCGGTGGAGGAGGGGGCGAGGGTCGCGGTCTGGGGCTGCGGCGGGATCGGCGCGAACGTCGTCCAGGGAGCGCGGCTGGCGCGGGCGTCGCAGATCGTCGCGGTGGACACGAGGCCCGAGAAGCTCGAGCTCGCCCGTTTGCTCGGCGCCACCGACGTCGTCGAGTCCGGCGATGGGGTGGACGCCGTCGCCGCGGTCCGAGACCTCACCGGGGGCGGCCCGGACTACGCCTTCGAGGCGATCGGCTCCGAGCGAACGATCCAGGAGGCCTGGGCAGCGACGCGGGCCGGCGGCACAGTCGTCGTCGTCGGGATCATGCCGAGGGGCGCGACCCTCACGATCGACCCGTGGCAGTTCATGTCCGAGAAGGCGATCAGGGGGACGTTCCTCGGCTCGGCGCGAATTGAGACCGACGTCCCGCGGCTCGTCGACCTGTATCACTCGGGCGAGCTGGAGCTCGACCGGCTCGTCAGCCGCAAGCTCCCGCTCTCGGAGCTCCCGGACGCATTCGACCGCCTGCGCGCCGGCGACGCGATCCGTCAGGTCGTCGTCTTCGACTGAGCCATCGGCGGCGCCTCGGCCTGCAGGCGCCTGAGCTCCTCGACCGGGATGTGGCAGCGCATGAGGTGGCCGGGCTCGACCTCGGCGAGCGGCGGCTCCTCCTGCACGCAGATATCGCCCAGAAAGCGCGGGCAGCGTGTGTGGAAGACGCAGCCGGAAGGCGGGTTGGCCGCGCTCGGGATCTCGCCCTCGAGGCGTATTCGCGTCCGCTCCTCGCCCTCCAGGTTGGGAACCGCCGAGAGGAGCGCCTCCGTGTACGGGTGGTGGGGGCCTGCGAAGACCGTCTCCGCGTCGCCGATCTCCTGCAGGCGCCCGAGGTACATGACGGCGATCCGATCGGAGATGTAGCGAACGACGCCGAGATCGTGGGAGATGAAGACGTAGCTCACGCCCTTCTGCGTCTGCAGCTCCACGAGGAGGTTGAGGATCGCCGCTTGGACCGAGACGTCGAGCGCGGACGTCGGCTCGTCGCAGAGGACGATTCGCGGATCACCGGCGAACGCGCGCGCAATGGCCACGCGCTGCTTCAGGCCGCCCGAGAGCTGCGCGGGCTTCGCCCCGAGAAGCGACTGATCGAAGCGCACTGACTCGACGAGCTGGCTCGTGCGCTCGTCCCGGTCGTTTCCGTGCAGGCCGAGGAGCTTGTAGAGCGCACGGCCGATGATTAGCCGCACGGAGTGGCGCCGGTTCAGCGCGCCGTCGGGGTTCTGGAAGACGATCTGGAGCGACCGTACCTGCTCGTTCGTCCGCTTCTGCACGCGGCCCGCGAGCGGCTCGCCGTCGAGCGCGAGTGCAGAGCCCTCGTCGGGTGACGTAAGGCCGAGGAGGAGCCGTGCGAGCGTCGTTTTGCCGCTGCCCGACTCGCCGACGAGGCCGAGTACCTCACCGACTCGCACGGCGAGCGAGATGTCAACGAGAGCCTGGACCTCCTGGCCCTCCTGCTTGAAGGTCTTCGACCCGTGCTCGACCTCGAGCAGGGGCTTACCGTTCGCGGCCTGCGCCGCCGGGAGCCGCGCTGGGGCGACACGCGGCAGTTCGTGCGCGCGGTCGTGGAAGTGACAGCGGCTGGCCCGTCCGTTGCCGAGCGGGATGAGCTCAGGCTCGTGCTCCCGGCAGACCTCCTTTGCGAGCCCGCAGCGCGGCTCGAAGACGCAGCCGGGCAGGTCGGCGCCGAGGCGGGGAAGGAAGCCCGGGATGGTGTCGAGCGCGGTCTCGTCCTTGCGCAGGCCCCCGCGCGGGATGCAGCGGAGGAGGCCGACTGTGTAGGGGTGCCTCGGGTCGCGGAAGATCTCCTGGGCGGGCCCCTCCTCGACGAGCCGGCCCGCATAGAGGACGCCGACACGCTCGCACATCTTCGCGACGACCGCGAGGTTGTGGCTGATGAAGAGGACGCTCGTGCCGAACTCCTGGCGCAGCGCCGCGATGAGGTCGAGCACCTCGGCCTCGACGGTCGCGTCGAGTCCAGTGGTCGGCTCGTCGAGCACGAGGAGCGTCGGGTTCTTCGCGAGGGCCATCGCGATGACGACGCGCTGCTGCATGCCGCCTGAGAGCTGGTGCGGATAACGGCGCATGACCCGCTGGGGGTCGGAGATCTGGACCTTCTGGAGCATCGCTTCGCTCCGCGTCTCCGCCTCCTCCTTCGCGACGTCGAGAACCTCGAACGCCTCGGCGAGCTGCCGCCCGACTCGGATCGACGGGTTCAACGCCGAGGCGGGGTTCTGGTAGACCATCGAGAGCGTCGTCGCCTGCAGCCGGCGGACCTTCCCGCCGCTCATGGCGAGCATGTCCTCGCCGTTCAGGCGGATCGAGCCGCTGAGGACCTTCGCGTTGCGCGGGAGGTAGCGCATGATCGCGAAGGCCGCCGTCGTCTTCCCGCAGCCGGATTCGCCGACGAGCCCGTATGACTCGCCCTGGCCGATGGAGAAGGACACACCGCGGAGCACGCGCCGGTCGACGCCGCGCACCGTGTACGCGATCTGCAGGTCCTGGAGCTCGATGGCGACGTCGGTCATCTCTCGAAGAGCTGCGCGATCGCGTCCGCGATCAGGTTGATGCCGACGATGAGCGTCGCGATGGCGAGCGACGGGAAGAGCACCGGCCACCAGTAGCCGGCGTTGATGCTCTGGTAATGGGCCGAGATGTCCTGGCCCCAATCGGGAATAGTCGGGTCGGCGGCGAAGCCGAGGAACGCGAGCGTGGCGACGGTGAAGATGGCGTAGCCGAGCCGGACGGTGAACTCGACGATGATCGGTCCGGTGACGTTCGGCAGGATCTCGGCGAACATCACGTACGGGCCATGCTCGTTGCGGAGTCGCGCTGCCTGCACGTAATCGAGCTGAGCCTCACCGAGGACCGCCGCACGAACCGTCTTGGCGATGATCGGCGTGAACACGAACGCGATGACGAGGACGAGCGTCTTCCGCGACGGCCCCACGGCGGTGATCGCAAGCAGCGCGGTGATGATCAGGGGGATGGCGAGGATGGCGTCGACGACGCGCATCGTCGCCTCGTCGACGAAGCCCCGGTAATAGCCGGTCACGAGGCCGATCGTGGTTCCGAGCACCGTCCCGAGAATGGTCGCGAGCGGTGCGACCACGAGAACCGAACGAGCGCCGAGGATAACCCGCGAGAGGACGTCCTGGCCGAGCTTGTCCGTTCCGAACAGGTGTTGAGCTGAGGGAGCCTCGAACTTGCTGAGGATGTCGGGCGAGACCGGGTCGTGCGGCGCGATCAGATTGCCGAAGATCGCGCAGACGACCCAGATGCCGGCGAGAAAGCAGCCGATGAGGAATGTCGGCGACCGGACGAGCAGACGCAGGCGCTCGTGACGCTCCACCTTGGTTTCGTCCGGGCGAATGGGGATTGCGATCGGGGCAGCTTGTTCGTCGAGCGTCGTCATTCGGCGGCGGCGTAGCGGATACGCGGGTTGAGGAGCGAGTAGGCGATGTCGGCAAGCAAGGTGGCGACGAGGAAGACGATTCCGACGATGAGGACGCTGCTCGCGAGGAGTGGGAAGTCCTTGTCGTTAGCCGCGGTGAAGATGAGCCGGCCCATCCCCGGATAGTTGAAGAGCGTCTCGATGACGACGAGGCCGCCGATCAGATAGCCGGTCTGCGTTGCGATGACGGCGATCGTCGGCAGGAGCGAGTTGCGGAGCACGTGCCGGCGGACGACGGTGCGCCGCGGCAGGCCCTTGAGCACGGCCGTGCGGGTGTAGTCGGCGTCGAGTGCCTCGATCGTTCCGGCGCGCGTGATCCGGCTGATGTATCCGAAGAGGACGATCACCAGGGTGAGCGCGGGGAGGAAGAGGTACTTGAGCTGGGTGAGGATGTTGCTCCCGTCGGGCGCGTTCGCGCTCACGGGGAAGAGGTCGAGCCAGAGCCCGAAGATGAGGATCAGCATGATCCCCGTGACGAACTCGGGAACGACTGCGAGCGAGAGCCCACCCACGGTGATGATCCGGTCGGTCAGGCGGTCGCGCTTCAGAGCTGCGAGGACGCCGCCGACGATGGCGAGCGGAACGACCATCACGAACCCGAACGCGGCGAGCTTGAGCGAATGGAGGAGCGCAGGGCCGACCAGCTCGCTTACCGGCAGATTGTA
>Ga0307286_10000257_pt1 | contig 14337 bp, 10 predicted proteins | sample ER_DNA_140_FD_194478 | JGI IMG/M metagenome (GOLD analysis project Ga0307286, IMG submission 194478) | Bulk soil microbial communities from the East River watershed near Crested Butte, Colorado, United States - ER_DNA_140 | ecosystem: Environmental > Terrestrial > Soil > Floodplain | place... | reverse complement strand
CTCTCCTCGAAGAGGCCAGCCACTTGCGGTTCTGTAGAGCGGAGTGAGGTGCCGCGTTGTCCCCCGAACGGGCCGACCATCGATGGTAAGGATGGGGTCGCCGGTTCGATTCCGGCGGGGGGCTCCACACACACGCTGACCAGCTGAAACGCTTGTCAACTTCGCGGTCGGGGCCGGTTGAGCGGGCGACGCTGGTCGTCTTGGCCTTCGGGGTGGTGTTGGGCGGGTGTATGCCGGATGGAGAGCACTTCCCTGGTTAACCCGTTCGGTTCTTGACGAGCCGTCCCAATGACCCTATCCGCCTATGGAGCGGGGAACGCGCGTGCTGCGATGAGGCCCGATCCTTGCCGTTGGGGTGCCCTTGCTGAAGAGTCTGCGTAAAGCCGGTTTGGCCGAGCCTGGTTCGGCCCGAAGCTGTGCCCTCTGCCACGGTCCATGAAGCTGGCCTCTCGGCGCCACGTAGGCGAACGGCCCCCGCGGGGGGCCTACGGGGGCCATTCGCGCCTGTGCCGTGGAACTGCCCGACGGCGCCGCTGTGGTGATGCGCTCTCCCCATCAAGGCGGCTGTGCGACGGTGAGGTAGCTGCCGGCAGCCATGGTGGTGGGATCCCACGGTGTGACCGCCGGATGGACCGATTCTAGTCCCTTTGCTACGGCAGATGTCTTCCTGCTCGGCGGGGGACTGGGTGCATCCTTCGCCGCACCTACCGCGATGCCCTGACCTCGAGCAGCGTGGCCAGCTGCGCCCGGCTGGAGACGCCGAGTTTGGCGTAGACGCGGCCTAGATGGTTGTCCACGGTGCGAACGGACAACTGGAGCCGGGTCGCGATCTCGCGGCTGGAGGCCTGGGCGGCAGCCAGCATGGCCACCTCCCGCTCTCGGGGCGTCAGCACCGACAATGGCATGGCCGGGCCGAGGCCCGGGGTGCGGGCGCCCTGGCAGGTGGTGGCCAGGGCTGCGGCCCGCTCCTGGGAGGCGTTGGCGCTTCCCTCGCGCCCGGCGGCCCGGTGAGCCCGGGCTGCGGCTGCCTTCGCCTCGGCGGCCAGCAGGAGCGCCCCCAGGTCCTGGAATGCGGCCCCGACCCGGTCCAGCGCCGCCCCATCGTCGGCGGCCAGCGCGACCGCCGAGCTGGCCAGCAGCGCTGCCAGCCGGCCCTCCAGCAGGCCAGCCAGTTCCTCCAGCCGCCGCCGGACGCCGGCGGGAGCGCCCAGACGTGCCACGTCGTGCAGGGCGGCCGCCTCGAGGGTGTACTGCTTGGAGGCCCGGGCCATGTCGGCTGCCTGGGTCGCGAGATCGATGGCTCTGGTCAGCTCGCCCGCAGCCGCGGCCACCCACGCCTTGTCCAGCTCCACCCAGGGATCAAAGTAGCGGTTGGCCTCGCCGGCGCGGGCGTCCGCGCGATCCAGCCAGCTCGCCGCCGCCTCCTGGTCGCCGGCCAAGGCGGCCACGCTGGCCAGCTCGGCCAGACACCAGCGCATGAACCGATAGGGATCTTGCTCATCCAGAAGGGCGACCGCCTCCCGCAGCCACGCCTCGGCGGTCGCGACCCGGCCCTCGGCCTTGGCGACCAGGCCGCGAAAGCCCGCCCAACCCCCCGTCCGCTCCGATGAGCCGTCGGCGACCGCAGCCTGGTAACCGGCTTCGGCGATCGCGCTGGCCTCGGCGAGCCGTCCGGCGCCGAGCAGCACCTGGCAGCGGACCAGGTTGAGCTGGGTCTCGCCCCAGGGCAGATCCTGCGGGTGGGCCCCGGCTTCGGCCAGCCCGCGGTCGGCCACGGCCAGCGCCTCACTGAGCCGACCAAGCGACCCCAGGGCGGGTACGGCCGCGGTCGCGGCCCACACCAGCGCCTGGGCGGGCGCCTGCGGCCGATCGAGGACCCGGCCGGCCACGGCCACCGCCTCGAGAAGGCGGCCGTCGAACAGCAGGATCCAAGCCAGCATGGCGACTGCTTCCTCGCCTCCCTCCTCGGCCAGCGCGGCCTGTTGCAGGACCTCCTCGGCCTCGGCGGTCCGCTCCAGCCCCCAGTAGAGGTTCCCGGCCTGAATGCTTGCCCAGCGGGCCCGCTCGGCGCCCTGGGCCGGCGGCTCCCCGTCCATGACCGCCACCGCCTCGGCGTGGCGGCCCTGCCACTCGAGGGTCTCGGCCAAGACTCGCACCGCGGTCGGGCCACCCCCGGCATCGACCGCGGCGCGGGCCAGGCGTTCGGTCAGCTCGTGGTCGAAGCGGGCGACGGCCTGCCGGGCCGCCTCCAGGAGCAAGTTCGGGTTGCTGGCCACGCCGGCTTCCAGCTGCCAGGCGCCCACCCGCAACAGGTCGTCTCGCCGTCGTAGGGCGCCGGCGCCCAAGGCGGCCGCCAGCCGCTCGGCCACCGCCCGCGCTCGGCTCAGCGGCAGGACAGCCCGCAGCACCTCGCCATACAGCGGGTGGGCGAGCCGGGCGAGCACGCGACGACCCGATCGCTCCAGCACCAGCAGGCCGCCGTCCTCGGCCGCCTGGACCGCATCCTTGCCGACCAGTCGTTCGAGGACACCGACGCCCAAGGGCTCACCCCAAGCAACCAGCTCGACGGCATCCCTGGCCTCCTCGTCGAGCGTGCCGAGGCGGGCCTGGACCAGCTCGGCCAGGCGCGTCGCGCCAGCCAGCTTGCCCCTCCAGCGCCACACCTTGTCCACCTGGTGCAGCGCGCCGCTCTCCAGCCCGCCCAGGACCAGCTCGCGCAGGTACAGCGGGTTGCCCCCGGTGATCCGCCCCACCTCCTTCCTGGTCACACCGTCGACCGGCCCGCCGAGGGCGCGCTCAAGCAACTCGGCGGTCGCCGACGGCGGCAGCTCCGACAGGTCCAGGCGGCGGGCCAGGCCATCCTTCCAGAGCGCGATCACCGGGTCGGGGGCCGGCTCGCCGGTCCGAACCGTGGCGACCACCACGGCCAGGCCCCGGAACGCGAGCTGGTGCACCAGCGCGGCCGAGGCGTCGTCCAGCAGGTGAGCGTCGTCGACCCCGAGCAGCAGCGGCCGCCCACGAGACCGCTCGGCAAGCAGCTCGGCGGCCCGGCGGAGGGTGTCGAGGCGATCGTCGCCGAGGCGCTCGGCCGGGGGCAGCAGATGGGAGACGGCCCCGAACGGGATCGAAGCGGCCGCCCGGGTTGCCGCCAGCCACTCGACCTCCCACCCCGCCGCCTCCGCCCGGGCCAGGGCTTCCCGGGCCAGCCTCGTCTTGCCGATCCCGGCTCCACCGGCGAGCACCACACCGCCGCCATCGGCGTCCTCGAGGACGGCAGACAGCACCTCGAGCTCGGACCGGCGCCCCACCAGCGGCCACGTGACGTCCACCCAGGCCTCCTATACCGACCGGACCGGCCAATAGAGTAATCAACTACTCAAGACAGGGTAGCCGCCTGGGAATAGCGTCCGGTCGGGAAACCGGGAGGCGGCCGCTCCGGTTTCCCGACGTGCTCACGGCGGTGGGGTTCCTCACGCCGCGAGCCGTGCTCGGTCCCGGGGGGGCGGCGCCGGGCGGCTTCGGGGGGTCGCCGCCCGGTTCCGACCCCGCCGGATTGCGGTCGCCACGCCTCTCTCCCAGACAGAGCGCATACCGAGGTCGTGACCTCGACGGGGACGATGGCTTGGCCCCGGCATCTCAGCGTTTGCCTGGAAGTGAACGCATACCTTTGCCGAAGGAGAACCGATAACTTTGGCCCGGCGGTCGGGCGCGACCTGCGAGAACGGCGGTCCGCACAGCGGTTCCTGGTGGTTCCATGGTAAGGATGGGGTCGCCGGTTCGATTCCGGCGGGGGGCTCCACATAGGCACTGACCAGCGCATACGCTGGTCAGCTCCGCACATGGGGCCGGTTGAACGGGCGATGCTGGTCGTCTTGGCGTTCGGGGTGGTGTTGGACAGGCGCATGCCGGATGGAAAGCACTTCCCTGGTTAACCGTTCGGGTTCTGGACGAGCCCGTCCCAAGACCTTGTCCCCCTGCGGCACACGCGCTGCGATGAAGGGCCGGTCCCTTCTGACCGTTGAAACGCTCGGGCTCGAAGGCCTGGTCAGGCGCGGAGGAAGGCGAGGACGGCGAGCACCCGGCGATGCTGGTCGGGCGACTCGGGTAAGCGGAGCTTCTGGAAGATCTGGGTGACGTGGGCTTCCACGGTGCGTTCGGTGACGACCAGCCGGGCGGCGATGGCCCGGTTGGACATGCCCTCGGCGATCAGCCCGAGCACCTCCCGTTCCCGGGCGCTGAGTCCGACCAGCGGGTCCTCCCGACGCCGTCGTCCCACCAGCCGCGAGACGATCGTCGGGTCGATCACCGTCTCCCCGTCGACGATGCGACGTAGGGCGTCAACGACGGTGGCGATGTCGAACACGCGCTCCTTGAGCAGGTAGCCGACCCGTTCGGGGTGCTCCTGGAGGAGGCGCATGGCGTAGCTGGGTTCGACGTACTGGGACAGGACCAGGACGCCAACCTGGGGATGCTCGGCGCGGATCGTCTGGGCGGCGACCAGGCCCTCGTCGGTGTAGGTCGGCGGCATCCGGATGTCGACCAGCGCCACGTCGGGGCGGGTCTGGCGAACATGGCGGAGCAGGTCCTGGGCGTTCTCGGCCTCGGCGACCACCTCGATGCCCGCCTCCCGCAGCAGGCGGCTGATCCCCTCGCGGGTGAGCAGGACGTCGTCGGCGACGATCACCCGCATGGGAGCTCCGCCCGGAGCCGCGTCGGCTCGACCGCCAGGCTTCCATCCAGCGCGCCGACCCGGTCGGTCAGCTGGACCATCGCGGCGGTGCGATCGATGCCGTCGTCCTCGACCGTGACCACCAGCCGACCACCGTCCTGATGAACGCTGACGGTGGCGTGGCTGGCGCCCCGGCCGGCGGCGTCCTGGAGTGCCTCGGCGACCATCAGGTAGGCGGCGGTCTCCACCGCAGCCGCGTAGCGCCCTTCGACCGGGTCGCGGATCTCGACCGGGAGGGCGGCGGTGTCGACGAGGCTCGCCAGGGCTGGCGTAAGGCCTGCCTCGGCCAGGATCGCCGGGTAGATCCCGTGGGCGAGTTCCCTCAGCTCGCTGAGAGCGGCCTGGGCCTGGTCGGTCGCCTGGGTGAGCAGCGATCGGGTCTGGCTGTCGTCGTCGGCTTGGGCCTGGGCGCGGGCGAGCCGGAGGTCGTAGGAGAGGGCCAGCAGTCGCTGCTGGGCGCCATCGTGCAGGTCGCGCTCCAGCCGCCGGCGTTCGGTGTCGCCGGTCTCCACGATGCGGACCCGGGAGGCTCGCAGCTGGTCGAGCTGGGCGAGCGCCTCGGCCTGCAATCGCTCGTTCTCCAGCGCCAGCCGGACGGCGGCGCCGAGCTCGCGTTCCAGGTCGGGCAGCGCCGCGGTGTGGGAGACGACCGCGATCCGGCGGCCGTCGCGAACCAGCGCGGTGATTGCACGCCCGGGCCCGGCCACGGGCTCGGCGACCGGCCGGCCCTTGGCGTCCACATAGCGCTGAGCGTCAGGCAGCCAGTAGGCGATCTGGAGCTCGGGATCGCCGACGGCCTTGGCGAGCGCCGCCCGCAGAGATCCGGGTGGGGGCGCCTGGCCCAGGCTGGTCGCGATCTGGGCGACGGCGCGGCGCTGTACCCGGGTGCGGACCGTCGCCCATACCAGGCCCGCAGCGAGCAGGATGACCGCGGCGCACCCTACAGCGAAAATCCTGCGGAACGACGGGTCGGATGGATCTTCTAGCGGCCTCCGCTGTAGCGCGATCGCGTGCGCGATGACCGTGGCCGCAAGCAGGATTGCTGGCAGGGCGACCGGCAGCAGGGCGCGGCGAGCCGGCCCCGAGTCCCGCAGCAGCCGTCGGCCACAGAGCGTCATCAGGGCGGCCGCGGCAGCCGCGATGAACCAGCGGTCCGCCACCTCGATCCCCCGCGCGAGGCGCGGGAGCGAGTGGAGGAGAAACACGTTGTCGGTGCAGTTGGCCCAGCAGTTGGGGTCGAAGAAGGGGTCCCGGAAGAGGGCTCGGCCGAGCGCGGCGAGCGCGGCCTCCAGGTAGACGGCGGCAACCAGCGTCCGGGCCACCACCCCGTGCAACCGGCCTCTCGGGTAGGCGAGTGCCAGGTGCAGCAGCAGCGGGAAGGCGAAGCCGGCGGCGAGCATGCCGAGGGTCCGGACCAGCGGTGGCCCCTTGTCCCAGCCGACCCACACGGGCGCGAACCAGACCAGACCGGCGAGCATGGCCAGGTCGCCGATGCACGCTGTCCGCCGGCTGAAGGAGGTGACCAGGCCGGCCACGACCAGCGCGAGACCGGCTGCGACGGTGAGCGTGGCGATCGGGCCGGAGCGCCCGCCGTAGGTGGTGAACCGGCCGGGCCCCTGCGCGATGGCGAGGGCGCCAACGCCGACGGCGACCACGGCCGGCCCGGCTGCCAACCGCGCCAGGTTCGCCCGTTGGATCAGGACCGCCGTCATCGCGCGATTGTGGCACGCCGCGACTGGCGCGGAACCCGTGCTGGCCACAGTCCGGGACTGGGGCAGGCCACGATGTGCCCGGCTCCGCCGCCGCCTAGCGTCCCCCTCGACCCTCGATGAAAGGAGTGGGACCATGCGCTGGATGAACGGCCGAGCCCGGCTCGCGACCGTAGCCATCGCCGTGATCGCGGCCGTCGTGGCGGGGGGCTGCAGCGGCGGCGGGGGAACCGACGACAAGGCCGGCGGCTCGGGTGAGCCGGTGGTGCTGCGGATGGCCAACGCCTACGGCGACCTGGACGTTGTCCCTGCAGTCCAGTACTTCGTGTCGCGAATTAAGGAGCGTTCCGGCGGCAACGTTCGCATCCAGGTCGCCAGCACCTGGGGTGACTACGCCGACGACGCCGAGCAGCAGGTGGTGCGGGCCGTGGCCGCCGGCAAGGCCGACCTGGGCTGGGCCGGAGCACGGGTGTTCGACACGATGGGTGTCACCAGCTTCCAGGCGCTGCAGGCACCGATGCTGATCGACAGCTACGCCCTCGAGCGAGCCGTGGTCGCAAGCGACATGCCAGGCCAGATGCTGCAGGGCCTGACCAAGGTCGGCGTGCGCGGCCTCGGGGTTCTCGCCGACGGCCTGCGCAAGCCGATCGCCGTCAAGCACCCCATGCTCGGCGTGGGGGACTGGCGCGGGATCAGCTTTGGCACCTTGAAGTCGGCGGGTCAGGCCCAGGCGATCCGATCGCTCGGCGCGACCCCGATGGAGGTCTTCCGGCGCTCGCGGAACGAGGCGCTCAAGGACGGCAAGCTCCAGGGGTTGGAGATGGACCTGCTCGTCTACGAGCGCAACGCCATGGCGCAGCCCGCCCCGTACGTGACCTCGAACGTCACCTTGTGGCCGCAGGTGGACGTCCTGTTCGCCAATCCAGGCCGGCTTGGCGCGCTGACCGGGCAGCAGCGCGGGTGGCTGCAGCAAGCGGCCCAGGATGCCGCGGGCCGCTCGCCTGGCCTCGCCGACCGCGACGCCCAGAGCCTCAAGAACGCGTGCCAGTCGGGGGCTCGCTTCGCCAACGCCTCCCAGGCCGACCTGGCAGCGTTGCGCAACGCCTTTGCCCCGGTCTATGCGAGCCTTGAGCAGGACCCCGTGACGAAGGCGTTCATCCAGCGGATCCAGGCGCTGAAGCGGTCTACGCCGGTGGAAGCGCCGCTGGCCATCCCGGCGGGCTGCACCGGCAAGGCGCCCGCCCATCCCGCCGCGAGCACGGGGACGGCGCCCGCCGACCTGAACGGTACCTACCGCTACCTGCTCACCAAGGAGGATGCCCGCAAGGTCGGCGACCCGGAAGCCGACGAGTTCCCATTCCTCGCCACGGTGAAACTGCACGACGGTCAGGTGGAAGGCGGCTGCTTCGGCCAGGGCGCCACCTACGCGGTCGACGGTGACCGGATCAGGTTCGAGTCCCCTGCATACGGCTACAGCCTCACGTTCACCTTCGCGGTGGACGGCAAGGGCAACCTCCACCTGACGCCGGTTCCGCCGATGGACAAGGGCGACGCCTTCCAGTGCTCGTACAAGGCCTGGACCAGGATCGGCTGACACTCGCTGTGTGCGCTCACCGCGCCTGGCCGCCGAGGGGGATCTCGGCGGCCAGGCGCGTCCCGCGGTCGGGGACGCTTTCCACTCGGAGCGTGCCGCCGAGGGTCTCGACCCGGTCGGCGAGCCCTCGCAGGCCCGATCCGTGCGTGGGATCGGCCCCGCCGACGCCGTCGTCGGCGATCTCGACCTTGACCCGGTCCTCGCTGGCCGTGACGGCAACGGTGACGCGGGACGCGGCGGCGTGCTTGGCGACGTTGGCGAGGGCCTCGGCGCAGACGAAGTAGGCGACCACCGCGACCCGCTCGGGCAGCTGGTTGCCCGTGACCTTGATCGTGACGGGAAGCGGGAGGTCCTTCGCCAGGGCCGCCAGGGCGCCCTCCAGCCCATGCTCGGCCAGCACCCGCGGATGCAGCCCGTGCGCTAGCCGGCGCAGCTCCTCCAGCGTTCGCGCGAGCTGGTCCTCGGCTTGGTCGAGCTGCTCCCTCGTTCGCTCGTCGGAGGCCGATCGTTGGCCGCGGCGCAGGGTCACCGCCAGCTCCCCGAGCCGAACCTCGGCCCCGTCGTGCAGGCGACGCTCCAGCCGCCGACGCTCCTCATCCCGTGCCGCAAGGATCCGTCGACGCGACGCTGCAAGCTCCACGACCCGGGCCTGCACCTCGGCTCGGAGTCGGGCGTTGGCGGCGGCGAGCTGGGCCGCGGAGGTGACCGCCTCCAGCAGCCCCGGGTCCTCCAGCACCGTCGGGTCGTGGACGAGCGCGGCGACCGGCTGGCCCTCGCGCTCCACCATGGTCACCGAGCGTCCCGAACCGGCATCGGGCACGGAGAGCACGCGGCCCTCGGCGTCGACGAACACCGCCCGGTCGGAAAGCCAGTAGCCGATCTCAAGCGACGGGTCGCCGAGCGCCCGGGACAGCTCGCCGCGGAGCGTGCCCGAGCGGGCCTCGCCGAGCTCGACGACCAGATCGGCGACGGCCGCCCGCTGCCATGGGGCGACCAGCAGACCTGCCAGTAGACCGCCGGCAAGCACGCAGAGCGCCACCTCGTAGACAAGCAGCGTCGGGCCGCTGACCTCCTCCGGAGGCAGCAGCAGACGAGCTGCCGCGATTCCGGCAAGCACTAGGCTCAGCCCGGCAGCGGCCTGCAGGCCGATCAGGCGGGCCCGTCGGGCCCCGCCAACCGCCTGAACATACTCGCGCGCGCAGACAGCCACCAGCAGCCCGGCCAGCAGGATCGTAGCGGCCTCGCTCCGCCAGATCGGCGTGATGACCGCCGCCGCATAACCGACCGCCACCGCTCCCCGGACAAGCCGCGACCCTGGCCGTCCGGATGGGTAGGCGAGTACCAGCTGCACAAGGGGACCGCGGTGCAGGTACACCAGGTGTGCCGCCACCCAGGCCACCGCCGGCACACCAAGCTGTGCGAAGTTCCATACAAACCAGGTGAAGCCGGTCGCCGCCATCAGAGGACCGGTGCGGCTCTCCGGTCGCCGAGCCCACGCAATGAGCCCGCACGAGATGAGGGTCCAGCCGACGGCAAGATCGGGAATCCAGTGGCGCGGATCGCCCCAGCCGAACCCAACCCACTCGGCGGTCAGACCGAGCGTGACGCCGGCCAACCCGACCAGGCCAAGCCGCCGCCCCATCGCGCTCAGCCGGTCAGTGCGGCGAGCGCCTCCCCGGACAGCCCGCTCTTGGGGATGAACCCGCGCGCCGGTGTCGCTTGGAGGCGGGGCCCATAGGCTGCCGCGTCACGGCTGGAGATGAGCACCACTGCGGGGGGGTCTGGCGCCGCGGCGAGCTGCTCGGCCACGGCGAGGCCGTCGAGATCCGGCAGTTGAATGTCGAGCAGGACGATCTCGGGCCGCAGGACGGCGACCGCCTCCACGGCCTCCGCTCCGTTGGCCGCCTCACCGACCACGTCGAAGCCCTCGGCCTGCAGCAACGCCCGAGCCGAGGCTCGAAACGCGGCATGGTCGTCGACGATCAGCACGGTTGGACGCATGCCGCTGATCGTCCCACATGCCACCAGAGCACACACTGTGGCCAGCACCAATCATGGCGATCGGGAGCTACCCGGGCTGCGCTCAGCGTCGCTGGCCCCGGCAACGCGCATCGTTCTACCGGGTCGAGAACTGTGGCCAGCCACAACCACATCTTGAAGCCACCTCGGATGTTTCGGCCTGCAGACGGGCCGAAGCTTCTCATCGGGCCAAGCCAGCGCATGACGGAGGGGGGGTGTACGGGCAAGGACCGACGAGCCAGGGTCCCGGCCCATCCTGGCGAACTGGAAGGAGAATCCCATGAGGAACCCGTTGAAATGGCTCACGGCCATCGTGCTGTGTGCCGGCATGGCGCTCCCGGCGTCGCCCGCCCAAGCGAAGGTTCCCGGCCCAAACGGCCGGATCGCGTTCAGCCGCGGCGACCGGGATGACAACACGGTGACCTACACGGTGAACCCGGACGGCAGCCACCTGCAGCAGCTCTTTGCTGGGTTCTCTGGGGGCCCGCGCTGGTCGCCGGACGGCAGCCAGGTCTCGCTCCTTGCCCCCTGCACCGACGGCGAGGAGAACTGCGCGGCGACGATCGTGGATCCCGACACCGGAACCTTCCGCGAGTTCAAGTGGCCCGATCCCGCCCTCGAAACCCACTGCAGCTTCGGCTGGTCTCCGGACGGCACGCGACTCGCCTGCGAGAGCTTCGGCGTGACCGACCCGAGCCGCAACGGCATCTACACCATCCGGGCATCCGACGGCCGCGGCCTGAGGAGGGTCACGTCCAATCCTGATGGTGACGACATCCCGGGCGACTACTCGCCCGACGGCAACCGACTTGTCTTCAGCCGCATCGATCCGAGCCGCCCCGCCAAGGCGAACGTGGCGCTCTTCGTTGTCAATGTCGATGGCAGTGGCGTGCGGCGGATCACCCCTTGGGGTCTCCCGTTCTTCGAGGACCCAGGTCGCTGGTCGCCTGACGGGAAGACCATCCTGTTCGACGACCGGATGTCGCTGTTTGTCGTCCATGCGGACGGTTCGGGCATGGCGAAGGTCCCACTGGTAACCCGCAGCTTCTTAAGGCTGCAGAATCCCGACTGGTCGCCGGACGGCGCGAAGATCGTTGTTTCGCTGTTCACGGCAACTGCCCCGGGCACCGGCCGGGCAGGCATCTACACCGCCAACGCGGATGGCAGCGATCTCCAGCAAGTGACAAGCTCCCCGACCTTCGATAGGGGTGGGGACTGGGGGCCGCACCCGTTGGCAACCTAGCGGGCAGATGAACGCGATACGGAGCGGTCAAAGCCACCCGACCGGTGATGAGGGATCGATCGGGAGATCCTGCACTGGCTGAAGAACAGGATGTTGCCCCGACCACCGGAGCCCGCTCCTTCGGTGGCCGGGGTTTCCTCGCGGTGGGACGATAGCTGGGGCCTGCGCGACCTTCGGCTTGGGTAGCGTTCAGCGTTCATGGTCAGCGACGCTCCAAGCGGTATCCCGGAAGCCAGCGCCCCCGGCCCAGCCGGGGGCGCTGACAGTGTAGAAAGGGTGCTCAGAATGGCGGCTGGTCGTTGAAGTCGCCGCCGCGTTCGGCCTGCCGCTCCCGCCCTTGGCTACGGTCGCTGGTGGCACGTTCGCTGGCGCGTTCGACCTTGGCGGTGGCGAACTTCAGGCTGGCCCCGACCTCATCGGCCTCGATCTCGGCCACCGACCGCTTCTCGCCTTCTGGGGTTTCCCAGCTGCGCTGGCGGAGCCGGCCGGTGACCATGACCCGGTCGCCCTTGGCCAGGGAGTCGGCCAGGTGCTCGGCCTGGCCGCGCCACACATTCACCTTGAAGAACGAGGTCTCGCCGTCGCGCCACTCCCCGTCGTGCTGGATGCGTTGGGTGACCGCCACCCGCAGGTTGGTGACCGGGGTGCCGGTGTTGGTGAAGCGGAGTTCGGGGGTGTCGACCAGGTTCCCGGCGATGGTGGTCTGGTTGTCTGCAGCCATCATGGCTCCTTCGTAGTGGTGTTGAGAGTGCTGGGTTAGCGTTCGGGGCCGAGCCGCTCTGGACCACGGCGGCCCCGGACCAGCTCGAGGCGGGCGGTGCGGGTGGCGTCGGCGGCCCGGTAGTCCTGACCGGCCAGCCACATGACCGGGTTGGAGTCGTTCTCGCGGCTGCTGGCGACAGCGACCCGGGTGCCGAGGACCAGGGCGGCTTCGCGGTCGTGGAGGGCTTGGTGGCCGTGAGGATTGTGGGTGTCGGCGGGGATGCCGTAGGCGGGGTTGAGCCGGTCGAAGGCCTGCTCCAGGTGGCGGGTGGTCGGCTGGGCGTCGCCGGTGCGTTGTTGGAGGGCCGGGTGGGTGCTGTTGCCGTCCCGGTCCCGGCTGGGACTGGCTTGGTTTAGGGTTTGCCTGCTGCCCATACAGGGGGTTCCTTCCTGCGGGGTGGTCGGGGTGGGTGCGGGCTCTGCTTGGCGGCGGCACGTGCTCACCCCACGAACACAGGTCAGCCGGCCAGGTGGCCGGCGGCGGCCATGGCTTTCACCCCCTCTCGGTTGCTGGTTCGCCGACCGTCCGCAGCGACGGCGGGGCATGGGTGGGTTCGGGGCTGGTGGGGTAGGCGGGGCGGCCGGGATGGGCGAGGCCGACCTGGCGGCCGGAGGCTAGGGTGCGGCGGGTCTGGCGGGGTTCCTCGGCTAGCAGCCCGCAGCGCTCGGCCGCCGCAAGGAGGCCCTGGTGGACCTCGCGGTGGTCGAGGGCGCCGGTGGCGACCAGGTTGTAGAGGTTGCGGGTGGATTCCCACAGCTGGCGGTTGCGCTCGCCGACCGGGGCGGCGGCGACCCGGGCCAGCTCCTGGGCCAGGGCCGCCCGGGCGTAGCGTTCACCCGAGCCGTCGGTGGCGGTCGGGAGCTGGTCCGGGCCCGTGGGCCGCTGGAGCTGCCGCGGCTGCAGCCGCTGGAGCAGCACCGAGGGAACCTGGCCGGGTGGGGTGTCGAGGGCCCGGCCAGCGAGCCACCGGTAGGGGTAGCCGGAGGCGTGGCGGCTGGGTGGGGCGACCACATAGCCGCCCCGGCCCCGCCAGTCCACCTGCTCCAAGTCGCGCGGGTGGATGTTGCCCAGGCCGGTGGGGGTCAGATAGAAATGCCAGCCGCCGCCACCGGTGCGGACCAGCGGCCCCGAGCTGGCCAGGCCGTGGGCGGCGGCCAGCTGGCCGATGGCCTGGGCGCCGGTGGGTCCGTCGACGTCCAGGACGTCGAAGGTGTGGCCGGTGGCCAGGCCGATGTTGGCCTGGGGGTGGCGGGTCCACCAGGCCAGCACCCGGGCTCGGTTGGTGGTGGCGTCCTTGACCCCGTGGGGGACCAGGCTGCCCAGGGGGTGCTTGGCGGGTTGACCGCAGCCCGGATCCCGACACGAGCAGCCCGTCCTCACCACAGGGCTCGGCAGCTGTTGGTCGCCGTTGAGGGCCTGGAGATCGCGGTGGTGGGGGAGGGGATGGTGCAGGGGCAGGATCGGGATGCCGCGGGAGGCATAGCCAAGGGCGGCGTCCCGCAACTGCCAGCTGAGCCGGCTCATTGGGTGCGCTCCGAAGCTAGTGGGCGGTGGCGTTGCAGGAAGCTGGCGGCGCTGCTGCGGCCACAGCCGGCGGCCTCGGCCAAGGTTCGGGCTGTCCACGGTTGGCCGTCCGGCCGCGGTAGGGCATAGGCCACCTGCAACCGTGCCCCTACCGTGGCGCTGTCGCTCTGGCTCGGCCCGGCGGGCAGCGCGCGCCGCTGCGAGCCGAGTGCCGCCGGCGCCGCGGTGTCGGGGTTGGCGGTGGGGGTGGTACGTCGGACGGTAGTGGCGTGCGGGAGCTGGTCGGGCTGGGTGAGCGCGCCCGCGCGGTCCAGGTCGGCGGCCTGGGCGGTCAGGCGGGTGACCTCGCCGGCGTCGCCCTTGAGGCCTTCCAGCATGGCCAGCACGGCCAGCGGGATCGCGGCCGCGATCGTCTGGGCGACCAGGTTGGGTTGGGCGTGGGCGACGTTCCCGCCGATCGAGGCCGCCGTCCCACACATGACGAGCAGCCAGCCGTACCCGGCGCCTTTGGCGCCTCGTCGTGAGCGGCTGATGATGCGGAACATGCCATAGATGGCCGGCCCGTCCGCCACCACCGGGACAGCGGCGGCCTGCCACCAGCTGTAGCCGGCTCGGACCCCCAGGGCATACAGCGAGGTGGCCGACACCGCATAGGAGCACAGGGCGATCACCACGGCGACGGCCACGCCCAGCTGCAGGGTGACCCGGTCCAGGGTCGACACCCGCCCGGCCAACCGACGGCCGGGGTCGACCGGG
>Ga0307286_10000253_pt1 | contig 14388 bp, 12 predicted proteins | sample ER_DNA_140_FD_194478 | JGI IMG/M metagenome (GOLD analysis project Ga0307286, IMG submission 194478) | Bulk soil microbial communities from the East River watershed near Crested Butte, Colorado, United States - ER_DNA_140 | ecosystem: Environmental > Terrestrial > Soil > Floodplain | place... | reverse complement strand
AGGCGGGCGTGATCACGAAGATCGAGCCCGGCTCGGGCGGTGACGGGCGCATCGTGGCGCCCGCGTTCGTCGACCCCCACGTCCACCTCCGTACGCCGGGGAGGGAGGACGAGGAGGACATCGCGTCCGGTACGAAGGCAGCGGCAGCGGGCGGCTACTGCGCCATTCTCGCCATGCCGAACACCGAGCCCGCGGTGGACTCGGCGGCCGTCCTCGGCGCTCTGGTCGAGCGCGCGAAGGACGAGGCCGAGATCCCGGTAGGTTTCTTCGCCGCCATCAGCAAGGGGCAGGATGGCGCCGAGCTGACGGAGATGGTCGAGCTCGCAGAGCGCGGTGCGGCCGGATTCACCGACGACGGCCGCCCCGTCGCGTCGCCCGGGCTCCTGCGCCGCGCCCTCCAGTACCACGCGGTCACGGGCCGGCGCATCGCGGTCCACTGCGAGGAGGCGGCTCTCTCGCGCGGCGGCCACGTGCACGAGGGACTCGTGTCGGCGGAGCTCGGCTTCGGGGGCTATCCGTCGGTGGCCGAGAGCGTGATGGTCGGCCGCGACCTCATGCTCGCCGCCTACGAGAACCAGCCGATCCATGTCCTCCATCTGTCCGCGCGCGAATCAGTCGACGAGCTCAGAAGCGCTCGCTCGGCCGGCGTGCAGGCGAGCGGCGAGGTGACCCCTCACCATCTCTGCCTGACCGACGAGGCCGTGCGCTCACTCGACCCCAACGTGAAGATGAACCCGCCGCTTCGCGCGGAGGAGGACCGGCAGGCGCTCCTCAACGCGCTGAAGGACGGCACGATCGAGGCGATCGCCACCGACCACGCGCCGCACGCACGTCACGAGAAGGACGTTCCTTTCGAGGAGGCGCCCTTCGGCGTCACCGGCCTCGAGACGTCGTTCTCGGTGCTCTACACCCGCCTGGTCGAGCCGGGGACGCTCTCGCTCTCCGCGCTGATCGACCGGATGAGCGCTGGGCCGGCCCGCATCTACGGGCTGGAGCGGCCGCGGATCGCGGTGGGCGCGCCCGCCAACCTCGTCGTCCTCGACCTCGAGCGGACGTGGCGCGTCGAAGAGAGCGGCTTCCGGTCGCGCTCGCCCAACTCCTGGCTCCTCGGCCAGACTCTCAAGGGCAAGGTCGTCGAGACCGTCGCGAACGGAAAGCTGGCGTACTCCGCATGAGCGGCTTCCTAGTCCTCGAAGACGGGTCGGTCTTCCACGGCCGGTCCGTCGGCGCCCACGACATCGCCTTCGGGGAATCGGTCTTCACGACCGCGATGACGGGCTACCAGGAGATCGTCACCGACCCGAGCTACGCGGAGCAGCTCGTCTGCTTCACGGCGCCGATGGTAGGGAACTACGGCGTCTCTCCCGCACGCTCCGAGTCGACCGCGGCGCATGCGCGGGCGGTGCTCATGCGCCAGGCCACGGGCCAGGAATGGTCTCGCTGGCTGGCCGGCCAGGGCATCGTCGCGCTCGAGGAGATCGACACGCGCTCCCTCGTCCTCCGCTTGCGGCAGCGCGGAGCCATGCGCGCGGCGGCCGTGGCGGGCAGCGCCTCCGTCGAGGAGGTGCTCTCCCAGGTGCGGGTGAGGGCAGGGATGGAGGGCCAGGCGCTCGTCGCCGGCGTCTCGACCGAGACGGCCTACACGGTCGGACGAGGCTCGGTCTCGCTCGGAGTCCTCGACTACGGGTGCAAGCGCTCGATCGTCGAGCGGGCGGTCGCCGCGGGAGCGCGCGTGACGGTCTACCCGCACTCGACCGACGCGCAGACCCTCCTCGGCGCTCGCCACGACGGCATCGTCCTCTCCAACGGGCCCGGCGACCCGGCCGCGCTTCCTGCGGAGGCGGCCGTCGTCGCCGAACTGATCGGGCGCGTGCCGCTCCTCGGCATCTGCCTCGGGCATCAGCTGCTCGCGCTCGCTGCGGGCTTCGAGACTTTCAAGCTCCCGTTCGGGCACCGCGGCGCCAACCACCCGGTGCTCGACGTGCGTGCGAACCGCGTCCTTGTCACGAGCCAGAACCACGGCTTCGCGGTCAAGGGTGACCGCCCCGAGGTCGCTCATATCTCGCTCTACGACGGCACCGTCGAGGGGCTCGCGCTTCCCGGCGAGCGCGCCCGCTCGGTGCAGTTCCATCCGGAGGCCGGGCCCGGGCCGCACGACGCTCGCTACCTGATCGAATCGTGGGTCGAGGAGGTGCGTGTTGCCGAAGCGGCGTGACCTCCGCTCGATCTGCGTGATCGGCTCGGGACCGATCGTGATCGGGCAGGCCTGCGAATTCGACTACGCGGGCAGCCAGGCGCTCAAGGTTCTCCGCGCGGAGGGCTTCCGCACGATCGTCGTCAACTCGAACCCGGCGACGATCATGACCGACCCGGGCTTCGCCGACCGGACCTACGTGGAGCCGCTCGACCTCGACTCGGTCGCGGCCGTCCTGCGGCGTGAGCGGCCGGATGCGCTCCTGCCGACTCTCGGCGGGCAGACGGCGCTGAACCTCGCGAGCGATCTTTCGGCGGCAGGGATTCTCGACGAGCTCGGGGTGGAGCTCATCGGCGCCGGCTTCGAGGCGATTCGCCGCGCGGAGGACCGCGAGCTCTTCCGCGAGACCGTACGCGACGTCGGCCTCAAGGTGCCGGAGTCGGTGATCGTCACCGATGCCGAGGACCTTCCGGCGGAGCTCCACTTCCCCGCGATCCTGCGGCCTGCCTTCACCCTCGGCGGCCACGGGGGCGGGATCGTGCGCGACCGCGACGAGCTCGAGGCGGGGCTCGAGCGGGGCCTCCGCGAAAGCCCGGTCGGCCAGGTGCTCGTCGAGGAGTCGCTCATCGGGTGGGACGAGTTCGAGCTCGAGGTCATGCGCGACCGGCGCGACAACGTCGTGATCGTCTGCTCGATCGAGAACCTCGACCCGATGGGCGTACACACGGGCGACTCGGTGACCGTCGCGCCGCAGATGACGCTCTCGGACGAGGCCTATCAGGAGCTCCGCAACGCGGCCGCGTCGGTGATCCGGGCCGTCGGCGTCGAGACGGGGGGCTCCAACATCCAGTTCGCGCGCGAGCGCGAGAGCGGAGAGCTGCGGGTGATCGAGATGAACCCGCGCGTCTCCCGCTCGTCGGCGCTCGCCAGCAAGGCCACGGGTTACCCGATCGCCAAGGTCGCGGCCAAGCTCGCGGTCGGCTACACGCTCGACGAGATCCCGAACGACCTCACCGGGACGACGCCCGCGAGCTTCGAGCCGACTCTCGACTACGTCGTCGTCAAGTTCCCGCGGTTCGCCTTCGAGAAGTTCCCCGGCGCGGACGAGACGCTCGGGACGCAGATGAAGTCCGTCGGCGAGGCGATGGGCATCGGGCGCACGTTCACGGAGGCCTTTCTCAAGGCGATGCGCTCACGAGAGCTCGAGGCCGGTGCCGCGACTCCCTGGGCGAGCCTGGACGCGCTCCCCGAGGGCGTGCACCCCTGGTTCCTCGCCGAGCTCGAGCGCGCAAAGTCGGCCTTGTGTTTCACGCGCACGAAGTCCGACCTCGTCGCAAACGACTGGATCAGGCTGAAAAGCGCGGGGTGGTCCGACCGTGAGATCGCGATTGCGTGCAACACGAGCGAGGAGGAGATTCGTGCCGCGCGCGTCGGGTGGGGCGTGCGGCCGGCCTACCGGCGTGTGGACTCCTGCGCTGCCGAGGTCGAGGCGCGCTCCAACTACCTCTACTCGACGTGGGGGGAAGACGACGAAGCGCGGCCGGCCGGCAACTCGGTCGTCATCCTGGGCTCGGGACCGAACCGCATCGGGCAGGGGATCGAGTTCGACTACTGCTGCGTCCACGCGGCCAAGACCTTCCGGTCGCTCGGCCACGAGGCGGTCATGGTCAACTGCAACCCGGAGACCGTCTCAACGGACTACGACACGTCCGACCGCCTCTACTTCGAACCGCTCGGCGAGGAGGAGGTGCTCGAGATCTGCGCGCGCGAGCGGCCGCTCGGCGTCGTCATCCAGTTCGGCGGGCAGACACCGTTGAAGCTCGCAAGAGCGCTCGAGGACGCCGCCTACGCGATCCTCGGAACGCCGTTCGGCGCGGTCGACCTCGCCGAGGACCGCGAGCGCTTTGCCGCCCTCTGCGGCGAGCTCGGAATCGACGTCCCGCCCTGGGGAGCCGCTGCGGGTCAGGCGGACGCGATCGAGATCGCGGAGGAGATCGGGTACCCGGTCCTCGTTCGTCCGTCCTACGTCCTCGGCGGGCGCAACATGCGGGTCTGCTACGGCCCGGAGGAGGTCGGAGCGGCGGCCGCGGGCGAGGGTCGCGTTCTCGTCGACCGGTTCCTCGAGGGGGCGGTCGAGATCGACGTCGATGCGCTTTGCGACGGCGCGCAAACCCTTGTTGCAGCCGTGATGGAGCACGTCGAGGAGGCCGGGGTGCACTCCGGGGACTCCTCCTGCGTCCTCCCGCCGCCCTCGCTCACCCCGGCGGCGCTCGAGCTTGTCGAGGCGACGGTTCGCAAGCTCGCCCCGGCGCTGGGGGTGGTCGGGCTCGTCAATGTCCAGCTCGCGGTGGTCGGGAACGAGCTCTACGTCCTCGAAGCGAACCCGCGCGCCTCGCGCACCGTTCCTTTCGCGAGCAAGGCGATCGGGGTAAACCTCGTCGATGCCGCGTGCCGGCTCGCCGCGGGAGCCCGCCTCGCCGACCTGGAGCTCGAACCCGGCGACGCGAACGGCCATGTGTCGGTCAAGGCGGCCGTCTTCCCGTTCGCCCGTTTCCCGGGGGCCGACCCGGTGCTCGGGCCGGAGATGCGCTCCACCGGCGAGGTGATGGCGAGCGCCGCGGACTTCCCGTCGGCGATCGCCAAGGCCGAGCGCGCGGCGGGCAGGCCGCTCCCGGACGGAGGAACGGCGTTCCTCTCGGTCCGCGATTCCGACAAGGAGGCGGCCGTGGAATTGGGCTCGAGGCTCGTCGATGTCGGCTTCGAGCTCTGCGCGACAGCGGGAACCGCGCACGCGCTTGCCGCGGCGGGCCTGGCGGTCACGAGCGTGCGCAAGGTGGGGGAAGATGGGGACAGCGCGACCGTCGTCGACCTCGTCCGCCGGCGTCGCTGCGACCTCGTCGTCAACACGCCTGCCGGCCGGGGCGCGCGCTCGGACGGCTACCTCATTCGCGAGGCCGCGCTCGCCGCCCGCGTACCCTGCATCACGACCCTCGCAGGTGCGTTCGCGGCCGTGGAGGCGATCGCCCGCGCGCGAAGCGAGGATGCCCTGTCCCTCCAGGAGCGAGTTGCTAAGAGAACTGCTTGACGTCGTCCGGGTCGAGGACATCGGTCCGTACCGGCTCCTCCGCCTCAGGCGGGGACGGCTCGAGTCCGGTATCCCGGGCCAGTTCTTCATGCTCGCGCCTCCCGGGCGCCTCCTGCCGCGGCCGATGAGCCTCTCGCTTGCGACCCGCACCGAGCTCGGCTTTCTCATCGACCCGGTCGGACCGGGGACGAAGGCGCTCACCGGCGTCGTTCGGGGCGAGCGCCTCAACGTGCTCGGGCCCCTCGGAAACGGATTTCGGCTCGACGTTGAGAGGCCGTTGCTCGTGGGTGGCGGGATCGGCGTCGCGCCGTTTCCCTATCTCTCCGAACGGCTCGGGCGCCCGCCGGCCGTGCTCGGCTTCCGTTCGAAGGCCCACGCCGAGGCGGCGGCGCTCGTCCCGAATGCCGAGGTGGTCGTCGAACCCCGCCTCGTGACGGAGGCGATGCCGAAGGGCCACGACGTCCTCGCGTGCGGGCCCGAGCCGATGCTTCGCGCCGTCGCCGACCTCGCCCCGGGCGCGCAGCTCGCCTGGGAGGCGCCGATGGCCTGCGGCTACGGCGCGTGCTACGGCTGCGCCGTCGAGATCGGCGGGGAGCTCAAGCGGCTGTGCGTGGAAGGGCCGGTCCTGGAGCGAGCCGCGTGATCCTGAATGCCTCCGGTTGCCTCGACGCGCTCACTGCCCCGGAGGTCGCGCAGAGCCTCGACGCCTTCGTGACGAAGACCGTGACCCCGCTTCCCCGCGAGGGCAACCAGCCGGTGCGCATCGCGGAGACCGACCTCGGCATGCTCAACTCGATCGGACTCGCCAATCCCGGGATCGAGTGCTTCCTCGCCGACACGCTGCCGCGTCTCCTCGATCTTGGGGTATCCGTGTGGGTATCTGTCGGCGGGTTCGCAGCGCGGGAGTACGCCGACCTCTGCGCGCGGCTCGACGACGAACCCGTCGCAGCGATCGAGTTGAACGTCTCGTGCCCGAACGTTTCCTCACCGGAGGAAGAGGTGGAGGAGATCGTCGCGGCCGCCCGAGCGACGACCACGAAGACGCTCTACGCCAAGCTCTCGCCTTCGGTCCCGGATGTGGCGGCCGCCGCAGCGGCTGCGGCACGAGCGGGTGCGGACGGGCTCACGCTCGTGAACACGATCCGCGGGCTCGCTCTCGACGAGCGAACGCTCGAGCCGAAGCTCGGCCCTGGGGTCGGTGGTCTCTCGGGCCCGGCCCTGCGCCCGGTCGCCCTTGCGGCTGTCTTCACCGCCTACCGTGCGACCGGATTGCCGATCGTCGGGGTCGGCGGGGTCGAAACGGGGGCCCATGGACTCGAGCTGATCGCCGCCGGCGCGTCCGCGTTCGCGCTCGGAACTGTCCTCTTCGCCGATCCGGAAGCGCCCGTTCGGGTGCGTGAAGAGCTCGAGGGGGAGGCCTCCGCCCGTGGCTTCGCAACCCCGCTTGCCGCCTACGCTGCGGCCCACGGCGTACCGCCGCCGACGCCTCTCCGGCGCGTCGCCTGAGCGGGCAACTCGTCGTTGCCAGCGCAGCAAAAATGCTTGAAATAGCACGGAAAATTCACACTTGAAGCATTAGAAGTCGCTGCTAGAATCCCGCGCCATGCAGAGCGCCAAGACGCCCGTCCAGGCACCCATGCGGTCCCTGGACCAGAGGATGGACGCGCTCCGGCGAGCCAACGAGATTCGAGTCCGGCGAGCCCAGCTGAAGAAGGATCTGAAGAACGGCAACACTCAGATCGAGCAGATCCTCCGCAACCCTCCGGTGTACGTGGAGACCGCCAAGGTGTTCGACATGCTGATGGCCGTGCCGAAGTTCGGGCGCGTGAAAGCCGCGCGCTTCCTCAACCAGTGCCGCATCAGCCAGTCGAAGACGGTGGGCGGCCTGTCCGAGCGCCAGCGCACCGAGCTGGTCGGCCTCCTGCGCCGCTAGGCGGGCCGTGAAGCTCTTCGTCGTCACCGGTCCGTCGGGGGCGGGGAAGGGCACCCTCATCAGAGCGCTCACCGAGCGGCGTGACGACCTGGAGGTTGCGATCTCGGCGACCACCCGTCCGCAGAGGCCGGGCGAGGAGGACGGGCACGACTACTACTTCCTCACGGAGGAGGAGTTCCTCGGCCGGATCGAGGCGGGCGACTTCCTCGAGCACGTCGTCTACGTCTCGGGCCAGCGCTACGGAACTCTGCGCTCCGAGGTGGCGCGGATCCACGCGGCCGGAAAGAGCGTCGTGCTCGAACTGGAGACCAAGGGCGCGCGCGCCGTCCGGGACGCCGAGTCCTCCGCCGTCACGATCTTCATCGCCCCGCCGTCGTTCGCCGAGCTCGAGCGCCGGTTGCGCGAGCGCGCGACCGAGTCGAGCGGCGAGATCGACGAGCGGCTCGAGCTCGCGCGGGAGCAGATGCAGGAGGCCGACGACTTCGACTACGTCGTCATGAACGACGACGTCGAGCGTGCCGTCACAGAGCTTGACGGGATCGTGACGAGGGAGGCTGCGGACGTAGGTAGACTGAGCGCCACATGATGTATCCACGAATCGACGATCTGCTCGAAAACGTGAGCAACTCACGCTACGCCCTCGTGATCGCGGCCGCCAAGCGGGCGCGGCAGATCAATAACTACCACCACCAGCTCGGTGAGGGAACGTTCGACGACTTCCCGCCGCCGCTCGTCGAGTCTCGCTCGAAGAACTATCTGACGATGGCTCTCGAGGAGATCGGCGAGGGCAAGATCAAAGTCTCGCAGCCGGGCTAAGCAACCTCTGGGAGCCGCGATGGCTCGAGTTCTTCTCGGAGTCACGGGTGGGATCGCCGCCTACAAGGCGTGCGAGCTTTGCCGACTCCTCGTACGGGCGGGCCATGAGGTCACTCCGGTCCTGACACCGGATGCCGAGCGGTTCGTGGCCACGCATACCTTCGAGGCGCTCGCCCGCCGCGAAGCGCCGAGGGACCTCTACCCCCACCTCGTCGACGCGGACCTGCTCGTGATCGCGCCGCTCTCGGCGAACACCCTCGCCAAGCTGGCGCACGGGCTGGCCGACAACGTCCTCACGCAGCTCGGGCTCGCCTTCCGCGGGCCCGTCCTCGCGGCCCCGGCCATGAACGTCCGCATGTGGGAGCACCCGGCAACCCAGGCGAACGCCGCTGCGCTCGCGGAGCGCGGCGTCGAGCTGCTCGGGCCTGCGGAGGGGGAGCTCGCCGAGGGAGAGCACGGCCCTGGACGCATGGTGGAGCCGGAGGAGCTCTTCGCGCGCTGCCAGGAGCTCCTCGGCCAGACCGGCCCGCTCGCCGGCAAGCGCGTCATCGTCTCGGCGGGCGGCACCCGGGAGCCCATCGACCTCGTGCGATTCGTCGGCAACCGGTCGTCCGGGCGGATGGGGGTCGCCGTCGCCGCCGAGGCGAAGCGGCGCGGCGCCGAAGTCACACTCGTCTACGCGAACGGAGTCGCCCCGGCTCCGGCGGGCGTAGAAGTCGTGCCCGCTCCCACCGCAGCCGATCTCGGCCGGGAGATGCTTGCGCGCGCGGATGCCGATGTCGTCGTCATGGCCGCTGCCGTCTCCGATTACCGACCCGGCAATCCGGAGAGTGGCAAGCGCCCGAAAGACAAGGAGCCGTGGACGATCACCCTCGAGCCGACCGACGACGTGCTCGCCGAGCTGGGCCGGCGGAAGCGCAACGGGCAGATCCTCGTGGGCTTCGCGGCGGAGGGCAGCGAGGACGGGCTCGAGCGCGCCCGCGGCAAGCTCGCCAACAAGAACGGGAACCTTTTCGTCTACAACGACGTATCTCAACCCGGCGTCGGGTTCGAGTCCGAGGACAACGAAATCGTCCTTCTCTCGGCACTCGGCGAACGGAAGCTAGGCAGGCGAAGCAAGGAGGAATGTGCAGTGGCTATCCTCGATGAGGTCGAGGCACTCCTGGGAGGGGCGTGAATGGACGAGCAGGCTGTGGGAGCAGATCCGGGCCTCGAGGCGAGCCGAACCGCCGAGCTGGCCGACCGCGTCATCACAAATCTTCAGCGCGTCATGCACGCGCCGGACGAGACGCTGCAGTTCTCGGTCCTCTGTCTTCTGGCCGAGGGTCACCTGATCATCGAGGACTTCCCTGGGGTGGGGAAGACGAGCCTCGCCAAGGCGATCGCGCGGTCCGTGGACTGCGCCTTTTCGCGCCTGCAGTTCACCCCTGACCTTCTGCCTTCCGACGTCACGGGCGTCAACGTCTTCAACCAGCGCTCGAACGAGTTCGAGTTTCGGCCGGGCCCCGTCTTCGCGAACATCCTTCTCGTCGACGAGATCAACCGCGCCTCGCCGAAGACGCAGGCCGCGCTCCTCGAGTGCATGCAGGAGCGCCAGGTGACGATCGACGGCGTGTCGTACCAGCTGCCGCCGCCCTTCATGGTCATGGCGACGCAGAACCCGATCGAGTACGAGGGCACGTATCCGCTACCGGAAGCCGAGCTCGACCGCTTCACGATGCGCATCGCGATCGGCTACCCGCCGCTTCCGGACGAGGCGCAGATGCTCTCCGAGCAGGCGACGGACACCCCGATCGACCGGCTCGAGTGCGTCGCTTCGGCGCAGGAGGTACTCGACGGGATCGACGACGCGAAGCGTGTCTTCGTCGAGGAGAGCCTGAACCGCTACATCGTCGCGCTGCTCCGCCAGACGAGGTCGGACAACCGCCTCTATCTCGGCGCGAGCCCGCGCGCAGGAATCGCTCTGCTCAGGGTCGCCAAGGCGCGTGCGCTCGTGCTGGGCCGCGACTACGTCGAGCCCGACGACATCAAGGCGGTTGCGCCGACGGTGCTCGCCCACCGCTTGATCCTTGCCCCGGAGGCCCGATCGTCAGGTCTCGACGCCGAGGATCTCGTGCGGTCGATCCTCGAACGAACACCCGTCCCCGTTTAGGCGCCGGAGGCGCTGGGACGTGCTGACCGACCGCGGCCGCTGGATCCTCGCCTTCGGCGGCGCTGTCTACCTTGCGGCGTGGGCGTTCGGGACGACGGCGCTCTACCCGATCGGGCTCGGCCTCGTGCTCGCAGTGGTAGCCGCGGCGCTCTGGGTCCGGCTCCTCAACCGGCCGATGCGGATCAACCGCACGCTGGGCAAAGGAGATCATTTCGCCGGGGACGACATTCCCGTCCGCCTCGAGATCGACGTCGGCGGCCGCATGCCCTCGGGTGCGCTCACGGTCGTCGAGCAGATCGCGAAGTTCGGGGAGGTCCAGACCGTCATTCTCAGCCGCCACGGCCGCCTGCGTGGTTCGTACATCCTCGACGCGGTTCCGCGCGGCCGCTATCCGATCGAGTCGGCGAAGGCGGTGCTCGAAGACCCGTTCGGCCTCGAGCGAGCCGAGATCTCGCTGCCCGCAGGCGAGTCGGTGCTCGTCTACCCGCGGCTCGTCGACCTCGACGCGCTCTTCTCCGACTCCGGCGCGCGGGCGCTCGAAGGACGCCGGCTTCTCCTCCGCCGGCCGACCGGCTTCGACCTGCACTCGGTGCGCGACTACGAGCAGGGAGAGTCGCTGCGGCGCGTGCACTGGCCGACCACCGCGAGGCGCGGGCACCTGATGGTCAAGGAGCTCGAGGACGCGCCGCGCGACGAGACCGCGGTCCTCCTCGACGGAGACGCGGGGGCGATCGTCGGGGTCGCCCCGGACAACACCTTCGAGCTGCAGGTGCAGGCGGCCGGCTCGATCCTGAAGGCGCATGCCGCCCGCGGTCGGCGCGCGGCGCTGATCGTCAACTGCGCCTCGCGTGCCTATCAGCGCGTTCATTCCTTCGACGGAGACTGGCTGCGCGCGCTCGAGATGCTGGCGGCGGTGGAGCCGGACGGGCCCACGCCGGTCGCCGCGCTCCTCGCGGACGAAGCCGGCCCTGCGAGCCGGGCCCTCGAGCTCACCGTCGTGACGGCGAGCCTCACGCCGCGCCTCGCAGAGCGGCTGGCCCAGCGCGTGTTTCAGCGCCACTCGGCCACGCTCGTCTACGTCGACCCGGCGAGCTTCGCGCCGGGCGGTGCGACCGAGCGCGACCCGGTCGTCGTCGCTCAGATCCTCCGCCTCGAGCGCGCGGGCGTACCGGTCGCCATCCTCCGCCGCGGCGACGACCTCGTCTCCGTCCTCGGCGGGAGTCGGCTCGGAGCAGCGGTTGGCTAGGACCAGCCTCCTCTTCGTACTCTCCGGCACCCTCATCGCGGGGGCCTGGCTCCGGCTGGAGATGGGCGGGTTGCCGATCGGACGGGTGCTGCTCATACTCGCGCTCGCATTCGTCCCGACCTTTGCGGTCGCCGTCGGCGCGCGTCGGGCCTGGGTCGCCGTGCTCACGGTCGCTGTGACCGTGGCCGCATGCGCGGAGGTCTTCCACGCGCGTCTCATCGATGCCCGCCCGGGTGGCGAGCACGACTTCTTCGGCCCCGTGCTTGGGTCTTTCCGGGACGGCTTCCTCAACTTCTACGACACGACGCTCCCGTTCCGCCGCAGCGACTTCCCGCTCATGCATGCGGACGTGCTGCTCGCGATCTTCGGGTTCGCGCTCGCCGCGGGGATCCTGATCGCCGCCCGGCGGCCGATCGGCGCCGCCGTCGTCCTCGTCGTCGGCGTGGGGTGGCCGACGACCCTCGTGCCGGGCTCGCGCCCGCTCCTCGTCGGCGCGCTCGCTCTGGTCGGCGTGCTGGCGGTTCTCTTCCTGCTCCGGAGTGGCACGCATCCCGCGCGGGGTCTCGCGCAGGGGTTCGCGGTCGCGCTCGTGCTGGTCGTGGTCGCGGCGATCGCGTCGACATCCGGCTCCGTCGCCAAGGGCGCGTTCCTCACCTGGCAGGGCTGGGATCCGTACGACCAGCCCGACGACCCCGTCGGCGTCCGCTACGTCTGGAACTCGCATTACCTCGGGATCCACTTCCCGAAGAAGAAGACGACTGTGCTGAAGATCAAGACCGATGGCCCGAAGCGGAACCTCTTCTGGCGCGCCACGACTCTCGACGACTACACGGGGACCGGCTGGCAGGAGTCCCTCGACCTGGCCACGGAGTCGGGCTCGAACCAGATCGACTCCGACAGCCTCGCGCTTCTCCCTGCGGCCGCCCGCAACCAGGCCAACTGGGTCAAGCAGGAGGTAACCGTCGAGGCGCTCAAGGACAATCATCTGATCGCCTCGGCGCAGCCGATGCGCTGGGACCCGCCCTCGGATTCGACCTTCCAGGACCAGGGCGGCGACATCGTCGTCCTCTCCCGCTCTCTGCAGCGCGACCAGACCTACACGGTCTGGAGTTACGCACCGCGGCCCACTCCCAAGGAGCTCGGGCAGAGCGGGACGAACTACCCGGAGTAGATCGAGCGCTACCTGGAGGTCATCCAGACGGCCGCAGTGCCGAAGTACGGCACGCCCGACCGCGACCTCCTGATGAATGTCTTCTTCAACGCGCGCTTCGATGGCGATCCACTCATGCAGCAGAACCGCGCGCTCTACGACGTCGCCAAGAAGGTCGTCGAGGGCACGACGAATCCGTACGCGGCTGCAACTACGCTCGAGGCCTGGTTCCGCCAGCCGTCGCTCGGCGGGTTCGTCTACGACGAGCAGCCGCCGGTGGCCGCGCCGAACCAGCCGGCGCTCGTCCAGTTCGTCACGCAGACGAAGCGCGGCTACTGCCAGCACTTCGCCGGCGCGATGGCGCTCATGCTCCGCTACCTCGGCATTCCGGCTCGCGTGGCCGCCGGGTTCACGAGCGGGAGCTACGACGCCGATTCGCACGAGTGGACCGTGACGGATCACGAGGCGCATGACTGGGTCGAGGTCTACTTCCCCGGTTGGGGCTGGATCCCATTCGACCCGACCCCCGGCCGCGGGACGCTCGACGCGCGCTACTCCTCGACGAGTCCCGAGTTCTCCGGTCAGAGGTTCCTCGACAACGTCGCCACCCAGGGCCGGCGGAGCGCCGCAGTCAACGCGCTCATCGCGTCGGAGGCCCGGCCAGGCCAGGAGTCGTCGGGTATCGGCAACTCGCGCGGCGGAGGCGTCGTCGTGAACACCGTTCGGGACAAGGGCCCGAGCATCGTCGTCCTCGCCTTCCTCGTCCTCGCGGCGGCCGCCCTCGTCGTCATCGGGCTGAAGACTGTTCGCCGCACGCTCCGCTTCACCGGACGGGATCCTCGCGAGCTCGCGGGCGCCTGCAGGCGCGACCTGATGGCCTATCTGGCCGACCAGGGGATGGAGGTGCCTCCGAGCGCGACGCTCGGCGAGCTCGGAGAGCTCGTGGAGCGCTACTTTGCAGTGGACGCCGGTCCGTTCGTGCGCGCGGCGACGATTGCGCGCTTCGGGCCGCCCGACCAGGCCCGGGTCGAGCTCGTTCGCGCCCGGCGCGAGCTCCGGCGGGTCCGGAGCGATATCCGCAACCGCATCAACATGACGAGCCGCGTCCGCGGCGCGCTCAGCCTCCGCTCGCTGGCCGTTTGAGCGCCCCGCTGCACGCGGTCGTCATGGCCGCGGGCGAGGGGCGCCGCCTGCGCCCTCTGACCGAGCGTTGGCCGAAACCGGTCCTCCCGATCGACGGGAAGCCCGTGATCGCGACCCTGCTCCGTGAGCTCGCGGTGGCCGGCATCGGCGCGGCCACCGTGGTCACGGGCCACCTCGCCGAGCAGGTCGAAGAGCTCGTCGGCGACGGCTCGGCCTTCGGCGTCACCGTGGGCTACGCGCGCCAGCCGGAGCCGCTCGGCTCGGCCGACGCTGTCCGGCGTGCGCTCGAAGGAGGTGCGTCCGCTCCGCTCCTCGTGGTCGCCGCCGACACGGTGTTCCGGCCCGGCGCTGTCGCCCGAGTGTCCAGGGAGTGGCTGGACTCGGGGGTGTCGGCCGGCCTGGGCGTTCGCCGCGGCGGCGGCGAGGGCAAGACGCACGTGCGGGTCGAGGCACGGCGTGTCGTCGAGATCGGCGGCGAGTGCGGCGAGCTGACGGCTGCACCGCTCTGGTTCTTCGCCGCCGGTGTGCTGCCCCGGCTCGAGGGTTTGCCGGGCCCGCCGTTCGAGCTCGCGGCTGCGTTTCGGGATGACGCGGGCACGGGCATCGAGGTCCTGGCGCTCGACGTCGGCCCGACGCGCGACCTCACCCGCCCGGAAGACGTCGTGGTGG
>Ga0307286_10000249_pt1 | contig 14430 bp, 15 predicted proteins | sample ER_DNA_140_FD_194478 | JGI IMG/M metagenome (GOLD analysis project Ga0307286, IMG submission 194478) | Bulk soil microbial communities from the East River watershed near Crested Butte, Colorado, United States - ER_DNA_140 | ecosystem: Environmental > Terrestrial > Soil > Floodplain | place... | reverse complement strand
TGCCGCCACCAGACCGGCGCCGACCAAGATCACGGCGACCCCGGCCAAGGTCGCCAGTCGGATTGCGGCCGCCCGGACTTTCTCTGGACGCCCGGTGACAAGGTGGGGACTGCCGGCGATCCTCATGTCGAATCTCCTCTGCTCGTCAGAGTTCCGGGATGAACAGCGGGGCAGGTACGCCGGCTCCGGTCAAGTTGTCGCACCGTACGAGTTGACGGTCGATCCGGCGTAACGGACAGTTCAGCGGTGAGTCTGGGAATGCGATGCGGCGGTGCGGCGCCGGGTCGGGATCAAGAGGGCACGCCGCCGCGGGCACGGCAACGGAGCCGGCCAGCATGGTCAGGATCGCGGCGGCCGTTGCGATGCGCCAGCGACCGAAGTTGATCATGGCTGCTACCTCCTGGATCTGTGGTGGTAGCTGCTACTTTGCGGCGCCCGTTGCGCACCGCACATCGACAAAACTCCTCAAAGACAAGGGCGATCGCCTTAGATTTCCGCTGCACCTTCCTTAGATCCCGCGCCTGGCTCGGGAACTGGGCAATTACGAGCGGGCCCGCGTAAGCCTCTCCGCAATGACGTCTGAGGCGGCGCGCAACGTCTGCAGCTGCGCCTCGGTGGTGTCAGCAAGCAATGCGGCGATCGCTCGTACCCGGGCTGCTCGGCCCCGCTGCAGGAGACGCTTTCCGGCTGGAGTGGCCGACACAAGCACCACGCGCCGATCGGTTTCTGAGCGTTCCCGTCGCGCCAGTCCAGTGGACTCCAGCGCGCTGACCATTTTGGTGATCGCTGGCGCCGATACCTGCTCCAGCTCGGCCAACCTGGTCACGGGCTGCGGGCCGGCGAAGACCAGCACCGACAGCAGCGAGGCTCTGGGACCGTCCAGGTCGAGGTCGGTGTCGGCCGCGCGCGCCGTGCGCAGCAGCCGCACGGCTGCCGAATGCAGCAGGTTCGCCGTCTCGTGCTGGCCATCTTTCGGTAGCCCCGATGGCAACTCCGGCAGGCGTTGACGCGAATCGTTAACCATAGTTATCCTTTAACTCAGGTTAACTATTAGGGTAGGACACGTCATGGCACTTGGACCAGTCGGACAGATCCACATCAGCGTGTCCGACATCGACACTTCGGTGGCGTTCTATCGCGATGTGCTCGGCATCCCGCTGTTGTTCCAGGTGCCTGAGATGCCGATGGCATTCTTCGGCAGCGGCGATGTTCGGCTATACCTGGGCGTGCCGGAAAGCCCCGAGTTCCGCAGCAAGGTCGTGCTCTACTTCACAGTGAGCGACATCGATGCCGAGTACGAGCGGCTCCGGGACCAGCACGGGCTCTCGTTCACCGGCAAGCCCCATGTGGTCCACCGCGACGGCAGTGGCGAGCTTTGGATGACGTTCACCCGCGACCCCGACGACCACTGGATCGGCCTCATGCAGCAGCGCGGAACGCCCTCCGCGACCATGTGACGTCGTCTCATAGCTCAATCTGACATCCCCTTTTGGTCATTTTGCCGCGCATTCCGCCTGGTTGAAACTGCTGACGGAGGGGTGCTCATCCTGGCCGGTCCGACGCTCGGGTCGGTCAACACGGGGATCGGGATTTTCGAGGCGCCCGACGAGGAGAGCGCGCGGCGGATCATTGAGGACGATCCGGTGGCCCGTGGCGGGTGGTTTGCGAGGCCGGAGCTGCGGCCGTACCAGTTGGCGTTGCGGCGCGACTAAGCGCAGGCTGGCCGCCGATCTTGGTGACGCTCGTTCGGCCGCTACGGAAGATCGAGCGGGATTGCGCCGTGGACAAGCGTCCCGTCCTGGGAGCTTTCGACGGTGAGCATCCCGCCGAGCGCGTCGAGACGGTCTCGGAGTCCGAGTAGACCGGTGCCATTCGTGGGGTCGGCGCCCCCAATCCCGTCGTCGGCAATCTCGACGACCAACATCCCATCCGCAATCCTGGCCGAGGCGGTGACGATGGTCGCCTGCGCATACTTCGCCGCATTGGTCAGGGCCTCCAGACAGAGAAAGTAGGCGGCCGCCTCGACCTGCGGCGCGAAGCGCTCATCGGGCACGGTGATCTTGACATCACCGACGGGATCGAGGTCCCGGATCGCAGCCAATCCGATCTCATTGAGCGCTCGTGGATAGACCCCTCGGGCGAACATGCGGATTGTTTCGCGAGTGGACTCGAGCTGCCGGCACAGCTCATCCGTACCAAGCTGTGCGAACAGCGTCGAAACCCGCGCCAGCCGCGTCGTCACCTCACCCTCCAGGGCATGCTCCAGGCGGTCGCGCTCAGCGTCGGACACCGCGAGCAGGCGCCGTCGGGAGGCGGCAACCTCGGAGATGTTGGCGGTGACCTCCTGGTGCAGCCGGATGTTCGCCAACGCGATCGCGGCCAGCGCGGTAACCGAGTCGAGCAGCCGCCGGTCCCGGAGCAGCGCAGGGTCGTGTTGCAGCACCGCGATGCGCTGGCGACGGTCCAGCAGGTCGGTGGTCACCTGGCCCGACTGTGGGCGCAAGGTGACTGGGCGGCCGGCCTCGTCGATGAACCCATCAGTGGTCACCAGACCAATGACGACCGACGGGTCGCCGAGCGCATCGGCCACCAGATCGCGGAGGGTTCGCACCGGCTCGGCCCCGAGATCGACCGCGAGGTTGGTGACGATCGCCGTCCGCGACCGCCGGTAACGGTCGTCGAGTACTACCACGGCCACCACAGCGATCAAGACGATCTCGTACGCCGCCAAGAACGCCGCATCAAGTTCAGCCCCGGCCGACCGCGCGAGGCCAGCGGCTGCGAGCAGGCCCCAGATGAGTACGGCTCCCGCGCTGGCGAGATTGACCGAGCGCCGGCTTACTGCGGCGCTCGCACGTCGGCCGCCCAAGATCGCAACGACCACCAGGACGAAGATCACGACCGTTGTCACACCAAGCCGACCGATCGGATAGATCAGACAGGCCGCGTACACGGCTCCGATAAGCCAGCGTTGGCCGCGCCATCGAAGGCGGGTGCCGGGATAGAGCAGGAGCAGGTGAGTGAGGGGTGCACGATGGGCGAACACCAAGGGCTGCACCAGATCCGCGGCAAACCAGAGCACTCCTGTCGCTGCCGCAAGAAGGGCGAGTTGGCGTACGCGCCGCAGCAGCAGCGCAGCCAGCAGGTAGCTGACTCCCACCAGCACATCGAGTGCGATCATGAACCGACTGCCTGGTCGAAGGTCTGCAGCGAGAGTTCGCCCTTGGGCAGGAACGCCCGAGCGGGGGTGGCCGCCAGCTTCCGTCGATAAGCGCCGCGATCTCGGCTGGAGATCAGTACCACGATGGGCGGCTCTGGCTCAGCAGCCAAGGTCTCGGCGATGGCAAAGCCATCCAGGTCCGGAAGCTGGACATCCAGCAGCACGATCCCGGGCCGCAGAGCGGCGTACGCACGGACCGCGCCAGCGGCATCCTCGGCCTCGGCAACAACGTCGTAGCCACCACGCTCGAGCAGCCGTCGCGCCAACTGCCGGAATTCAGCGTTGTCGTCGACGATCAGGACGGTGCCGCCGTTCATCGGCCACGCAACCACGCGAGCACGGCCAGCACGCGACGGTGCTGGTCGGGTGATTCAGCCAGATCGAGCTTCGTGAAGATGTGCCCCACATGCCGCTCGACAGTCTTGCCGCTGAGCGACAGGCTCTCGGCGATCCTGGCGTTCGACTGGCCCTCGGCCATCAAAGCGAGCACCTCCCGTTCGCGGTCGCTCAACTCGTCGAGCCGGCCGGAGCGCTGCTGCCGGGTCAGCAGCCGGCTGACGATGGTCGGGTCGACGACAGATTCACCGTCGGCCAACCGCTGCAGCGCATCGACGAGGACCTGCACGTGCGAGACGCGCTCCTTCAGCAGATAGCCGATTCCGCCGGCATGTTCCTCCAACAGCCCGACGGCATATCGGGAGTCCAGATAGTGCGAGAGCAGCAGCACTCCAACGCGCGGATCGTGGCGTTTGATGTCGGCCGACGCGGCCAGTCCCTCATTGGTGTGGGTGGGCGGCATCTTGATGTCGACGATCGCGACGTCGGGATGGTCCAGCGCGACCGCACGAACCAGCGAAGCTCGGTCGCCAACCAGCGCAATGACTTCGACGCCGACCTCGGCCAACAGCCGGGCCAGGCCCTCGCGTAACAGCACCTCGTCATCGGCGATCACGACGCGCATGGCAGCTCGATCCTGATCGATCCGGTGTCGATGAGTTGGACCGCGCCACCGAGGGCGCCGACCCGGTCCTCAGCCGGAGTGACATCATCGATACGCATGCTGCCAGCCAGATGGAGATACAGCTGCTCGCCCTCTTGCCAAGCTCGGATTGCCCGCCCCGAACCGGGCTCGTACACCGGCGTCGCGAGGAAGTGCGCCACCGCGAAGTAGGCGGCAGATTCGACGTCGGATCTCACCCGGGCAGGCAGATCCAGCTCGAGGTCGACCGGTGTCGGATCCGACTCGGCGAAGGTCTCCAGCGCCGCCGCCAAGCCCTCGTCAGCTAGCTCTCGTGGATACAGCCCGCGCGCGATCGCGCGAAGGGCAGTCAGCGCCGCCGCTACCTCGGCCTCGGCCTCCGCGAGGACAGTCGCTGCCGGCGAGTCTGGCCGCTCATCGGCCACGTCCGCCAGCCGCAACCCGAGGGCGAGTGAGACCAGTCGCTGCTGGGCGCCGTCGTGGAGGTCGCGCTCCAGGCGCCGGCGTTCCCGGTCGGCTTCGTCCACGATGCGCACTCGGGAGGCGCGCAGCTCATGCAGTCGCGCAATACGTTCGGCGTGCAGGCGCTCGTTGTCGAGGGAGAGCCGGGCTACCTGGGCGATCAAAGCGGTGTCGTGGTCGAGCAGCGGAGAGCGGTGATCGAGATAGGCGACGATGTCCGACCCGCGGGTGATCGGGGTGAGTTCAGCATGCGGCTCCGCCCTCCCGCCGTCGGGGTCGATCAGCTCGCGTTCCGTCATGTCGCCCTGTGTCGTATCTCTTTGGGGATAGAGCAAGCGGGCCGTCGGGTCCTGCAGCACCGTGCCGATCACCCGCCCGAGCCCGCCGATCGGTGGCACGGCTGACGCCTGCACGACCAGGTGTGCCAGACGGTGCCGGGTCCGCGTAAGCGCGATTGCTGGCCAGCCGGCGGCGAGACAGAGCATCAGCAGCAATCCCGCTTCAGCCGCCCACAACGCGGCATCGTCGGTTTCGGGAAGTCGGCGGGCGACCGCCCGTACGTAGCCCGCAGCCACCAGAGCGAGAAGCGTCATGCCGACGGCGGTGATGGGCAGCTCGAGGCGTCGCCCGGCGGACGTGGATCTGACCAGCCGGATGGCGAGGGCGGCTATGAGGAGAACGGTCCAGATCGGACCGGCGAGGGTGGCGGCTTGCTGCAGCCCGGTGGCGGCGCCCGGCGCGTCGACGAGCAGCAACGGGTTGGCTGGACAGTCAGCGCAGCCATTGGTCGCCGGATTGAAGACCAGCGCCTCGGCTAACCCGTCGACACCGACGGTGATGGCGTACGCGAGCGCCAGCGTCGCCCGTTCGCCCCGGCTCAGGCCTCCAAACCTGCGCACCAAGCTGTGCGCTACCAGTACCGGCCAGACGGTGCCCAGCATCCGGCCGGCAAGGAAGATCCAGGCCGGTGCGGCCGGGTCGTCCCATACGGTCACCATCCAGGTGATCCCCGCTGCGGCTAGGAGCGCCCCAGCCGTACGGTTGCGCTGGGAGCCGAGCTCGACCACGCCGGTAGCGACCACTGCTGCCCCAGCGGAAAGACCCAATAGCGCGCTCCACCAGGAAGTACCGCCGAACGCGTACCAGTTGGTTTGGAACGCCAGGTGGGCGGATTCGGCGCCGACCGCGGCGCCAGTGAGCAACACCAGAGCCTGTCGGAGCCGAATCCGCCCCACCGCTACGGGCATGCTCAGCCTTTCCAGCCGGCAGGTGGCGGGCATTGCTTCGCAAGGTAGTCAGCCGAGGGCTTGCTGGTCTCGCGGTGCCACGGTTTGATGGTCCATCCCCAGGGACCCGCCGCATCCGGAGCCAGCGACCACTTCATCGAATCGTGGTAGGCGCTCACCGTGTAGTCGAACAGCTCGCCCGGTTTGTTGACCGCTCCGTTGGGAGCTTTGCCGCCGCCACCGGCCAGTGACAGCTCGAGGGTCTTGCCATCGAAGGTGAACGTTCCGTAGTTCCAGGTGCAGGCTTCTGCATTGCGTTGCGTCGAGGCGAAGCGCCCACGATCGAGCACGAGCCGGAAGTCACCCCAATTCTCCGACTGCACCTCCTCCCCAGGCGCACCCCCAGCCACCATCTCCTTGTCGGTGTAGGACAGGGAGTAGTTTCCGTTGATCGCCTTCGCTGCACTCGCGGGATTGCTCGACGACGCGGGTCGATGAGTCAGCGCGGCGCAGTCGATCGGCTGCCCGGAGACCTTTGCTCCAGCCTCGGACTTGATGGTCTGGATGCGGTCCAGGTAGCTGGCCGTCGTTGTGTCCGTACGGAGCCAGCGGTCGACCGGCTTGAACGCCTCGCGCAGCCGAGAGGTATCCGCGTCAGTGGCGGAGATGATCTTGACCCGGTCGCGCCGACACATGTTGGCGATATCTTCCGTATCGTTCTGCACAGCGACGGTGGCCGGCAGCGCGGCCTTGGCTGCCTCGACCAGCCAGCCTTGCTGGGTCTGGCTGAGCTTGCCCCAGCTGCCGGTGTTGGCCACGATCGCGACGGGCCTGGGCCACAGCCCCACGTTGGCGGTGATCCAACGGACGTCACCGTCGTACTGATTGCCGGCGACGCTCTTGGCCTGCTGCTCGAGGCCGTCGAAGCTGCTGATGTCGGCACCCTCGAACCCGGATTCCACCGGCGTCGCGCCGAGCGCCTGCAGACTCCGGCTGGCGACGGGCGAGGGGCTGTAGGCGATCCGCGCCCCGGCATAGGTCGCCGGGCCGAGCAGGCGTCGCGTGATGCCGTCGGGGAGTCGGATCGGCCCAGGCAGCACGCCGATGCCCGTCAGCCCGGCGGAGCTGACGCCGGAGAGCATCTCGGTGGCTATCGGGTCGGTGAGAACCTGCTGCTGCAACTCCATGTTGTCGATCAGCATCGGGTCCATCAGGGCATCGAAACTCTTGACGCCGATGAAGTCGTACGCGCGCGTCGGCACGAAGGCAATGTCGGCCTGGCCGCTCTGGACGACGTGCAGGGCGTCGGCCTCGGCGGTGACCTCTCCATTCTCGAACTTCTCATCACCAGTGATCTGTAGCGTGCCGCCGGACAGCCGGGCCAGCTCGTCGAGGAACGGTTGCGCCTCGCCGTTCCGGGTGTTCACCCAGCGCAGTTCAACGGGCGGCGCGGAAACGGTCCCGCCGGCTTTGTCGGTGCCACCGGCCTTGTCCGATGCGCCGCCACATCCGGCAGCCACGAGTAGCGCGGCCAGCGACGCCGCGGCGAGCACGCTGGCTCGCCTGGGACGGTATGCCGCACTCGACTGTGAGTGGGCGGCAGTTTTCTTCTGTGCCATCACGGCACCACCTTTCAGCCAAACGATAGGTAGGAACGGGCCGACTGGATAGTGGCCCGCGAGGCCTCCTACCTACCGTTGCGGCCTGGAGGTGTTCGTCGAATCGGGGCCAACCCCCACGCGCCACGCTGGGCGTGGGGTCAGCCCGCAAATGCATCGCCGAAGTTGATGAGCGGCACGCCTGACGTGCTGACGCCCCACCCCGCCAGTTGCCGGAAGAGATGGTGCCCAGGGCAGGAGTGCTCAATCCGCCCAGGCCCTGGGTCGGAGGCACGTTTCGGGGTCTGTCGCAGGGGTAAGCGTCAAAAAGCTGCAAGCACCACAGCGACCGAGAGCACAAGTTATAGACATGGCACTGGTATTGGCTCGGGGCATTGGCCAGGCTGGGGAGATTGCAAGGCGTGAAGGGATATCGAACGCCAGTAATCACATGGTTACTGGCCTTAGCAATAAGTACCGGACTTGTGCTGGGAGCACAAGTCCTTGCGGTGGCGCTACCTCCGTCAATCGGCGCTGCCGTGCTACCTAATTTAAGTGATCACAGATGGGAGGATTGCGCGGTCGGGGCTCCGGCGGGACAATCAGTGGGGCACCGCCGCACTTTAATTCTCCACGACCGCGGAAACGTCGGATCGGATGCAGGCGCCGCTTATGCGACGTTGATGGCGAATCTCGCGTCTCATTTTGGGCCCGTGAAAGTGGCCCGAGCTTCGAGCTATCACATCGGTGACATGCTGCCTTACGACTTTCTCGTCTACCTCGGTACTGGCTACGGTGAGAGGCTGCCGAAAGCTCTGCTCAAAGACGTTAACTCCGGTGAACGCCCTGTGCTCTGGCTGAAGCAGAACATCGACCAGCTGCAACCGGAGCAGACCTTCTACCGCACGTACGGCTGGCTTTGGAAGGACTTTTACGGTCCGAGCAATTTCAAGATCAGATACCAGCGTGCGCTGCTTGACCCTTCCGACTCTGGTGCGGGTTTGACGACCTTTTCCAAGCTCGACAAGAATCGAGTACGTGTGCTGGCGACAGCCGAACTGGGTGGCAACTCAGTTCCATGGGCAGTCCATTCCAGGAGGCTGACATACATCGCTGACCTGCCATTAGGCTCAGATCTCACGCACGACGCCTCCCTGGCTCTGAGCGACCTTCTCTATGACGTGGCTCCCAGCGGTGATCCAACAATTTTGGGCCGCCACCGTGCACTGGTTCGGATTGAAGATATTGGTCCGATGTCGGATCCGCAGGATTTGAAAGACATAGCCAAGGCAATGAAACGCGACGGGATCCCCTACAGCATTGCGGTCTATCCGGTCTACATAGGGCCCATTGTCCGCGGTCGTCAAAAGATCGTTCGGCTGGCAGATCGTCCCGAAGTCGTGAGAGCGATTGTCAAAATGCTTGACGGGGGTGCAACACTAGTCGCGCACGGGTATACCCACCAATTCGGCAATCGCAGAAATCCACGTACAGGTGAAAGCGGCGCCGACTATGAGTTCTTCCTCTCTCACCTCAACAACCAGGGAAATGTTGTTTACGATGGGGCGGTGCCCGGCGACTCTGAGAGCTGGGCACAAGAACGACTCGATAAGGCATTTGCAGAATTGCGCGACGGGGGTCTCCCTCGGCCTCGGCTCTTCAACGTTCCCCACTATGCGGCATCTCCTGCGGACTACGCGGCAATTAGCACACGGTTCCCCGCTAGATATGACCGGGGCTCGTACTTTGCCCCTGGCTGGAATGACGCTGAACACGTGTCTGCTTATATGTCCGAGCAGGCAGCGCCGTATCTCATTCGCGACAGCTATGGCAGTCTAGTTGTTCCCGAGAACCTGGGATACATATCAGATCCCGCCGGAACCGCCTCGGGTCCCAATACTAAGTCCGATATTCTGGCCGGAGCGGCCGCTCTGTTATCTGTCCGCGACTCGGTGGCTAGCTTCTTTTATCATCCATTCCTTGGTAGCACCAATTTGGTCGACATTGTTGACCAAATGCGGCGAATGGGCTACGACTTCATCTCTCCTTGTGAACTGTGATGTCTGATCTTTTCCAGTCCTTGCTCAACTCCTCCGGCGACGCGGCGAACATTCTTTTGGCCTTATCTGGAGCAGTGTTTGTGCTGTATGTCCTAACGATCTTGGCCCTGATCGGCTGGCAGAAGGTGCGCGGGCGATGATAACGATCCTCGCCATGGCCGCAACCGCCGCCATCATCGTTTGTTTCACCTACGCCCTCGGCATGTACCTCGAGGGACGTGCGAGCCTGGGTGAACCGCACGCTGACGCGACAAATCTTTTCTTCGTGTTTCTCATTCCCTGCTTGAATGAGGACCGAGTCATCGGAGCCACTCTCGACCGGCTGGGAGACCTTGCCGCTGATAGCTCCCTCATCCTCGTCGTGGACGATGGATCCGACGATCAGACCGCCGCGGTGGTCGCGTCGCGAGCGAACGAGCGAGTCATGCTGCTACGCCGACAACTACCCGAGGCTCAACAAGGTAAAGGCGCGGCCCTCAATGCGGCGTTGGAGTACCTCGCAAGCCTTGATGTCTTGCGGGGCCGTTCGAGCGAAGACGTGATCATCTGCCTGATGGACGCTGACGGTCGACTCGACTCTTCCGCACCGGAAGCCGTCGGACATTATTTTGAAGACCCTGGTGTGGGTGGGGTACAGCTTGCTGTGCGGATCGGGAACCGAGACGAGGGATTGCTCCCGCGGCTCCAGGATCTGGAGTTTGTCTGTTATTCGGAGCTGTTTCAGCGCTGTCGCAGCCTTCACGGGTTCGCCGGTTTGGGAGGTAACGGCCAGTTCACTCGCCTCAGCGCCTTACGATCACTGGGCTCTCGACCGTGGTCACCTTCGACCCTAACCGAGGACCTTGATCTCGGAGTCCGACTAGTCCTTTCTGGCTGGCGAACGTTGTACACCAACGCTGCCGAAGTGCACCAACAAGGACTTAAGAGCGTCAAGGCTCTCGGGCGACAGCGCTCTCGTTGGTTTCAGGGTTTGCTGCAGTGCTGGCATCTAATCCCGCAGGTTGCTCGGAAAACTTCTGGACGAGTGCGGCTGGACATGCTCCACATGCTGCTCACGCCTGTGCTGATCTTCGCCGCTTTTCTCATGACGATGTCCTTTGTCGTTGCCCCAGTTGAGCGACTGATCAAGTCGAACCTTGATACCGGCGGATTTGGCTTGAATTCGCTGGTGGCCTGGTACCTACTTACCTTCTTCCCAGCACTGTTGTTCGCAATTGCTTATCGGCGTATATCGGGGATAGGACGGCTGCGAAGTTTTGCTATTGGGCACGCCTTTGTGCTTTATGGGCTGCTGTGGATCGTCGCGGGCTCCGTGGCGGTGTGGCGAGTCCTCGCGGGTCGTGGTGGATGGCTCAAGACGGAACGGCTTAAAGAATGGCCCTATTCTCGACCAGCTCCGGCAATAAGGGAGCGGACGGGTGACGCTGCGGCCTCGTCCGATTGGGAGTTGGACTGGCAACCTGCGAGTAAAGGAGAGACTAATGGGTAATCCTGTTGCTCGTGGCTCGCCAGATTTCTTAATTTCGCCGACACAGGATAGCTGATATGACCAAACGTGTAATGCTGGTATACGGAACGCGCCCAGAGGCAATCAAGATGGCGCCAGTCGTCTTCGAACTCAGGCGCTCAGCGGAGCTGACACCGGTCGTGGTGCTTACCGGTCAACATCGATCGATGTTAGAGCAGGTCAACCAGGACTTCGGCATCGACCCCGATCATGACCTTGAGATCATGGAAACGGTGCAGACATTGCAGGACATAACAGTTCGCTGTCTGCAAGGCGTCTCGGAGCTGCTTCGAGATGAACGGCCAGACGTCGTCTTGGTTCAGGGTGACACGACGTCTGCATTTGCGGCGGCTCTCGCCGCATTTTACGAGCAAATACCAGTTGCGCACCTTGAAGCCGGCCTGCGCACCGGAGATATTTACTCTCCCTACCCAGAAGAGGCAAACCGCCGCCTGATAAGCCGATTGGCGTCGCTTCATCTCGCTCCCACACCGGCCAGCCGCGAGAATCTGCTACGCGAACGGGTCGAACACGAATCTGTTGTGGTCACAGGAAATACGATCATCGATGCTCTGTTGTGGACTGTCCGGCAGGCCCGGCCCTTCAGTGACCCTAGGCTCCGAGCACTTGAATCGAGCGGGGCGCCGATATTGCTGGTGACCGCCCATCGGCGTGAATCCTGGGGGAAGCCGATGCAGCTTGTGAGTGAGGCCTTGGCGGAGATCTCATCGCGAATGCCAGAATTGCAGGTCGTGCTTCCGGTCCATCCGAATCCCATCGTTCGCGACGCCCTTCTTCCCCATTTGGAAGCGTCCAATGTAACAATTCTTGAGCCACTGCCTTATCCAGAATTCGCACGCTTGATGGCGATCTGCAGCATTGTCCTGACCGATAGCGGCGGCATTCAAGAGGAAGCCCCGAGCCTGGGCAAGCCGGTACTCGTCATGCGCGACTCAACGGAACGGCCCGAGGGTATCGTCGCTGGCACCGCGCGACTGATAGGTACGGATCCGGCTGACATCATCGAAGCGGTTGAAACACTTAGTGGTGACCCTGACGCATATCAGGCCATGGCGAAATCGATTAATCCATACGGTGATGGCCAAGCGGCACGGCGGACCGTGGAAGCTTTGACTTCCTTCCTCAATCATGGGCCGGCTCCCTATGACTTCGAGACCTCCCAGCCCTTGTCAGAGATTCCGGCATCAGGAGATCGCCCTTCGCTGGAGTTGCCTGCGGCTTCATAGGATTTAGTCCACAGGTCAGCTCGGGCACTAGGGACGTCGCACAACGACACTGTCAAAGTAGACATGTGCGTCTTCGCTATAGAGACCGATACTGCCTCTTCCGTACGGGCGTTCGGTATCCTTGTAGGTCGTTAGGAGTATGCCATTCGCCCAGACGTTGATTTCGTTGCCGACTTGCCGGACGCGTACCGTGTGTAGCTGGCCAATAGGGAATAGCGGAGTGGTCCCAGTGGCGAGGAAGCGCTGAGATCCAGGGTAGTCAGGATCTTCTTTGCCGAGCTCCCAGCCGTTCGGCTTAAGGACGATTGAGTAGAAATGGTGGTCGTCGGCGTAGTGCCACACAAGCCATGCCACCTCCCAAGGGTTCGGGTCCTGAGGCCGCAGCTGACGCTCGGTCTGCAGCTGAGCGGTCAGGTCGATGTCATCGAATTGCTTGAGGGTCGTTACAAGACTGCCGTGAGTGGTGTTTGCGTCGCTAGCGACACCTGGAGACATCGAGAGCTGATGTCGTCCATCTCCGGCGACGATAGTGGTGGTGCCGTAGCCGGCGTAGTCCGCGCGCCATTGTCCGTATCGTTGTCCATCGCGCCATTGCTCGCCTGGATCAAGGGTTTCAAAGTCATCGGCAAGCAGCATTTCGCCAGATCTGTCATCGGTGGGCACGGTGTACACAACTACTACGGCGATTAGCAGAACGGCAGAGATGGCTGCCGCAACAAGCCAGATCCGTGACCGCCCCCGGTCCCAGGCGCGCATCGTGCGCCGCAACTTGTTAGCCGCACGTCTCGGTTGATAGTGACGAGGTGTTACTGCACGCACGGCTGTCGCACCTGGATACTCCGCTGTATCGACAATTTCTACAGTATCGCTGACTTAATCGTCATATCGGAACCTGCTGCCATCCCAAGGATGGGCAGGCCCGAGGAGCTCGTTGCCGCAGTGCGGTACCTCTGCATCGGACGACGCGCGCTACGTGACCTGCTCAATGCTGGTGCTGGACGGCGGGTACACCGCGGAGTAGCCATCATTGCTACAACTTGGCCAGACCGGCCGTGTCGAGACCGCTCAGGCCCAAGTTGGCGAGCGTACGCGGCGCCTCCCGGTGGAAGTCCCGGCCAAGCAGTGCTGAGGCGGTCTGAATAACCGCATCCATCGTGGGCGTTGGTACGCCAACCGCCCGAGCGAGCTCGGTGAACAGCACCATGGTGTAGCCGACGTCCTCGGTGAGGTAGCGATTGTCGAGTTCGCTTTGGGCCCGGATGCCGCGAAAGCCGGGGGCCGTGGAGTATCCGGTGTCGTAGTTCTCCTCGATCATGTAGCCCTGCATCACTCCGATGGCGGGGTCCGACGCAATCGTCTGCCCGAGAGCAGCCGCGATCGCCATGCGCTCGGAGTCGACGGCGTGCATCAGCCGGCCAACGGCCGGGGTTATGCCGTCTTCGTAGAAGTTGAAGTCACCGCCCGTACGCTCGATCAGCGCGGCGTTGCAAAGGGTGACGGCGGGATGGATCACGGGGTTCCCGTTCTGCAGCGTCGTGGTCAACACGCTGTCCGCTGCGCCGATGCCGGGATAGACCTCGCCGAGCATCGTTCGGAGCCGTTCGGTCCCGCTCCGCGGCGTGGCCGCTACCCACAACCCGGCTCGCAGCTTCACGAAAACGTGGATCGTCGCCGGTCCGCTCATCCGCACCGCGTACGGCAGCGTGCTTGTTTCCCCGACCAGGTAGCGATCGTCGTCGTGTGACAGCCCCGCCGCACGCCGGAAGGCGAAACTGCCCAGGCAGGAAGTCGGACAAACCACGATTGCCTGCTCGGGAGTAAGGTGCGGGGCCGCGGCCCGGGCAAGGCCTTCGGTGGCGTAGGCAGGCCCGACCACCATGATCAGATCGGCGCCAGATACGGTACGTCCGGCGTCATGTCCGGTGTAGGAGATCGGCGCCACGCCCGAGAGCTCACCGGTGCTGACGATCTCGCCTCGCTCGGCAATCGCCTGCACCTCGCCGGGATAGTCCGCGGTTGCGAAGAGCCGTACATTGTGCCCGTGCTGCGCCCAATCGAAGGCCACCCCACAACCGCCGTTGCCCGCGCCAAGTACTGCGACCTCCACCTCATCCCTCCTTCGCCGCACCTG
>Ga0307286_10000246_pt1 | contig 14572 bp, 14 predicted proteins | sample ER_DNA_140_FD_194478 | JGI IMG/M metagenome (GOLD analysis project Ga0307286, IMG submission 194478) | Bulk soil microbial communities from the East River watershed near Crested Butte, Colorado, United States - ER_DNA_140 | ecosystem: Environmental > Terrestrial > Soil > Floodplain | place... | reverse complement strand
CGGTAATCAGGATGGTGCCGGTAGCGATCGCGCTCATCGGAACGCATCTGCGTCCGACCACCCTGGCATTCATGGGCTGGTTCGGCCCGCGCGGGCTCGCCTCGGTCGTCTTCACACTCCTTGCCCTGGAGGAGATCGACCCCAGCGGCGGCGGTGGGATGCTCCTCCAGACCGTTACATGGACCATCCTGCTCTCAGTGGTGCTCCACGGCATCTCGGCGTCGCCGCTAGCTGCCCGGTACGGGGCTTCGATTTCGAAAGCAGGCGACATCCCGGAGAAGGCGCCCGCAGGTGAGCCTCAGATCCGGCTCCGGGACCTTGCGGGACGCCACCGCCGCGAAGAGCAGCACGCACGAGTAACCTCATGAACTGCCATTGTGAGTTGGCAGCAGGTCTGCCGCGGCTTGAGCAGAGCCAGCGACATCGGCTCGTCCGTCCCGTACGTCTAGGTGGTGGAGGCATCCGGCTAGCAAGCCGGCGTTAGCGTTGGATGCTTGGGGTTCTCAGCGCAATGGCCTCGGTCAACCGGCGTTCCGAGAATCTTCAGCACCGAGGGGCTCACAGTAAGGCCCACAAGACCTGGGGGGCCGCAGTATCAGCTCGATTTCTGTGCTGCCGTACGGCGTGGGATCTCTTGGTGCCCGGCGTGGCGCCCGAACCAGGCTTCCACGGTGGGCACGACCATCCGGGCTCGATGTGTGTCGTGGGCGGCCATGCTGGCAGCTAACATGCGCTCTGCCGCGGACCTGGGTGATCGGTCCGCCGAGGTGCTTCGCTTCGCGGCCCGTCATCCCGAAGGCGTACGCCGAGCCGACGTAAGAACAAGATCGGTTTTTTTGAAATGGTTGGCATAAGACCATGTACCTCACAACTGGTTGCGAGCGCCATTCTCCGATGAGCCGCACGGGCACGGCCGCCGGCAGCGGAGGCACCGTACCGCGCCACCATCTCGCTGAAGCGCCAACCGGCCAGCCACATGAGATCTTGCTCTCGCCCCTCGGCACTCAACCAGCGCTGGGCCATCGTGTGCCGGAAGCGGTGCGGGTAAAAGTGCTCAATACTAGCGGCACCAACGCTGGTCATTGATCTTCATCGCGGATCACGATGGCTATTCGATGGTGGTCTTGGGGTTGATCATTTTTATCATCCGTGGGAACGGGTAGATGACGACCAGGACTCCGATGGTGATGCCGACAAGGTTGTAGAACACCCGGGTCAGCACGTTCTCGCTGCCGGTCGTGAGGTCGTTCGCGGTGTACAGCAACAGGATTGTCGCGGTGTAGAACAACGGCATCTTGCCGAGCTGGGTCAGTTTGAATAGTCCGTTCAGCACGGCGAACACGGCGCCGATCAGAACCACGATCGTCGGATCGGTGATGAACGCGAGGGCGATCGACGCCATCGCGGCGCCACCCAGGGTGCCGAAGAACCGTGCCCAGGCGCGTTTCTGCGACAGTTTCTCGTCATACCGCACTACATTGCCCACGGCGCTGGGCGCCCAGCCGATCTTGGCGAATCCGGCGAGGTAGGAGATGGCCAGGGCCAAGGACGTGCCGATGCCCATCCGAAAGCCCTGCTCGGCCAGTTCCAAGGGATCCCGGTCCTCGCTCACCGGCGGCGGTGGCACCGGTGTCCAGAATGGGAGCAGCGAGATAAGCGAGGACCAGCTCATGACGACGGCGAACACCAAGAAGTTGGCCGACGCCTTTTCCGGTGAGCCGGTGTTGAGCCCGGCGGTGTAGATCATCACCAGGGTCAACGCGAGCGGTCCGCCGACCAACCAGCCGCTCAAGAAGCTCAGATTCAGGCAGACGAAGAATGTGAAGATCACCGCGACCCAAGGGTAGGGGGCCACCGCCCCGCCGATGAGATAGAACCCGAGCCCCAAGGCCACGATGAGGGAGCCCATCACGAAGCGCGCGCCGAGTCTGATGGGCAAGAAAAGCGAGCTGACGAAGAACGCGCCTTGGCCCAAGGCCACCAGGTAGGTGGTCCGGCCCAGCGCGGTGGCGACAATCATCGGCAGCAGGCACACCAGCGCTCGCAGCGCCTCGGTCCACATCAGCGGCAACGCCCGCCATTTGGTGAGCAGGTCAGTCACGCCGCCCCGCCTTTCGTGTCCGTCACCTGCCTCGCAAGGTACTGCGAGCCGCGCCGACCAAAGCACGCCAGGAGACCAACCTAGACCGGACGGTGGCGACCGCGCGCACGAAGTGAGATGGCCCAATCATCGAGGAGCTCGGAGAGATCACCGTCGTCCCCAGTCACTTTGATCTTGGCGGGTGTCGGTGCTCCTGATCATTCCTCCTCGTCGTCTTCCAAGAGTTGTCCCAGTCGACACTTTCGTCACGTAGCTCACCCGCCTCGACTAGTCGCTGGTATTGAGCAGGCGGATATTGATCTTCGAGCGGCGGCATCTCCATCTGCGACCGCAAGTCCGCCAGGTACTCATCCATTCCAGTGCTTGGATCCGTGGTACTGAATGGGCGGAGATCCGGCCAGCGCTGCTCTCAGCGGCGCGCCCAACGGCGCGGCGCTGGACCTCGATACTGACCCCTTGCGCCTGCTCAGCGGTCGAGCGGCAGCCATATCCCACCAGTTTCATGATCGACTCCCGTAGTGAACCAATGTCTGAGTAACCATTCAGGTGCCGCGACTTTGGCCGGCGGTGTAGCGAGTAGCCCTGAACTGGTACGGGTCATGCACTAGGGCTCACCAATGCATGGGCGCGGGCAAGCGTTCGCGGGCTCTGTCGGCGTCCCATGTCGGCGATTGATCACTCCGGAAGGAATCACCTTCATCGGGTGATGCCAGATCCTCGGGCAACGGCGAGGCTTACGGCGGCAAGCTGTTGCCGCTCCAAGGAAAGGGATGCTCATGGCAAACAAGGTCGTTGTGTTGGCAATCTTCAAAGACGAAGCCGCAGCCGATGCTGCGGCGCAGAGCGTGAAGGACTCCGGACTGGCTGACGATGATGCGATCGGTGTGCTGGTCCTCAACGACAAGGGTGAGGTCAAGGTTGACAAGGTGGGCAAGCGCAGTACCGGCAAGGGTGCTGGGATCGGGCTAGCTCTGGCGCTGTTCACTCCGGTCGGCCTCGCTGCAGGGCTCATTGGCGGCGGCGCCCTCGGTGCACTTCACCATAAGGGGCTCGGCCTGGACAAGGCGGACCGTGACCGCATCGCCGCAGAGCTGGGCGACGGCAAGGCTGCGGTCGGTGTCCTGGCGCCGGCCGCCGAAGCGGTCGCCGTCATGGCCGGCCTGACCGAGTTGGGTGGAGCCGCCGAGTCGCACGAGGTCGCCGATGAAGATCTCGAGGACGCCCACGCCGCCGCGGCCGACAGCTCCTAGTCGACCATCAAGGCTCGTTCTCGCCTCGCTGCGAGATGGCGAGATCGCTGACGTTGAGAACATATCGAAGTATGTAACTCCTGAGCTTGCGTACGTTGTGAGGGTAGAGCGGGCCAAAAAGCCAAGGTTGGCGGACAGGACGGCCTCACCCCCCATCAGTCTGCGGGTTACTGATCATGCGCCCCGAAGACGGCGTTGGAAGATCATGCATCGGCCGCAGACCCAATCACAACGGCCCAACCAGCCGACGGAATGGACCTCTAGGTGCTCGCGAGCCGGGGCCGAGTGAAGCGCAGCGTACCGCTCGATCCGAGCGAGGACCTCGGAGTAGTGGGCGAACCCGTCCGGGTCCGGACCGTCGTAGGCGAGCCAGGAGAGGCTCAGCGACTGGTTCGGGAACTGGAATGCCAGGGAGTCCCACCGCGAACGGCGCGCCACTGGACCTCGATGCTCATGCCGTCCCTGGCCTGCTCGCGCGATCAGATGAAATTAAGGTCTCGTGCGCGCGCGTGCGTATTCCGCGTTCACAGTGCTACGGCGCCGCTGGCCGCAATGCTGACATTCTCGGCCGTGAGTGACTTCCTCGCGAATCACGAATAGATCCTCGCCGCAGCCCCGGTAAGCATCGCTTCACCGCCCCGCCCGGTAGGTTCGCCCCGCAGCGCCCGCCATCCAACGAAGGAGCCCCATGACCGCGCCCGTGCCCAAGGAATCCCCCGCCCCGCCCGACGAGGGTCTCACTGATCTCCTGAGCGAAATCCGCCTGCTGGTGCCCGGCACACTGATATTAGTCGCCTTCCTGATAGCCCTGCCATTCAATTCGGGCTATACCACGATCAGTCGGCTAGACAACGCGGTATACGTGGCGTTGTTCATTTGCGCGATGATCAGCCTGCTCATCTTCATCGCCCCGGCGGCCCAGCACCGGCTCATGAGCCCCCTGACCGACCGGGCGGCCTTCAAGCGCTCGGTCAACCGCCAGGTCATCATCGGGCTGATACCGCTCTCGGCCGCCATTACCCTAGCCACGTACTTCGTAATCGCCGACGTGGTAAGCGACCTGGCCGCCGTGATTGTGGCCGGCATCGTCGGGCTGGCCATTGCCGTCCTGTGGTGGATCGTCCCATTGAGCAAACGCCGGCGCTGAACTCCCTATGACAACGACGAGGGATACCGCTGCTTCGCTCCTGATTGCCACACCGGCTCCGGCAACCCACGCCACTGTCTACTGCCATCGCGGACTGCGATCGGAAGGGTAACGCCGCCGGGAACTGGCCCCAGAGATTGAACCACTTGGCGGCGACGGAAACGACCAGCAGGACCGCTCCGATGAATCCGATCACGGGAAGAACTCCAAAGTGAGTAACGAGCTGAGTGACTATTGCGGCGCAAATCGGCAACCGCGCCTGGACGCTCTCTGGAAGGTTCGGCGCTCAGGGCATAGGGATCGACAACGATCTGGCGTGCTTCACACCTAGGCAGTCTGAAACGTACGCCTGGTTCTTACGGATAGCGTCTCGGACGCTCCTCTGAACTGAACCAAGGCAAATGCATATCACTTCCAAGCTGCTCCATGCCAGTCAGACTGCTAGTCAATCGGTCCGGCGCCCCGCGATCATCTGGGTAAACCCACGGACCTCACTTACGCCTACCGCCGTATTGTCATGCGCGCCAGAGATCACTGACACGCACGAAGTCGCGTTCGGCCAGGAGTGACAGCAACGGTGACAGCAACGCACCGAGTCCCAAAGTTGTCCGTCAACGACCGCTTACGCGCGAGCATGCGCAAAATCGTCGTGTGGCCACCATTGCTGGCTTCTCTTAATCATGTGTCTTAGCCGCAGAGGTCAAGGGCGCTTCGCGTCCTACGGATTCGCTTCGCTCACCCTTGACATCCGCCCCGAAGACCAAGGGCGGCTGGGCCATCGGGGAGGCCGCGAGAGTGGTCGCACAGACCTTTGTGCTTTCAGGGCGGCCGCCGGAGTAGTCAAGGAGGGGTACGTACCCCTCCGTTTCGGGCAGAGTCTTCGGCTCGCTGAGTTGAGTCCGGCAGAGTGGTGTACGAGCGACTTGTGCAATTAGATCGACGGCTCGAATCGGCCCGACCGGCAAGCTGACGCCAGCGCGTCGATGCTCCGCCGCGCGCGTCTGCGCACTGTCCCGGGCGACAGTCCAAATTCCGCCGCCGTCTCCGCCAACGCTGACGCTGACATCAGTCCCTGTCCGCTGCGACAGATTGTCCGGACCCCCAACCGATCGGTCTGCTCCACCAATGAAGCGAGCAGCAGGCGATCGCGAGATCCGATCAAACCGACCTGCTCGCCCCAGGACAGCACGTCGATCAGCTCCTCGTTAGGCGAAACCTGCTTGTGGAGCTGTTGCTCCGGCAACCTGTCTGTCGGCACGGTTCGCCGCTCGGCCCACGATGGTCGCTTCAGCATTCCTTCCCGAGCGAGAACGGATCGCATGTTCGCCAGCACGTTGCCCGCAACCTTCTGGTGCCGCCACCAGGGGAACTGACGGATCTCCAGCCAAAGCTGGCTGGCGACCAGCGCATCCGTCTCCGGACCCGCCGGCGCCCGTTGGGCGATCGCAATTGCGCCGGGCAGCAACGCCCAAGCCACGACCCACGCCGCTGGCCGGCAATCTTTTCCGGAGGGCGAGCCGATCTGAACCAACGCATGCAGCACCTCGTCCGCGGCGTCGATGCCGACCAGCATCAACCAGTCCCGAAGCCCGTCGACCGCTGGCGCCGACGCTAGCCGTGGATCCTGCTCAAGCCAGTCTTGCCAGAGCCGCCGGGCCTCTGCCAATCCCTGCGATAAGTCCGCCACACCGAGCTGTTCCACAACGCTCAACGCTCCTGCTCCTTCCGCGCGTTATGCCGAAGGTCGCAGGTCTACGTCACCCGAACCGTGCCCCCAAAGACCGACCTGTGGGGGTACGTCCGGGTTGCAACGACATCACCCCGCAGACCACGTACCCCCGAATGCCGAGGAGTCGAGACCGCCATGGTTATCGCCGTGTCTTTCAGGAGTATGAGGTCGAGCCAACTCCCTGTGGGTGGTGAGCCGCGTACGCCGCCTCAGCAACGACCGCTCATGACGATCGACGAAGCCGCGACGTATCTCAACGTGCCCGCACGCTGGGTCGCTGATGCGGTCCGACAGCGAAAGGTCCGCTGCACCAGGATCGGCAAGCACATCCGGTTCCGGGTCGAGCATCTGGACGAACTGATCGCCGCCGGCGAACAACCGGTGACGTCGGACGTGATCCCGATCCAACGCAACCGAACCCGAACAAAGCTCTAATCCCATCACGGCGTCGACACCGGCCGGATGGTGCCACCGCTTAGCGCCGTATCGATGATCTTGGAGATCAACTCATCTCCCGCTGGTAACAGGTGACCGTAGGTGTCGATCGTCGTGGTGATCGACTCGTGGCCAAGTCTGGCCTGGATGTGTGGCAGCGGCGCACCGCCGGCGATCAACCACGCGACATGTGTGTGCCGCAGATCATGAAACCGGAATGGAGCGAGCCCCTCGGCCGCCACTGCGGTCATAAGCTTCCGCCATATATGGGTGTAGAAGTCGCCGTTGTGCAACGGCAGGCCAGTCCGGCTGGTGAACACGAAGTCGTCGGCCGGTCGGCCATCAATTCTCCTCTCGAGCAGCGCCGCCACGGCCGGGGCGATCGTGATGGTCCGTCGGGATCGCGGTGTCTTGGGATGCCCGAGGTGGTGATCACGCATCGTGTGTTTCGCCCGCAACTGCCGGGAGAGCCAACCCGGGGTCTCGGTCGCGCCATCCTCACCATTGCGCTTCCACGCCTTGTTCACCCGAACCGTGCCGCGGTCAAGATCGATATCCCCGACCCACAATGCGGTGATCTCACCGAACCGCAATCCCGTCCCGGCCGTCACGGCCAACACGTCCCCATGTCTCTTGGCCAGCCGTACGGCGGTCTCCAACTCCCGTTCGGTCAGGAACCGCAGCTCCGGCCTCGACTGCTTCACCCTCGACTGTTTCGGCGCCGTCCCGATTGCCGGATTCGCAGCCAGATAGCCACGCTTCACCGCGTACGCGAACACGCCGTAGATCAGACCGTGGTAGTTCGCCTTCGTCTTTAAAGACCGGTCCCACTCGATCAGCCATGTCTTCACCTGCGCCTCACCGATTGCCGTGATCGGACCCGCGAAGATCAGCGAGCCTCGCACCGGCGTGCGTGCCAGCACCTGTAGCTGTCCGAGGTACCGCTTCCGCTGCCCGGGGGACAGGTCGACGATCTGCCGGACGTACTCCTCGCCGATCTTGTCGAAGCTCGGTGGAGGCGTCATTGGGTCGGCGACATCCGGCGGCCGGACGAACCCCTCACCCTTCACCCATCCGTCGGGCCACCGCTGACCAGCGGCCTCGACCATCCGCTTGAAACCGTCCGCGCGCGCGAGATTCTGCGCGTCCGATCCAGCGCCGAACGTCTCCCACAGGCGGGTGGCGTCACGAGTACCACCGGGCCGCCAGATCACCCGCGCGGTCAGGTTACCGTCGGCGCGTCTGTGCTGTTCAATCCATGCCATGCCAGGGCCTCCGAACTGAGTCGGTGCCACAGCGGTGCCACAATGGGCCCTCTGAACCTGCCGCGGATTCCATATAAACCCAGGTCGGCGGGGGGTTCCTACTGGTGCGCGAGGGGGGATTTGAACCCCCACGTCCTTGCGGACACTGGCACCTGAAGCCAGCGCGTCTGCCGTTCCGCCACTCGCGCTCGGATCACATCCAGATCCGAACCAGCCGGGAAAGGCTAGCACGAACCCGGACCGTGACTGATGCGTCAGTTTTGCACGCCTGGCAACGGTTCCAGCTCAATTCTCTTCGTAGCAAGCCGACTTATGTTCTGCGGATACGATCTAGTTTGACCTCGGGGAAGGGAGGGACATGGGCATCTTCGCGCGCTTTGAGAAGAAAGTTGAGGGCGCGGTTAGCGGCGCCTTCGCGCGCGCGTTCAAGGGCGACGTGCAGCCGGTCGAGATTGCCGCGCGGCTGCAGCGCGAACTCGATGCCGAGGCCAAGCTGATGTCCCGCAACAAGCGCTTAGTGCCCAACGACTTCACCGTCCACCTCTCCCAACATGACCACGACAAGCTCGCCCCGTACGCCAGCACTCTGAACGCTGAGTTGGCAACCGAGCTTCACAACCATGCCCGCGAGATGGGCTATGTGTTCAATGGCCCGATCAAGATCGGCTTCGAGCTGGACTCCCACCTGCCCACCGGCCGTTTCACCGTCACCTCCCAGGCAGTCGCCGGTATCACCCCTCGCGGCGGCCGCGCGAGTGAAACTTCCATCAATCGAGCGCCACTGGTGCTCGAGGTCAATGGCACCCGGCATCCGCTGCAGCCACCCGGACTCGTGATCGGCCGCGGCAGTGAGGCGGACCTGCGGATCAACGACCCGGGGATCTCGCGCCGGCACGCCCAGATCCGGGTGAACCCAGCAGGTCAAGGCTTGCAGATCGACATCGTCGATTTGGGTTCCACCAACGGCATCATGGTGAACGGGCAGAAGGTGCAACAAGCCGTCCTGCAGGAGGGAACACGGATTGAGATCGGGTCCACCCGAATGCTCGTTCACGCTCCCGGCGGACGATGAGACGCGATGTCGGAAATCGCCCTCACGGTCATCAAGGTGGTCTATCTGGCCCTACTGTGGCTATTCATCCTCTCCGCAGTCTCGGTCATCCGAAGTGACTTGTTCGGCAAGACAGTTCGGGCCTCGGACCAGCCGCAACCCCAAGAGCTGGAGACGCCTCCGCCTCCGTCCAGGAGGGGAAGGCGACAGCGTGGGGAGCCGCGGGTGTTCGTGATCTCCCAGGGCAGCCAGGCAGGTCTCTCGGCCGAACTTGCCGGCGGAGTGATCATGATCGGCCGTGGCGCCGATTGCCAGCTGATCTTGGATGACGACTACGTTTCCACTCGGCACGCCCGCGTGGTCAGTAGCCCGAACGGGATTTATGTAGAGGACCTCGGCTCCACAAATGGCACCTACGTCAACGGCCAGCGGATCACCGCGCCGACGACGATCACGCTTGCCGATGCGGTACGCATCGGCAAGACCATGTTGCGGCTGGAGCCGTGATCAGATGACGCTCCAGCTGAGGTATGTGACCCATTCCGAGATCGGGCTGATCCGCAAGAACAACCAGGACTCCGGTTACGCGAGCCCGCATCTGCTCGTGGTAGCTGACGGCATGGGCGGCGCGGCCGCGGGTGATCTTGCCTCCGCCGTGGCAATCGACACCATCCGGAAGATCGAGGGTCCAACCGCCGGCGAGGAGATGCTCGATGTGCTGGTGGGCGCCATTCATCAAGCCAATGACAAGATCGCGGAACTGGTTGAGTCCGATCTCTCCCTGGAGGGCATGGGTACAACCGTCACCGGGGCGATGTTCGACGGCGCTCAGCTGGGCCTGGCGCACATCGGAGACAGCCGCGCCTACCTGTTCCGTGACGGTCACCTGGAACGGCTCACGCACGATCACACCTGGGTGCAATCCCTCGTCGACGACGGCAAGATCAGCGAAACCGAAGCCGCGATGCATCCGCACCGCTCGCTGCTGTTGAAAGTACTGAACGGGCAGCCCACCAACGACCCCGACCTCGCCATGGTGCCGGTCGCCGTCGGTGATCGGCTGATGTTCTGTAGCGATGGCGTATGCGGGTTAATCGACGACGACGTGATCGAGGCCGCTCTGCAGCTGCCTGACTTGAATGATGCTGCTGAGCGCCTCGTCGTCGCGGCTCTCCACGAGGGTGGAATCGACAACATCACGGTGATCGTCGCCGATGTCGTTGAGTCGGGAGGCACCGACGAGGTGGTCGTGCTTGGCGCCGCCTCAGAGCATCCGATTCCCACCGACGGCGTTCGGCGCGGTCAGGGTGTCGAGCAGGATGAACACGACGAGACCCTCGTGACCAATCTGGCCGACTTCGAGCCGCCCCCGATTGACGACGAGGAGCGATACAACCCGCAGGCACCGCATCAGCGACGCTTTCGCAAGCCGCTCATCGGGCTGCTCGCTCTGCTCCTCGTCGCAGTTGCAGGACTGGGCATGGCTTACGGGTGGACTCGCACCCAATACTTCGTGGGCGCCGACCAAAACAAGGTCGCGATCTTCCAAGGTCTGTCGGAAGGACTGCCCGGCCTGGCTTTGTCGCAGGTCTACGAGGTACAGCAACTAACGGTGAGCGAGCTGCCGCCGTTCTATCAGGAGCAGGTCAAAGCCAATATCGATGTCGCAAGCCTGGACTCGGCCCGCGAGACGGTCGCCGAGCTGACCGAGGCAGCCAAGAGGTGCGCCAGCCCAGAGCCGACAGCTTCGCCGCGGCCAAAACCCACACCAGGTTCAAAACCGAGCCCGACACCGAGCAAAAAGCCCGCCAATAAGCCAACCCCGATACCCACAGCGCCCGTCACTGGGCAGGCGGAGCCGAGCTGCTGATCATGCGTGTTGTGGCGCCTGTCACTGTCGTCCCGCGCAAGCGGCGCGGGGTTGAGTTGGCTCTGATGATCTTTGCGCTGGGTCTGACCCTCGGCGCGTACGCCCTGGTCGACATCAATGTCACCGGCGAGCTGTCGTCGGCCTTTCCCTACGTCGCAGGCATCTGCACCTTGCTCGCGGCACTCACCCATATTGCAGTCAGGTGGCGAATCCCGTACGCGGACCCCGTGATTCTGCCGTGCGTGATCTTGCTCAATGGCCTCGGCCTGGTCATGATCCATCGGATTGATTTGATCAACGACCCGCCACTCAACGGTGCCCGCCAGCAGCTGATCTGGACAGCGATCGGCGTCTTGATGTTCATCCTGGTCGTCGCCTGGCTCAATGATCACCGGCCGCTGCAGCGGTTCACCTACACGATCGGCCTCGCAGGCATCGTGCTGCTGTTGCTACCACTGGTGCCGGGGCTCGGCACCGAGAAGTTCGGCGCCCAGATCTGGATCCATATCGGTCCCTACAGCTTCCAACCAGCGGAGGCGGCCAAGGTCTTGCTCGCGATCGCTTTCGCCTCCTATCTGGTCGAGAAGCGCGACGTGCTGGCGCTCGCCGGATATCGGATACTCGGCATCGACCTGCCGCGGGCCCGTGACCTCGGCCCGATCCTGGTGATGTGGCTGATCAGCCTGGCCATCTTGGTGTGGCAGCGCGATCTGGGTACCTCACTGCTGTTCTTCGGACTGTTCGTGATGATGCTCTACGTCGCCACCGAGCGGGCCGGCTGGGCGGTGCTCGGCACCCTGCTGTTCGCCGCGGGAGCGTACTTCGGCTACCTCAACTTCAGCCACGTACGGGCGCGGGTGGGCGCCTGGCTGGATCCCTTCTCCAACTTCGACCTCTACTATCAGGTGATCAATGCGCAGTTCGGCATGGCCTGGGGCGGCTTGCTGGGCACCGGCCTAGGGCTGGGCCGACCGGGGCTGACACCACTGGCCCGCAGCGACTTCATAGCCGCCGCAATCGGTGAAGAGCTCGGCATGACCGGTCTGATGGCAGTCGTCATGATCTATGGACTGATTGTGGCTCGAGGTTTGCGCGTCGCCCTGCAGTGCCGGGAGCCCTTCGGCAAGCTGCTGGCGACAGGCCTGTCGTTCGCCTTCGCGCTGCAGGTGTTCACCATCATCGGCGGCGTTACTCGGCTGCTGCCGCTGACCGGCCTCACCACCCCATTCATGTCCCAGGGCGGGTCATCGTTGGTCTGCAACTGGATCGTCGCCGGGCTCTTGCTGGTGATCTCCCACCAGGTACGCAAGCCCGCCGCGACGGTCGCTCCCATCAATCCGGACGTGGAGCAAACCCAGCTGGTCAAGGCGGGCGCATGAACAAGCCCATCCGGCGAGTCGCTTTCATCGCCATGATCATGTTCGGGTTGCTGCTAGCCAACGGCACTTACATGATGATCTTTCGGCAGTCCTCGCTGGCCGCCCAGCCGCAGAATCGGCGGGTGCGCGATGCCGAGTTCGCCCAGAACCGCGGAGCGATCTTGGCGGCCGGCAAGACTGAGATCGCCAAGACGGTGCCAGCCAAGGATCGCTTCAAATACCAGCGGGTCTATCCGGATGGCGAGCTCTATGCAGCGATCACCGGCTTCTACTCCTACGACCGCGCCAGCTCAGGCTTGGAGCGCACCTACAACGCCCAGCTGGCGGGCACAGATGATGCACTTTTCGTACGCAGGCTGGTTGACCTGGCGACAAACCGGTCGCCGGAAGGGGCAAGCGTACAGACAACGATTGTCCCCAAGATTCAGAAGGCGGCCGCCGACGCGCTTGGCAGTCAGAAGGGCGCTGTGGTCGCGCTCGACCCGAAGACAGGCGCCGTGCTGGCCATGGTGACCAGCCCCACCTTCGACCCGAACGACATCGCCAGCCACGACATCGAGTCTGCGGGGAAGGCATATGACCGGCTTGCGTCCAACTCCCAGCACCCGCTGTCCAACCGAGCCGCTCGCGAGATCTATCCCCCCGGCTCGACATTCAAGCTGGTAACTGCGGCTGCCGCTCTCGCTGACGGGAAGACGCCAGACTCCATGGTTGATTCGCCGGATCGGCTCAAGCTGCCCCGCACCCGCGTCTTCCTGCCCAACTCCACCAACTGCGGCGGCACCAAGATCACCATCACTCAGGCGCTCAAAGTCTCCTGTAACACCGCGTTCGCCAACCTGGGCCTTGATGTTGGTGAGGACAAACTCCGCGAACAAGCCCAACTTTTCGGCTTCGACAGACGGCACCTGCCCGACCTCGGAGGCGGGGCCAGCCAATTCCCCGACAAGCTCAACGATGCGCAGCTGGCGCTTAGCGCGATTGGCCAGTACGACGTAGCGGCTAGCCCTTTGCAGATGGCGATGGTGTCGGCGGCGATCGCTAACGATGGCGTGCTGATGGACCCGTATGTGGTGAGCACTGTGCGATCTCAGGACCTGAAGCCGATCCAAACCCACGAGCCGCAACAGCTGTCCACTGCCATGACCCCCGAGCACGCCAAGGAGCTGCAACAAATGATGGGCGTCGTGGTCAGCGAAGGTACGGGCCACAATGCGCAGATTCCGGGTGTCGAGGTGGGAGGCAAGACCGGCACCGCACAGTCGGATCCCAAGCGCAAACCGTTCGCGTGGTTCACCTCATTTGCGCCGCTGGACGATCCCGCGATCGCTGTCGCAGTGATCGTCGAAGACGCCGATATCCCGCGGAACGACATCGCCGGTGGGCGGCTGGCCGCACCCATCGCCCGCGCGGTCATGGAAGCCGCACTATGACAAGCGGTCGCACCGACGACTGCAGGAGCTTGCGGCGAGGCCTGATTGCAACCGCGACTGTGGAGTCGCCTCGCCGCAAGCGACGAAGGAGTCGGATCCCGCGAGCACTTGTCAGAGTGCCCATCCAACACCGCACTATGACGAGCTGTTCACTCCGACGACTGCAGGAGCTTGCGATGCAACCACTTGAACAAGTCAGCCGCCCGAGGCAAGCGACGAAGGAGTCGGAACCCGTGAACAGCTTGTCAGAGTGCGCATCCAACACAGCACTATGACAAGCGGTCGCTCCGACGACTGCAGGAGCTTGCGAACGTCCACATGGGGCGGGCATTTCACGGTCCGGGGTCACATGGCCGAGAATGGCACCCGGGGTTTGAGGGAGGATCATGGGGATGACTAGCAGCCCAACGACGGTCGGGGGCCGATACGAACTGGGCGAGCTGCTCGGTCGGGGCGGCATGGCGGAAGTCCGTCGTGCTGTCGACCAACGGCTCGGACGGCCCGTGGCGGTCAAGCAGCTGCGTACCGACCTTGCGACTGACCCGACGTTTCAGGCACGATTTCGCCGCGAAGCCCAGTCGGCAGCCGGCCTGAACCATCCCACGATCGTCGCCGTCTACGACACCGGCGAAGAGACTGATCCCCTGACCGGAGTTTCGGTTCCCTACATCGTGATGGAGCTGGTCGAGGGGCCGACCTTGCGTGACATACTCCGCGAGGGGCGCAAGATCCTGCCGGAGCGCGCGTTAGAGCTGACCCAGGGTGTCCTGGACGCCTTGAGCTACAGCCACAAGGCCGGCATTGTGCACCGCGACATCAAACCGGCCAACGTGATGCTGGGCCCCCAAGGTGGGGTCAAGGTGATGGACTTCGGCATCGCCCGGGCCGTGGCGGACACCAGTGCCACCATGA
>Ga0307286_10000242_pt1 | contig 14669 bp, 21 predicted proteins | sample ER_DNA_140_FD_194478 | JGI IMG/M metagenome (GOLD analysis project Ga0307286, IMG submission 194478) | Bulk soil microbial communities from the East River watershed near Crested Butte, Colorado, United States - ER_DNA_140 | ecosystem: Environmental > Terrestrial > Soil > Floodplain | place... | reverse complement strand
GGCGCCTCCAGCTCGGATGTCTAGCGCGAAGTAGAGGACGAGAAGTCCGGCGATGATCACCGCCATGCCAACGAACTGGCCGAGATGCACCGCGGTCCAGCTGGCGCTGCTGGCGTAGATGCCAAACACCACTGGATGGTTGTTGGCGGGCCCACCGGCATGGAGCAGACCCACCACCACATAGAAGATGAAGCCCACTGCAAGCAGCACTGCTGAGAGGCGAAGCGTCTTGCGGTCGATCATGAAACCCCCCGCTCGGCGATCTTGGAGCCTTCGTAGCCCAGGGGGTGTACCGCCGTGGCCGTAGGGATGCAGAGCATCGGCTCGGTGGGGAGGTTTAGGACGGTTCCATGTACGTCGGTGCCCACGCTGACCCATCGGCAGTGGCTTGCCGTTCGGCGAATAGGTACCAGCACTGGTCGCCCGATCAGTAGTGTGGATCTGAGGCGACCATGAAGATCAAATGATCAAGATCGCTTTAAGAGCAGCGACGGCGCCAGCAGGCGGTGTCAGCCTTCGCTGATCATCCGGAAGCCCGCGGCTTCAGCTGGCCGTTCATAGGTGGTGTTCGCAATGGCTCGAAGGGCCACGCGACAGCTCGACAATGCACGATGGCCGCCGCTAAGGTCCCGGCCGATCACGAATGCTGACATAACAAGGGGCCGAGTGGTCGGATGTGGCTTCCAAAAGTGATCAACCTTCAACGCCGCATTGCGAACATGAACGCTTATCACCCGCGTCGAACCAGCCGATTGGCAGCCGTCGGACAGCGCCTCCTCATCCCAAAGCGGTGAGCAAATCGGCACAGGCGGATTCGCATCGGCGACAGGCCTGCCCGCAAACTCGGCAGTGCTCATGCATGCTTGCGTGACTCTCACATTCAGCTGCACAGCCTGCGCAGGCAACCCGGCAGGCCTCTAGCAGGGATGTGGTGATGCTCGCGTCATAGCCGGTGTGCCGAGACAGTACCGCACCGGTAGTTGCACAGATATCGGCGCAATCGAGGTCGGTCCGGATGCACTTCGTCAGCTCAGCAACCATATCCTCGCTGAGACAGGCGTCTGCGCAAGCCGTGCACGTTTGCGCGCATTCGAAGCATGCCTCGATACACTCGGCCAGCTTTCCTCGGTATATGTTGCCGAGGTCCTTCGGATAAGCGTCCAACATCGCCTCGACGCGTGACATGGGTACCGCTCCTCTCGCTTTTGGTGGTGGACCGCTGGACGGTCTTGTTTATACCTCTGTGACTGATTGTTGGGGACTGATTATTAATGACCGCGCCCGCCGACGGGCGCGGTAGGCCGCCATCGACGACCATGGCTTGTCCGGTGACGAAGGTGGCCGCGTCAACGGCAGCCGAAAACTGACCCCCTGACCGCGGGCAGCTCTGGCTTGACCCAGGCGGCGCAGATTTGCCGCCAACTCCTCGCATGCCCCGCTGTGGCGGCCCAGTGGGCCAAAAACATCTTCGAGCCCCACTCCAGTCGTCGAAGCCATACCGCTCCAGGTCCCGATACTCATCGGGCAGTACCGCTGATGGGGAAGTGGTCGGAGAATCCGTTCTGCCGGCCGCAGTCGGCGACACCATCGGGACAACGCCTACTGTCAAGGGACTTCAAATGCACGACACAAGTTGGCCATGCCAGCACGAGCGGGCGTTCTCGTTGCGCTAAGAATCGTAAAAGTGTTCTAATAAGGTATGCAAGATCTTGACCCGTCACAGTACGGCGAAGCGGAGCAGGGCGGTCGGCGTCGTGCCGGTCGTCTGTTGGTGCGAGAGAAACACTGCCGCTCATGGCTCAGCAAGATCATCTGGGCGTGATCTTCGACGAGACTCTGGGCAAAGCCGTCCAGCTCCGGCACGCTGCCGTTGACTCCCACCCGAGGCGGCCATACGGTCGAACTTTCGTTTGCCCATCGCGAGCACGGCTCTCGGTTCGTCATCTGGTACTTCGTGGACGATCGTGAGCCAGGGAAACAGATATGCCGACGACGATCATTAATTTGAAAGTTAGAACAGTTGAGGAGAAGGCCGTCACCCCACAGAACAACCAACTTGGCAACATGATCGCCTTCAGCGACGACATCACTGAAGTCAACGGGGATCCCAGCCTCAGAGGCCAACACTCAGGTTTCTATGTCCGTGTTCGCAGGCCGGATTTCTGGCTATGTGAAGCTGGGTACATTTTGCCGGCAATCTCAGGCACGCCCTTCCCGAATGGCGGTCAACTCCAGACCCGAGGGCTCCTCAAATTTTCCACTCTGGTGAATACGGTCGCGATCATCGGAGGGACCGATGATTACCGGTGTGCTTCAGGTCAGGTCAAGATCGACGGGAATAACCTCGAGCTGACAATCGAAACCCCGTAGACGCGGCCGACGTACCTCTAGCGGGTTGAGGGTGCAGCGTCATTGGTATTTGGCTATCAGCGACCCATGCCGCGGTGGGTCGTCTACCTTGACAATCTCGCCGGGCTGACGTTGTCAGTGCCAACCGGGAAGCACAATCTACGAGGAGGTAGACCTGAGGTCATGGCTGGCGCTGTAAGTTGATCTTGCTGAGTACGAAGGTGATGCCCCTCCGAATGCGCTCGAGATCGGTTGGGCGTGGTATGGAGCGTTCGGCGTCGGCAAGGGCCGCTGCTGCAGCCTGATCGAGTACGTCCAAGCGGTCTGAATCCGCGGGAAGGACCTCGACACAGGTTCGGAAGAGACGAACCAATGCCAACATCACGGTGACGTCGCTGGACCCGTAGTGTCCGAATAGCCCACCGATGAAGAAAATGTAGTCGGTGAAGAAGACAGGCGGGACGACCGGGGAGACCGGGCGAGACGACCGCAGAGACCGTCGCTGATCCGACGGGGCCAACGGCACGTCGGGCATCCGCTGCGCCGGGGTTCGGAGCGATCAAGGCCAGTGGCTGTGATGGCTGGACTGAACGACACACGTCGTAACGGCTCAGTTCGCACCGAAGGCGAGCACGAGTCTGGGGCCAACTTAATGGAGTCGGGAATTTACATGAGCAATGAATCGTCCACGACCGAGGACACGAAATCGGCTCCCGTCCCCGTAGCGTCTGCGGGTGGGCGTGTTTCTCATCCTCTTGTGGATTGTGCCGTTCTGGGCGTTGGCGCCCTACATTGCGCATTCCCTCAGCGGGGGCAGTAACACTCCATCAGCTGCTGATGTCACGACGATCATCGTCGCTGTGCAGACCGTCATCGGGCTGCTTGGGTTCTGGGTCGCCGGACGGCCGTGAAGTCGATCATCAAGGGCTCCACGATGAGGCATGCCCTGGTGGCCATCTGGTCCATGCTCATTCACGGGGACATCCGAGGTCAGAGCGACGTCGGCAATGATCCGAATGAAGAGCGACCACACACGAGGACGCCTAGCTGCTTCGCTGTCGCGGACCGCCTGCCGTACCCGGACACAGTAGCTTTGCGGGGCTTTCCGCCCTGTATTCGGCAGACACCCGGGTGATCTGTGCTGGCGCGCCGCCCAAAGGCAGCGCACCCCTTGCCGACGGCGAATAAGGCGATGGCGTTAGGGCGGCGCTGGCGAGGCTGAGATCCGCCGGCTCATGCGGTCGAGCGGATGCCGATCAAGGTAATCGCTAGGTGTTGAAGTGTTTGAGGATGCGCGGATGCATGCTCAGCGCCCTTGGTGACCAAAGTCCCCTTGCAGCGTGCCTTTCCGCCGTGGACGCGGGGAGCAGCCCGTCCGAGAGTGCAAATAGAGCGCGAGATCTTCGAGGGAATCATCATGAGCACTGTCCCAAACATGCCGGCCACCGGCGAGATCGTCGTGGGCCTCGACGAGTCGGCCGAGGTGTGGCGGCCTGCGGCATCCGCGCTGTCGGCAGGTCAGCCGTTGCGTGCTGTGCAGATATTCAGCTGTAGCCCCGAAGGACCCAAAGTTATGCACGGGAAATTCGCATGACCGACTCCCCGGAGAAGCCACCAATGGATTCCTACTCGAGGACTCTGCCTGAGGTCGAGTGTTTCGAGCTGCTCGCAGTGGCAGTGGTTGGACGAATTGGTTTCGTGTCGCTCGCCGGTCTACAGATCCTTCCCGTTAACTACCGCCTTGGCGCCGGTCATCGACTCTTCTTCAAGACGGCGCCACGCGGCGCGCTGGCCCAGCTGGCGGGGGCGGAAGCTGAGGTCGCGTTCGAAGTGGACTATCACGCAGCTGACTTCCAGATCGCCTGGAGCGTGCTGATGAACGGCACGATCAGCGGCCGACTCGATGCCGCGGCAACTGCATCATACGCGGATCTCCGCCTGCAACCCGTCCCGTGGCCCGGATCCGCCAGTTCGCTGCTCGTGTGCTTCGTGCCGCGGACGGTGTCAGGGCGGAGCCTCTTCCGTACGAGCCCTAGTTAAGGGTGGACCGGCGCGCCCTGCCGCCGGTTTCGATCGGGTCTATGAGTCGAGGTCGCTGGACCGAGCGAACAGGCAAGTGCCACGTAAAGGACCAAGGTCCTCGCTGCCCGGCGACGATTGGACATGGTGACGGGGCCGACGCAGGATCACGATGGACTCAGGTCACCGAACAAGGAGTCCCAACATGAGTCACCGGGAAATTGTCATCGGACTGGACGACTCGAGATCCGCCCGCAGCGCGCTGCGATGGGGGGCCGACTATGCGCGCCGCACGGGTTTGGCGCTGCGCGCGGTCCATGTATTGAGCTGGCCGTTGGGGGCGACTGCCCCAGGATATGACGGCAAGGAGGCGATGCGGCACCCGTCCTTCGAGGAAGTCGACGCGATCTATCGCGCCAGCATCACTGCCGTTTTCGACGAGCTTGACCACCCCAGGCCGGACTGGTTGATCCAGTTTGCCCGCGGCGACGCCGGAGCTGTCTTGGTCCGACAGTCTCAGGACGCGTCGCTGCTGGTCATCGGGACACCAGAAGATGTCGGACCGGGTCGCCTCGTCGCAGGCTCGGTCGGACACTATTGCCTGAGCCACGCCACCTGCCCACTCGTGGCGGTTCCCGCTGCCCGTCAGCCCGCGCCCGACACTTCGGCGCAGGCAGTTCCAACCCATCGCGAATTGAGCCAGCGATGACTACCGACGTCGTCAAACAGCCGTCATCGCATTTCCGTGACATTCCACGGGACGAATGCGAGGCCCTACTAGCCGCTCAGCGCACCGGTCGAGTGGCGTGGAACGCTCCCGACGGCAGCCAGGTCCTCCTTGTTCCCTATGGTGTTTACGCCGGCGACATTGTGTTTCGTACCTCGCCGCACGGTGTGCTCGCGCAGCTGGACAACCCCACCGTCGCCGCTTTCCAAATCGACATCTCGACCAAGCCCACAGATCCGGATGGAGCGTAGTGGCGCCGGGGCGGGCGCGGGGGATAGCGGCGCCACACGAGCTGGTCAGGCTATGGACTCAGCCCGGCGTCGTACCTTGGGCTCCGGGCACCAGAAACCTGTGGATTGGCATTTCGATCAGGACAACCAGCGGACGACAGGTCAAGGCTCCGTTTGTCGACTAATCCCCCGGTGGATGAGCTTAGTAATCGGCATACGGTGCTCGCGTACACGGAACAGCGTTGCTCGAGAAGCGGGGATCTTGCTCTTAATGCCGCCTGCGGACTGAATGGGACGCTCTGCTCGGACGGGCTTGGCTGCCCGCGTTGTGGCTGAGACCGCCCCGCCGTCGACCCATCACACCAGAGAGGATGGTTGTGCCACGCCGCGGAAGCAACGATTGACGTGGACGGTGGTGCTTCGGCTCGCCGTGGTCGTCACTGGCTTCGCCAGCCTTGTCGTTCTGGGTGGCGGCGTCTGCTTTGTGGGTGGTCGAGGGTGAGCGGCCCGATAGCACGCTGAGCTCTTGGGGCGATGCGCTGTGGTGGTCGCTCACTACCTTGACGACGGTCGGCTATGGCGACCACGTTCCTGTAACAACGACGGGTCGTCTGATTGCCGCCGGTGTCATGGTGGCGGGAGTGGCAGTCATCGGTGCTGTGGCGGCAACCGTCGCGCTTGCGGTGGCCCTTCGAATCGCTCGGGAGGAGGAGCTGGCATTCGAAGCAGCGGCTGAAATCTTGGAGCAGCGCCTCGACGTGCGCCTGGCTCGGATCGAGGAACAGCTGGCTAATTTGGATGCGCGCCTGCAAGAGAATTACCAGACCGCTAAGCCGTTGCAGTAGGTCTCGCGCACTCCTGCGCCGGCTTGCTGCGTGACTCTTAGGGGTTCGGTGGCTGCCGCGACAAAGTCCAGTTCTTGATGTCGGGCAGATCCTCGAGATGCTCGATGATGTACCCCTCGTGCTCGTGCAGTCTCCTCGCGCACCAGGTGAGAAGATCTGCAGAGCCGCGCGGTGTATGCGGGGAGTTGTGGATAGCGTCCATAACTAAGTGGAAGCGGGATACTCGATTCTTCACTGTCATGTCGAACGGGGTCGTTGTGGTTCCCTGCTCGATGAATCCTCGAACGTGGAAGCGGTCGGTATCGGGTCTCCCGTGGATCAGCTGGTGCACGGCGCCGGGGAAGCCGTGGAACGCGAAGATCACGTCCACCGAGTTGGTGAAGAGCTCACTGAACAAGACCTCGCTCATCCCGTGCGGATGGTCCTTGGGTCGGATCAGAGCCATCAGATCGACGACGTTGACTACACGTACCTGTAGTTGAGGGAGGTGCTCTTGCAGGATTTGAGCGGCTGCCACGGTTTCCATGGTGACTACGTCGCCGGCGCAGGCGAGTACGATGTCGGGTTCGCGTGAGCCATCGTCGTTGCCCGCCCAGGTCCATACGCTGCCTCCTCGCGCGCAGTGCTCGATGGCCTGGTCGATTGGTAGCCATTGGAGTTGAGGTTGCTTGTCGATGACGATCAAGTTCACATAGGAGCGTGAGCGCAGGCAGTGGTCGGCGACGGCGAGCAGGCAGTTGGCGTCGGGCGGGAAGTAGACCCGGGAGACTTCGCCGCGGTGTGTGATGACGATCTGGATGAGCCCGGGTCCTTGGTGTGAGAACCCGTTGTGATCGTTTCGCCAGGCGGTGGATGTCAGCAGCACGTTGAGGCTGGGGACCTTCGCTCGCCATGGGAGGCGGGTTGCCTCTTCCAGCCATTTGCTGTGTTGGATGGTCTGGGAGGCGCTGACCATGGCGAATGCCTCGTAGGTGGCGAACAGGCCGTGTCGGCCCGTCAGCGTGTAACTCTCCAGCCAGCCATGACAGTTGTGCTCCGACAACACCTCCATCACTCGTCCGGTCGACGAGATCTTGACGTCGTCGGGCGTTACGCGCTCCATGAACGCCCGGTCTGAGACGTCGAAGACGCTGCCGAGCCGGTTGCTGTTCGTCTCGTCAGGACAGAAGAGCCGGAAGGTTTGCGGATTGCGTCGGTAGACCTCGGCGAGGAGGTCGCCGAAGCGACGCGTGGACTCGACCATGTCGGTCGCCGGCTGCGTGACGGTGACGGCAAAGCTCCGAAAGTCGGGCAGGTCGAGGTCACGGGTCAGCCTTCCGCCGTTGGCGTGGACTGATGCGCTCAACTGGAGGGATTTCGGTGGATTGGCCGCCCGCACAAGCTCGGTGGGGGATCCGTCCTCGTGGAATAGCTCCTCAGGGCGGTAGGAGCGGAGCCAGTTCTCCAGCAGCTGAAGGTGTTCCGGGTTCTCGCGTACGCCTGCCAGAGGCACCTGGTGCGAGCGCCAGGTGCCGGCCACCTTCACGCCGTCGACCTCGCTCGGTCCGGTCCAGCCCTTGGGACTGCGCAAGATGATCATCGGCCAACGTGGTCGCCAATGATTTGTCCGGCCGGATCTGGCCGACTCCTGGATGCCGGTGATGCTGCGATACGCATGGCCCAACGCACCGGCGAACCGATGATGCATGCCGGGAAGGTCGTCACCGCTGACCTCGATGACTTCATAGCCATGACCCTCGAATAGCGAGCGCACCTCATCGGCTGGTTTGCGGCCGAGCACAGTTGGTCCGGCGATCTTGGCTCCGTTGAGATGCAAGACAGGCAGCACTGCACCATCGCGGGCGGGATTGAGGAACGAGATGCCCTTCCAGGATCCTTCTAGCGGCCCGGTCTCGGCTTCGCCGTCGCCGACCACCGCGACTGCGAGCAGGTCGGGATTGTCCATCACGGCTCCGAATGCATGGACCAGCACGTATCCGAGCTCTCCGCCTTCGTGGATGGAGCCAGGCGTGGTTACCGAAACGTGGCTGGGTATCCCGCCCGGACTGGAGAACTGTCGGAAGAGGCGTTGCATGCCCTCACCGTCCTGGGTTACGGCGGGATAGATCTCGCTGTAGGTTCCTTCCAGCCACGCGGCGGCCACCAACGCGGGGCCGCCGTGTCCCGGCCCCGCGAGATAGATCGTGTGTTGGCGGGTCACCGAGATCAGGCGTGAAACATGGGCATACACGAAGGAGAGCCCCGGGCTGGTTCCCCAGTGGCCGAGCAGACGCGGCTTGATGTGCTCTGGTGTGAGCTGGCGCCGCAGTAAAGCGTTGTCCTTGAGATAGATCTGGCCGATCGTCAGGTAGTTGGCTGCCCGCCACCAAGCATCAAGGCTCGTCAAGCCGCCGGGGGTCAGGCGCTCAAGCGCCACGGCCGTGTCATTGAGTGTCACTGAATTAGTTTTGGAGATGGCGGCCCAAGTTCACAGGGGACTTGGTCCCGGCCTTGGGCCGGATTTGGGTCGTGACTTTGATCACTCCCCGATGACGTTGGCCTGGTCCGTTGTCAGGCTCTCAGTCGCTTGCACGCCTCTGCGTACGCCGCACTCCTGCAGTGCCACCCCACCCGCCGCTGCCAAACGCGCACGCCACACCAAGCACGAATCCGAAGTCATACCAGTTGCCGTTGTTCTGCACCTCGTAGATGTTCACGTTCGTGGTGAACAACGACACGATGAAGGTGATCGGGCTGATCAACCCCTGCCACAAGCCCAGCCAGAAACCAGCCGGGTCCGGACCTGTGTCAACGAGCTCGTTCGGTCCGGCGGCACAGGCCGCCAGCAGGAGCGCTGTACCAGAGAGCAGCAGGACCCACCTAGCACTTGATCTGATCGACAAAAGACCCCCAAAGCTTCTAGGTCGGCGTCCATCTAACCGACGAGGTGTTGTCGGCCAGGTGTTCCTGGCATGGCATCCTCGGGATAAGGCGGCCAACGAGCTCACCTCCGGGTGGACCGACGAGGTCAAGGCTGCCCGGTGTACAAGGTGACCGCCGCGAGCGTGCGGCCAGCATGAAACGTGAGCGATATCGGCCATGTTGCCATGAAGATCGGGCCCAAGGTCAATTCTCCTTCCCTCCGCTGGCCGTAACCGCCAACTTGATCAGTGGTTTCGCTTGTGCCGCCGCGATGTGGCTGGTCGTTGCGGCGGTCGCCATTGCCCAAGGCGGGCACCTCTCGCGACAGCACTTCGTGCCGGCTACGAGAACGACTAACTAGCAGCGACCTGCCTCCCTTCCTGAGGGTCCTGAGGGTCGATGATCGGGCGGGCCTGGCGATGGGATATTCGGCGCTCGCAGCTGGCCGGAACTCGATCAGCCCAACGGCCTTTTGTCCTGCGCACCTGGGCCGGTCGACCCTGGTCAAACGAGGACTGAACAGGGACTGTGGAGTCGGTACAGCTCGTCAGAGAGAGAGGCCCGCCATGCCAGGAGCAGAGCAACCTAGTTCGGAGCCAGTTGCCCCGACACAGATCGCGCGCGACGCATTCTGGGCGGCCGCCGAGTTGGGAGCCGGACTCATGGAGCTCGACCACCAAGAGTGTATGGAGTTGCTTGCTGCGAAAGCCGTGGGCCGGCTCGCGTATGTCGTTGAAAACGGTGCCCGCATCCTGCCTTTCAACTACATCGTTGCCGGGGACTCAGTCATCCTCCGCACCGTTCACGACGGCGAGATCTACCACCATGCACTCAGCTCCATATGTGCCTTCGAGGTCGATGAGACCGACGAGTTCTTCGAGTCGGGTTGGAGCGTGGTCGTCGTTGGTCGGCTGGAACTGGCGACCGGAGACGACTTCGCTCGAATGCTTTACGGGAAGATGCCTGAGCCCTGGGCAGGCGGTAACCGGTACATGTTCGTACGGCTGCCGTGTGACCACGTATCCGGACGGCGGGTGATCAGCCACGGTCGGTGAGTAACGGCGGCAGGTGCCTCGCGCACTCTAGTTGCGCTCATTGTCGAGCGCACCTTTTGCGGCCCGTCGAGGATGACCCGGACGCGTAGCTCCGGAGCCTGGATTTTCAGCATAAGCACAAGCCGAACCAATGACTCCGGCTCACGGTGCCGCATCACGATTCCAAGTCGGCCGATGCAGCTGCCAACTACTTCTACCTCTTTATCTTGACCGTGTCTTCGGAAACGAGTCGTCTCAGGAAATCCTCGGCGAACCGCCGCACATCGTCCCACTCGGTGTACTCGTGGTTGCGCGAAGTATCGAGACTGAGATTGCCGGGCTTGTCGCGGACGATCTTCTTCATCATCAAGCGTTTGAGGAGTCCGTACTGGCGGTATAGCAGGGCACCGCCGAAGTAACCGACCTGAGTGGGCCGCCAACCCGTCTCCTGTTCGAAGTTCTCGACATAAGCGCGGGCGTTTTCCATGTCGCCGTGGGCGGCAAGGCTTACCGAGAAGAACGCTGACGGAAGACGTTCCAGACTGACACGATTCTTACGAACGAAGTCAGCAACATGCTCCTCGTGCTTGCCCATATGGATCGACCCTCCGACCATCACCGCGTCGTAGCTGTCCAGAGGAAGATCCTTCGATCCCTTGAGGTCAAGCCCCTGCGCCTCGTGGCCCTGACTCCTCATTACGTCTGCAATGTATTCAGTAATCCTGCCTGTATGTCCCTCCGTCGTCCCGTAGCCAATCAGGATCTTGGTCATAGCGGTCCACCTTTCCGTACTCGACTTCCTTTCCAATGTGCTGTTCTCGATCTTCCCGACGCAGGGTCGAAAGTCCCCAGATCGACGTCATTCATCACGAATCCCGATATCTGATCCTCCGTACTCCACGTATCACGATCGTGACTTCCCAGGACCGGCGGCTTGGTCGTCGTGAACCGGTCGAGTGCGTACGAGGGCGATGCTCAGTAGCACGGGCGCGGCAATCAGCACCAGCCAAGTAACGCCTATTGCGGCCACTTCGAACCGGTACTCCAGACGTAACCGATAAACGGTGGAGTAGAGCGCCAGCGCGGCCAGCACCAGCGCGCCGCCACAAACGAAGACCCAACCGGCCGCGGGCCAGAGCTTCCAGGGTGTACCCACCATCGCAGCGCCGACAAAGAGGAAGGCAAAGCTGAGGAGCCCATACCCGACGTTCTCGAGGGCGATGAATATTCCGTGCGGGTTGTACTGGGACCACGGTGACAGACCCTCGGTCTCACCGAGCAGCAATGCCGGCTGGAGGAAGGTGAGCTGACTTGCATAGTCCACGACGAGAATCGCTCCGCCCATGGTCGTGAACGCGACAGCGATCCGGCTCAGCAAACCTCGGCTTAGTGCCAGCTGGTGGTGAATGCTTTCCATCAGGACCACGGCCAGCAGCGTGAGCACCAACGCGGGATACATCCAGAGGTAGTCCCTCGGAACGAATGCCGCGGCGTCGGAGTACGGGTAGCCGACGCAGTCGCTCCGGCAGTACGGCCCCGAGTGCGGCAGCGTTGTGATCGCCATGGCCAAGGAGACGACGGCCGTAAGTGCGGTCAAGACTGCAACCCACAGAACCAGGCGGCTGGGTTGTCGTTCGAGGTACGCCATGCACACAACCATGTCGCCCGCCTGTCGGCAGAACAGAGTCCTACGTCCCGCTACGTGCTCCGGAAGGCTCACGACGGAAGGCGGCTTCGATGCGGGTTCGTGTAGAAGCTGTGGATGGCGCACGACTCCCACGGCGTTTATCGCGACGTCTATGAGTGGGACGGCCCGTAATGGCCGAGAACCATGCGTGGACGCTTCGGCGAGGGCGAATGTTCACTGCACCGTTGCTGCAGGAGCTGTGCCAGACTCCTCGAGATGGGCCTTGAGCCCGGTCCAGATTGCCTGCTCCTGGTGGCGCCCGAGAGAGCCACTACGGGGCCGAGCAGCCGAAGTCGCCCGCTCGGGCGGACCTCCCAGGACCAGATCATCCGGGTCGCGCCAGCAGCCGGCTCGAAGGTTAATCCGCCATCAACATCGACAGAGGGCATGGTGGTCCGTGAGCCGAACCTCCTGGGCCTCTGGAACTGCGTGACCTCGATGAGCATCTCCACCGTTCGCCGACCTGATCTAGCCGTCGCGCGGAATCGCGTGCCGACCGCGATCGGCCCGTCCGTGATCTTCTCCGACTGCAGCATTCGTGGGTTGTAGATCGGTTCATTGCGTTGGTCGGCGACAAAGTCGAAAACCCCCTCTACCGGTCGCTCGATCAGGATTTCGCCGCTCACTCTCGCCATCTCAGGTTGCCGCCTTCGGCTAGAACGACGCGATGATCGACACGAGCTCGCTTTGCAACCGGCGCTCCAATTCATCAAGATCTGGACCGTGATCCGGGTCGACGATCATCGCGATAGTGAGCACGCCGGCGTACGACAGGACCTCGAAGTATGCAGTCATGTTTCCGCCCTCGCCCACCCCGGCCGGGATAGCTGCATCGACCTGGTGCCCGCCGAGGGTTACCGGATCCGCCGGACCGCGGACATGTGTCACGAGCGTGTGGAATCGGTGCTGGTGGTTCATGTAGAAGCGGTAGCCGCCGAGCCTTGCGAGCAGCCGGAACAGCCCACCGAGAATGGCGATGGGCGGTGGACCGGTCGCTGCCGCCCTGCGAGCTTGCACCACTGCCTCAACTTGCGCGAGGCGTTCAGCTAGGTCCCCGCTGACCGGTACGTTGACCAGCATCGGGCTCACGAGATTTCCCACCGCCGACCCGCCGCCTGGTCGGCGGCCGGAGACCGGCACGGTGATGGCTATGGGGTCGATTGACTCACCTTTGCTCAGCAAATACTGATGCAGCGCGCCACCTACCGCGACGAGGATCGCGTCATTCGTGGTAGCCCCATACCGATGTGCTGCTCCTCTCAGCGCAGCGTGATCCACCGTGACGACTGCCATCATCCGACGCGGACCCGTCCGTTGCATAAGTGAGCAAGGTAAGGCGCGAGTTGGGTGAAAGCCGCCGCCGGCGAACATTGCCCGGCGCAGCGATCGCCAGAAACCGGCCACCCGGCGTAAGCCCTGGAGCCGCGTCCGCATCGCATCTCGAGCAAGACTGGTACGTGTCGGCGAAGCCCGTGGGAAGGGCGCGTGGGCGGATGGCAGTCCCGGGTCGAGGAGCGCCGCGAGTACGTTGAGCCCGCCAAGTCCGTCTGCGAGGACGTGGTGCAACACGACCACCACCGCGGCTCCGCCATCGGCAATATCACGGATCAGAGCGACCGACCAGAGCGGAGCCTCTCTCGGCAACGGAGTCATGATCACTGCGAGCGCAGTCTCCAGCAGCGCCTGCGGATCTCCTGGCGCTCGGCAGGACACCGCCTGAACATGATGATCAATATTGAAGTCACCATCGTCCACCCACACTGGCCGTCCGCAGCCCGGCGGCACCTTGATCAACTTCTGACGCAAGCGCGGAAGAGCAACGATGCGGTCTGCGATCAACTGCCGGAGGTGAGACAGGCTGAAATCGCCGGGCCGTTCCAAGATCAAGATGACCGCGAACTGTTGCGGAGCCTGGCCGATGTCCATCGCCAGAAACGCCAAGTCAGCGGAACTGGCGCGCGCGATTGCCGCTCTGTCCCCGCTCATCATCTCCACTGGCGTAACGTCCCGCGTCGTCACATACTTATCCGACACGGTCACTGAACAGTACTGAAGAGTCGAAGGTCACGGTTGTTGCGGTATGACGCAATTGGACATGTGGCTCGATCAAGTACGGCGCGCGCGCGACTGAAAGGATCCATCTGCCGGCGATCTTGGTCCGTTGTCCGCACATGCTCGCGCATCCAGAGCGTCGAAATCTCGCCGCCGACAGCCTGGACGCTTGAGTCTCGGCGAGACCTGAAGGTCAAGTGTTGTCGTCATGCACAATCTCCTCATTTTCAGCCGCGTGCGTCTCCTTGACCCCGGGAAGGCCGAGCCGACCGCGGATGATGGCGATGAGGACACCGGCTCCTACGACATAGGTGCCAAGCAACGCGAAATCGACTATCCGCGAGTCAGCGACAGCAGCAGATGATCTTGGGCAGCGGTGAAGCTCGCATGCAACAGGATGCACAACAAGACACTTTGGGTTCTGTTGTAGACCGAGCTGTAGAGGTGGAAGGCCCCTGAGCCCAGATCTGTCCGCGGCCTACGAGGTGCGGCGGGTGGTCACCATGACAATGGCGACCAAGAGCAAGAGCACGATCGATACGGGCGCCCAGAGGGTCCGCTCGGCCGTGCGCCTTGTGATGATGTTGAGGACGACGGCGACCGCTGCATACACCATTGCAACCCAGGCCAGCACCGTCACAACTCGCGCGGGGAGTCGTCGCAGCGGACCTTCTCGGGCTCTCGCGAGGACGGCGCCAGCCATCACGATTAACAGGACGCATGATATTGCCGCAAGGACCCGTCCTGAGGCGGCGAGTGCACCGCTCGTCCCGCCGCCTTGCGTGTACTCGCCCCAGGGGGCACCGAAGACAAGCGCCGCCTGGA
>Ga0307286_10000234_pt1 | contig 14742 bp, 15 predicted proteins | sample ER_DNA_140_FD_194478 | JGI IMG/M metagenome (GOLD analysis project Ga0307286, IMG submission 194478) | Bulk soil microbial communities from the East River watershed near Crested Butte, Colorado, United States - ER_DNA_140 | ecosystem: Environmental > Terrestrial > Soil > Floodplain | place... | reverse complement strand
CGGCGGGCGAGCCCGGCGCGTGGATCGTCGAGCGCCACTTGGCCCGCTTCCTGGAGGGCGCTCAAGTGACCGACACCGAGAAGATCTGGGACCAGATGTATCGGTCCACGCTCTTCTACGGCCGGAAGGGCCTGGTACTCAACGTCATCAGCGCTGTCGATCTTGCTCTTTACGACCTGTTGGGCAGGCTACGGCAGGAGCCGGTCTACCAGCTGCTCGGCGGCGCTGTCCGTGACGAGCTGACCTTCTACGCCACCGGCGCGCGGCCAGATCTGGCCCAGCAGATGGGCTTCATCGGCGGGAAGATGCCGCTACACCACGCGCCGCACGAGGGACTGGCCGGGCTGCGGGCCAATCTGGACGAGCTCGCTGCGATGCGGGAGAAGGTCGGCGACGACTTCTGGCTGATGTGGGACTGCTGGATGTCGCTCGATCTCGACTACGCAACACGGTTGGCCACCGCAGCCCATGAGTATGGGCTGAAGTGGCTGGAGGAAGCGTTGATCCCGGACGACTACTGGGGCTATCGCGATCTGCGCCGGGCGGTGCCGCGGGGGATGCTGGTGTCGACCGGCGAGCACGAGTCGACCCGGCACGGATTCCGGATGCTACTGGAGATGGGTTGTGCGGACATCCTGCAGCCGGACGTCGGCTGGTGCGGCGGGATCACCGAGCTGATCAAGATCTCCGCCTTGGCCGACGCGTACGGTGCCCTAGTTGTTCCGCATGGGTCGAGTGTGTACTCCTATCACTTTGTGATCACCCGGACCAACAGCCCGTTCGCGGAGTTCTTGATGATGGCCCCCGAGGCCGACGAGGTGGTGCCCATGTTCCAGCCGCTGCTGGTCGGCGAGCCGGTCCCGGTAAATGGGCGGATGCGGCTGCCGGACACGCCTGGTTTCGGTGTCGAGCTGAATCCAGACGTACCACTGGTGCGCCCGATCGCCCGCTGACTCCTCAGCCCTCTTGCGCTGCCGCCGCAGCAAGCTCGCCGGCGAGGCCGACGAGCTCGGGCTGGATACCGGGGACGGCCGCCATGGCTCCGCTCGATTGGAGGGTCAGCGGGGCGCCCGCGTAGTCGGTGCAGATCGCTCCCGCTGCGCGGGCGATCGCATGGCCGGCGACCACGTCGTAGGGGTTGTTGTGAGCGAGCAGCATGCCCTGGATCTGGCCGTTGACGAGCCAGGCCCATAGCACCGACGCTGCGCCGACGCATCGGAAGCGGAGTGCCTGCCGGTGCAAGGTCATGGTCAGTTCGAGGTAGGCGTCCAAGCGCGTACCCCCTCGATGGAAGGCGTCGCCCATCCCGATGATGCCCTTCTCCAACGAGTCGACGTCGGCAACTGCGCCCGAGTCCACGCGTACGCCGAGGAACGGCAGATCAATCACACCCAGCGTCGGAACGCCGTCTTCGAGCAGTCCGAGCATCACCCCGCACAGCGGTGACCCGGTTGCGTAGTTGATCGTGCCGTCGAGCGGATCCGCGACCCAGACCTTGCCAACGTCAAGGGCCGCGCCGCCGCCCTCTTCGCCGTAGAAGCCGATCTCCGGTGTGGAGGCCGCGAGCGCGCGCTGCAGCGCAGACTCACTGGCCAGGTCGACGTCGGTGAGGAAGTCCTTGGCCGCCTTGTCGATCCGCGTGTGCGGCCGGGAACGCCCCTCCCGCAGGATTGCTACGGCCTCATCCACCGCGGCGTGCGCTGCGGCCAGCTCAGTCCTCACGCGGGCATCGTAGTTCCGAATGCCTCCCGAGCCTCCGACAGCCGCCCTCTAGAGTCGGGATAGCAGCCCACCTGGAGGAGCTCCAATGCGGATCGGCAATTTATCTGGACGCCTGGCCCTGTTCACCGACCGCGGTGCCGTCGATGTTGCGGACGCCTCTGGCAGCCGGTTCACTTCTGATCCGCAGGCGATCTATCACGTCTGGGATGACTTCGTCGGCTGGGCCAGCACGCTCGGTGAGGTCGACGCCACTGACTTTCAGCTCACGGACCTCCAAGCACCGACTCCCGCGCCGGCACAGGTGTTCGCGATCGGACTGAATTATCGTGACCATGCGGTGGAGTCGAACCTCGCCGTACCCGACACATTCCCGCCTGTGTTCACCAAATTCCGCACCGCACTATCGGGTCCGATCACGACCGTTGTGCTGCCGCCGGACGGTCACGTCGATTGGGAAGTCGAGCTCGTCGTGGTGATCGGCCGACGGGCCGAAGGCGTCGCCGCGGCAGATGCCTGGTCACATGTGGCCGGCCTGACCGCCGGGCAGGATATTTCTGAACGAATCACTCAGCTCGCCGGGCCCGCACCGCAGTTCAGCCTGGGCAAGTCCTTCCCCGGCTTTGCGCCGATCGGCCCATGGGTGGTGACGGTCGACGAGTTCGACGATCCAGACGACATCGAGCTGCAGTGCGCGATCGGTGAGGAGATCCTGCAGAAGGGCCGTACCAGTGAATTTCTCTTCGGCGTGCCGGCCTTGATCGAGGGCCTGTCCCGGGTAACCCCGTTACTGCCGGGCGACATCATTTTTTGTGGCACTCCTGCCGGGGTTGGCATTGGACGTGACCCGCAGCGATTCCTAGCGCCCGGCGACGTAGTCGTCAGCCAGGTCTCCGGCATCGGCGAGCTGCGTCAGACTTTCATCTCGGCCTAACGGCGCTCAACGGGCGGTAGTGGTGAAAACTCGTCTCGACCAGGCCCTCGCCATGGGTCACGCCCGGCAGCAGCCGGGTCAGCGGATATACCTGTGCGGCGGGGACGTCCCCCTCGAGCACGAAGGATGCACCCTGCGGCGTGGTCTCGTACGGGACCGCTCGGACCTCGGCGAGCATCGCCAGGGTCGCGGCCAGCGTTTCGGCGGGTAGCTCAAGCCGGAATCGGTGCACCGGCTCGCAAACTCGGGTGCCTGCCTGGCGCAGGGCTGCCATCAGGACCAGAGGGGTGAGCTGTCGAAAGTCCGTACCGGTACTAGACATCGACTTGTCGAAATGAGCGTGCGCGTGCGACTGGCGCGGAAAATATCCGGTGTGGGTCAGCGTCACCCGGCAGTCGGTGACCTGCCATCCGTACAGGCCCTGGGCCAGGGTCGCTCGCACGGCGTCCTCCACCGCGGTGAAGAACGCCGGCGGCATGGTGCCGAGCACGAATCCGTCGCGGGCGTACGCGATGCCGCTGCCGGGTGGGCCGGGTTCGATCCGCAATCCGATCCCGGCCAGGAAGGGGTTGTCCTCGGCGTCCTTTGTTGTCACGGCTTCACCGGTCCCCACGACCTGCTCGATGCAGATGGTGGTGGTCTCCCGAAAGCCAACCCGCAGGCCGTACTCCTCGGCCAGGGTGGCCTCGATGACCTCCTTTTGTACCTCGCCGTAGAGGGACACGGCGATCTCGGAGCCGGCGGTCCGGACATTGATCAGCGGGTCCTGTTCGGCCAGTTCAGTCAAAGCCCGATGCAGCCGAGGGGCTGCTGCGCGATGGTCAGGGACTACAACGGTTTCCAAGGTGGGCGGGGCAAAGGCCGCCGCGGCGGCGGGGCGGCGCTGACGACCCACCGGGTCGCCGATACGGGCGTGAGCCAGGCCCCAGACCCGAGCGATCCGACCGGCTGTCAACGCCTCGGGGAACGTTCCGGCGCCGCGCCCGACCACGCTGATCCGGGTAACCGTGTCCTCGGCCCGGCCGAAGCGCAAGCGGTCGCGGACCCGCAGGCTACCGTTGAACATCCGGATCAGTGCCACCTTCTGGCCGTCCGACCCACGCTCGATCTTGAACACCGAACCAGAGGGCTCTGCGGTGACGTCGCCACCGGCCGTCGGCAACAGGGCGACAATGCCGGCGGTCAGCGCGTCCACCCCGGCCCCGGTAATCGCCGAGCCGAAGAACACCGGGTGCACCTGTCCCGTACGGGTCTGCTCGGCCAGCTCGCCGCGTACTCGCTCGGCGGTCATCGGCCGCTCGGCGAGGTAGCTGGTCAGCAGCCCGTCGTCATGGTCGGCCAACGGCTCCACTACCTCGGCGGCCGTGCCGGCGTACGGCACAAAGGCCGCGTCCTTCGTGCCGAGGTCGCGTACGGACCCCATGGACACCACGTCGATGCTGAGCTTGGCTGCGATCTCTCCCAGCAACACCTCCGATCGGGCGCCGCTCCGGTCGATCTTGTTGACGAAGATCAACACTGGAAGTCCGAGCCGGCGCAGGGTCCGCATCAGTACCCGAGTCTGCGCCTGCACCCCCTCCACCGCAGACACCACGAGCACCACGCCGTCGAGGACGTCGAGCACCCGTTCCACCTCGGCGATGAAGTCGGGGTGGCCAGGCGTGTCGATGAGGTTGACGACCGTGCCGTCGACCTCGAACGAAACCACCGCGGACTTGATCGTGATGCCGCGGCGGCGCTCCAGCGCGAGGGTGTCGGTTTGGGTGTCGCCGTCGTCGACCCGGCCGACGTGGTCGATGACTCCGGCCGCGTAGAGCAGCCGTTCGGTGAGAGAGGTCTTACCGGCGTCGACGTGCGCCAGGATCCCCAGGTTGAGCGTGTCCAAGTCTCGTATCCTCGATGTCGATCGATTGGGTGGGTACGAGAAGTTGGCGCATTGGGTGATCGTCTCCTGACTGGTTGCGAACTTCAGCGAGTGAAACCCATCCACACCAGTACGTCAACCGATTTGTCACGTTTGGCAGCCGCGACCAGCCGTTACGGTAGGCCGAGCGGACTCCTGCCGGACCCTCGAGCGCGGGCCGCTGGTCGATCGGCTCAGCGACGGACGCGGTAGCGGATGTGGGTGGCCTCTGGCGTATCGATCACCGATAAGATCTCCAGCTCGACGCGGGATGGCAATACCTCGAACAGCCGGCGGCCACCACCGAACAGTACTGGAATCTGGTGAATCTGCAGCTCGTCCAGGGCGCCGGCCTCGAGCGCCCGCTGCGCCGTATACGCACCGTGCACCAGCACGTCCCGATTCCCTGCAGCAGCCTTCGCCTGCGCTATCGCGCTCTCGATCCCATCCGTCACGTATGTCACCGACGGATATTTCGCAGCGGCCGGGCCGGGCGGCCGGTGGCTGGGCACGAAGATCGGGACCCCGTGATGATCACCGCCCCAGTGATCGACGTACTCGGCAGTCCGCCTTCCCACGACCACCGCGCCGGTCGCGTTCCATTCATCCATCAACTGTCCGGCCGGGCCGGACGGCCGGAAGAACTCCCCGTCCGGCCCGACAAACCAATCGTGCAGCCGCTGGCCATCGTCGCCGAAGGGATTGCTGGGTTCATCGTTGGGGCCGGCAATGTATCCATCGAGCGACATGGACATGTAGAGCACTGCTGCAGACACGTGGACTTCCTTTGGTCTCAATGCCTGGTTCACTTTGTTATAGACCCCACGTAACGGCATTTCTCATCGGACAGCCGGGCCCACCGCTCAAGCCAAGGCATTGACCGCATGGACATCGGACGTCTCACTCGCGGCCGTACGGGACGTAGAGCATGATGCTGACGAACTGGACTCACTTGAGAACAGATTCACTCACGATGATCACCGACCTTGTTGCGGTCCCACGGGCGGAGTCGCGATCGGGCTGAGATGCATGCCGACAAGCCGCCACGTGCCGTCTTCGCGGATCAGGACGTGGGTGGCTCGGAACTGCCCGTTGTTGGGCTGACCGCGGTAGGCCGCCTGCTGATCATGGACTCCGATCACCACTGCGGAATCGCCGAACACGCGCACCGTGGTGTCACGCCAATCGAGCGCTGAGGTGACGAATGCGCCGCTGCTGTAACGCTCCAGCCACTGGGCCTTGTCCAAAATGAAGCCCAGCGGACCGACGAGCAAGAAGTCGTTGTGTGCCAAGGAATCCATGGCACCGGTATCCCCGTCGAGTTCGGCCTTCACCCAGCGCTTCCCGAACTCCTCGATCTCAGCAACATCATTGCTCATCCCGTCGTCCTTTCTTCGAGTTGTGCTTCATTCACGATGCAACTGCCATCTGACCATCGACCAGGCCAATTGCCGCCCAGTTGGTGACCAGCTCAATGCGTACCGACGACGGGCACTGAGCCGTGCGTGCGGCTCCACATAGCCACCGTTGGGCAGTTGGACGATTCGTCCAGACTCGGCTCCGTGGAGTAGTCGTTCCCGATCTTGGATTTGAAGGGCGTAGCAGATCTGACGGGTCAGCAGGTACGCCATGGGTGGTCCGAGGAGGACGACGGTCCTCAGGAACCAGATCACGCCCTCGAAGGAAACCCTGAACTGCGTGGCGATCACGTCCGCACTCCCCGCTAGCCACAGTGTGGCGTAGAACGTCACTCCAGCAACGCCGAGTCCGGTCCTTGTCGGGGTGTCGCGGGGCCGGTCGAGCAGGTGATGTTCGCGCCGGTCCGCGGCGATCCAGCCCTCCAGGAATGGGTAGGTCGTCATCAGGGCGAAGAAGAGGCCGATCGCGACGAGGGGGACGAGGATGGCGAGCGTCCACGTCCGACCCAGCCAGCCGACCTCCCAGCCGGGTGGGACCAGTCGGAGCGCGCCGTCCAGGAAGGCGGTGTACCAATCGGGCTGGCTGCCGGCGGAGGCATTGCTGGGCGACGATGGGCCGTACGCCCACACTGGGCTAACGGTCAGGGTCGCGCCCATCAGGACTACGACACCAGCGGTGATGAAGAAGAGCCCGGTCATCCGTGCGACGGCGTTTGGCCATATCGGTACGCCCACGATATTGCCCTCTGTACGTCCGGACGCGCCGAACTGCGGCGGTCCGAGTCGGTAGGTCAGCCGGAGCCGCAGGGCGATGCCCACTGCGAGGATGGCGGGTGCAACGAGGTGGATGACGTACATGTGGGTGATGATCGAGCCCGGGAACTCGCCGCCGAAGAGCTTCCAGGTCAACCATGTCCCAATGATCGGGATGCCGAGCATGACCCCCTGCACGATCCTGAGGCCGGTACCCGACAGGGTGTCGTCGGGCAACGCGTAACCGCTCCAGCCGCTGACGAGGGCCAACACGAAGATCGCGACCAGCAATACCCAGGCCCACTGCCGCGGTCGGCGGAAGGCGCCGGTGAAGAACGTACTCAACAGTTGCAGAGCCACAGACCCCGGCAACATCAACGCCGCCCAGTGATGCGCCTGGCGCAGCAACAGACCACCGGTGACGTCGAAAGAGATACGCAGCATCGACGCGTACGCCTGCGACATCTCCAACCCTCGCAGCAGCGGATAGCTGCCGTGATAACGAACGACAGCAGTCGACGGGTGGTAGAAGAACATCAGGGCAATCCCGGTCACGAGCAGCACCGTGAACAAAGCGACCGAGACCACCCCGAACAGGAACGACCAGTGGTTGGGACAAGCCCGGCGCCTCAGCCGTGCGGTCACCGCCGTGACCCGCTTGCCTAGCCGGGTGCCACCGAGTGCGTACGCCGGTCGCTCGGCTCCCGTGTGCCCCATGTCGATCCTCCTCAGACATCCGCCAGTCGGCATAGATCAGACGAAATCCGCCGGTTCGCCGTGACATCCGGAAGTAACTGGATGCGCCAGCCGAGAGCGCGCTAACGTCCCACCCCGTCGTCATCCGGTCGGCGGTTAGTGCGCGATGATCATGGACCGCGTTCAACAGCCAGTGGTCTCAAGATCTTGCCCCAGTCAGCTGACTCGACTGCGCTTTCGAGGTTCTCCTACTGGACCGACCATCCTCCGTCAGAGGGGAGGACGGCACCGGTGATGTTGATGGCGTCGTCGGAGAGCAGGAAAGTGATCGATGCCGCTAGTTGCTCGGCGGTGGCGATGGTGGGGATCTGTTGCTGGAATGGGGCTAGCCGTGCCGACCCGACCTGCGACATGTTTGGTGGCATCGGGATGCCGGTCGCAACCCCGCCAGGTGCGACCGCATTGACGCGGATACCTTGCGGTCCATACATGAACGCGGCGGAGCGCGTGAGCCCAATGACGCCGTGCTTCGACACGGTGTAAGCGTTGCCGGATGCGTCGCCGCGCAGGGCAGCCTCCGAGGCCACGTTCACGATTGAGCCTCTGCGAGCGCTGAGCATGGCCGGCAGGACTGCGCGGGAGAGCTTGAACGCTCCAGTCAGATTGATCGCGAGGACGCGATCCCACATTGCGTCGCTGGTTTCGTGCAGCGGCGAGAAGTCGTCGTTGATGCCGGCGACATTGGCGAGGGCGTCGATCTTGTCACCGGCGGTGGCAACGATGCCGTCGATGTCGTCTTGCCTGGTGATGTCACCAGTTACCGCGACGATGTCAGTTTGTGGCAACGCCGCCTTCAGCGACTCGAGCCTTTCGGCGGAGATGTCCACAGCGATCACGGTTCCGCCTTCACGAGCCACTCGGGAAGCGGTGGCGCGGCCGATACCAGAAGCCGCGCCGGTGATGATCACTGTCTGGCCCGTGAATCGGTGGGGTGTGACCTGCTCGATCCAGCCGGTTTCTTGGTCCTCGACTGGAGCGATGCCGCCGTTGGCTTGGAGGACGAGATCGTCGACGGTCGACTGTGGCAGTTGTCCCTGGCTCAGCGCCACGAGTTGTTGGAGGGGAAGGCCCTTGATCGGGGCAAGCATCTCCTCACTGGCACCCGTTTGGGCGAGCAGTCCCCGTACGAGTGGACCTCCTGTGGGATCGGTGAGCCACTCGCCGATCGTGCTATTGGCAGTGAGCGGTTTGGTTCCAGTCATCGGGTGGTTCCTCTCGGCGCGCCAGTGCTCCGCCCTCGGCCCGTTCACTTTGCAGTGTCAGGTTGACTTCGACGGCTTATCGCGTCCTCAGCCGTCTACGAGTCGGGCTTCCGGGATGCCGGGCTCGAACAGCTCGATGGGATTGCCGGCAGGATCCTCCAGCAGGATCTGCTTGCCGCCAACCCCCTCAACTATGTCGTTGCGGAAATGAACCCCTCGGTCTCGGAGTACCTGCACCCGGTCGGCGAGGTCGGCGACTTCAATGATCATTCGGTTCCATCCGCCTGGTTCGGGCTTCGTGCCGTCTGGCATTGCCTGGCCGCCGCCGCCCTGACTGCTTGGTGCGCTGAGGACAAGCCGCAACTCGCCGCGATCCAACATCGCGAAGGAAGGGGCTGGGTGCATGACCTCGTGGAACTCCAACTGTTCGCAGTAGAACGCGATCGCGGCTGCGACATCGTCCACGATGTAGCGGACGCTGACACTGGCCATCTGTTCCTCCCTCCCGCCGCAGTCATCCTAGACCCGGCACTATGACTTTGAGGGCCTCAGTGTACGGCGTACACATCTTAGTGTACGGTGTAGACATGGCCACGCACGACATCGCTCCGCAGCCCACGGCGAATACCCCAACCGCCGAACGCCTGTTAGAAACCGCACGCAGGATCCTCCTCGACGAGGGCTCCGAGGCGATCTCCATGCGTCGGGTGGCCCAGGGGGCAGGCGTCACCACTATGGCTACCTACCGACACTTCGCGAACCGGCAGGCTCTCCTGGACGAGCTTGCTCGACGCGAGTTCGCCCAGCTCGCCACTGACCCCGCGGCCAGCTGGGACGGCGATCCGGACCGAGTCGGCCCGGCAGTGGATGCCCACCTGAACCTTGCGCTGAATCGGCCGCATCTGTACGCCTTCTTGTTCACCGAACGCCGCGAGGGTGCTCGTCAATATCCGGCCGACATGCGGGCCGGGCTGTCGCCGACGCTCAACGTGCTGGTCGAGGGCCTCCGCGCGGCGCGCCGGCGCGGGGACTTGAGCTTCGAGGACGAGTGGGAAATTGCGATGATCATCGCCGCGCAACTCCATGGCCTCGTGCAGCTGCGGCACGGTGGCCGGATCAACCTCGAGGAGGCGGATTTCCGACAGCTCTGCGCTTGCGCTGTGGGGGTGATCCTCAATGGACTCCGCGCGTAACTGGTGGCGCCGCACTCTGCTGCTCAGCGGAGCTGCCGCGGCAACTGCAGGCCTGTTCTATCTGGGCACCCGTCTGCACCCGACGCCATGGCTGACGGCTCCGTCGGGGGTGAAGACAAGGGCAGTGTTGAAAATGTCCGAGCCGAGATCGGCGCAGATGGTCTCATCCTCATTCCGGCCCTCGACTTTCAGGTGGATGACTGGTCCCAAAGCCGAGTCCAGCTGCTACGCGGGGTCGAATCCGGATTCTCTACAGCCCGCGCCGCCCGCCAGGGATTCCTCACTGCCGCCGACCCCTATGGCCGCATCACCGCCGAGACAAGGGCCGACGACGACGGCCAAGCGACTGTCATCCTGACTCAAGACGTCCTGCTCAGCTCCGGGCCGACTGTCTACGCCCGCATCGGAGACGTCTTCAGCTGGCTCTGCCTGATCATCACAGTCGGCTCGATTCTCGCCCTCGTCGGCACACTTGCCGACGGACGTCGCTCACCGCAGTGTCTGAGTAGTGATGCGGACTCGACAAAATGGCCGCGCTGATCAATTATGGCGTGAGGTCTATGGCTGCACTTCGGCTCGCCATATCAACGGGCAGCGAGACATGTTCGTGCGTAATCAGCCACTTTTCATTTGCCCGCCGGTAGCAATCAGACGCGCGTACCCAATATCCGACCTCGTGCCCGTTCTTCAGGGTTCCGCTTGCTCGGAGGAGCATATGTGCGGCCGCGATATCCCCGCCCGCCACAATGGTCAAGTCGCGGATTTTCATGCCGATTGAGCTCTTCCAGCCCTCAAACCACTCCAAGAATCTCTGCCTGAGTGCAGCAGATCCGACGTATTGGAGAGGAGGCACCAGGTCAAAATAGACAATGTCGGCAGAATAAAGTGACATGAGTTGATCAATGTCCTTCATTCTCATTGCCTCGAATTGACTGTCTAACAGCGCTTTGACCTCGGACTCTGTCGAAGTCATTGTTTCCTCCATTCAATTCACCTCACATACGAGGTCAAGCAGGCGACGACTCGCGAAGGCTGATCGTCTGATCCTCGAAGAATCAGGCCGGACGCCGTACGAATTGCGGCAGCCGTTGCAGTTCGTAGGGGTACGGCAGCGGCTCATCCCCGGCCTCGGTCAGCCGACGGATCTGGTCCTCGTCCAGCGCCCAGCCGGTCGCCTTGAGGTTGTCCATCAGCTGCTCCGGGGTGCGGGCACCGATGATTGGGCCGGTCATCCCCGGCTGTTGGAGTATCCAGCGCAGCGCCACCTGGGCGGGCGTCCGGTCCACCTCGGCGGCGACGGCCTGGACCGTCTCGATCACCCGCCACGTACGGTCGCTGTTGCGGCTGGCCCACTCTTCGTTGTTGGCCCGCGCATCGGCGGGAGGGCCGTCGAGGTCGCGGGTGTATTTGCCGGATAGCCAGCCACCGGCCAGGGGACTCCAGGCGATGACGCCGACGCCTTCGTTTCGGCAGACCGGCAACAGCTCCAGCTCCACGCCGCGGTCGAGCAGGTTATAGAGGGGCTGCAGGCTGACGAACGGTTCCCAGCCGTGGTGGCGAGACAGCTCGATCGACTTCTGCAGCTGCCAGCCGGTGTAGTTGCTGGCCCCGATGAACCGGACCTTCCCGGACGTGACGAGGGAGTTGAGCGTGGACAAGGTCTCGTCGAACGGGGTCGCGTCGTCGAACACGTGGACTTGGTACAGATCGATGAAGTCGGTCTGGAGCCGCCGCAGACTGGCTTCGACCTCGGCCAGCACGTGCTTGCGACCAGCGCCTCGTGGCTGCTCTCCCGGGGCTGCCTCGCCGTAGACCTTGGTGGCGACGACGAGGTCATCGCGGTTGCGTGTCTTCAGCCAGCGGCCCAAGATCTCCTCCGACACACCCTGGGCGTAGACGTTGGCGGTGTCGATGAAGGTGCCGCCGGCGTCCACAAAGCTGTCGAGAATCTGGTGAGCAGTGGTTTCGTCCGTCTCTCCGTCGGCACCAAAGGTCATCGTCCCCAGACACAGCTCACTGACCTGCAGGCCCGTACCGCCAAGAAAACGTGTCTCCATGACTCGAACCTAACGGCATGCTCGACGGCTCGTTCGCGCTGGCTTCCGCCCTTGATCAAGCTGGGGTCGCAGCCGGCTGAATGTTGGCGTTGCGGTGAAACACATTCTCTGGGTCGTAAACGGCTTTGATGCGGGCGAGGCGGTCATACTTTTCGGGTCCGTAGCTCGCCTTGACGCGGTCCTCTTCGTACTCGGTCATCTCGTTGACATACCCGCCGACGCTGATTGCGTGCGGCTTTAGGGCACTCCAGAATGACCTAACCCAAGCACGTTCTGCAGCAAGCGCTTCCGGGTCTGTCGTCGCAGCGTTGATGACGACGTCGAGGCGGGGAGAGCGTCCACCTCCGAAAGCGGTCGCGTCATCGTCTACTTCTGAATATGCGCCGCTCAGCGGATAGAGAAGCACATTAGACATCGGTGACGTGCGTCGGGAAACGTGTGTGGTGATTGCCTCGATGGCCCCGTCGGAGATCGTGGAGATCTGGATTCCCTTTTCATACCCGAACAGTCCCCACGCGCCGGCCTCATCGAACAACTGTTGTAGGGCGATGTAAGGCATTGGAGTAACGACCTCGAACAGGGGTGGCAACTCCTCACGGATCTGTTCGGCAACGGCCGCATGCTCCTCGGCCGAACCGAAGCCGACGAGAAGCAGCGCGAAGCCCGGCTGAAAATGAAATGCGGCTGGGACGAACGGGGCGGGCGGCGCATTGAGGCCGGCGGTGATGGCAGTCACCTCGCGCGGTAGCGAGTCAAGCACGTCCTGAGCGAGACGCAGAGCCTCAGCTCCCCGTTCCAGGCCCCAGAAGAACAAGCCGAACTGCACCATGGGCCCGACCTCATGCGCCTGGAACTCAAACGCCGTGACGATGCCGAAGTTGCCGCCACCACCGCGGATAGCCCAGAAGAGGTCTGACTCCTCCTCGGGCGACGCGCGCAATATCTGGCCATCTGCGGTCACTATTTCAGCTGACAGCAGGTTATCCACGCTGAGGCCGTGTTTGCGGGTGAGCCAGCCCATGCCGCCGCCCAAAGTCAGGCCGCCGACCCCGGTGTGGCTGACGATGCCTGCCGGCACCGCGAGCCCATGAGCCTGTGTCGCCGCATCCATGTCCGCCAATAGAGCGCCTCCGCCAACGCGGGCTCGTGCATTCTCCGGGTCGACGCTCACGTCACGAATGTGACTGAGGTCGATCATCAGGCCGTCGTCGCACACAGCATGGCCAGCAGTGCTATGCGCGCCGCCCCGCACCGAGACCTCTAGGCCCCGCTCGCGGGCAAACCTGATCGCCGCACTCACGTCCGTAGCGCTGAGGCAGCGGGCGATTACGGCCGGTCGTCTGTCGATGACAGCGTTCAACACCTTGCGTGCGTCGTCATAGTCAACGTCCGCTGGGCCGATCACCGGTCCATCTATTGCGCCTCGAAGAAGATCAAAATCCTGTTGTGCAATGCCGGTCACCAGGACCTCCTACGTTGCAAGCAAGGTAAGCAAAGCGCGCGATCCGTAGAAGCTAGCAGAGTCCGTACGGGCCGCTGAACTTAGACCTGACCGCAAGGAAGATCGACCACACCGATCGTCGTCGCGTACCTGCGTTCCCATCGCCGTCGGGTTCCTGGTCGCCGTTCGGTCAGCCGACAGGCTCCCGGCTCGTTAGCGGTTCGCCGCTTGACCTGCGGCAGCTTCCTGGATGGTGAGCTCGGCCGCCGGATCGGCCTCAAGGCGTTCGTCCGGGATGGGCAGACCGCTACGGATCGAGCGGCCGTAACTGCCGTCTTCGACCCGCTGGAGAGCCCGATCGAGCGCCGCGAGCCGGTCCCGCAGACCGGCAGCCACCGCGTCGTCGACGCCCTGTTGCGCCAGTGGCTGCGCAGGATAAGAAGCATCGCGTTCGGCGTCATGATCATCTATCCGAGCCGCGCCGAGATCGGCCAGCAGCTGCTGCACATGCGCACGCTCCGCGTCCACCAACGATCGAGCCCGTTCCAGTTCCATCGTGCCGCACCTCCGTTGCACCTGTTCTATACCCGCCGAGACCTGGTTGCCGATGGCCATCGCCACTTCGTCCTTACGATTCACCCGTGACCGTGGCGACCTTCTTGGCACACAGCCTGCCGCTTGTGCTGATCGCGGCCGTGAGCCCCGTGCTGTTTCTCAACGCCTCGCGGGTTGTCCAGGCCGCGGGCATCGCGGCGGGTCTCTGCTTTGGCGGCGGGGCCGTGCTCTGCCTTGTCGCTTTGGGCATTCCGACAATGGGTCTGATGGGCGCTGCGACGTCGCAACAGGTCGCTGCCGATCTAGCCTCCCGTCGCGTCGACCTGGCGCTCGCGCTGGTGCTCATCGCGTACGGTGCCTGGCAAGTCGTACGCAGCCACCGGCATCACAGTGCTGCTGGGGACTCGAGTGAGACCAAGGATCACGCGCTACCGACGGGCGGTCGCGCGCTCCTCGCCGCCGGGCTGCTGGGCATGCTCACCAACTTCACGACCCTGCCGCTCTATCTGAGCGTCGTTCAGCGCATCGGCACCGTCGCAGTCCCGTGGTGGGCACGGTCACTCCTGCTGATTTTGGTGATAGTCATTGTGGCGACGCCTGTCTGGCTCCCCGTCGGGCTCAGAGCAGTCGTTCCAAAGCACTCTGGCCTCAGACCAGAGACTCAACGCAAGATTCAGACCGCCACCCAGCGAGTCTCGATCGGCGCCTGCTTCCTGGGCGGAGCGGTGATCATCTGGCATGTCCTCAGTGGCTGAGAACATTAGCTGCCGACGTCTGAGCAGGAGCTGCGCCGCTAGGGCCAGTGGTCCGT
>Ga0307286_10000230_pt1 | contig 14956 bp, 14 predicted proteins | sample ER_DNA_140_FD_194478 | JGI IMG/M metagenome (GOLD analysis project Ga0307286, IMG submission 194478) | Bulk soil microbial communities from the East River watershed near Crested Butte, Colorado, United States - ER_DNA_140 | ecosystem: Environmental > Terrestrial > Soil > Floodplain | place... | reverse complement strand
CGAGGCTCACCCAGAAGTGGCATCAAGATGCTGCAAGAGGTCGTGGGCGGCAAGCTCGATCTTCTTGTGCCGCCACTCTGATGCGCGGTAGACGCAGGCAATCAGCGCCGTACGGTGCACGCGCCGAAAGTCGCCAAAGACGAATGCATACCGAGCCTTCGTCTCGTCGGTAGCGCCTTCGGTGAGCCCGAGATGCCAGGCGGCATACTCCTCGAAGGAATGCCGTTCGAGGAACGCGTTCTGGGCTTCAGCATGTGGCTGCACTTCGCCCCAGTCGCTGTCGAGAACGTATTGCCGGGCATCGATCAGTCTGCGGCAGTTGGCCACTGCGGCCTCGTTCAGTTCGTACCTCGCCATGCGCTGCCGCCTTTCAGAGTTGATTGCTCCGCCCGCCAAGCGTGCTTCGCGCGATTCGGGTGTGCTTATAGCGCCGAGATCAGGGTCTCCTGCGCAAAGCCGAGCCAGTCGTACACGCTCACCATGAAGCTTCGCGGGTCATCCTCCGGCAGCGCTGCCAGCTCATCAGCAGCGGCTGCATCGCGGATGCCCAGGCGGGTTGCCACGGCGAGCCGGACACTCGTCAAGGTTCGCAGCCAGCTCTCGACCTCCTCAGCTGGGATCTTGAGATCGCGAGCCCCGAGCTCGGTTGTGGCAAGACGGTCGAGGACTACCCGTGCTTCGGTGACTCTGGTCGCCTTCATGTCCCGCTCGGTGAATCGCCGAAAGTCTGCCGACGCTGCCGAGTCGTTGGGATACGCATCGGGGAGCAGTCGTTTGAGCACTGGATCCTCCAGTGGTCCTGGCTCGTCGGGCTCGCCCTCAAGATTCTTGACAATCTCGTCGAAGGCGTCGCTCGGTTCCGACTGTGTCGCAAACCCCGCCGGCTCACCGTCGGAGAGCAACTCGACGAGTTGCATGATCAAGGACGCCAGCAGCTCTACTTCGTAGGCGCTGAGCTGCGTAATGATCACGCCCCGCCGCTTATGAAACTTCTTCATGCTTGATTGCCTCGCTCGCCAAGCTCGCTGTGTTTGATGGCTCGCTTCGCTCGCTGCGATGTTCGCTGGCAGCCGCCGTCTTCGTCGAATCCGACGAAATGACTATGTGGCAGAGTCAGTTCTGTTTTCGACGCCTTTCGTCGGCCTCTCCTGCAGATCGGCGGCGCGACCATCGCGGGCGCGGATCGCGCTTTCAGGCCGATGCCTCGCTCGCCAAGCTCGCTCACCCGCAAACTCATTTATCTGACTTGTCCAGCGTGGCCCATAGGCCATATTCATGCATCGCCGTAACATCTCGCTCCATCGCCTCGCGACTACCGCTCGAGACGATCGCCTTGCCTGTCGTATGCACCTGCAACATCAGTTTCTCGGCCTTGGATTTGGTGTAGTGAAAGTAACTCACGAATACGTGTGTCACGTACGACATGAGATTGACTGGGTCGTCCCAGACGATGGTGATCCACGGAGTTTGCGCCAGGATCTCATCGACTGGTCGCTCGGCAACGGCGGTCCCGCCTGCGGGTGTCAGGCTCTCCCCGTCGGAATCAGGCATAGGACCATTCTTGCAACGTCCACGGTGTTACCGCAGCGCGCGGCTCCCACCGGACGGGCCCCAGAGTGTGCGTCATTACGCACGTGGCCACGAATAGGCGCTTGCTCAGCCATTTCGAGTTGAATTCGTGGCTCTGTGCGGGCAAACGCCGGCAGGAGCGGCCGCCAAGCATGGTGGCCGCTAGCGTGCCACGCCGATGCTCACACCTCGCTGGCTAGGCTGACGCCGTGACCGCGACGGATCCGGCGCCAGGTCTGGCAGCGGCTTGGGGCCCGCGCGAGGTCCCGACTACCGCCTTGTTGACCGACCACTACGAGTTGACGATGGTACGCGCGGCGCTGCGAGCCGGAACGGCACATCGCGGCAGTGTTTTCGAGCTCTTCGCGCGGCGCCTGCCTGAAGGTCGTCGCTACGGGGTGGTCGCCGGCGTCGGCAGATTCTTACGCGCCCTGCGGCAGTTCCGCTTCGACGACGAATCGCTGCAATTCCTGCGCGACCGCAAGATCGTTGATCATGTCATGGCGGACTGGTTGGCCAACTACCAATTTTCCGGTGACATCTGGGGCTATCCGGAGGGCGAGATTTACTTCCCTGGTTCGCCGATCGTGATCGTGGAAAGCACCTTCGGGGAGGCTGTGGTGCTGGAAACGCTGCTACTCAGCATCTACAACCACGACTCAGCCATCGCCTCCGCTGCTTCTCGGATGACTGCTGTGGCCGGCGATCGGCCATGTATCGAGATGGGCTCCCGGCGCACCCATGAGCTTGCCGCCGTGGCAGCCGCTCGGGCCGCGTACATCGCTGGTTTCGATTCGACCTCCAACCTGGAGGCGGGTCGGCGGTACGGCGTACCAACCCGAGGCACGGCGGCGCACTCATTCACCCTGCTGCATGCCAGTGAGCGCGAAGCTTTCGCGGCACAGATCGCCGAGTTGGGAACTGAGACCACGTTGTTAGTGGACACCTACGACGTCTTCGAAGCCATCAAGACCGGGGTGGAACTCACCAACGGGCAATTGGGTGCGGTCCGACTTGACTCCGGCGATCTTGGTCTCTTGGCCGCCCAGGTCCGCGAGCTGCTCGACTCCCTGGGCGCGTCCCGCACCAAGATCATTGTGACGAGCGACCTCGATGAGTTCACACTCGCGGCCCTGGATGCTGCCCCGGTCGACGGCTACGGAGTCGGCACCGCATTGGTGACCGGCAGCGGTCATCCCACGAGCGAATTCGTCTACAAGTTGGTGGCGCGAAGCGAATCTGATGAGCTGGCCGCACCCATGGTCGCCGTGGCAAAGAAGAGCGCCAACAAAATCTCTGTGGGAGGTCGCAAGTACGCGCTGCGGCGCCTTTCCGAGCAAGGTACGGCCGAGGCAGAGATCATCGGGATCGGTGCGTCCCCCAGTGGCGATTCCAACGATCGACGGCTGCTCGTGCAACTGGTGGATGGCGGCAAGATCATCGGAGAGGAATCTCTCGACACTAGTCGAGAGCGACACAGACGCGCCCGCGCCGAGCTGCCGCTCGAAGCGCTCAAGATGTCTCGAGGTGAGCCGGTGATAGACACGATCTATTCGAGTACTCATGCTGAGCGCACGAGAGAGTCGAGAGCATGACACGTGCCTTGATCATCGCCGATCCGCAGCGCGATTTCTGCGAGGGTGGCTCACTGGGCGTGGCCGGTGGCGCTGCAGTCGTGAGCCGCATCGACCGGCTTCTCAATAGTGATCATGACTACGCCCAGGTGATCGCCAGCCGTGATCATCACATCGATCCAGGCAGTCACTTCGCCACCGAGCCGGACTTCGTGGACTCCTGGCCGCCACACTGTGTGGTCGGCTCACCGGGGGCTGAGTTTCATGACAACCTCACCTACCGTGACTTCGCCGCCGTCTTCTACAAGGGCCACTACGAGCCCGCCTACTCGGCCTTCGAAGGCGTAACCGCCGATGGCGAGAGATTGTCGGCCTGGTTGCGGGAGCGAAGGGTTGATCAGATCGACGTCTGCGGCATTGCCACCGACTACTGTGTACGCGCGACGGCGCTGGACGGCGTACGCGAGGGCTTCGACACTACGGTGCTGCTGGATCTGACTGCCGCTGTTGCCCCGGGGCGAGTCGCAGAGGTATCGGCCGAGCTCGCCGCAGCCGGAGTTGTCATCCGAGCCTGAAGGGGACACCTCAGCCCCTAGGCCTAGTCCGTTTTGAAATCTTTGAGCAGACTCGGCGGGGCGACGGCGATAAATGCCTCCCGGCAAATCGCGTCGAGCTCAGCTTGATCAGTTCTTGGCAGCTGGACGCCGAGCCAGCCGAGATGCCCGACGTAGGGCGGCCGGAAGAAACGCTCCGGCTCGGTGTCCACCATCTCGGCCTGAACGCCATCGGGTGCCGCGCACCAGATCGCGAGCCGGCCGTCGTCATGGTGGTCGTCGAGGAACATCACGAAGCACTTCTTGCCCCGAATGAAAAAAGCGGGTCCGCCATGACTCGGCCGTTCGGAGGTCTCGGGCAAGCTCAAGCACGCGTTTCGCACCTTACCGAGCGCTACGTCGACCTCATGCCGCGGAAACCGGCTCACGCTGCAACACACTAGTGAGACCCACTCGCCCAGTTCTGCGTAGCCTGCAGGCCATGGAACTGTTCGACGGCCTGTTCGACGACGAGACCTTGATCCGAAGTCCGCAGGCTCGTCCTCTCGACCAGGTGGTCGCCGACCATCGGGAACTGCGGGCCGCATACCAGAGCCAACTGGCGACGTTGGTGGTGCCGGACACTCAGCTGACCGCCGTCAGCCGGCAACTTCCCACTGCTGTCCACCTCCCGGTCAGCGTGATCACGACGGGTGGTGCTGGGGGTCTCCTGGCACTCGCGGGACGAGATCCCCCAGGCATCGACATCGTGTCGGTTGAGCCCGCCTTGCGCGATCTGGATGATCTTGTCGGAAGTGCGGCACGAGTGATCTCGGCCGCGGGAGAGCTGGGGTCCGACGTCGACATCTTCGTCGGGCTGCCATACGTCCCTGGCTGGGAGGCTGCAGTCGAGCCGATCGAAGCGGCAGGTCTCTACGGCAAGATCGACGCGGCCGGACCCGCGGCAACGGCCGAGCAGCTGGCGATCTTGGTCGAGGCGGATCTGGCATTCAAGATCACCAGCCGCATCGCGTCGGACTGGCTGGCGATGCTCAGCGCGATTCACGCTCTCATCGATGGCGCGAGCCAAAAGGATGCGGCTGGTCTCATGGAGGACCCCGATCATGAGCAAACCGCCACGGCCATCTCCAGCTTGGACCAGGCGAGCCAGTCACGAATCCGGCGGCGACTCCGCCGAGTAGGCAGCGACCGGCTGCAGCAGCTGATCAACGAGCTCGTAGGACGTGGCGTGCCGGCCGCGCCCGAAGGCCGCTACCCGCTGAACGACTAGAGCTTGCGCCGACGCCGAGCAACGACAAGACAACCCGCGCCGGCGAGCGCAAGCGCTGCACCAGCAAAGGGAATCTGCGCGGCGACGCCACCAGCGGATGACAGGGCGACGTCAACTGGAGCCTGGTTGGCCCCTGACGCGTCACGATAGTTACCGGGCGCGGTCAGTCCAGCATCGATACTGGAATCAGCCGGGTTGTCGTTTCCGAGCGAGAAGTACGGAGTCCATCCGTCGTGCCCGGCGTCGGAGTCCACGGCTGGGTTGTTGCCCGCGGCCCGGCCGGTGAACCTCAGCCCGTCCGGCACCTTGCTGAATCTGATCTTGTAGTCCCCCGCCGCCAAGCGATAGAACGTGTAGTGGCCAGACTCCGAGGTCACTGTCGTCGCACGAACATGCGATTCGCTGTCGAAGAGCTGAACGGTGATACCGCCCATCCCGGTGTCGCCCGCATCGAAGACGCCATCGCCGTTCACATCTCTGAAGACTCTGTCTCCCACTGAATAGGCGCACACCAGGCCCGCACTGACTGTCTGATTCTCGAAATCCGTCGAGCTGGCATCGGCGTCAGTGGCAGGTATCAGGTTGGGTGCGCCTTGCGCGAGCGTGAAGACGGCGGTTCGCCCGGTGGCCGGATCTGCATCGGAATCAAGAGCCGGGTCGCTCCCCGATGTGCGCAGCGTGAACGCGCGATGGGCTGGCAGACCCGCGAACTGGAGTCGATACCTACCAGCGGGCAGATTGGAAAATTCGTAGCGGCCAGTTGCGTCGGTGGCCGTCTTGGCAACCAAGTCACCGGTATCGCTAAGCAACGAGACCGCCGCTGAGCCTGCCGGCTCGTCAGTCTGCTGGATACCGTCGCTGTTCAGATCGAGCCAGACTCTGTCGCCGATTCCGAAGCGGAGCGGGGTGATCCCCGCATCGATAGTGGGATTGATATAGGTGGCCGATACCTGATCTGCTGACGTAGTCGGCCGGACATTGGGTTCGCCGACACTGAGCGTGAAGGGTGCTGTGACGCCGGAGAAGTCAGCATCGGAGTCGCTGCCCCGCTGGTCGCCGAGGCCCGTCGGAGTCAGTCGAAAATCTTTGGGAACGCCGGCAAATCGTACCGAGTACGTTCCGGCCGACACGTTGTCGAACACATAGTGCCCGGATGGCGTACTCACTGTCGAGGCGACGACCTCGCCGCCAACATTGAGCAGCTGGACGCTGATGCCACTCGCCGACGCTTCGCCGGGATCCTGTGTTCCGGATCGGTTGTCGTCCATCCAGATCAGATCACCGACAGCGAACTGAGCCAGGCCTGGCCGATCTGAGGCGCGGGACACATTCGTCGGTTGAGACTCTGAGGGCTCGGGCGGTTTGCGACCAACGGCAACACCCATTCGCACGGTTTGCTTCTGCGAGGTCACATCCACGGTGGTGCTGAATGGCTGGAATGTGCTGCTTTGGGGAACAGGCGTGAGCGTGGCGAGCGCATCAGGAATCTTGGCGACAACGAAATACCGGCCACCCTTCAGCCGAGGACTTGCCCGAAGGACGAACTTGCCGTCGCGGTCAGTGACACCCTGTACGCGTCTCCCCTTGGCATCGGTCACGGCAATCTTGATGCCAGGCTGGGGCTGATCAACATCGCTGATGTATGTGCCGTTGTGATCAACGTCGCGGTTGACGATAACCGTCAACGTGGCGTCAGTGGGAGTGGCGCTGGCCGAAACTGGTAGCACGGCCATGCCGACCAATGTCACGAGTCCCGCTAACGCGGCACCTGAGTGCTGAAGACGACGCTTATGCAGCACGACAACCTTATTGGACGTGGCCCCCGCGCCCGAAAGCTACGGGTAAGAGCGCCCCGAACGCTCCAACCTCGGCTCAATATAGCCAGCTGACAAGAGGTGTCGAGCTGGTTGTGATCTTTTGCGAGAACTGTGATCCAGCTGAGACTTCTGTCAGCAGGCCTCAGCGCTTCGACAAGCGCAGGACGGCGCCTGTCGAAGGGCGCGATTCGACGAGCTCAGCGCACGTACCGGCTCGAACCCGGGCGGATGACCTGGGTTTTCGCCGCCATGTCGTGCAATGCCTGTCTTTTTGGATGCCAGAGCGGGAAAAGCACGTCCACGACCGTGATCAAGCTGAGGAAGGAGTTGATACTGGGCAGCACCCAAATAGCCGACCGGATGAAAATCGAGCTCCACGGCAACGGACCGGTGGCGTGGCCGTGATCAACGGGTACGACGCGTAGCCCACAAAGCAACTTCCCAGGTGTTGCCGACTTCCAGCGCAGAAAGCCAACGTGGTAGAGCATTCCGATGCCGATCGTGGCCACGGTCAAGATCAGCTGGTTGCGACCGGAGATCAGCTCGGTCACGCTCATCGTTGGCGGTGCCACACCAAGCCGCTGAGCTTCAAGCACAGCGTCGAAATAGCTCGTCCACGCCGCGTACAACGACTGCCACACCGGGTAGGTGACGATGGTGACGATCGCGCTGATGATCACGTTGTCGATCACGACGGCCAACGCACGCCACCACCACGATGCGAGCGGAACGCCGTCCGCTGTCGTGGTCGCCTGCATCGACATCGGACGCGCTCCGGGGCGGCCCAGCGGGGGCCTCACATTGGGACCGCCGCCATTGGCTGCCGGGTAGGGCGAATACGGTGCCTGGCCGTAACCGGCGCCAGGTGCGGTTTGTTCGAAGGGCCGCGTATTGCGGGACCACTGCCAGCCGTCCCAGTACCGCTCCTGTGCCGAGTTCACCGGGTCGACGTACCAGCCACTCGGCGCGGCATGACGTCCTGGCGGGGCTGGCGGCGAGCCTACGGGGATGTCGGACACACTTTCATCGTAGTGTCCTGCTGGGATGCATCTCTGAGTCACAACACAGATGGGCAACAGCTAACTCTCAGTCGTCCGCTAGAAGGCAAACACCTCAAAGCAAGCGGCGACAACAACCGATTGTTGCAGTTTCGAAATGATTCGGGCTTCCTTCCAACAAGAGTGGGCAAGCTCGGGGTTTTGCGTTATACATGGACAACAAGGCACCCAAAAGCCAGCGTGTACTGAGCGAGGGACTACTGATCAGCGTGAGATCAGGTGTGAACGCTAGGGCCGTCGCAGCGGCCCATCAGGCGAGCTGGTCGGCCTATCAATGTGTCCCGATCGGGATCAGGCCGATCCGCAATGCTCGCTGCAATGTTCACTGCACTGAATCTGATCATGCTCAGCACCACTGGTCACCGACGGACTCGCACCATGAGTCGAACCACCGCCGGTGCGCACGCACGCATGCAGCCTGCACTCCTCCCGCGGCTGCGAGACCAGCCCACGAACGGCCATTGAGGCCCACAAAACCCCCTCAAACTCAGACCCCTGAAGAGGGACTACCAGGAAGGAATGACTCCAGATGCGCTGGAATCAGAAAGTAGCGGCAGCCGCAGGCTTGTCTGCGTTGTTGGTCGCCACCTCCGCTTGCGCCGGAGCCGGTGGAGCCGGCGGCGGTGGTGGCGGTGGTGGTGAGAAGTCGATCAACGTCTTGATGGTGAACAATCCGCAGATGCTCGCTCTTCAGAAGCACGCCGGCGAGTTCACAAAGGAGTCTGGTATCGCGGTGAATTTCACCGTCAAGCCGGAGAATGAGATGCGTAACCAGGCGGCTCAGGAGTTCGCCAACCAGTCCGGCCAGTTTGATGTAGCTACGTTGTCGAACTTCGAGATCCCGTTCTATTCGAAGAACAACTGGTTGTGGCCTTTGGAAGACATCCAGGCGTACAAGGACGACAAGGAGTTCAACCAGGCCGACATTTTCCCGTCGATGACCGAATCGCTGAAGGGTCCAGACGGCAAGCTGTACGGCGAGCCGTTCTACGGTGAGTCCTCATTTCTGATGTACCGCAAGGATGTCGCAGACAAGGCCGGTGTGACGATCAAGGACAACCCGACCTGGGACGAAGTTGCCGCCGCGGCCGCAAAGTTGGACGGTGCCGAATCTGGGATGAAGGGCATCTGCTTGCGGGGTCTCCCTGGCTGGGGTGAGGTGTTCGCCCCGCTGACCACGGTAGTCAACACCTTTGGCGGCACCTGGTTTGAGAAGGACTGGACGCCCAAGGTAAATGCGCCGGAGTTCAAGGAGGCGACCACCTTCTACACCGATCTGGTCAAGGCGCATGGCGAGGCGGGTGCGGCACAGGCCGGATTCGCGGAGTGCCTAACCGCTACTACGCAGAGCAAGGTTGCCATGTGGTACGACGCGACGTCTGCCGCCGGCAGTCTGGAGGCCAGCGACTCGCCGGTCAAAGGCAAGATGGCCTATGTTCAGGCACCGGTCAAGCTGACCAAGTCGTCCGGCTGGCTGTACGCGTGGTCGTGGGCGATTGAGAAGAAGAGTCAGAAGCAAGACGACGCATGGAAGTTCATCTCTTGGGCGTCGTCGAAGAAGTATGAGGAACTGGTTGGTGCGCAGGACGGCTGGGCAACGGTGCCGGCTGGCAAGCGCGAATCGACCTACTCCAACCCGGAGTACAAGAAGGCGGCCGGTGCGTTCGCCGAGCCGACCTTGAAGGCGATCGAGTCGGCCGACCCGGTCAATCCTGGTGTGCAGCCCCGGCCAACCATCGGTATCCAGTTCGTCGACATCCCAGAGTTCACTGACCTGGGCACCAAGGTGAGCCAGGACGTCTCTGGTGTGATCGCCGGAAAGAAGAGCGTCGATGATGCGCTCAACAACGGACAGAAGCTGGCCGAGGTTGTCGCCAAGAAGTACCAGGGCCAGTAACAAGATCTGAGGGAACTTCGGCAGGTTTGGCCACGCAGCTGTGCGGCCGAGCCTGCCGAAGCCCAAGATCACACCGACAACTCACTGGCGTGAACGTGTCGAGAGGCTCGGGGCCGTTCTTCGACAGCTCACTTCGCATCTGACAAGGAGGCATGGCGCACATGGCCACCACAACGGCGACTCCCCTCGACACCAAGGCCGAGGCCAAGGCAGCCAAGAAGAAGGAGCCCAAACCGAGCTTCAACGAACGCTGGCTCAATAAGCAGGGCTGGGTCCGTCGCTTCCCGCTGCTGCCGGCTCTGGTCTTCACCATCATCTTGACCCAGATCCCGTTCCTGGCGACGTTGATCATCTCGTTTATGAACTGGCAGGCCAACTATCCCAACGAGATCTTCTTCGGGACGCTCAACAACTATGCGACGGTCTTCACTGATCCGGCTTTGCGGGCCAGCGTGTTCTTCACCGTCGTGTTGACGGTGACGGTGGTGATCGTTTCTCTGGCGTTGGGGCTCGGCATTTCGCTGTTGTTGAACCGCAACTTCTTCGGTCGGGGCATTGTCCGCACCTTTATGATCACGCCTTTTCTGATCGTGCCGGTTGCCGCGGCGCTGCTGTGGAAACACGCCATTTACAACCCGGTCTATGGCCTGCTCAACGGCCTGCTCACGTTGGTCGGCGGCCCGCAGCCGGACTGGATTACCGACTTTCCACGGCTGGCGATCGAGGTGCAGCTGATCTGGTACTGGACACCATTCATGACCCTGATCCTGCTGGCCGGGCTGCAGTCCCGGCCGGGTGATGTTCTCGAGGCGGCCAATGTCGACGGAGCGAACTCCTGGCAAACCTTCCGCTTCATCACCATGCCCCACATGCGGCGGTATCTGGAGCTCGGCGGCCTGCTCGGTTCGATCTATGTCATCCAGACCTTCGACACGGTGTTTGTCATGACGGCCGGGTCGCTCGGCACCGCGAACCTGCCCTTCACCGTCTATGAAACCCTCTACAGCGCCCAGGACTACGGTCTTGCTTCCGCCCAAGGTGTGGTCGTGGTGATCTTCTCCATCGCCATCGCCACCTTCTTGCTCCGTACCGTATCGACCCTGTTCGAGGAGTCCTGATGACTAGCGCACTCGCCCCGGCACCTAGCAAGCTCGCTGCCGAACGCAAGAAATCCGCTGAGAAGGGTCGCAGGCTCGGCTCGCGCAGCGGCAACACCATCGCCGGCATCGCCGCCTGGGCCATCGGCATCTTGTTCGTCTTCCCGGTCTTCTACATGGTGCTGACCAGCCTGCATTCTGAATCCAACGCCTCAACCAACCCGCCTAGCTTCTTCGCCCCCCTCACCCTGCAGGGCTACAAAGAGTTCTTCGGCGCCTCCTCAGGAGCCAGCCCCTGGCCGCCGTTGATCAACTCGGCAACCGCCTCGATCATCTCCACCATCTTGGTGATCTTGCTGGCGATCCCTGCGGCGTACGCGCTGTCGGTTAAGCCGATCACCAAATGGACCGATGCGATGTTCTTCTTCCTGTCCACCAAGATGCTGCCCGCCGTTGCTGGACTACTGCCGCTCTACATCTTCGCCAAATACCTCGGCTTGCTCGACAACATCAACTACTTGTTGATCCTGTATACGGCGATGAACCTGCCCATAGCGGTGTGGATGATGCGATCCTTCCTCGCCGACATTCCCGTCGAGCTGTTCGAAGCAGCAGCAGTCGACGGCGCCGGCCTGATCCGCACCCTACGCAGCATCATCGTGCCGATCATCTCCCCCGGCATCGCCGCCACCGCGCTGATCTGCTTCATCTTCGCCTGGAACGAGCTGCTGCTGGCCAACACCTTGACCAGCGTCATCGCCGGCACCGCACCGGTCTTCCTGACCAGCTTCGTGACCTCCCAAGGCCTGTTCCTGGCCAAGGTCTGCGCCGCAGCGACAGTGGTTTCGCTGCCGGTGATCATCGCCGGCTTCGCAGCACAGGACAAGTTGGTCCAGGGCCTGTCCCTCGGTGCCGTCAAGTAAGGCACAGATCAAATGACAGCCCTGAACCAGGCCAACCTCGGATCTCTGTCCATCCCGGTGCCGAGCTATGACCGTTCACAAGTCACAGTGGGCATCGTGCACTTCGGTGTCGGTGGCTTCCACCGAGCCCACCAGGCGATGTATATCGATCAGCTGATGGAACAGGGCAAGGCCCTCGACTGGGGCATCTGCGGCGTCGGCGTGATGCCGTTCGACCTCAAAATGAAAGAGGCCATGCACAGCCAGGACTGCCTCTACACCCTGGTACTGAAAGCCCCCGACGGAAGCTGGGAGCCACGGATCATCGGATCCATCGTGCAGTACCTGTACGCCCCCGATGATCCCGAGGCTGTCATCGAGAAGATGGCCGACCCAGCGACCCGAATCGTCTCGCTCACCGTCACCGAAGGCGGCTACAACTTCAGTCCGGTGACCGGTGAGTTCGACGACACCAACCCTGCCGTCCAAGCCGACCTGGCGCCCGGAGCAATCCCGGCCACCACCTTCGGGTTGATCACCGAAGCCCTGGTCCGCCGCCGCACCCGCGGCATCGAACCCTTCACCGTAATGTCGTGCGACAACATCCAAGGCAACGGCCACATGGCACAAAAAGTCTTCACCGCGTTCGCCCGGCTCCGCGACCCGGAGCTAGGCGACTGGGTGGCAGACCACGTCCAGTTCCCCAACTCCATGGTCGACCGGATCACCCCAGTCACCACCGACGAGGACCGTGCCCAAATCAGCCAGCGCTTCGGGGTCGAGGACGCCTGGCCAGTGGTCTGCGAACCCTTCACCCAATGGGCGCTGGAAGACAAGTTCACCGCAGGTCGCCCACCATTCGAAGACGTCGGCGTGCAGGTCGTGCCCGACGTCGTGCCGTACGAACTCATGAAGCTGCGGCTGCTCAACGCCAGCCATCAGGCACTGTGCTACTTCGGCTATCTCGCCGGATATCGGCTGGTCCACGAAGTCGCGCAAGACCAGCTGTTCGCCAACTTCCTGCTGGACTACATGAACCGAGAAGCCACACCCACCCTGGCCCCAGTGCCCGGCATCGACCTCGACGCATACAAGCTCAAGCTGATCGAACGCTTCTCCAACGCCGCCGTCCGCGACACCGTCGCCCGGCTCTGCGCCCGGAGTTCGGAGCGCATTCCCAGTTGGCTGGTTCCGGTTATCAGAGAAAATCTTGCCGCTGGTCGAGATGTGAGGTTGTCGGCAGCCGTGGTTGCGAGCTGGGCCCGCTATGCCGAAGGAGTCGACGAACACGGCGAGCCGATCACCGTCGTCGACCGGCTCGCCGACACAGTACAACGCCTTGCCGCCCAGCAACGGGACGATCCGCTGGCCTTCGTCAAGAACCGCGAACTCTTCGGGGATCTGGCGACCGAGCAGGGTTTCACCGAGCCGTACTTGAACGCACTGAATTCACTACATTCCAAGGGCTCACGCGCGACGCTCAAAGCTCTTGCCACGCGCTCGACTACCGTTTAACTACCTGCCGCACCCCCTGATGCAACCTGGGTTCACTTAGATTGCTGATGGTTTGCATAGGTTGCAACCTGCGCAAACCATAGGCACCCCATGTGAACGTAGGTTTCCGTCACGAGGCAGGTGAGTGGCCGACGGGCGAGAATGGTGGCGATGGAATCCATAGGGCGGTACCGGCTGGTTCGGCGCATCGGCGCTGGCTCGTTCGCGACCGTTTGGCTCGGGCATGACGATGACCTGGACGTGCCCGTCGCGGTGAAAGTCCTGGCCGACAACTGGGCCGCCAACAGCGATGTCCGGAACCGCTTCCTCGCCGAGGCGCGCATCATGCGGCGGATCCATGATCAACGGTTGGTGCAGGTCTACGACATCGGCAGTCTCGCGGACGGCCGGCCCTACTTTGTCATGGACTACATCGACGGCGGGTCGTTGAACGAGCTCCGTCAGCAGGGCATCGAGCCCGTACGCGCCCTGCGGCTGTGTGCCGAAGCCTGCCGCGCGCTCGACGTACTACACACGAACGACATCATCCATCGCGACGTGTCCCCCGGAAACCTGCTGCTCAGCAAGACCGCCAACGGCGCTACCCACGTACTCATCGCAGACCTCGGCGTCGCCAAGTCGATGGTGGATGCGGTCGGCGCAACAATGACGGCTGGCACACCCTCCTATATGGCGCCCGAACAGGCCATGGGCGTGACCCCGCTCGACAAGCGAGTCGACATCTATTCGCTCACCGCGGTGACCTACGCCATGCTGACGGGCCATCCTCCATTCCTGGTACGCAGCATTGCCGACATCTTGGCGCGAGACATCTCTCGACCTCCGGACGCAATTGCCCAACATCTGGGCGCACCAGCCACCCTTGACGCGGTCATGGTCTCCGGGCTGGCTGCCGACCGGAATCGCCGCCCGCCAACGGCGCTGCTCCTTGCTGACGCACTGGAGGCGATTGCTGGCGAGATGCGGCCAGATGCGGCCGGGAGCGACATGCCCAACGGGAGCGTGATCGCTGGCCACTCGCCACGGAACCAGCTGCCAACCGCCAACGAGATCACCAGACCGGACTTGCCACCTGTGCCGAAACCCACATCAATGTCGCCACCGCGGGCCACACACTTGGGATTTGAGCCACCGAGACCACATTCTTCGCCGCCTGCCTATCAACCCAGTCAGCAACCATTCGTCGGCAGTTATCTCAATTCGCCAGATCCCCAGGCGGTGAGCCAGCTGACGACGACGCCGGAGGTCAGCTCTGCTTCTCGGCCGTTCTCGTATTACATCCTGCTGGCCGTTTCTGCCCTCGCCCTCTTCGCGATTTCAATGTTCGTCACCATCCTGGTGCTGCGTTAGATTGTCGGGCTCAGCGTGGCGCGAACTCGTTCCGCACAACGCCGATGCGCCGCGACGTGAGAACCGCCAGCACCCCGACAACAGCCATCGACAACTGCAGCAGGCCAAAAGTCAGGGCCAAATTTCCGCTCGAGCTGAGGGCCGCAAAGATACTGCCCGCAATACCAACGAAGATGCCTGAACCGAGGGCGTCAGCGACATTGAGCGAGGAGGCGTTCCGGCCTTGCTCGGCTGCGGCGGACAGGCTCATCACTGCCAGTGAACCGCTCGAAGTGGCAAGCCCCATCCCGAGACCGGAGAAGACCCAAGCGACGGCGACCAGGAGGTACGAAAGCGCTGGAACTAAGGCGATC
>Ga0307286_10000228_pt1 | contig 14973 bp, 20 predicted proteins | sample ER_DNA_140_FD_194478 | JGI IMG/M metagenome (GOLD analysis project Ga0307286, IMG submission 194478) | Bulk soil microbial communities from the East River watershed near Crested Butte, Colorado, United States - ER_DNA_140 | ecosystem: Environmental > Terrestrial > Soil > Floodplain | place... | reverse complement strand
GGCGGCGGCGCGCTACGCAGTCGCTGCTGCAGAGATGCGCGGCGGTGACATCTTTCTTGTACACGCCTTCCCCGCTCCATCGGCGAGGGCCGGTGACAGGGAGACCGCGTTGGTGGCGGCCCGGACAAAGGCCGAAGAGCTCCCCGCAGCGGTAGCTGCGCACCTGGTCGTTCCCACGGGTGTGAAGGTGCACACCAAGGCCGAGCCTGGCGATCCCGTAGCCGTTCTGGGAGGATCCGCCCGCCAGGCCGCGATGCTGGTCCTGGGTCGCGACCGTCTGTCATGGGGGAGCGGTTGCTCATTGGCGCAGTTGCGTCCCAGGTCGCCAGTCACGTCGCCTGCCCCCTGGTCGTGGTTCCCGGGGGCTGGCGAGCCCGGCAAGCCGTGCCGCGGCAGCCGGTAGTCGTTGCCCTTGACGGCGAGACCGCAGCAGAGCCCGCCCTCACGGTGGCGTTTGAGGAAGCAAGGTTGCGTGACACCCGATTGGTTGTGCTACACGCTGAGCCCATCAGCGCCGCCGCTCATGCGGTGTCCGCTGCGCGATTCGACATTGGTGTTGTGCTGTCGCGGTGGAAGCAGGACCACCCAGACGTTGCAATTTCGACCGCGATTGTCGCGGGGGATCCCGACGCTCAGCTCTTACGGTGGTCGAAGACTGCAGCCGTCTTGGTCGTCGGCCGCCCCCACGAGCATCGCTGGGGATCATGGACCCGGTCGGTGGCCCGCACTGTGATGAGGCAGACCCACTGTCCACTCATTGTGGCCCCGTGGACGGCGCCGGCGGAGCCTGGGCCGCATCGGGCGCTGGCAGATCAGGCGCTGACCTAAACGCGGAGCAATGCGAGGCATCAATATTACCAGTCCCCGCTCAATATCGTGGCTGCCTTCGGAGGTACGAGCGATAGCCGTAGCCAGTCGAAGTGAACCAGCTGCCTCGCAACCTTAACCACGCAGTAAGGACAGTCGTGCGCGCGATCTGTAGCCGGCTCCGGTCGTCTCAGCTGGTCATGCTGCGGGACCGACGGCCGACCAGCATCACCGGACAGGGCGATAGACGCATCAACTCCTCGGCGACCGGCCCGAGGCGGATGCTCCATGCCTGCTCACTGTGATGAGAGCCCAACACGAGCAGGGCCGCCCGATCCAACGACTGCTGCAACTCCCTGACAACGTGACCATCTCTGTGCCTGACATCGATCCGCAGACCGGGGTGATTGCTCTCGATCCGATGGAGAGACTCGATTAGCGCTTGCTCGACGCTCGCTCGTTCGGTAGGAACCGCCGGCGCGTACGCAGCTGTCGGTGAAACAGTGACGACGCTGAGTAGCGATCCTCTTAGTGCGGCCTCCTCCGCTCCAGCTTCCAGCGCCCGGCGCCCGGTAGTCCCCTCGGTCCAGCCCAGAACGATCTTGTCGTAGTCCTGGCCAACGATCGGTCCGGGTCCGTTCACGGTAACCACGGGGCAGTGAGCGTGCACCACTACGCGATCCTCCACTGGACCTAGAACACCGTGGTCGGCACGAGGCCTCGCCGGAGCTACGCCTACGACCAGCAAGGTGGCGGCACGACTGAGCTCGACCAGTTGCTCGCTGATGGACCGGGATTCACAAAGCCTGGGTGTGATTGTGATCCCCGGCTCGAACTCGGAGGCCTCGGCTGCCCTGACGCTGAGAAGCCCTTCAGCCTCGCTTTCCGCGTCCACGCCAGCCGCTCGATCGTCGCTGACCGACGACGTGACGTGGACAAGTGTCAAAGTGGCAGTGCGCAGGCGCGCCTCATGTGCCCCCCAGAGAACAGCCCAGCGCGACTCGGGCGACTCATCAACGCCCACGACGATGTCGCCGCTGCTCATGATGTGCCAACCATGATGCGGCTCCTTCAGGTTGTCCACCACAACCTTGCCGAGGTCATCGGCGTAGCGCCAGCCCAAAGAGGAACTCATTCCCGGGACTTGGGTCCCATCCAGATCGGGCGCTCCTAGAGATCACGTCCGTCTTCAGGCTTGCGACGGATCCAGCGGTGGCTTTATTGGGTGCACCTCCCAGTCGTAGATCACAGACGTACGCAGGACAAGATCCTGCAGTGAGCGGTTCTGGCCACTGATCAGCACCCAGAGCAGCCCTATTGGAAAGATCACGTAGAGGGCCGCACGAGCCAGCGCGCCGAGCGGATGTAGCCGTCGGCCCTGACGATTGACGACGCGCAACCCCATGACGTGGTCGCCGTAGGTGCGACCGTTACCCATCCAGCTCACCGCGAGATAAAGAATGAGCAGCAGGGCGCCGACGGCATACACCAATGCTGGCGATGGTCTCGGAGCGGTGAAGTTGCGGGGGTCGAGCAGATAGAGAAATGCGAAGACCACGAAGTAGCACACAACCAACGCAAGGATGACGACGCCGACATCGATCGCCCCTGCGGCGAGGCGTGTCACGAGCCCGGCGCGGTGGCCCTGGAATGATCTGGCCTCGCGGGGCACGATCGCGTCGACATCTAACTGGTACACGATGGTGTCGACGTCGACCCGCGACACGATGGCGTCAATGTCTAGCTGGGAGGCGATCGCGTCGATGTTCACCTTTCTCACGATCGCGTCTATGTCCACATTGCTCACGATCGCATCGATGTCCAGCCGCTCGACAATTGCTGCGATGTCGACGCGATCGACGATGGCCTCCACATCGACGGCCGACACCAGCGTGTCAATGTCAACGCGATCGAGCACAAGCGCTGTGATGTCCAGGTTGTCGAGCACCTCGTCCACCACGGGCGGAACGACAGCCGCGATGATCTGGTTCAGGTCGGCACCGGTGGATGTCCGCGGCGCGCGGCCCCGGTCGGTGAGAGCCTCGACGATGCGGGCTGGATGTAGGCGTTCAGTCAGGATGGGCGGGTGCATGACAATCCCGCCGACAAGGTCGTGGGCCACATAGTTCGCCCTTGAACGACGCTCCACTCGGCCTCGCCAGGAGCGTTGTTGCGCACGATGCGGTTGCGCACGCCCACCGCGACGCGGAGGTGCGACTGGCTCGTCTCGGCGACCAGCAGCAGGACGTCCTGATCGCGCGGTTCTGCCGCAAGGGTGGTCAGATGGCGACAGGACAGATTCCGATACGGCTTCACACCGGTGTTTTCCACGCCGCCGTCCACGCCCGAGCGAACCCGCAGCCGACCCGACCAGTTCAGCGCCGTGAACGTCGTTTCGAGGCCGGCCAGGTGAGATTGCTCCATGTGGACGAAACGCCGCTGGATCAGCTGTGTGCAACGCCCGCCCGCGTCGCGAACTCGCATCCGGCGAGTGAGTATCCCGCGGCGTAGGTCGAGCTCCTGGCCGAACGACAGCACCTCGGCGTGGTCGAGCTCGAACCACGGGCCCTCGTCGATGGCGAAAGTCAGCATCAACCAGTTCGGCAGGTGACCATGCTCTCGTTCTCGACGACGTGGCCGGCGATCTCATCCCTGAGGCGGTTGTAGCATCCGGCAGCGTAGGTGCCGGGGTTGTGCACGCCGTCAGCCCGCGACTCTGGCGCGGCACCGCGCGTGGCGAAGAAGCCATTCCCGAGGGTGCAGAGCGCTTCCCGCTGCCCCTCTTCGGCGGGGTCATACCCGTCGTACGCGAGCCTCCACACCCTCACCGGTCGATCCCCCGCGACTCGGCAGCAACGGCGCCAGCTACGACGGCATGGCCCACACGGACATTTCCCAGCATCCTGCTCGGTCTCCCCGCGTCTTACCAGCGCCCATCTACCGATTGTCGGGGCGGTCGTAACCCAAGTCATCGGTCATCCGACCACTTGCCGGCGGTCTATTGGCGCCCGCCCGGTGGGCTCGCCGATCACTCACTCGCCGCGTACGGCGGCAGCATAACTCCGCGACGTCCGTGACGACCAAATCCGCGCGAACGGCGCGCAGGTCCTCGACTGGCAGCGCATGAATGTGACGGGCGGGGTCAGGTCGGACTTGACTCGCGCGAGTGCAAAACGATGTCCCGCTCGGCCAGCGACCGGCCGACCTCCTCAAGGGCGTCGACTGCTGTCAGGTCAACCTCGACGTTGGCCTCGCATTCAGCCAGAACCACTCGACCGGCGGATCCGCAGCGTCGACCGAGGCCAGGCGCGGCGCTGGCCTCGGTCTTCGGCGTTGGCGAAGCACGATGGATACCGCCGTCCCCTTCGTCCCCGGACGGCTGTGCTGCTCATATGCCAGCCTCGCCGAGAGCGGGCTCGACCGGACATATCCCCCACTAGTCATCGTCGTCCTGCTCACCATGTCGATGCTGAGGGCCTGCAACGTGTAATTGCGGCCCGGCACTGTGATATTGACCTGGACCGGCCCCCATCGCGCCTTGGCCGCTGACAGCCTCGTCCAGGGCGGCCTGCAGCGATTTCACATAGCCCCCACTAGTCACCGTCGCACCGCTGACCATGTCAATGTTGGCGCTCTGCGCCTTCAACGACTCGTTGATCAAGATCGGCAGTGCGTAGTCGTTGATCTCCGCGTCCCTTGAGCTGCCGCTCGGGTATTGCAAGATCGTGACCTTGGTGAGCTTTCCCCCCTGCACGCTGATCTTGACCTGGACCGGCCCCCAAAGGGTCTGAGTTACCGACCCGGTGTAAGTGGTGATCTTGGTCGAAGGACTGCCGCTCGACCCTGATGATGGACTCGAGGGCGAGGCGCTGGGCTCGTTGCCGGCCGACGTGGTCGAGCCGCTCGTGCCACCCTCGGTCGTGCCAGAAGTGGTCTTGTTGGTCGAGGTGTGGTAGCCAAAGAGCAGCACCACGACGGTGACGGTCGATGCGAGCCAGATGACAATGCGTCTCATGGGTTCACCAACCAAAGCTTTCGGTGTGGATGCGGTCATTGGGAACGCCCGCCGCGAGGAGCAGACGTTCCATGCCGTCCGTCCAGGTGCTGGGGCCGCAGAGGAAGACCTCGCGCTCGGCGATATCGGGCATCCAACGTTGCAGCGCGATCACCTCCGACATGCCACGAGCCGCCGGCCCCAGGACCGAGGTCGACGTGTGGCGTGGGCCTGGCAGGTCTACAACGTGCAGACCTCGGTGTGCAGCCAGGGTCTCCAGCTCACCTTTAAACAGCGGCTCGGCGGTGTACCGCTGCAGCATGATCGCCTCACCGGGCGCGTAGTCCAGGCCCTCCGCAAGAGCCCGCAGCGGGGTGATGCCGACTCCGGCGCCAGCAAGCAACAGCTTTCGTTGGGTGCGCGCCCGGCTACTAAGGCGTCCGTACGGGCCCTCGAACAGCGCCCATGTGCCCGGCCGCAGGTACGCCAGTCGTGTGCTGCCGTCGCCGAGGGCTTTTGCCGTGATCCGCAGCGTGCGGCTGTTGGGCGCGATGGATAGCGAGAACGGGTTGGCGCGGGTCCATCCCGGCCGGCTCAGGAACCGGATATTGATGAATTGCCCAGCCCGTAGCGGCAGCCGGTCCAATCGATGTCCAGTCAGGTAGACCGACACCACGTCAGACGATTCGCGGACCACCCCGGCGACCCGCAGCCGGTAGCGCGCACTGCGCCATAGCGGCAACCAGACCCGCCACAGCACGACGGTGCCAGCAGCAGCTGCCCACAGCGTCCACCAGTAGACGGTCGCTGCCAGCGACTGCAGGAACTCCTGTCCAGTCCACAGCTGATGAGGCAGTGCCAGTCCGACGCCGAGGTAGCCATAGAGGTGCAGCAGATGCCACGACTCGTACCGCAGCCGCCGCCGCGCGGCCTTGATGCTGGTGATCACCACCATGATCAGACAGGCAGTGCCGCCGAAGGCTAGCAGGATGCCGCCGTAATTGGTGATCAAGTCCCAGATGGTTGACAGCACCGCCGACCATTGGCCGGAGGCATAGCCGGCGGTGATCAGCACGATGTGGGTGATCAATAAAGTGAAGGAGAGAAGACCGACCACACGGTGGATCCGCGCCAGCCGGTCCCGGCCGAAGGCGTGCTCCAGCGGGGGCAGCCGCGACATCAGCAGCACCTGGACCAGCAGCAGATCGGCTGACCACAAACCGGTGATTCGTCCAAGTGAGGTGAGCCCACTCTCCCAGTGGGCAAGATCAGTTACACCGCCGTTCGCAACCCACCAGTAGGTGACGAGCAACAAACCCAGCCACAGCGTCAGCCCCGTTACTAGCCGAACGGTTCGGTCGACCGCGGCATCCTTGTCAAGCTGCAGCGGTGGTGCCCAGGACGCGGCGGGCGGGGCAGTGGCCAACGCAGTCACGCTGACTACCTCGACGTGTGGGACATGGCGCTTGCTCCTCGTCGGCAGGTTCACATCGTTAAGCCCTCGGCTGAGCCTGAGCCGTGCTGAACCTGTCAACTAGCTGTGAAGGGTGCGCAAGCACCAACGAGAACACAGCCTTCACTCGCTCGCCAACGTCCTCGGCCTCCCCGGCCAAGATCAAATACAGCGAACGCCGCGGCTGCACGAGGACGTTCGCGGCGGCTTCGAGCTGTGTGGCGTCGACTCCGACCTCGATCTGACACACGGCAACATGCAGTCGATCGGGTGCATTCGCGAAGTCAGCGAACGGGTCGCCTAGTTGGGCGCTGCCCTCCTCCAGTTGTGCACGCCCCCCGGATGTGAGAGTGACCAAGCGGCGGCCGCCCTCCTCCCGAGTCGTCACCAGGCCCCCGCCCTCGAGCTGGGCAATCGTGGGATAGATCGCTGCCGGGCTCGGGCGCCAGGCTCCGCCATTACGATCGCTCATCGCCTGCATGATTTGGTAACCATGCATTGGCTCGCCTAAGAGCAACAGAAGAACTGCCGTCCGAACGTCGCCCCGCTGAGCACGCCCAGGGCCGGCCACCTGCGCCGCCGCGCCGACCACAGCAGCTCTCCCGGCCTCGATAACTGTGTGCACTCAGGACCAGACCCTGCAGCATGAACGCCACCGAGGAGCTCCGACTCATCACCGGGCGGGCCCACCGAAACGACCGGTTGAGACGTCGCTGCGCGACGCCGAGTGACCACAGTGGTCCGAACACCGACAGCGTCCTTTCACCGGCGGCGATCAAAACGCGGCCCAGTGCCAGCCGCCCCACAGCTGGTCACCAACCGCGCCGAGCGCAATCGCGGCGGCGGCGAACCCAACGGCCGCACAATGGCCACCCGTGCTAGGTGCCGCTACTGATCGTCTCGTCCGCTGCGAACGGTGTCATCGACTGAGACGGTCGACCACGCTTGCAGGCGCGCATCCAAACCAGCCAAGTGTGCCTCGATCCCAGCGAGGCGCACGTCGAGGCGCTGCTCCAGGATTTCCGCCGCTGCTTCGAATGCCAGCTCCTCCTCCCGAGCGACTCGAAGGGCCACCACAAGAGTGACGATTGCCGGCACGGCACCGATGACTGCCACTCCCGCCACCATGACACCGGCGGCAATCAGGCGACCCGTCGTTGTTACCGGAACGTGGTCGCCATAGCCGACCGTCGTCAGGGTGGTAAGCGACCACCACAGCGCGTCACGCGCTAACACATCGTGAGCCAGGCCCTTCAAGCCCGTCGTCGTGTGCCTGCCGATGCGGGGCCCACAATCGAGGTCGGGCGTCGAGGTTGGAAGCGCAAATGGAGCGGCTGGACCAGATCGAGCCGTGGCGAGCCGCGACGGATCGGCAGCTGTACTACTGGGTGGGCGTCGACAGCGGGCGTGCGATCAGTTTCGCGAAGAAGTTCAGGTCCGCTCTACCGGCTCCCGCCAGCGTCACCTGATGAATCGCCTCCACCAGCGCCGGAAGTATCGATTGATTGCTGGCGATAATAGTCTCGCCAGATCAGCCGGTGCAGCGGGATCCATCGGGGGATGGATTTCAGGCCGGGAATGAATGGGAGCAACAAGAGTCCGAGCGACAATACGGCCATGATGTAGAAAATGATGGCATCCGCATGGCTGGTGAGGTAGTCGTCAGGATTGTCGGAGTTGAACTGCGGAATCTGGTACCAGAACGAGTACAGCCACAGCCATGCCTGGCCGGGATAGCTGCCGGTTTCGTTCATCATTCCCCACGTGTCGCCCTGCAGGTGCGCGGCGGTCGCGGCATCGTCGAGATATGAACCGTCGCCCAGGAACAGGATCTGCTTGGTGAAGTCCGTCTGGTAGAAGCCACCCTGCGCCATCAGGACACCGTCCAGCGCACCGCTCACGGCCATCGCGGTCAGGCCCTTGGCCAACGCAGGCACGGGTCCGTAGTCGCCCGCGCGGACTCTAGTGAGATCGTCATCGGCGTCGGTCAGCGCAGTGTCGAACGCGGTGGCCCAGGCGGCCTGCCGGTCGGGGCTGGCCGCCTCCCAACGCTTGAGGGCTGCTGCCACATCGGCCGGCTGCTGTTGAGAGTGCAGCGGCGTAATGACGAAGTCACTGGCTGGGTCCACCGGATGCGTGACGCCGAACCACTTCTGAGGGGCTAGCGGCCCGACGGACAGTCCCGTGCCCGCGGTGTTGTATGGCGGGCCGTACCCGGCAGACTCGCTCGTGCCAGCCAGCTCCTGGACGGTTGTGGCATAGAAGTTGTCACGGGCATTCGCCGCCCACGCTTTGATCGTCAGCTGCGGCTCATCGGGTGAACCGAACATGCCCGCCATCAAGACTGTCAGGATGCTGACCACGACGATCGCGACGACACCTTCCTTGAGGATGTCGTAGCGTCGCGAAGGGCCCTTCCACTCCTGGGCGGCGACATCGGCGCCACTCACTCTCGCCGTCATGACACGACCTTCGTCCCGGCGACGTCTTGAGCAGGATCTGTCGCGGCGACAGCGTCTATCGGGGTCACAACGCCGTGGCGGCGAACCAGGAGCACATGCCAGACGACCACGACCCCTACGACCAAAGGCAGCAGGCACGCATGGACCAGAAGCATCTGTCCCAGGTTTGCGACATTGAAGAAGGCGCCGATACCGACAGCGTTCAGCCCGTCCTTGGCCTCGAACGAGATCCACTGCGAGTCGAAGTTGGTCTGCACCAGGTAGCCGGTGAAGGCCGTGCCGAGCGAGGCCAAGAAGCAGACCACGCCCGTCATCCAAGTCAGCGCTCGACGGCCACGCCAAGCGGCCATCCAGAACTTCCCCCACAGGTGGACGACCATGAAGATGAAGAACAACTGCACGCTCCAGAAGTGCAAGCTGTTGATGAACCTGCCCGCTGATGATGTGTGGTACCAGGCCGGGCCGACGAAAGAGAGAACGAGACCGGACAGCAAGATCACGAAGAACGCCGCCAACGTGAGCACTCCGAAGACGTAGATCCACGAGGCGACGTAGGCAGGCTGCCGATCCGGCAGGAGCTTGTCCGGCGGAAGCGTCGACATCCAGCGCCGGCGCAGGCGTGACGTCCACATCGAGGAACTGCCGCCGTGCTCGAACTCCAGATCAGGACGCGGCGTGGTCATCTGTTCTGCCGATCCTTCGGGAATGGAAGGACGATGGCCAACACGAAGAGCAAGATCATTACCAAGATCACGATCAGATTCGGTACGGAGATGGAGAGCCAGCCCCACCCCAGGTAGCTGGCTGGCCCGTTCACGTCGGCCAGCGGTTGAGTCGCGACACGGAAAGTCTCCTCAGCGCCGATGGTGGACGACATGTCCTCCCACGATCACCAATGTCGCGCGTCGAGCACTGCCGGCGTAGGGGATGTCGGCCTCCGCTGCACGGACCTTGGTCCCGAGACTTGCGAGGCGGATTCCCGGTGAGCGTTTCAACAGGGACACTAGGCGGGAGCACAGAGCTCCATCGGGTGGGCTTTCCAGGAGTACTCGCATCTGCAATACGATCGGACGCCAATAGCCCGAACGACACTCCAGAAGATGCCAAGCGTGACCAACGGGGATGCTTGTTGCAGTCCGAGCGATGTCGGGCGACAACCATCTCTGGTGTCGGCGCGGCGCCTGATGGTCAAACCGTCAGATGCCCGCGGCGCCAAGGAGTTGACCAACACCGAAAGTCACGGCCATCGCGATCGCTCCTCCGGCAACCAGACGGATCACGGCTGGGCCCCATCGGGCGCCACCAAGGTAGGCACTCAGCACACCCGTCAATGCCAGCGCCAACAGCACCACCACGAACGTGACCGGGATGCGCGCACCAGTCGGCGGCATGAGAATCGCCACTATAGGCAGGATCGCACCGGCTATGAACGCGACCGCCGACGAGAATGCAGCGTGCCACGGGCTGGTCAGCTCGTTCGGGTCGATCCCGAGTTCGGCGTCGACGTGAGCAGCGAAAGCGTCGTGGGCGGTCAGCTCCTCAGCCATCTTTCTGGCCGTCTCCAGGCTGGCTCCTTTGGCGACGTAGATCGCGGTCAGCTCTTCGAGCTCCGCTTCAGGCATCTCCTCGAGCTCGCGCCGCTCCTTCACCAGCAGCGCCCGCTCGGTGTCGCGCTGGGCACTGACGGACACATACTCACCCAAGGCCATCGACACAGCTCCGGCCACTAAGCCGGCAACGCCGGCGGTCAGGATCGGGCCCGTACGCGGCGTCGCCGCTGCCACTCCGACGACCAGACCCGCAGTCGACACGATGCCGTCGTTCGCCCCAAGCACCCCAGCCCGGAGCCAGTTGAGCTTCTGGCCCAGGCCACCGACATGTGGCTCGGCTGCATGCGCCGCAGGATCTTCTGGGCTGTCGCTCATGGTGACCGATCCTCCTTCTCAGCCTTTCGATGCGAGGCCCGCGCCGACGGCGATCGTCGACTGGCGCGTCCTGCATGTGCTGACTGGCCTGGGAAAGCTGTTTGTCCCCGCCGCCGGAGGGCGCGCGGATGGTGGCCCATAAGCTCAGATCACAGCTAGCCTCGACGAGGCCGCCAGCGCAGTCTACTTTCTCTCCCACCGATGTTCTGAGGCACACATGCGCGTAGTGATCGCTCTGGGCGGCAATGCGCTGCTGAAGCGTGGCGAGCCGATGACAGCTGAGCAGCAGCGGGGCAACATCCGATCGGCCGCGCCTGCCTTAGCCGCAGTGGCCAACAAGCACGAACTGGTCCTGTCCCACGGCAATGGACCACAAGTAGGTCTGTTGGCGCTGCAGGCCGCGGCGTACGCCGAAGTCGAGCCGTACCCCCTCGATGTACTGGGTGCACAATCCGAAGGGATGATCGGGTACGTCCTCGAACAGGAGCTCGGGAACGAGCTACCCCCTCAGGCGCCCTTGGCCACCATCCTCACCATGGTCGAAGTCGATCCGGCAGATCCGGCATTCGGAAATCCCACGAAGTTCGTCGGGCCCGTATACACCCGAGAGCAGGCCGACCAGCTGGCCGCCGATAAGGGCTGGTCGTTTCGTGAGGACGGGACGTCCTGGCGGCGTGTGGTTCCCTCGCCACAGCCGCGGCGCATCTTCGAGATTCGGCCTATTCGCTGGCTGCTGGACCAGGGAGTCATTGTGATCTGCACTGGCGGCGGGGGCGTTCCGACGATGTTCTCCTCAGCCGACCCACGGAGGCTGACCGGTGTCGAGGCCGTAATCGACAAGGATCTCGCGAGCCAGCTCCTCGCCCGCGAGGTCGAGGCCGACCTGTTGGTGATGGCAACCGACGTCGACGGCGTCTACGCGGACTGGGGTACGCGCCAGCAACGCCTACTCAATATGGCGACGCCAGCAGAGTTGCGTGCGCTGCCCTTCGCTGCAGGTTCGATGGGGCCAAAGGTCGAGGCGGCCGCCTTGTTCGTGGAGGGAACCGGCAAGCGGGCCGCCATCGGTGCCCTGGCCGACACCGTGGCGATCGTCGAGGGTCGCGCAGGCACCCAAGTAGTTGCCGACTGAACGGCGGCGGTTAGCACGCACAAGGGCGGAAAAGATGCCCGCGCGGGAAGTTCACCCATGGTCCACCGGCGGGTTGCGCCGGTGTGCGGAGCACGGTCCTGGGTCTGAAGATCAACAGCAACAGCGTGGTCGGCTCGATCGGGAACCTGACCTATGGGCCCGTGAGGATTGCCGCGCCGACCAGCGCGTGCCCGCAGAGGGTGAACGTGCCCGCCAGAGGTGGCCGATCCACCTCGACCGCGTCCCGGAGCTGATGGTGGGATCGGCGGAGGTCCCGGCACTCCTTGCGCCGCCCGCGATCAGCCGCAGTCGCTATCCCACGAGCACCTGATCGGGTATCTCCGACCGCGAGCATCCGACATTGGATCGTGGCGGGGATCATGAACAATAGGCCAACGGTGAGCGGGCGCCAACCCGCAGGACGCTGACCCATAGGAGGTGACGGAATGCAGGTGCGACTACTCCGGTTCGGGTCCGTCGAGGTCGACGGCCGGGAGTACAAGCACGACATCGTCGTCGAGGGCGGCCGGGTGCGGAAACGTCAGAAGAACGCCTCGAAGCCATACCGCGACCACTTCGGGCATACCCATCTGTCCGCTGACGAGGAGCTTCCCTGGGGCGGCGACCGGCTGATCATCGGCACCGGGGCCTACGGCTCGCTACCGATCATGCCCGAGGTCGTCGAGGAGGCTCGCCGTCGCGGCGTAGACATCACCGCCCTCCCCACTGAGGACGCATGTCGGCTGATTGCGAGCCTCGACGAAAATGAGGTCCACGCCGTACTTCATGTCACCTGCTGAGGGGGCACCGCGCCCACTCGTCGGGCCGGTCTGCTTGCCTTCGGCCTACTGTCGGCGCTCGTCTTGACTTGAGCACTGCCGTACCCGCCGCCTGCCAGAGGCAGACGGCCGCGAGCAGGAGCCGCACGATGAAGGCCCACGCCCAATAGTGACGATGATTCGGCGGAAGGCACCATCCTGAGTTTGGGCGCGACCGCAGCAATCTGCCGGTTCTCACAGCCGGTGTACGCGCGCAGCCTTCAATAGCTATATCAACAGTCACCAGAGGCCGTAGATCGGACCCACAAAGAAGAACGTCACGAGTCCGATGGTGTTGTTGAAGCCATGCGCGAGCACGGCCGCCCACAAGGTTCGGAACCGCCATCTGAGCGCGCTAAAGAAGAGCGCATCGAGGAATGTGACAATCACGCCAATCATGCCCTGTTCGGTATGCGCTAGCGCGAACAGCGCAGAAGACACAGCCACACCCAGCACAATCCCGGCGCGCTGCTGCCCAAATACCTCGCCAGTCCGAGTCGAAATGTAGCCGCGGTACACCGTCTCCTCACCGACTGCGGCCAGCGTCCAGGTGAGGGCGAGGAAGATCAGCAGCATGCCGAGGTTCCCCTGGAGCCCTGCAAACTGATTGAGGTTCTGCCGCTGACCCGTCAGATGGTTCAGGATCGGCAGCGTCAGGCTGAACTGGATCACCGTCCAAGCAATGGCCAGCATGAAGACGCTGATGATCATCTGGCCCGGCCGGGGCACCCGGTGGAAACCTAGCGAGGCTGGTCCAGTTCGGCGAATCGCCAAAGAGATCGTGGCCAGCACCAAGATCACGATCGTCGGAATTAACAGGTCAAGGATCACAGCTGTAGCGGCGAGCAGGACCTCGATTACCGCCAGTATGGTCCAGATTGTCCGCGACCGACTTGTCCGCAGAGTCGGCCCGTCGGCGCGATTCTCGATCATGGCCTCGGCGTTCAGGTTACCCGATGTTGGCTGGCATGTGTTGCCCATGCTCAGGGCACGCGCGGTCAACCAGGGCGAGCGTGTCGTCTCCCACCGCTGCTGTCGTGACCGCGTCTCCGACGGTGTAGGGCAGAACCGTCGATACCTCATCACAGTGCGGGACCAAGGTCCCGATAGTTGACGACCAATGATCATGATCTTCGATGCCGTTTGCCGACCATGATGGGACCGTCGGGCGAAAGGACAACGATGTTCGTCTTCATGGTCACAGGTGAGCACACCGAGAATGCTGGGCAGACTCAGCGCCGCGTGATCATCGTTGGTGTCGACGATTCAGCCGAAGCTGAGGCGGCGGCCAAATGGGCGGTTCGAGAAGCCGAGTTGCGCACGGATGACCTCCTCCTGGTCCATGCATACGAGGCGCCGCTCCTGCCGCACCCGGCTGAAACCGTCGCCATCGCCCAGGGACGGAGGCAGCGTCAAGCGCTGCTCGAGAAGGTAGCTGGCACCTTGACCGTGCCGGCGACGATCCACCTCCGCCAGCTCGTCGAGGTTGAAAGCCCGGAGGCCTTGCTGCCGCGGCTTTCCGAACAGGCGGAACTAACCGTGCTCGGTCAAGATCATCGCTCCGGCGTCGGCCACATGCCGCTCGGGCATACGGCTAGCACCGTCGCGAGCATGTCCTGGCATCCCGTAGTGGCGGTGCCTAGAGGCTGGACGCCACAAGCCGCCGACCGCCGCCCGATAGCCGTAGCCATCGATGGGCGGCATCCTTCTTCGAGCACGCTCGGCTTCGCATTTGGCGAGGCGAGCCTCCGCCGGGTTGCGATATTGGTGGTGCACTCTGCGCCGCTGGCCGAGCTAGCGGATGGAGAGCAGGACACCGGACTCAATTTGGCTGAAATTCTGGCTGGCTGGAAGGCCGACTATCCCGACATCGAGGTGGACACCCAAATGCTGGCCGGTGCACCGCGTGACACCGTTGCCTCGGCGTCAGCGGATGCGCAACTGCTCGTCGTCGGCAGCCCGTACCGCGGCCGGGAATGGACGCGCTGGATCCGCTCAGTAGCCCGCGCAGTAATTGATCGCGCCACGTGTCCTGTCGCCGTGATACCGCAACAGCACCCGGGATCCGCGACGGCGGACTAGGGCTTGGTGTGTCGCCGACTGGCGACGGCAATAGGCGCTCGGACGCGGCTCTGGACCCAACTCAGACTTGGGGCTTGGGCTTCAGCATCACAAGAAAAGTCGTCGTTAGGCCTCCACACTCGGCGTATTACCGTGGTGGCGTGCGGCGTACCACTGCTGGTACGCGCTCACCGCTGTAGGAAGCGTCATGAACACCCGGTCCTCACCGATCCGGTCGATGAAGCCTGTTGGCTCCAGGACCACCCGTAGGTCGGACTTCACTCTCGCCAGCGCGAAAACGATCCCGTGCTCTGCCAGCGT
>Ga0307286_10000224_pt1 | contig 15068 bp, 13 predicted proteins | sample ER_DNA_140_FD_194478 | JGI IMG/M metagenome (GOLD analysis project Ga0307286, IMG submission 194478) | Bulk soil microbial communities from the East River watershed near Crested Butte, Colorado, United States - ER_DNA_140 | ecosystem: Environmental > Terrestrial > Soil > Floodplain | place... | reverse complement strand
CCGCCGAGACCGCTGACCGCACCGCCGCGTACGGCACCCGAACCGCACAGCAAGATTCCGGGATGACTGGTGGCCACCCCCCAGGCTTCTGCTGCGGTGGTGACCGCCTCGTCGTCGGCCAACCACGGCCATGCGAGGTCGCCATGGAAGATGTTGCCGCCAGGCATCCCAAGCTCAGCTTCGATATCGAGCGGAGTCATAACCTCGACGCACGCTTCGCCACCGCGGTCAAGGGCGAGACACGGCTGCAGTGGTTCGGCGAGCACTGCCTGCAGGGATCGGAAGGCCGCATCCTTCGCCCGTTCCCGCGAGCCTTCAGGATCGGCGGTGAAGAGGTCCGGCGGGGTATGCATGCCGAAAAGGGTGAGGGTGTGATAGCCGGCCGCCCGAAGTTCGGGATCGAGGATCGAGCCGTCCGTCAGGGTGTGGCAATACACCTCACACGGCATGGGATCCGGAATCCGGCCGGCCGCCGCCTCCTCGTACGCCTGCTGAAGCCTGTCATAGCCTTGCCCGAGATGCAGCGTGCCCGCGAACCCGATGGCGGGGTCGATTCCGGACTGGAATCGGGGCAACCGCCGCAGCACGATATTGATCTTGATCTGGCTACCAACCGGCGTTTCGTACGCCTCACCGAGCAGCCGCTGCAGGGTAGCCGGCGCGCAGTTGGCCAAGATCGTCTCCGCAGTGATCGACTCTCCGTTGGCTAGCCGGAGGCTTCCCCCGCCGTCGGCGAGGGGCTCGATCGACTCGACGGTGCAGCCCGTCCGGATCATAACCTTCGCCTCTTCCGCCACCCGGACCAGTTCTGCAGTCACGGCACCCATTCCCCCGACCGGCACCCGCCACTCTCCGCTGCCGTTGCCGATCACGTGATACAGAAAGCAACGGTTCTGGCGCAGCGACGGATCGTGTGCCGAGGCAAAGGTGCCGATCAGTGCATCGGTCAGCACGAGGCCGCGTACGGTGTCGTCGCTGAACGTCGACTCGACGAGCTCTCCGAGCGGCTGTTCGACCAAAGAGGACCAGAGCCCGGCGTCGACGCGCGCGCGGAGCTCCTCCACACGAGGAAGTCTCTGGGTCAGGGTCGGTTCTAGCACCGCGGCCAGCTCGTGCAGCCTCTCCTTGAATGTCGCCCAGGCCTGATATTCACCTCCGTCGCCGGTCAGCGCGCGGAACGAGTCGCGGGTCGCGCGTCCGACATGTCGTTCGATGAGGAGGCCGCGTGTGTCTACCGGTGTGTAGGAGCCCACCTGGCGCGAGCGGAGCTCCAGCTGGAGCCCGAGCTCATCGATGACGGTGGTGGGCAGCAACGAGACCAGGTAGGAAAAGCGAGACAGTCGGGCGGCCACCCCTTCGAAGACTTCTGCGCTTGCCACAGCGCCGCCGAGCTCCGCGCGCGCTTCGAAGATGCTCACCCGGCGCCCGGCCCGCGCCAGATACGCGGCAGCGACCAGACCGTTGTGTCCGCCACCGATGACGGCAACCTCAGCTGACCTATTGATCATCGAGTCAGATCCCGAACCTGCGCAAGATCAAAGAGACGGTCAATGAACCGGGCCGTCGGCTGAGCACTCGCGCCACGCTACCTGCTACGTGCGTAGGATCTGCGGACCCTGGCGAGGCGTTGCCGCCGCAATTTGGTGATCTCGGGATGTACCAGCGGCTCCAGTTCATGGCCCAGCGCCAGCTCCAGGATGTGATCGGCGAAGGCGGGGTTCCGGGCCAGGATCGGGCCGTGCGGATAGGTGCCGATCACCGTGCCGGCAACCGCGCCCTCGGTGCCGTCGTTGCAATTGCCGACTCCGATTTCCACTGATGCAAGTGGTGTCACGCCCGCTCCGAGCCGCGTGTATCCACCGTGATTTTCGAAACCGGTAAGCCATTGATCATCAGCGCTTCGGCCGTTCCACCGGCTGATGATCTCCCCAACCGCACGCACCGGGCCACGTCTGGTGGTGACGTCGAGCAATCCGAGTCCGGAGATCACCTCGTCTCGGTACCCAACGGTGAAGGTGTTGCCGAGGATCTGGTAGCCGGCACAAACGGCGAGGATCGCAGCTCCGCGTTCGACCGCTCGATACAGTCCGCCGTCGGCCTTAAGTCCCCGAACGGCCGATACCTGGGCCGCGTCCTCTCCGCCGCCCAAGAGGTAGACATCTCCGGTATCGGGGAGTGGGTCGCCTGGCTCGACGAGGGTCAGCACCGGGTCGTAGCCTCGCCAGGCCAGGCGTTTCATAAGTACGGTCGCATTGCCGCGGTCGCCGTACAGGCCGAGGAGCGATTGGTAGATCAACACGACCTCAACCCGCTGACCAGCGAAGCGATTGTTCATCAAACCCTCCCCATCCTGCGCAGCCGTTGGAAGGGGGTGTACGTGGCGATCACGTCGACCGGTTCTGGATGATCGGCGAGCGCGGCGGCAAGATCGGGAACGCAGCGATAGTCGACGCCCGCGTATCTCAGGCGTACGGCAAGGTCTTGCGCGCGGCGCCCGGTAGCGATCACCGATCGCCCTACCAACCGCTCGTAATCGACATCCCAAAGCCACGAGACATCACGGCCATCCGCTGCAGCAGAGTCGATCGCGAGTATCACCGTCTGGGTTTGCGCCAACGGCAGAGCTTCGGCCCAGCCGGCAGGGTTTTTGGCCAGCAGCAGGCGGGCGGTGGTGTTTCCGAATCGCGCAGTGGCGAACCGGCCAGCCGGCGAGGTAACCGTCCGCATCCCGCTCAGCGCAGCTCGTGGCTCCACACCCATCAGTTCGGCGGCGGCCAGTGCGCACGCGGCATTGCTGACATTGAAGACTCCAGGCACGCTGAGTTGGGGATCCCACACCTGCTGCGTACGGTCGATGATCGTCCCGCTCTCGACGCGGTAGTCACCCTTCGGTTGAGCGAGTCCGCAGCCCGAGCAGTACCAATCACCGCCCAACCCAGAGGTGGGGTCTGGCTGAGTGCGGATCAGGCTCGCATCGCATTCCGGGCATTGCGAGGAATCCTGCGTCCAGGTCGCCGCCGTATCCACCCAGATGACCTGCTTAGCGGCCATGGCGGCCCATACGACCAGCGGCTCATCGGCATTGGCCACGACGATAGGCCCGTTCGATCCTGCATCGGTTAGGGCGGTACGCCAGCTACGACCGAGACCCTTGATCTCGTGATGTCGATCAAGCTGGTCCCGGCTGAAGTTGAGCAGCACCAACACTTCTGGTCGGCCTAGCTTGATCACGTCGCCAACCACCCGTTCGTCGCTTTCCAAGATCGCGATGCCGGCGTCGGGATGCTGGCTGAGTGCAGATGCGAGGCCGTGATGCAGGTTGGCTCCGTCCGCGTTGTGTACCAGCCCACCGGCGTGCGGATCCAGGGAGGTACGTAACGCAGCAGCCAGAAAGTGCGTGGTCGTGGTCTTGCCGTTGGTTCCTGACACGACGGCGATTCGCTTGCCAGCAAGGAGTTTGGCCAGGGCGCCGGGGTCGATCTTGAGCATCACCTTGCCGCGTATGGATGCCCCGGTTCCGCGCCGTGCCAGACGGGAGGCTGCGCCTACGGCGCGCCCTGCCAATGTGGCGGCAGTCAGACGTGCCGTAGAGATCGACATGGCACTCATCGTGCGGGACGGGTAATAGCTCATCGAACCTCCGCGACGATCGTTCCCCGATACCGCGCCTTCAGGTGGGGTGAGTGACGGGACTCGAACCCGCGACATCCTGGACCACAACCAGGGGCTCTACCAGCTGAGCTACACCCACCATGCGAGAGGTCCAAACATGTTTCGCGGACCACACCGCGCAGCGTGAAGTGTACCGGCCAGCGTCTTGGCCGTGGTAGGTCAGGATTCAGTCCTGGACGGGAACCGCACCTGTCAGCGCGCCCTGATGGTGATCGGCAATCTCCTTGGCTGCTGCGCTGTCCGGCCCGGGCTGTGCCACAAAGACCGCCTCGCGGTAATACCGAAACTCCTCGATCGACTCTTGGACATCGGCGAGCGCGCGATGATTGCCGGCCTTGGCGGGGGCCTGATAATAGACCCGGGGGTACCACCGGCGGACCAGCTCTTTGATGCTGGAAACGTCGACGCTTCGGTAGTGGACATGCCGCTCGAAGGTCGGCATGTCGCGTGCCAGGAAGGCCCGATCTGTTCCGATGGTGTTGCCGGCGAGGGGCGCCTTGCCGGGCTCTGCCACAAACGTGCGGACGTAGTCGAGGATGCGCTGCTCAGCCTCGGCCCTGGATAGTCCAACATCCAACGCGTTGAGCAGCCCGGATGCCTTATGCATGCCGCGTACGAAGTCGCCCATCTGCTCCAGCGCGCGGTGGCTCGGCCTGATCACCAGATCGACGCCCTCGCCCAGCACATTGAGCTCAGCATCGGTTACCAGCGCTGCCACTTCGATCAGCTCGTCGTTGATCAAGTCCAGCCCGGTCATCTCGCAGTCGACCCAGACCAGGAGGTCACTTGTCGCCATCTCTAGGATTCCTGTGCCTCTCGTCGTCTATGTCGGCGGTGCCGTGCCGGAGCGTACACGGGCACCCATTTGATCAGCCATGCTGAGCCCGCCCAGGTGAGCAACCCCATCGTGACAGCGGCCGCCGCCAAGGTCGCCAGTGCGCTCACCGCACTGACCACGAGTGGGCCGGCCGTATTGCCGAGATCGCTGCACACTCTCCATCCTCCGAGAAACTTGGCGCGATCTTGTGTCGGCGAAGCGTCGGCACCAAGGGTGAGAACCACGCCAGACGAAATGCCGTTGCCCAGACCCATCAGCGCTGCCACCAAGCAGACGCTAGTGGCCCCGCTGGTCAGCGGCAACAAACAGAAGCCGAGCCCGAGCACGATCATGGACGGCACAGCGACGTACACCCGTCCGAAGCGATCCATGATCGCCCCGCCGGGATAGAACAGCAGCATGTCGACACCGGCTGCGATGCCGAAGATCACGCTCGTCGTTGCGGCGCTCAAGCCGATCGATTGAGCCCAGAGCGGCACGATCGACTGCCGTGTGGCGCGTGCCGCCGAGATGATCAAGATGCCGAGGCCAAGCGTCAGCAGGATCCTGCGATGCTCGAGCAGCACCGAGACCACTGACCGGTGTTGTCGATCTTTGGCAGCCGTGGTGCGATGGTTCAGGCTGACGTCGGGTAGGAAGGCGGTCAGGGCCGCGGCGGCGAGGTTGGTAACGGCCGCGAACGCATAGGCGGCACCGATGTTCCAGCGGGTCACGACCACCGCCGCGATGAAGGGGCCGATGAAGAGCCCCACCCTGAACGTGCCGCCCAGGGTGGACAGGGCGCGGGCGCGCATGCGGCTCGGTATGGCGTCGGTGAGGTAGGCCTGACGCGCCAGACCGAAGACAGCTCCGGCCACCCCGGTCACTGTGATGGCGACGGCGAGTAGCGCTACCGAGGTGGCCAGGAACGCCCCCAGCAGAGCGACGGCGTCGAGAAAGCACGCCGCGATCAAGGCTCGTTTCTCTCCGATCCGGCCTGCTAGTGCTCCGGCTGGGAGATCGCCGACCAGCTGACCAAGCCCGATCAGAGCCACGATGAACGATGCCGTCCCAACACTGGCGCCGACTTCCCGGGCTGACAATGCCACCAACGGCAGAATCGCACCCTGGCCGATCGCCACCAGAATGGTTGGGCCGTACGCGGTGATCGCGATGTCGCGCCAGCGCGTGGGCTCAGCGCTCATTCCGCCGAGCTGGCACAACACCCTGGCGCTGCCCCGGCCTCCCTCACTCGAGCGAACCTATCGAGGCCTTCACGGTGCGGTCCACCGGCTGTCGAGCGGCACAGGATCCCGAGTTGTAGGAAAGATCCGGCGCTACAGTGATTCGCGAGCCGACCGTATGGCACACGAACGGCGCGCTCCTAGGCCCCCGTAGCTCAGAGGATAGAGCAGCAGCCTTCTAATCTGTCGGTCGTAGGTTCGAGTCCTACCGGGGGCGCACTACCGGGGGCGCACTACCGGGGGCCGCACTCACCAGCCACACGAGCGGGGGTGGTCCCGTCAGCGGCATGAGCGGTCATCCGGGTCGGTGAGCGTCTCGTCTGTGGTCGATGCGGAGCACCACGACTTCGCGCTGCACCTCGTTGATGCGATACAAGACACGGTAGGTGCCGCGCCGGGCTGAGTGGACGCCGGCGAGGTCGCCGCGCAACTGCTTGCCGACACGATGCGGATTCTCGACCAGGGCACCGGTCAGGAACTCGATGACGGCAGCCGCTACCCCCTCGGGCAGGCCCGACCGAACGGCCCGGATGGCGGGTGGGGTCAGGACCAGTTCGTAGGGGCCGTGGCTCACGACCGCAGAGCGCGAACGGCATCGACTCCGCGAACGACGTCACCGGCGGCATACGCCGCATCGGCTTCGCGGATGTCGGCCAGAGCCTGTGGGTCACTGAGGACCGCCAGGGTTTCCTCGAGCTCGGCCAGGTCCTCAGGGCTGAGGATGACGGCGACCGGGCGTCCGTTGCGCGTGACCGTGACGCGCTCGTGCTCGTGCTCGACGCGATCGATGACATCGCTGAAGTGATTGCGCACGTCGCGAAGGGGTTCAACGGTCATGGACACAATTGTGGCGCGCCTGGACGGCGCTGTTGCAAGCGCGACCGTCTGCTGTCGGGTCCGTGCACCGAAATCGTGTCGCGGGGGTTCCGCATTTTTGAGGTAGCCGAGTGCCGCATGCCGGCCGACGGCTTACGGTCACCGATCAGCTTCGAGGACTCTGGGCATCTGCCCTGCCCCGCAACGGCAGAGTCGAGCCGGCGACTCCGCTCGCCGTGAGCGGACTTGGCTTGTTGCCGTGCGTCTGTTGAGGTCCCGACGGAGTCGGACCCACGTACCGCCAGCTGCTGACAAGCAGCGCCTAGCCGACAGCGATCGAACCTGCGAATACCGCACGTTCGTGCGTCCAGTTGTCGATGCCGAGGTCGAGCACGACGTTGTCGCGTGCCTCCGCCGGCAGTACGAACCCGAGCGTGTACGGATACGAGACCTCACCTGGGTCAACAAACTGCGCCGTCGCGTGATCGGCGTGGCCGGCCGTGGCCACGTAGGCCGCCGCCAAAGTCAGGTCGGGGCCGTAGCGCAGCCGGGCGGTCAGAGCAATCCTCACCAGGTGGTTGGATCCGTTGCGCACGACAATCGTGAGCTCACTGCACGAATCGCCGACCCGTGCGGTAGGGGAGTCCACCGGAATCGAAGCCAGCAGTCTTCCGTGATTGACTTCGACGACCTCGACCGCCAGTCCGTCGACCCAGCGGTAGCTTTCGGTGAACGTCGCCGGTCGTCTGCTCACAACGGTGGAGCGATCGGCCGGGACCGGGGAAGGCCCTGATGCATTCGTCGGCCCGAGCGTGCAGTCCGACAGCAAAACGGTCGTGATGAGCCAGATCAAGATCCTCAATCCGATGATCATCATCACCTCCGCTCATGTACCTTTCACCAGGCTGCGCTGCGCAGGATCTGGATGGGTATCGGCAGATCTGCCTAAATTGGTCGGTCGTCGGCCCTAGAGCAGATTGAGGAGGCTGGCTTTGTGTGCTGCCGCGGCCGGTCGAGACACCTAGCTTCGCGAACAGGGCGCGCGCACGTGCGAATGCATGGTGCGCAGACTGACCACCGAGAGCGCCGAGCTATGTCGTCGTTGCTCAATCCGATCGCCACCAGCCGCAGCACGTCCACCTCGCGTTCGGTCAGCGCGGCTGGCCGAACGCTCAGCGCCTCGGCCAGTTCCGCGAGTGCGTGGTCGTCTGCTCGTGTCGCTGGACTTGCCTAGTTCGTGCGGTCGACGGCGTCACCGGGAAGCCGGTGGCATCACCAAATCGGCTGCTGCGACCACCGCGGCTGTTCGCGAACCAACCCCCATCTTGCGGTAGATCGAACGCAGATGAGCGTGGATCGTCCGCGGACTCAGCACGAGCTGCCGGGCGATTTCGAGGTCAGTGAAGCCTGCGGCCACCAGCCGCAGGACCTCCGTCTCGCGGAGCGACAACCTCGCCGAGCTGACCCCCAGGTGGCTGCTGATCTCGGACAACTGCTCCCCGGCGAGCCGCATCGCGTGATCCGGCGCGAGGGCACGGCCCGACTCGTACGCCTCCAGCCAGGCGGGCTCGCCGAGCTGGCGGCGAACCTCACCGGCGAGACTGAACCGGAAGACGAAGGGAAACCAGGACACTGTGTCGTACTCGGAGTGCCAGCTGGCGGCAGCGCCATAGAGCTCGGCGGCCGGCGTCCACCGCTCCAGCTCGGCGCAGAGCCGGGCCACGACCTCAAGCAGATCCGCCGAGCTCGCCACCAGATGAGCCCGACGGTGGAGGTCCAGAGCCCGGGTGCAAGCGGCCACGGACTCGCGCCACTCACCGCGCAGTTGGCGGGCGAGCGCGAGTTCGGTCTCGACGTAGCACGCCCCGCTCAAGTTGTCGCGGCGCACAAAGTCGGCGGCGGCCTCGCCGAACCGGGCGGTCGCCTCGAGCAGATCCCCCGCGAGCATGGCGGCCTCACCGAGAATCTCCAGACACCAAGCCGCACCCTCGTCATCCCCGCAGGCGCGGCAGCGCGCGAGGCTGTCCAAGCAGTCCCGACGGCAACCATTGTTGTCTCCCAACAGCAGTCGAGCAACCCCGCGACAGCGGATACTGCTCGCCACACCCGCCGCGTCGCCGACCCGCTCGAACAGTCGTCGGGCCTCACGGAAGCGGGACATACTTCGAGCCGGATCGGTGACGAACTCCCGTCGTCCGAGGTGGTCAAGAGCCTGCGCTCGGGCGTGCGCCGCATCGGGCGAATCCGGTGGTCCCGACAGTGCCAGGGCCGCCTCCAGCCGTCCGACGCGATGCTCGAAAGAGTGGAGGCAGAACAAGAAGAAGTGGTCCAGTCCGACGGCGAGGCGTTGGGCACTCTCGGCATCGCCGCGGTCGAGGGCCAAGACCAGCGCGGCGTCGATGTTTGCGAGATCGGCGATCACGGGATCTGACCACTTCGGTTCGATCGGGGAATTGCGGGTCGCGCCGGTGGTATCGACGAGATCGAGGAAGAACAGACGGTGCCGCTGCCGCACCTGGTCGGAGAGTTCCAACCGGCCCAGGGCGTAGTTCCGGACGAGTTCGTGCACCTGATAGCGGGAACCGCCGTACGGGTCGGGGAGGCGCTGGATCAAGGCCAGCTGGCTGAGCCGGGACAATGTCCCGAGGTCGGCACCGGCGACCGCTTCGGCCGCCTCGCGGGTGAATCCGCCGACGAAGACCCCCAGAGCCTCAATCACCGCGCGATCGGTCTCGCCCAGCCAGCGCCAAGAACTGTCCAGCACAGCCTCGACGCTGCGATGCCGCTCTTCGACGAAACCGGCCGAATCGGACCCCACTAGGGGGCCGACCCGAGCCAGAGAGGTCAACAGATCGCGCGGCGAGAGCACATGGATCCAGCTCGCGGCGAGTTCGATCGCTAACGGCGATCCCTGGAGCGCTCGGCAAATCTCAGTGAGAACCGGGCGGTTCAACTCGGTCAGCGCGTATCCGGATGCGATGCCGGCAGCGCGGTCCACGAACAACGCCAAGGCATCGGTCGGTTCGCCTCCCTCCCCGGTCGTCGAGTCCAAGGCGGGAACACCGTAGATCCGCTCGCAGGAGAGTCCAATCGGCACCCGGCTGGTGGTGATCACCCGCAGATCGACACGGTCGGCTACGAGCTGACCCAGCAGCGCCCAACACCCGGCCGCCACATGCTCGCAGTTGTCCAGCACCAGCACGGTAGGTTCGGAGCCGAGTGCCGCAGCCAGCTGACCCCCGGGTCCGCCGCCGATGCCACTGAGACCGAGTCCGTGCGCGACGGCCGGCACGACACCGGCGGAATCGAGCGTGGTGGCCAGCGGCACCCAGCACACCCGAAGGTCAGCATCGGCTCTCAGCTGCCGGACGACCTCCACGGCGAGCCGCGTCTTGCCAGCACCCCCGACACCGCAGACCGTGACCACACCGGGCGATCGGAGCAACTCGGCGAGCTCGGCGCATTCCCGCTCGCGTCCAATGAACCGAGTGAAATATGTCGGCAGCGCGTCTCCGAAGAGCTCGGCATCGACCGTCATGGCACCCCTCATCGGTCCCTCGGATCCGCGCTGGCCGCCCGGACCTACTCCGATGATCGCACCGGAGTGCATAGTTGCGCCCTCCCCGACGTGGCGAATGGGCAACTACTGCACGGTCGGCTTTCGACGCGCGCCGAACCCCTTGGGAGTGGGAGGCCCTGGAAGCCAAGCGTCGCTGTGAGGATGTCGGGATGTCGCTGGCTGTACCTGTGTTCGGTGAGGATGCATCGCTGACTGTTCGTCTTGCGGCACCGGAGCTGGTCAACGGCTTCGAGGGTCGTCGGTTCAGTCGCTCTGCGACGGCGCAACAGCGGAGGGCCTCCGCCCCTCGGCCATTCGCAGCGTTTGCCGCATGTCCGGCAACCTCCTTGCTAGCTAATGATCGGCGAGCAGGAAGGCTCGATCCTCACTAAGGTCGGCAGCGTTGGTCGAGCACTTTGCGGTCCGGGCGCTCACGCAGAAACTGTCAGCAAGGTCGACACAGTGACTTTCAAGATCGTGGGCGCTCCCTACATGACTCCCCACATGTTCTCTATCGGGGCCTAATTCTTGCTCACGGCGAGCGGGTCAAATTACCCCGGAAATGCAGGTTCACTAGGGAACATCGTCACGTGGCATCATTGTTGATCATGGACTGTTTCTAATCTGTCGGTCGTAGGTTCGAGTCCTAGTTCTACCGGGGGCGCAACGGGCGAGCGGGTCCGAGCACGAGTGGAGCACGCGACCGAGCCGGCAGCCAGCTCGGGTCGTGCAGCTCGGGGCGTGCCGCTCGTGCCGACTGCGGATCGGGAAGCTCGCCGCGCAGCGAAGACGACGATCGCAGCAGGCTGCTCAGTCAAGGGTCGATGCACGGCGTACGGTTCCGCGTACGGTCCTGGCCGCGGAGCGAGAACGGTGAGTAGCGCCGCGAGATCGGATGTGACACGTAACCCCAGCGACAGCGCCTGAGATCAGTGAGAATGTTCGCCGTGACGACGACACTCAGAATCACGGTGGACGACATGACCTACCGCGACTTGTTCCAATTTGCAGATCTGGCGCGTGCTAGCCACATCGACCCCCATACGAAGGTCGACTGGGTCTTGCCCTTCGGTTTGGAGGGGGAGCTGGAACTTGACGGCGACTACCGGCCGCCAGTGATATTGGATGGCGAAGAGGCCAGGGATCTGGTCGCGGCCCTGGATCTCGTCGCCGAATCCGATGGGGACGTGCGGCAGATGATGAGCGTGCTCGCGGAGTGGCGGGATCGGCTGCGTGATCGGTTGCTCCAGTGATGCCCCTGGCTAAGTCAGGAGCAAGCGGCGTGACCACGATCTTGAAGACCATCGGCTTTGCAAAAGTCCACCTCGGCACCGTCACAGAACTCCACTTCAGGTAGCAAAGAGCGGCGGCGCACTCTTTCCCGGCGAGATCGAGGTCTCCCGATTCCTATAATACTGAGTGTTGATCTTGTTCGCTCACGGGAATGGTCGGCATCTGAGCACTGTGCGGTTGGGGGTACCGCGCCACGGGTGGGACGGCGTTACGGTTTCCGCGTGACCACTTTCGCGCTGATCGGCAGCGGCTGGCGGGCGGGGGTATTCCTCAAGGTGGCGCGTGAGCTGGGCACAATTCGTTGCGCAGGGGTGGTGGTGCGTACGCCGCGCCGGCTGGGCGTGCCGACCTTTACGTCCCTGGGAGCGTGTTTGCGTGAGCTCCGCGTCGACTTCGTGCTGACCGCTACGCCGCGGGCTGAGACGCCGCGTTTCATCGTCGAAGCTATCGACAGGGGGCTGCCGGTGCTGGCTGAGACTCCGCCCGCGGCCGATCTCGCAGGCCTTCGTGCGCTGTGGTCGGCGGTGGGCGACTCCGGGCTGGTTCAGGTGGCCGAGCAGTATCCGCTGATGCCCTCGCACGCCGCACGGGCGGCTCTGGTGGCCAGCGGCGCCATCGGCAGGCCGACCCAGGTGCAGGTCTCCTCCACCCAGCAGTACCACGCCGTCGCTTTGATCCGGGGTCTGCTAGGCGCCGGTCGCGGGCCGGTTTCGCTCCGGGCGACCCGATTCACGGCGCCGCTGGTCCATCCGTTGAGCCGTGCCGGCTGGACCGATGACGAGGAAGCGCATCCGACGACCACGACCATCGCGACCCTCGACTTCGGGGACGGACGCTCCGGGCTGTACGACTTCACGGAGCAGCAGACCCGGAATCAGCTGCGGTTTCGGCGCCTCACAGTGCGCGGATCGGCGGGCGAGCTGCACAACGACGAGGTAGTGCGGATGACCGGTCCCCGCACGCTCGTCCGCACCCCTCTGGTGCGCCGGCAGACCGGGTACGACCTTGACCTGATCGGCTTCGACACCGAGCACATCTCCCTCGGCTCCGAGGTGCTGTACCGCAACCCCTATCCGGGCCAGCGCTGGATGGACGACGAAATCGCCCTGGCCACCCTGCTCGAGCGCACCGCGGACTGGGTGCACGGCGAGGGTCCAGAGCCCTACCCGTTGGCCGAGGCGGCGCAGGACCAGCAGCTCTCACTGGCCATCGAGGAGTCGGCCGACAGTGACAACACGGTCACCACCTCATCCGAGGCCTGGAGCTGGACGTCAGTGCCCTAGATCCACCCGAGGGCGTACGAATGGTCCCTATCTCCACGCCCGGTGGCGAGTCTTGGGCGACGTCGTGCACGACTGATCCCGACGTAGGGCCTAGCTTGAGCCACGGCGTCGGCGGTCGGGGCGAAGATGGTCGGATGCAGCGGGCAGCGCCAGCGAAGTTTGCGCTCTGGGAGGTCGGTGCTGTCCTGGCCGGCCTCGCCCTCTTGTTGTTGATCATGGTCAATCGGTACGGGCCGCACCGCGACGAGCTCTACTTCGTATCAGCCGGCCAGCGGCTCGCGTGGGGTTATCCTGACCAGCCGACATTTACCCCACTGCTCGCGCGGATCGCTACGGAATTGGCGCCGCATGACCTCCTCGTGCTCCGGCTGCCGAGCGTGATCGCGGCGCTTCTGCTTGTTGTCTGTGCCGCAGCGTTTGCCCGCTTGCTCGGTGGTGGCCGAGCGGCCCAGCTGTTGACCGCCGGCACGGTGGCCGTGTCAGTGATCACCGTGACGCTGGGTCATCGCCTCAGTACTGCCACGTTTGACACTCTCGCCTGGGCAGCCGTGCTCCTGGTGGTCGGGCACGCGCTGCGCGACGACCGCCCCCAGCTGTGGCTCCTCGCTGGCCTGCTGGCTGGAATCGGCCTGAACAACAAGACCGCTGTCGCTTTCCTGCTGTTCGCGATATTCCTCGGCGTGTTGCTCGTGCCCGGTTGTCGCGCTCAACTGCGCACGGCGTACCCGTGGCTCGGTGGCCTGATCGCGATGCTGTGGTGGCTTCCGAACCTCGGCTGGCAGCTGAGGCATGGCTTTCCGGTTCTGGCGCTGGGCGCCGACATCGCTGCGGAGTATGGCGGCATCACAGGTCGGTTGGCACTCCTAGGACAGGCGTTGGCGATGTTCTCTCCAGTGATTGCCATCGTCTGGTTGTACGGGCTTGTCCAGTTGTTTCGCGCCCCCGAATGGGCGAAAGTGCGTCCGATCGGCGTTGCATTCCTGTTGGCAACGGCAGTCTTCCTCATCACCGCAGGAAAGGGCTACTACCTGGCCGGAGCAGTCGTTCCACTGGTGGCTGCCGGCTGCACGGCCTTGGCCACCCGCTGGTCGGTTCGACGCCTGTTCGCGGTCGGAGTCGTCCTGGTCGTCTCCGCAGCGGTTGCGTGGCCTGCCTTTGTGCCGGTGCTCCCCGTACGCACGTACGCGGCGTCCTTTTATCCAGCCCTGGACTCTGACCAGTTGGAGACGATCGGCTGGCCCGAGTACGTCGGCTTAGTACGCGCCACGTTGGACTCGCTGCCTGCCGACCAGCGGTCCACTGCGGTCGTCTTTACGCGCAACTACGGGGAGGCTGGTGCCCTGGAGTGGTACGGCCTCGATCGACCTGTCTTCAGCGGCCACAACGCCTTCGCCGATTGGGGTCCGCCACCGGAGGGCGCCGGCCCAGTGATCGTCATCGGCGTGGCGGACCCGGCCACCAACTTCACCGGTTGCCGGACTGCGGCAATGATCAACAACGCTGCCGGCGCCGACAACGAAGAGCGTGGTCGTCAGATCTGGATCTGCGCCGACCCGCAAGGCGGCTGGGCGCAGCAGTGGCCTCGGTTGGTCCATCTCGACGCCTGACGCGTCGCGCCGATAGCCTTTGGGCATGGCGACCGTGAGTCTGCCCGGCGGGCCGACCCTGAACTATCGGGAGTGGGGCCGGCCAGACGGCGCGGTCGTGCTGCTCCTGCACGGGCTCACCGCGTCCAGTCTGAGTTGGCAAAACGTCGCACCCGTGCTCGGCGAAAACTTCAGGGTGATCGCACCGGACGCCCGCGGGCATGGCGAGAGCCAGTGGATGCGCGACTACAGCTTTGAGCGGATGCGTGATGACGTCGTGAGGTTCATGGAGGCGCTCGGCGTTCTCGCGGCGATCGTCATGGGGCACTCGATGGGCGCACTCACCGCGTACGAGCTGGCGGCCACCAGACCTGACCTCATCCGGCTCCTTGTGCTGGAGGAGATGCCACCCCCCGATCCGGCGAAACCACCGAAGTCGATCCCGCGACGACGCGATCCAGACGCCACCTACGACTGGCGGGCGATGATCGCGGTGCATCGCTGGCGCAACGCGCCACCACCGGGCTGGTGGGATCTCGCATCACAAATCCAAGCCAACACTTTGGTGCTCGGCGCCGCTAACAGCAGCCTGCAGCAGAGCCGAGTGGAAGAGCTGAGTCGCCGCATCCCGCACGCCACGTTTACCTCGATGAACTGCACGCATGACGGCCACGAGGAGCGACCGAGTGAGTTTCTCATCCCGGTTCAGCCCTTCATTTCCTGGTTCGCCAAGTAACTCACTGACCCCGACTTGTCAGAAACCAGTTGGCCTATAGCGCCACTGGATTCTGACAGGTC
>Ga0307286_10000223_pt1 | contig 15092 bp, 13 predicted proteins | sample ER_DNA_140_FD_194478 | JGI IMG/M metagenome (GOLD analysis project Ga0307286, IMG submission 194478) | Bulk soil microbial communities from the East River watershed near Crested Butte, Colorado, United States - ER_DNA_140 | ecosystem: Environmental > Terrestrial > Soil > Floodplain | place... | reverse complement strand
GGTGCTGAGAGTCCAATCGTTGCGCTCAGCCCAGTCGAAGAAGAACCAGCCCATGACCGCGGTGGTCTGCGCCGTCACCGGGAGCCAGACGAAGATCCCGCCGTCGTTCAGCAAGGTGCCCACGATGGCGACAACGAGCGTGGCAATCAGTGTGCTCCGGACGGTGGTGAAATCGGAGGAGACTCGCGGCACCACGTACCTAAGCATCACGATCCACAGCACGATACCGATCAGCAGCGATCCAATGCCGACGATGGAGACAATCGTCTCCGTAGATGCGACCGCCTTGCGGCTGATGACGTCCAGGGCGTCTCCATCAAGGATTCGCTGCACAAAATTGCCCAGGTGAGTCCGCCGATCCGGCCCGCGGAACCAATCGAGCACTGAAATCACGGCGACCGCAAGCACCGCCGAGCCACAAATAGCCAGCAGCCTGAGCCACGTCACCTTCACACCCGAGAGCGCCAGCATCAGCCATAGCACGGCCGGGGTCAAGGCGATGACCCCGCCGAAGTCGCTGCCCATGGAGGGCCAACCTTCGCAGATCACGATGCCGAAGCCGATGGCGCCGACCGCCACAACGGCTGCCGCGCGCCGGCCGGCAGCCAGGAAACGATGGGCGACGTAGCCTGCAAGGATCAATCCGGCGCTGGCGTACGCGGCGAATGTCACGTTCCCGAAGCCGTACCAGCGCAAGCCGAAGATCGGGCGGGAGTTGATCATCGACCCCGGCTGCATCACTGCGCCCAACGCCGCGTCAATAGTGAAGGCGGCAACGGTCAACGCCATCGCGGCGATGACGTTCGGTACCCGGGTGAGCTGGGCCACCAGGAGCGCCAGTAAGGTCAAGATCACCGACCAGGCAGCCACAAGAACACTCAGGAAAAGCCCTGGCGATCTGCTGTACTGCCAGGGCACTGCGCCGGTCAACATCATGGCGGCGGCGAGCACTCCACCAAATGTCAAGATCAATTTGGGCAGTTCAAACCTGCTCCGCAGCACACCGGCTAGCAAGATCAGGAACAGCACTGCACCGCCCAGACCCAGTGCTACATAGCCAATCGGTGCTGCTGCCGAGAGCGCGCTAATGGCATTGATCTTGGCGTCGATCTCATCGAGTGTGAGGTCTGCGCTGTAGACCGCGAGTGGCGAACCATCAACAGCGACCGATGACCCGGGCGCTCCGAAGTCGATCAAGGTTCGGGTCAGATCGGTCAGCGTCACGATCCCCTCGCGTCGCGTGCTCGCGGAGGTAAGCCAGCCGGGCAGCGTCGTGCCGAGCCGGTAGATGATCTGCAGACTCGGATCGTTCGAGCCGGCTACTGGCCCGACTCCGGTCACGATCAGCGTGGTGTCGGTGCGGTTGGCCAGCTGGGTGATGATCTGGTCAGAGAGCGGGCCCGCGTCCACCAGGGTGATCGGGCACTGGGACCGCAGGCCGCCAGCGACGAACTCTTCAGCCGATTGGTAGCTGGCAACGCTGCCATCCGGCTTAGCGGCCGCGAGTGCTGCTCCTGGGCCGACTGCGGCAATGCATCCGGGGACGGAACCGGCGAGCGTTCCCAGTTGGGCGTCGCCGCGCCGCGCCGCAGCGGCCGCCTGTCGCGCGGCCCAGTCGGTCACCTTCCCGTTTTGGACCTCCGGAGCGCATAGACCACCGACCGCAGCCCGGCGACCGGCCCCCAAAGTGGTCCAACCGGCCGCAGCGCAGTCCCCGACATAGCGGGGACGGATGGAGACCATACCGGCTTGCGCATCGTCGAGATGAGTGCCCAGCACAGCGCGATCAGCCTGGGTAAGTTCCGTCCGACCGGTCACCCCGACGACGACCACCTGATCGGTGAAGATTGCCGATTGCTGCGGCTGGTCGGCCAGACCGTGGATGCCGCGAAGTCCGACGAACAGCACGCCCAGCGCCAGGAGCAGCAGCACCCACCACCGACCCCGACGTAAGTCGGTCTGGTTCGGCTCCTCCGCCACAGGACCACCAACCGGATGACGCCGCGGCGAGTGCCGGACGCCGGATGAGCCTCGTCCGGCAACCACGAGACGGCTAGACCTTGGCGGAGAGGAAGCTGAAGATGCTGCTGAAAATTGGGCGACCGTCTTGGCTCGGTCCAGTCAGCGAATCAACATTGTGCTCCGGATGTGGCATGAGGCCGACGACATTCCCTCGCTCGTTACAAATGCCCGCAATGTCGTGAAAGGAACCGTTGGGGTTGCCGTTGACGTATCGGAAGATGATCTGGCCCTCACCCTCCAGGCGACGCACGGTTTCCTCATCGGCGACGTAGCCGCCCTCCCCGCTCTTGAGCACGAGCGTGATGACTTGGCCCTGCGTAAAGTCCGATGTCCAGGTGGTGTCGGCCGACTCCACTAGAAGATCTTGATCCGTGCAGACAAAGACCCGCACATTGTTACGGATCAGTGCGCCAGGCAGCAGGTGCGCCTCGCACAAGATCTGAAAGCCGTTGCAGATCCCGAGCACCGGCATCCCGGAGTTGGCGGCTGTGATCACCTCGGTCATCACAGGGGCGAATCGAGAAATGGCGCCGCAGCGCAGGTAGTCCCCGTAGGAGAAACCACCAGGCAGAATCACGGCCTGTACGTCGTCGAGCGTGTCGCTGCCGTGCCACAGCGGCACGGGCTCGCCGCCACAGAGCCGGATAGCGCGGAGCGCGTCCTGATCGTCGAGCGAGCCAGGAAACGTGACAACACCGATCTTCGGACCCATCAGCCCGCCTGGGTGGCAAGCTCGGCCTGCTCAGCGGACTCGGCTGGCTCTTCCGCGTCGGATGACGACGGCGGCTCCTCGACGCGTACGTTGAAGGTCTCGATCACGGTGTTAGCCAGTAACGTCTCCGCCGCCTGGCGCACCTCGGCCAGCCGTTCCTCGGTGAGCTCGCCTTCCAGATCGAGCTCGAACCGCTTGCCCTGGCGTACAGAAATGCCGGCAAAGCCCAGCCGGGACAGCGCCCCGGTCACCGCCTTGCCCTGCGGGTCCAGGATCTCCGGCTTCGGCATTACGTCGACAACCACTCGAGCCATGCCGCGGAGTCTAACCCGGCTCCCCCACCGCTCCAGGACTCCTTGAGGAAATAGACAGGCGTGACGGCGGCCATCCCAGGGTTGTCCACAGGCCCCGATTCGACCCTCCCTGGTCGGAAACCTACGTGCACTTAGGCTTCTTGCGGTTTGCACGGTTTGCAACCTGTGCAGACCGCATGAAAGGTGTGCAGAGCTGGCTCGATCTGGGCGCCGCAGCCGGTGGGGGACGCCTGATCAGGTGCGCCGAGCTCACTCGACTAAGCAACGTCGCGACGTGCCGCAGAGAGCACACCGGCGAGCGCCGGCAGCAGGCACCAGGCCGCCAGGACCAAGGCGGCGAGCCACCACGGCGCTGGATTGTGACCAGCGAACAGCACGGGCGAGGTGATCTCCAGCATGGCGTTGGTCGCTCCGCTGGGCATCAGATTGAGCAGCTCGTCCCACCGCTTCAGGAAGAACACCACCGACACAACCGGCTCCACCAGAAAACCGAGGAGGATGCCGACGACCAGGGCGACCAGCATGTTCTTGATCAAGATTCCGATGCCCATGCCGATCAAGGTCCACGACGCGATCGAGCACACGCCCAGAATGATCGAACGCCAGGTTTCAGGCTGGTTCAGCAGGAACGTGCCACCGTTCGCCAGCACGAAAGGAATCGACACCAACATGCCCGCGGCCACGCTGGCGATCCCAAAGATCACCCCGAAGATCAACAATGCAGCTGCCTTGCCGAGCAGCATCCGCACCCGGTGTGGGGTGGCCAAATAGGTCGACGCGAGGGTGCCATATCGATACTCGCTGCCGACTGTAGCGATGCCGACCACCATGGCCAGGATGCGAGACAGCACATTTCCGCCGTTGTAGATGCTGCGGATGATGCCTGGGTCAGCAAACGGCGAACTGGCAACGCCTGATCTGCTCTGCAGCAGCGCCACGGCGGCGGGCAGCGCCGCATATCCGGCGCTCAGCACAAAGATGCAAATCAGGACGATCCACCACAACTTGGTGGTGGCAATTCGCCGTAGCTCTGCTCGAAGCACACCACTCATCTGGAACCTTCGAGCATGGAGAAGAACTCCTGCTCGAGATCGCGCCGCTCGGTGACCAGCTCGTCAACCACGATGCCGGAGCTGAACAGGGCGGCGCCGACCTGACCCACGTCGTGGCTGTGAACCCGCAGATAAGCGCCACGCTCGTCGACCGCAGTTTCCATCTGAGCACCAATGGCCGCCAACGCCTGCAGCGCGGCCCTCAGGTCTGGCACCCGAGCGCGAGTGATGCCCTCGCCCAAATTGAGTTCCGACATCGGCATTTGGGCCAGCAGCCGGCCCCTGTTGATCACGACAATGTCGTCAGCGGTGGCCTCGATCTCGTTCAGCAGGTGAGAGGAGATCAACACAGCCCGGCCACTTTCCGCAAAGTCGCGCAGGAAGATGCGCAGCCAGCGGATCCCTTCCGGGTCGATGCCGTTCGCTGGCTCGTCCAAGATCAGATAATCGGGATCGCCGAGCATCGCGGCCGCCAGCGCGAGACGCTGCTGCATGCCCATGGAGTACTCCCCGACCGGCTGCCGGGCGACTTCCCCCAGCCCGACCTCGCCGAGCAGCTCGTCGACCCGGCGATCGCTTGCGCCGGCCGTCGGCGCGAGCACCCGAAGGTGGTTACGGCCGCTCCGGCCAGGGTGGAAGCGCGCGTCGAGCACGCATCCGACCGTTTGCTGGGGATGCGGCAAGTCCGCGTAGGCGAGGTCGCCAAACGTTGCGGTACCGGTGGTTGGGGTGACCAACCCGACGAGAATCCGCATGGTGGTGGTCTTCCCTGCGCCATTGGGACCCAGGAAACCGGTCACCCGCCCAGGTTCGACCATGAAGCTGAGGTTGTGTACGGCGAGATTGCCGTTGTAGCTCTTGATCAGCCGATCGACAATGATCGGCGGCACCTGATGGTGGACGGCCGGTCGCGAAGACCTGACCCGACCTCCAGCGCGTACAGCAGCGCGCTGGATGGTCTGCCGAGACTCTGGTCGGAGGGTTGTCGCCGGACGGTCCGGAGCCGTGACCGGCGATGCAGGTCGGTTCCGAGCGGTGACCGTCGATGCAGGTCGGACCGGAGCCGTGACCGTCGATGCAGGTCGGACCGGAGCCGTGACCGTCGATGCAGGTCGGACCGGAGCCGTGACCGTCGATGCAGGTCGGACCGGAGCCGTGACCGTCGATGCGGGTCGGACCGGAGCCGTGACCGTCGATGCGGGTCGGACCGGCTCCGCCGGTTTGATTTGGGGGATTGGCCCAGCCACTGGCGGTGTCTGAGGGCGCGAGACTGCTGGACGATCGACCGGCGGAGCAGGCCGGTACAGTTGCGTCTGCTCCTGCGGGGCTGCGCGTGGTACGGGAGCCGTGATCGGTGTCGCCGGCTGGACCGGAACGGGCACGGGGTCTGGGGGTCGAACCTGCTGCGTGGTGATCTTCGGCAGCTCAACCGCCGGCTCGGGATGAGGCGAGGGCGCACTGCGTCGCGGCTGGGGACCCTCCAGAGGGGCCGGCGGCGCCGCGGCCAGCTGCGACGGCTGCGATGGCAGAACAGGTTGGTTGGATTGCCTGGGTTCAAGATCAACAATGGCCCGCCGGCCGGCAGTCCTCGCCTCGGTCGGAGGTGGCTCCTCCTCGTCGAGAGTCCAACTCATCGGTTCCGTGGGCAACGCTCGCCGCGGCCTGGATGGGTCGGAGATCCCTAGAGGATCGCGGTCTGCTGTGTGCGTCTGGGTTCGGACCGCACTTGGCTCCAGCGCTCGAGCAGCGCGCGCCGGACGCACCACAATGCGGTCCCCGTCGTCAGCTTGAGTGAAGCCGCGAGACCTTTTGGCTACGTACGACTCAACGTCGTCTGGCTCGTCAGGGAGCGCCCGCCGCGGCCGGTCCACCGGCATAGTCTCTCAGCCATGGCGGCGTGCTGCCGAACGGTGTCACTGTGTCGTCCGTCAACCTTTGTTGCATTACGGCAACATCCCCTCGGCAACATCCCCTCAGGGAAGCCACGTCTTGGGCCCTGAGGACGACCCGGACTGAGCCAGCAATCGGGCTGTTTGCCATGGCAAGCGGAGCAGAGTGGGATACACGCAGCCTCTGTACAGTCCAGAAAGGACACTCAAGATGACGCTCTACCGCCCCCGCGACGACCGAATGATCGCTGGCGTCTGCGCGGGGATCGCGCGCCGCTTCAACATCGATCCGACCGTCGTGCGAATCGCATTCATTGCCAGTCTCTTCTTGCCTGGCCCCCAGATCTTGATCTACCTCGCCGCCTGGCTGCTCATGCCGGACGAGGCCACGATCGTCGCCTGATACTTCCGGCTACGAAAGGCCCCTCAGTCGCTGTGACTGAGGGGCCTTGTCGTGCCGACTATGCCCGTAGAAATTCCCGCGAAGGGCGTTCACGAAAATCCAGAGGAGAAAGTGTGGGCACATGACACTACTGAATCGATTCACAGATGCAACTTGCCCGCACTTCCATGCTCGGTGGAAGACTCAGCCGACCCCGTACAGGGTGCGAACGATGTCCTCGATCGCGGGCTCCTCCAAGGTCAAGTCGACCACCTCGGTCACAGCGCTGACTTCTGCTAGGACCCTGGCTGCCGTGGTCTCCTTGGGGCTGAAGGCTAGCCGCTGCCGCTGGCCATCAAGATCGCTGCCGATATGAGCGGCCGCACTCACCTGGAGGTCTGGGCTCGGCTCTGGCAGATCGACCACCAAGACACGCTGTAGCGCCACGCGCTCCGCCAGGCTGGGTAGCGTCCCGTCGAAGACCAGGCGGCCGCGGTCGATCACCAGCACCCGGTCGCACAGCCGTTCGATGTCACCCATGTCGTGCGTGGTCAACAGCAACGTGGTGCCGAACTCGGCCCGCTCGGCGACGAGGAAATGGCGGAGGCGCTCCTTGCTGATCATGTCCAGACCAATAGTCGGCTCGTCCAGCACCAGCAGCCGGGGGCGATGGACCAGGGCCGCCGCCACCTCGCCTCGCATGCGCTCGCCGAGCGAGAGCTGCCGTACGGGCGTGTCCAGCAGGTCGGCCAGTCCGAGGCGGTCCACCAGCTCCTCGGTCCTCACTGTGGCCTCCTCAGCCGACAGCCGGTGGATCGCACCAAGGATGCGGAACGAGTCGCGCAGCGGCAGGTCCCACCACAATTGACTCCGCTGCCCGAAGACCACTCCGATCTCGCGAGCCAGACGCCGACGGTGCGGCACCGGGTCGTAACCGCAGGTTCGCACCCGCCCGCTGGAGGGGACAAGGATGCCGGTCAGCATCTTGATCGTGGTGGACTTCCCGGCACCGTTCGCTCCGATGTAGCCAACGGCTTCCCCCGGCTGCACCGATGCGCTGATCCCGTCGACGGCGTGCACAACCCTGGTTTGCCGGCGCAGCCGCCCCACCTTCTGCCGTACCGTGAACGAGCGGCGTAGATCTTCGAGCTGGACGATTGGTTCGCTTGTCATCTCAGCCTCCTGCCCCGGTGAACCTGCGGATACCAGCGCGCCACGCCAGCCATGCCAGCAGCCAAGCCCAGACGGCGAACACCGGCGCAAACCAGCCGAGCCAGGCAGGGAGGAACCTCGGCCCCGGAAGTCCCATGATCAACAATGACGGAAGGTACGCGGCAACGGTCGCAGGAAAGACAAAGGTGAACAAGATGCGGATCGGCGTGATCAACACACTACCCGGGAGCTGGCCTGCATAGCTGCCGCCGTAAACGAATGCCGAGGTGAACTCGGCGCCGTCGATGAGAAAGAACTGCAAGCCACCAGCCGTGGCGAAGAAGGCGCCATAGATCGCCGCTCCGACGAACGGTGTGATCACCAGCAGGTAGACCGTGCTAGCGGTGTAGCTGAGGTCAAGCCCCGGGAGCACGATGACGACGATGAGCACTCCTACAGCGAGCCGGCCCAGCCGACGCATCTGAACCTCCGAGGTGACGAGCTGCAGCAGCAACGGCATTGGCCGGACGAGAAGGACCTCCAACCGCCCCAGACGCAGGTAGGTGGGGATCGTGTCTAGCTGGCCGAAGATCGTGTCCGCAAGCGCGAAACCTATGTTGCTGAGGGCGAAGACCAGCGAGCTCTGTCTGAGATCGAGACCACCGAAGACGGGCACGTTGGCAAAGATCGCGTAGATCTCGACGAACTCCACCAGCCCAACGGCCACCGACGTGGCGACGTTCAGCCAGAAGCTAGCCCGATAGGCCAGCTGGCTGCGGATCCGGGAGCCGATGAGGATGCGATAGGCCTCCGCGGCAGAGAGCTCAGCCACCTTGCACCACCAGCCGACGTGCGGCTCGCCACTGCACCACTCTGGCGAGGCCGACGAGGCCGACGAGCCAGGCGAGCTGGCTGGCGACGAGCGCCGCAGCGGCCCAGCCGAGAACCCAGCCGGAGAGCACGTCGATCGGCGTCTGCAGCATCGATGGGAACGGCGTGGCATAGGCCACGACTTGGAGCCACTTCGGGAAGAGGTGAACTGGAATGAATAGGCCGCAGAAAAAACTGCCGACTACGAGGTAGAGCCCTATGAACCCGCGTACGTCGAGGGTCCAGAACGCGATCAAGTTGACCAGGAACCGAAGCGTGAAGCTGATCGAGACGGCCAGGAACAGGCTCATCAAACCCAGCGGATAGGCGCTCCAAGAGTCCGGCCACGCGAGGCCGACCGTCACGGCACCAATGACCAGCGGTGGTAGGCCGCGCGACAGCAGCTGGAAACAAGCACGGCCCAGGTCGCGTGCCCACCAGGCCAGCTGCAGGTCGAGGGGTCGGGCGAAGTCGACGGCGATTTCACCACTGCTGACGCGTTCGGCAATCTCGATCCAACCGAGCAGGGCGACAGGGGCCAGCAGTGCCTGGCCGAGCCAGACGTAGGTCGAGGCCAACTGCCGATCGTAGCCGGCCAGTGTGCCGCCAGCGGAGGAAATGGCCGCGAACAGAACGCTGACCCGGATCAACCCGAAGACCGATTGAGTGGTGATTCCAGCCAGGATCGCCAACCGATATGTGCTGTACCGCCTGAACTCCGCCGCCGCTAGCACCAGGTAGGTGCGCACAGCAATTCCGTGAGACTTTCTAAAGCACCGTGCTGGGACGGTAACCGGCCGCTTCTGGATGGGATGCAGCGATCTTCTCGATCTGGGTCGTCAGCGTCGCCACCTGCCGGCCGGCGGTGCCGGCGAGCTCGAGCGGATTGGCAAGCGCCGCGTCAAGTTCCGCGCGGGTCACACCAAGCCTCGGATCGGCAGCCAAGCGGTCAAGCAAGTCGTTGTCGCTGCGACCGGTCTCACGCATCTCCAAAGCGACCGCAATCGCATGCTCTTTGATCGCTTCATGTGCGGTCTCCCGACCCACGCCGTGCTGCACGGCCGTGATCAGCACTTTGGTCGTCGCCAGAAACGGCAGGTAGCGCTGCAGCTCGGCGTTGATCACCGCTGGGAACGCACCGAAATCCTCGAGCACGCTGAGAAAGGTCTCGAACAGCCCGTCGAGGGCAAAGAAGGCGTCCGGCAGCGCGACTCGGCGGACCACCGAGCAAGACACGTCGCCCTCGTTCCATTGATCACCGGCGAGCTCGCCGATCATCGAGAGATAGCCCCTGATGATCACCGCCAATCCGTTGACGCGCTCGCAGGATCGGGTGTTCATCTTGTGTGGCATGGCACTGGAACCCACCTGGCCGGGCTGGAAGCCCTCGGTCACCAGCTCGTGCCCGGCCATCAGCCGGATTGAGGTTGCCAGGTTCGAGGGGGCCGCCGCGACCTGAGCCAGCGCGCTGATCACGTCGAGGTCGAGGGATCGCGGATAGACCTGGCCGGTGCTCACCAGGACGTGCCTAAAACCCAAGTGATCAGCGATCCGCCGCTCCAGCGCCTCGAGCCGGTCGTGGTCGCCACCCAACAGGTCGAGCATGTCCTGGCTGGTGCCCACCGGGCCCTTGATGCCACGCAACGGATAGCGGCCGAGTAGCTCCTCAATCCGCTGGTACGCCAGCAGCAGCTCATTCGCCGTCGTAGCAAACCGCTTCCCCAGTGTCGTGATCTGTGCAGCGACATTGTGGGTGCGCCCAGCCATCGGCTGATCGGCGTATTGGGTGGCCAGCTGGGCCAGCTGGACCAGTGTTGCCACCATCCGATCCCGGATGATCTTGAGAGAGGAGACAATCTGCAGCTGCTCGACGTTCTCCGTAAGGTCCCGCGAGGTCATTCCCTTATGCATGTGCTGGAAATCGGCCAGCGCATTGAATTCCTCGATCCGGGCCTTCACATCGTGACGGGTGATCTTCTCTCGTTCCGCGATACTCGCTAGATCAACCTGCTCAACCACGCCCTCATAGGCCTTGATCACTACAGCGGGGTCGTCGCCGCCGAAGTCCACCCCAAGATCATGTTGCGCGGCCAGCACTGCGAGCCACAGTCGGCGTTCGGAGATGATCTTGCTCTCCACCGACCAAACCTCGCGCATCGCCGCCGAGGCATAGCGGTTGGCCAGAACGTTGCCGATCCGCACGGTCTCAGCTCACCGCCAGCCGGGCGGCGGACGCAGCGATGTCGTGGCGGTAGAAGGACCCCTCGAGCTGGATCTCCGCGATCGATTCATACGCCCGGCCACGGGCTGCGTCGATATCCTCACCGAGCCCGACGACCGCAAGTACCCTGCCCCCGGCGCTGATCAGGTTCCCTTGGGAATCGAGCGCGGTCCCGGCATGGATGACCACGCTGCCGTTCCTCGTCGCCGCCTCGAGCCCAGTGATCACCCCACCAGTGCTCGGAGTAGCGGGATAGCCGGCGGCGGCGAGGACAACGCCCACCGCTGCACCGCTTCCCCACTCCAGCTCGGGACATGCAGCAAGATCACCGGTAGCCGCGGCGTAGAGCAGTCCACCCAGCGGCGTCATCAGGCGGGCCAACAGCGGCTGGGTCTCCGGGTCGCCGAAACGCGCATTGAACTCGACGACCCGAACGCCGTCGGAGGTCAGGGCCAGGCCGGCGTACAGCAGCCCGCTGAAGGGGGTGCCACGCCGCGCCATCTCATCCACAGTTGGCTGGAGCACCCTCTGGGTGACCTCGTCGACAAGATCATCAGGGGCCCACCGCAGCGGGGTGTACGCACCCATGCCGCCGGTGTTGGGCCCGGTGTCCCCGTCCCCGACGCGCTTGAAGTCCTGCGCAGGCTGCAGGGGCCGTACAGTGCGTCCGTCGGTAATCGCGAAGAGGCTCACCTCGGGCCCATCGAGAAACTCCTCGATCACCACCCGACCGCAACGCAATGCGTGATCAACAGCGAGCTGCCGGTCGCTGGTCACGACGACGCCCTTGCCGGCTGCCAGCCCATTGTCCTTGACGACATACGGCGGCCCGAACTCCTCGAGCGCTTGATCCACCTGTTGGCGCGTCACACACTCTCTGGAACGAGCGGTGGGCACACCGGCTGCCGCCATCACCTGCTTGGCGAATGCCTTGCTGCCTTCCAGTTGCGCAGCGACCTCGGATGGGCCGAAGCAGGCGACCCCCCTCTCGCGTACGGCATCGGCTACACCCGCAACCAGCGGCGCCTCAGGTCCGACGACGACCAGATTGACTCCGAGCCGGCTCGCCAAATTCGCCACGGCATGACCGTCAAGCGGGTCGATGCGATGATTCGCCCCGAGCGCGGCGGTGCCGGGGTTGCCCGGCGCGGCGTGCAACTCGACCACCGCGGGATCGCGGCTCAACGCCAGACTCAGCGCATGCTCGCGTCCACCTGAACCGATCACCAGCACGCGCAGCGGACTCACGTGCCAAGAGCCTACCTAAGCGTCCATTCGGCTGTTTCTTTCTCTGCTCGCGCGGCGCCCCTGGAAGCCGGTGCCGTCGTCTCTCTTCGCGAAACGAAAAGCATGTTTCGCTCATCGTTCCTCCGATCACCAGCGGGCGCCAACCGACGCTCGCAGAGTTCTTTCTCTGCTCGCGAGAGGGCGCCGGACCGGGTAGCGTTTTGCTCCGTGGCTGATCCCAGCTTCCCCACGCTGCACATCCGGCCGCGGCAAGGATGGCTCAACGATCCGAATGGCCTCTGCCGGATTGACGGCCGCTATCACGTGTTCTTTCAGTACAACCCCGACGCGCCGATTCATAGCAGGGTGCATTGGGGCCACGTCAGCTCGACTGATCTGCTCCACTGGCAGGAGCACCCCGTCGCGCTCGCGCCCAGGCGAGGGCTCATCGATGGAGTCGGCTGCTGGAGCGGCTGCATTGTCGACGATGGTGGGGTGCCCACCGCTGTGTACACGGCAAATCCAGATCACGCCAGGAACGCCGTGGTGGCTGTGGCACGGTCCGATCGGTCCCTAATTCATTGGGAGCAGGATGAGTCGCCGGTCACGGGCATCTCGGCAGTCTTGGGGCTCGATGAGGTGCGGGATCCGTTCGTCTTCGTGCACGAATGCCGCCGATATGCCGTGCAAGGGTCCGGACAACCCTCGGGGCCCCCGCGGCTCCTGCTCTATGGCTGCGACGACCTGACGTGCTGGAGTGAGCTGGGGACCTTGCTCAGCACTGACGACCCAATTGCCGCTGAGGTAGCGGCAGCCAACATCTGGGAGTGCCCGAATCTTGTGCAGGTTGACGGCCACTGGGTGCTGCTGGTCTCGCTGTGGCACGGGCCCAATGGCGTCCGGCAGCTGGCCGGAGTGCGATACCTGGTTGGCGACCTGGTCGCCCAGGGTCAGGGCTGGGTCTTCAAGGCCACCTCCGGGGGTGTGGTCGATGAAGGCCCCACCTTCTACGCTCCGCAGGTGCTCGCCGAACCGGATCGTACGCTGCTCTGGGGTTGGGCTTGGGAGCTCGGACGCAGCGACCAGCAAATCGCTGAGGCCGGCTGGGCAGGCGCACTGACCTTTCCGCGTGAGCTCTACGTACGCGACGGCGCCCTCGGCACGCGGCCGGCATCTGAGCTCGCGGCGCTGCGCCTTGGGCGCCTGGCCTGGCAGCCGAGCGTGCCGTTCCAAGCCAGGGCCTTTGAATTGGTTGCCGGCGGCCCGGTTGCCCTGCGGCTCGTCGGCGACGGTGCCGATGCGCTGGTGTCCTCGGTGGACGGAACGCCGGCCGATCCAGCCAGGATCTTCGTCGACGGCAGCATGGTGGAGACCTTTTATCGTGGAGCAAGCCACACCACGCGCGCCTATCCGACCGCCGACAGTAGGTGGATCGTGGACGGCGCTGCGGTCACCGCCTATCGGCTGGGCGGCAGGGTCGCCGATTAGGGCGCCGCGGACGTGCGACCGACTCCCGGATTGCGGCCCGGCAGCTGAATGAGTATTGCGGAATCTGTCCTTCGCTGTCCTCATCGAAGCGCTGCAGCGTCATGGTCACGGCCTGCTCTGCCATGGCCCGATCCGGGCGCTCGATGGTCGTCAACGGCGGAACGAGGCTTGATGCCAGCAGCTCGCCGTCGTCAAGGCTGACGATCGACAGATCGGCCGGAATGGCGAGCCCAAGGTTAGCGGCAGCAAGCCGTGCACCGACTGCTATCCGCTCGTGGGTGCAGATCAATGCGGTCGGGGCACCTGGCGCACTGAGCAGCGCACGAGCGGCGTCGAAGCCCGAGTCGATGTCGCGGTTCGCGACGGCCTGCACTGAAACGGCAATGTGCTCGGCTGCGGCCGTCGCCTCGATGCCCGCCAGACGCAAACGGCTCTGCATGGAGTCCGAAGGTCCAGCGACGACGCCAATACACGTGTGCCCGGCCTCGATGAGAACTCGCGCCGCGGCGGATCCCGCGCCCTGCTCGTCCGGAACGATGCTTGTCACGCCGGCGTTCGGGTCGAGGCAGTTGACCAAGATCGTCGGGATGATCGCCATGACCTCGACAGGGCGGTAGTTGATGAGATCGGGTGCGATCACCAGCAAGGCATCCACCTGACGATCATGGAGCGTCGCTAGGGCGCGGCCCTGATGATCACGATCGTTGGCAGTATCCATGAAGATCAGCAAGTAGCCGGCCTTGGTCGCGGTCTCCAGCGTCGCGTGCAGCATGGGCCCCGCGAATCCATTCGCGCCCGGCCACGTCAGCACGCCGATCGTGCGGCTACGCCGATTGCGCAGGCTGAGCGCCACCGCGTTCGGCGTGTAGTTCAGCCGGCGGGCCGCGTCAAGGACTGCCTGCTGCTTATCACGCGCGATGTGACCCTGAGCGCGACCGTTCAGGACGAGTGAGACCGCACTGCGTGACACCCCGGCGAGGTCTGCCACATCCTGTGCGGTCGCTTTGCGTACCACTTGCCCCCCTCGAACTGGCTGATGCCAACAACTCTATGCAGGCCCGCTCCTATCGGCCGCCTGGCAGATTCGAGGAGTGCTCAACTCCTGCGGGGCTTAACTCTTGCGAGCAGCATCAAAGGGGGCTCTGTCGAAGATGAACCGGCTATAAGTGATCCGGCCGTCCTTGACGGTGACGCATTCGGCGCCGGGAGCGCTCTTGACTGGCACCGTTTCGGTGTCGTACACGACGATCGCTGTTTCATCGTCGCCGAAAGCGGCGATGAGTTTCGAGCCGGTGAGGATCTGCACGAATGGGCCCATGAATTGGCGGTACGCGAGCGCCCCTTCCAAACGACCGGCGGGCGCGTCGCAGACGATCTCGTCGGCAATGTAGGTCATCGCCTTCTCCAGGTCATAGCTCGTCCAGGCCCGGTGGTAGGCCAGCGCGATGTCCAGCGCAGGGCTCGTGACTTCGGTCATCCTCATCTCCTTTGTCATTGCTGAATCGGAGGCGAGTCTGTCCTCCTACTCATACAGACACCGTCGCGGCCGTCGACGGAACGCTGCCAAGCGGATTCGATCAGAAATCAGCTTTTTCCTCTGCGAACGACGAGGCGCGGCGAATTCTCGATGTTCGCGCCGCCGATCTGCAGGAGGAGATGGCGGAACAACGCTTTTCCGTTCCGTCAGCTCCGACGAAGACGGCGGCAACCAAGCGAACATCGCAGCGAGCGGAAGCGAGCAATGAAACAGAGCGCGATGCGCG
>Ga0307286_10000220_pt1 | contig 15162 bp, 12 predicted proteins | sample ER_DNA_140_FD_194478 | JGI IMG/M metagenome (GOLD analysis project Ga0307286, IMG submission 194478) | Bulk soil microbial communities from the East River watershed near Crested Butte, Colorado, United States - ER_DNA_140 | ecosystem: Environmental > Terrestrial > Soil > Floodplain | place... | reverse complement strand
TATGGGCTGTCACACCTACCTCGGTGCCGGCACCCCGAACCTCGGGGCGCCCGATCTCTCCGCGGAGGGCGCGAAAGGCCGCGGCGAGGAGTTCCAGATCGACCACCTCAAGTGCCCGAGCTGCGTGAACCCCGGCTCGCCGATGCCGCCCTTCACGAACTTCACTGACGAGCAGTACCAGCAACTGGCCACCTTCCTCGAAGAGTCGAAGGGCCCGCAGGGCGGCGGCGGGGGCTAGCGCTCCCGGAGCGGGAGAAGATGAACGTCTTCCTCGGGATCACGGGCGCCTCCGGCGCCCCGTATGCCGCACGCCTGCTCGAGGCGCTCGTCGCCGCCGACGTGGAGGTCGGGCTCTGCGCTTCCTCGGCGGGGGTCGAGGTCGTCGCCACCGAGCTCTACGGGGATCCCGACCTGGATCGCGACGAGGTGCTGCGCCGCTTCGTCGGCGACCGCGCCGGCGTGACCGTGCACGCGCCGAACGACTGGCGGGCGCCGTACGCGAGCGGCTCGGCGAAGGTGGACGCCTACGTCATCTGCCCGTGCTCGATGGGCACGGCGGGGACGATCGCCTCGGGGACGATGTCGAACCTGATCCATAGGGCAGCCTCGGTCGCGATCAAGGAAGGGCGCAAGCTGATCGTCGTTCCCCGCGAGACGCCGCTCTCCGACATCCACCTGGAGAACCTCCTGCGGCTGCGCCGCGCCGGAGCCGTCGTGCTCATGGCCGCGCCCGGCTTCTACAACGCGCCCCAGAGCATCGACGATCTGATCGAATTCGTGGTCGGGCGATGCCTGGACCAGCTGGAAATCGAAAACAGGCTGACGAAGCGATGGGGCCAGGAGTGACGACAGGCGTCCTCCCGCCGTCGGAGGTGCGGGAGATGTTCGACCGCATCTCGCCCGTCTACGACTTCATGAACCACGCGATGACGGCCGGGCTCGACCGGCGCTGGCGCCGGCTTGCCGCCGAGACCGTCGTGCGCCCGGGCGACGCGGTGCTCGACGCGTGCTGTGGCACGGGCGACCTGGCGATCGCGGCACAGCGGACCGGGGGACGCGTGACCGGCCTCGACTTCTCCGAGCAGATGCTGGTCCGGGCGCGCGGCAAGTCGGACAGCGTGGAATGGGTTCTCGGCGATGTGACGGCGCTTCCGTTTGACGACGCGAGCTTCGACGCCGTCACCGTCGGGTTCGGCATCCGCAACGTCCCGGAGCTCGATGTCGGCCTCGCGGAGCTGGCACGCGTTCTCCGGCCGCGCGGCCGCGTCGCGTGTCTCGAGATCACGCGCCCGGAGGGAATGGTCAAGCCGTTCTTCCGGCTCTGGTTCGACGGTCTCGTGCCCCTCGCCGGCAAGGTTCTGCCCGGCGGGCGCGCGTACTCCTACCTCCCGGCGAGCGTGCGGCGGTTCCCCGGGCCATCGGATCTGGCCGCGGCGTTCGGTCGCGCCGGCTTCGACGGCGTAGGCTGGAAGCTCATGGGCGGCGGCATCGTCGCTCTCCACGTGGGAACGAAGCGATGAACGCGCTGGCGACCATCAGGCAGGCTCCCGGGCTCGACCGCTACCTCGACCTGCTCGAGCACCGGCTCGAGGACGCCGTCGGCGCCTTTCCCGGTCGCCTGGGCGATGTCGGCGCGGACACGCTCGCGGCGGGCGGCAAGCGGCTCCGGCCTCTGCTCGTCTTCCTCTCGACGCCGGTAAAGGAGCGGGACGGCGAGCGTTCGGTAGCCGGGGGTGCCGCCGTCGAGCTCGTGCACATGGCGACGCTCGTTCATGACGACCTTCTCGACGGAGCCGACCTGCGCCGCGGCCGGCCGACGGTCTGGGCCGAGCACGGCGAGGCGACGGCCAGGGCGGCCGGCGACTACCTCTTCGCGCGGGCGTTCGCGCAGCTCGCGGCGACCGGCGACGCGGACGCGGTCGCCATTCTTTCGGAAGCCACGCTCGCCCTCGCACGCGGCGAGGCGCTGCAGCGGCGGCAGGCCTTTCGCCCGGAGACCTCGGTGGACGAGTACCTCGCCCGCTGCTCCCTGAAGACCGGCAAGCTCTTCGAGGCGGCGTGCCTCCTCGGCGGCGGCACGAACGGCGCCGGCCTCGGCGCGTTCGGACTCGCGCTCGGCATCGCCTTCCAGATTGCGGACGACATCCTCGACTGCTGCGGCGACTTCGACACGACCGGGAAGGTGGCGGGCGTCGACCTCCGCGACGGCACGCCGACCCTTCCGCTCATCCTCGCCGCGCGGCAGGACGAGTCCGTGGCGAGAGCGCTCGCCGGCGAGGACGTCCCCGATGCGCTCGACCGCGTGGCTGCGACGGGCGCGCTCGACGAGGCCCGCGAGTTCGCGCTCCGCTACGCGGCTGACGCCCGTTCGGCGCTCGACGGCCGACCGGACCGCGCCTCGCTGGAGACCCTGACGCATATCGTTGTGGACAGGGAAGGATGAGGATGGCGGTAGCTACTGGCCAGCGCGCGCTCGATGCGATCTCGGAGAAGGTCGAGGAGAATGAGCGCCTCGACTTCGAGGACGGGCTGGTCCTCATGGAGTCCGACGACCTCCTGCAGCTCGGCGAGCTTGCGGATGCCGCGCGGCGCCGGCGCGGAGGCACGGACGAGGTCTACTTCGTCCAGAACCTCTATTTGAACCAGACGAACGTCTGCCGCGTGAAGTGCAAGTTCTGCGCGTTCGCCGTCACGGAGAAGCAGGGCGACGCCTACACGTACACGCCCGCCGAGATGGTGGAGGACGCGGTCGCGCAGCGCGAGCTCTCGCGCTTCACGGAGATCCATATGGTCGGCGGCGAGAACCCGCACGTCGACTTCGACTACTACGTGGACATCATCCGGAGCCTCCGCGAGGCGTTGCCGGACGTGCACCTGAAGTGCTTCACGGCGAGCGAGATCCACCATATGACGAAGCTCTCCGGGCTCTCGCACGAGGAGGTGCTCGTCCAGCTCAAGGATGCTGGGCTCGGCTCGCTTCCGGGCGGCGGCGCGGAGGTCTTCGCCGATCGCGTCCGGCGGCTGATCGCTCCGGGGAAGGAGCACCCGGACTTCTGGTTCCACACGCACCGAACAGCCCACGGGCTCGGGATCCCGACGCACTGCACGATGCTCTACGGCCACGTCGAGACCTATGAGGAGCGGGTCGACCACCTGCTTCGCCTCCGCGAGCAGCAGGACGAGACCGGCGGCTTCCTCGCCTTCATCCCGCTCGCGTTCCACCCCGAGAACACCGTCTTTGAGCGGCGCGGCTGGACGTTCACGCCCGGCTCCGACGACCTCAAGATGATCGCCGTGTCGCGGCTTCTCCTTGACAACATCGCGAACGTGAAGGCCTACTGGATCATGATGGGTCTGCCGCTCGCCCAGGTCGCGCTCCACTTCGGTGCGAACGACGTGCAGGGGACGGTCGTCCGCGAGCAGATTTTCCACGCGGCGGGCGCGGTGACCGAGACCGAGCAGAAGATCGACGAGCTCGTCCGGGTGGTGCGTGCTGCCGGCCGGATCCCGGTCCAGCGCGACACGCTCTACAACGAGGTGCGCCGGTGGAACGGAGCTGCAGCGTGATCCGCCTCGGCCGCATCTCCTACGTGAACATGGCACCCGTCTTCTTCGAGCTCGAGGCCGAGGTGGAGGAGGTCAGCGGCGTCCCCACCGAGCTCAACCAGCGGTTGATCGCAGGCGAGATCGACCTCGCGCCGATCTCGTCGATCGCCTACGGTCGGCACGCCGACAGGCTTCGGATCCTTCCGCGTCTCTGCGTCTCCTCCGAAGGAGCCGTGGACTCGATCCAGCTCGTCTCGCGTGCGCCGGTCGACCGCATCGACTCCGTGGCGGTCACCCCGGAGAGCGCGACCTCGGCCGTGCTGGTGCGCGTCCTCTTCCCCGACGCCGAGCAGGTGCCGCTCGAGGAGGCCCACGACGCCGATGCCAAGCTCCTTATCGGTGACGCCGCGCTGAAGAGCATGTTCGAGGACCCGACGCCGCACCACGACCTCGGGCGCCTGTGGCTCGAGCGCACCGGGCTGCCGATGGTCTACGCGGTTTTCGCCTGCGCCGATCCGCCGGCCGAAGGAGTCGCCGAGCTCGAGACTGCACTCCTCGACTCACATCGCCGGGCGCGCGCCGAGCCCGAGCGGCTGGCCGGGAGGCGAGCGAGCGCTACGGCTACCCGCCCGGATTCCTCGCCCGCTATTTCGAGAAGCTCCGTTACCGCTTCGGCCCGCGCGAGCGCGCGGGTCTGCTGACGTTCTTCGAGCTGGCGGCCGACGTAGGCGCCCTCGAGAAGGTGCCCGAGCTCCGCTTCCTCGTCTCCGAGGCGGTGGAGGCGTGAGCGGAAACGGCAGCTCGAACGGCGTCGCCCCGATCCTCGACAAGGCGCTTTCCGGCGAGCGGATCGCCGACGCCGAGGCGATGGCGCTCCTCGAAAGCCGCGACCTCGTCTCGGTCGGCAGGGCCGCCGATGAGCTTCGCAACCGCAAGGTCGACCGCGGACGCGTGACGTTCATCATCGACCGGAACGTCAACTACACGAACATCTGCCACACGGACTGCGACTTCTGCGCGTTCTACCGCCGGCCGGGCGACCGCTCAGAGGGCTACCTGCTGCCGAAGGCGGTCATCTTCAAGAAGATCGAGGAGACCCTCTCGATCGACGGCACCGCGCTTCTCATGCAGGGCGGCCACCATCCCGATCTCGGCGTCGACTACTACGAGGATCTCTTCAGCTCGATCAAGGCGCGCTACAAGATCCATCTGCACGCACTTTCGCCGCCGGAGGTCCAGCACATCGCGCGCCGCTCGAAGCTGACGATCCCGCAGACGCTGACCCGGCTACGGGACGCAGGCCTCGATTCGCTCCCAGGCGGCGGTGCCGAGATACTCGTCGACCGCGTGCGCGACATCATCTCGCCGAAGAAGACGAAGTCGGCGGAATGGCTCGGCGTCATGCGCGACGCGCACCGGCTCGGGATCTCCTCGACGGCGACGATGATGTACGGCCACGTCGAGACTCTCGAGGAGCGGGTCGAGCACATGCGCCGCATCCGCGAGTTGCAGGACGAGACGCTCGGCTTCCGCGCCTTCATCTCCTGGACGTTCCAGCGCGACGGGAACCGGCTTGCCGACCGGGTCACCAACGAGATGCGCCCGACGTCCTTCGACTACCTGCTGACGCAGGCGGTCAGCCGCATCTACCTCGACAACGTCGACCACATCCAGTCGAGCTGGGTCACGCAGGGGATGAAGGTGGGTCAGGTAGCGCTCGGGTTCGGAGCCGACGACATGGGCTCGGTCATGATCGAGGAGAACGTGGTCTCCGCGGCCGGCACGACGCACCGCGCGACCGCGGACGACTTCATCCGTGCGATCAAGGCGCTCGGTAAGACCGCGGTGCAGCGCGACACGCTCTATCGCGACGTCCGCGTCTGGAACTAGGCCGGTTTCCAGCGGTTAAGACGAGGTAAGCGGCCTTGTAATCGGGGTCGGACTTTGTTTCTCTGCTGACGGGGTGTTGAGGAAAGCTGTCTTTCTCGCGGTCGTCGCGGCGGCCGCGTTTCCATCTGCGGCACCGGCTGTAGAGCTCGCGCCGGGGGTCGTATACAAGCGCGAAGTGCACACGATTGGCGGGCAGCGCGTTGTCGTGCACGTGCTCAAGGCGCCGAAGCCGGGCGGCCTCTACGACCTGAAGCCCGTGCTCTCCAACGGGCTCGTCACCGGCCGGGAGACCGTGTCCTCGATGCAGCGGCGCCAGTCGCGCCGCGCGACCCTCGCCGGGATCAACGGCGATCTCTTCAATTGGGGCAGCGGGCGCCCGAGCGGCATCTTCCTCCGCAAGAATCTTCTCTTCACGCGGGCTTTGAATAGTCGCTCGAGCCTCGGCATCGGCGTGGACGGCGTCCTCAACACCGGCTTCATCCGCTACACGGGCACCTGGCAGTTCGGGTCGAACAAGCTTCGGACCCTGCGCGAGTTCAACCACCCGCTCGAGCAGGACAGCGGCATCGTCCTCTACTCGCCGACCTGGGGGTCGAGGACTCCGCGTGTTCGCGGCGCGCGCGAGATCGTCCTCAAGCATGTCGCCCCGGTCGGCCCGAACAAGGACATCGTCGGGAAGGTCGTGCTTCGCTCCTGGAGCACCAATCACCACATCCCCGCTCGAGGGGCGGTCCTTCAGGCCTCGGGCGACCGGCGCAAGATCCTCCTCGAGGAGGCCAAGCTCGGCCACTGGGTCAAGCTGCACGTCAGCCTCACGCCGTGGTGGTCGGGCGTGAAGGACGCGATCGGCGGCGGCCCCCGGCTCGTTACCGGCGGCGTGCCGGTCTTCCAGGCCGGCGAAGCATTCCTTGCATCGCAGCTCCTTCCGCGGAACCCGAGGACCGCGATCGGCCAGCTTGCGAACGGCCGCATCGTCATGGTCGCCGTGGACGGGCGCGTGTCGTGGAGCGCGGGTGTGACGAACTCACAGCTGGCGCGCCTCATGGTCGACCTTGGTGCACAGACCGCGATGGCGCTCGACTCGGGCGGCTCGACGACGATGGCCTTCGACGGGAAGGTCCTCAACAAGCCGTCGGACGGGGGCGAGCGTGCGGTCGCCGACGCTCTCATGGTCTTCTACTACGGGATTTACGCTCGGAAGCCGCGGCTTCCGCTCTACTCGCCGAACGGCGACGGGGTCGCCGACCACCAGCGCCTCTACGCGAAGGTCGTTCGCCGCTCGCAGGTCAGCCTCAGGCTCGTGCGCGCCTCGAACGGCCAGGTTGCCTGGAGCTCGACCGGGGCGCGGCAACCCGGCACCGTCGTCAAGGGCCTCACCCGGAGGCTCGCCGACGGAAAGTGGCGCTGGGTGGCCTCGGCAACGGACACCAAGGGACGTACGAGCGAGATGAGCCGAACCTTCGTCACGAACTCCACGCTGGGCTACCTCAGGCTCTCCCGCAGCATCCTGCGGCCTAGGCGTCACGGCGGGAGCCTCGGCATCTCCTTCCGCCAGGCGCGAGAGGCGGATGTCAAGGTGACGATCCGGAAGCTGTCGGGCCGGGTCGTGCGCCATCTGCGCTCCGATCACCTCGGTTCCGGCCGGCACGCCATGGCGTGGAACGTGAAGAACGACGCCGGCAAGGTCGTGCTCGACGGGCGCTACCTCGTGCGCGTAAGGGCAGTGAACTCCATCGGCCCGGTCGCGCTCGTGAAGCGGGTTACCGTGCGCCGCCGCTTCTAGTCCAGGTCTTCGGCGGGCGCAACTACACTCGCCGGAATGACCGAGACGATCACCTCGGCGATCGGGGACTACGGCCTCTACGCGGTGTTCGGCCTCATGCTCGTGGACGCGGTCTTCCCTGCCGCGAGCGAGCTCGTGATGCTCTATGCGGGAGCGGTGGCCGCGGGCGCCTTCGCCGGCCACACCGTCACGCTCTTCGGAGCGGAGATCGAATCGACCTTCTGGGCCTACGTCGCCATGGCGACCGCCGGGACCGTGGGTTACCTCGTCGGCTCCCTGATCGGCTGGGCGGTCGGCTTCTACGGAGGGCGGCCGTTCCTGGAACGGCGTGGACGCTGGGTGCACCTGACGCCCGATCGGCTCGACCGAGCCGAAGCCTGGTTCGCCCGCTACGGGGACTGGGCCGTGCTGCTCGGACGGGTCATGCCCGTGGTCCGGTCCTTCATCTCGATCCCAGCAGGCGTGCTCGAGATGCCTGTCGTCCGCTACACGGTGCTGACCGCGATCGGCTCGGCGGTCTGGTGCTTCGGCATCGCGGGCGCCGGAGTCGCGCTCGGGTCCAGCTGGGAGCACTTCCACGAGAACTGGCGCTATGCCGACTACGCGGTCGTCTTCCTCGTCGTTCTGGGGGTCGGCTACGGAGCGTTCAAGCTCGTGCGAAGAAGGGCGCGGCGCAGGGCAATCGAGAGCCCCACCGAAGGGTAGAGTGGCCCCGTGGCGATCCCGTTGACGGACGTGAGGGCGCAGTACGCGCCGCTCCTCGACGAGCTTAAGGACAGGATCGCCGAGGTGCTCGACTCTGGCCTCTTCATCCTCGGGCCCGAGGTGAAGGCGTTCGAGGAGGAGGCCGCGCGCTTCCTCGGCGCCGGAGACGCCGTCGGCGTCGCCAACGGGACCGACGCGCTCGTCATCGTCCTCGACGCGCTCGGAGTCGGCCCGGGCGACGAGGTCATCTGCCCGTCCTTCACCTTCTACGCGACGGCCGAGTCGATTGCCCGCCGCGGTGCGACGCCCGTCTTCGCCGACATCGACCCCGCCACGCTCAACCTCGACCCCGCGGATGTGGCCGCGAAGATGACGGAGCGGACGAAGGCGATCCTGCCCGTCCACCTTTTCGGCCGTCCTTGCGATCCCGCTGCGCTTCCCGACGGCGTGCCGGTCGTGGAGGACGCGGCGCAGGCCTTCGGCGCGAAGGAGGGAGACCGCCGCGCCGGTTCCCTCGCCGCTGCGGCCACGTTCAGCTTCTACCCGACGAAGAACCTCTTCGGGCTCGGCGACGGCGGACTCGTCACGACCGCCGACTCCGAGCTCGCGGATCGCATCCGCCTCCTCCGCTTCCACGGGTCGCGCGACAAGCAGACGTTCGACGCAGTCGGCTACAACTCGCGCCTGGACGAGCTCCAGGCGGCGGCCCTCCGCATCTTTCTCCGCCACGTCGACGAGTGGAACGAGGGCCGGCGCGCCGCGGCGGCGCGTTACGCCGAGCTGGGACTCGGCGAGGTCTGCGAGTTGCCCGCCGACGAGCCCGGCCACGTCTACCACATGTACGTCGTCCGCACGGACGAGCGCGAGCGGCTGACCGCCGCGCTCGACGAGGCCGGCATCGGCTGGGCCGCGTACTACAAGACGCCCCTCCACCTCCAGCCCGCCCTCGCGGAGCTCGGCTACGAGCCGGGGAGCCTGCTCGAGACCGAGCGGGCCGCCCGGGAGACCCTGGCGCTCCCGATCTGGCCGGCCATCTCGCGGGAGCAGCAGGAGCAGGTCGTCGAGTGCCTGCGCGCGGCCTCGACCGTGAAGGCCGCCTGATGCGGACGCTCAACCGGCACCGGCTATGGCAGGCGGTCGTCGACTCGGGGCTCGTCGCCCTGGCGTGGATGCTCGCCTTCAACATCCGCTTCGACTACGGCGTCCCGCCGCGCTACCAGCCGTTCCTCGACTTCGACGTGATCCTCGTCGTCGTCGGCGTGAAGATCCTCACGTTCATCGTCTTCGGCCTGTACGACCACTGGTGGCGCTACGTCTCGATCCGCGACATCTGGCGCTCCCTGCTGGCGGTCACCGTCGCGTCCGTCATCGCGGTCACGGCGCTCTACTTCTGGAACCCCGTGCCGGGCCTCAGACTCCCGCGCGGGATCATCGTCATCGACTGGCTGATCCTGCTCGGCCTCGTCGCGGGCGCCCGTCTCGCCGCGCGGACGATCTTCGAGCGCCCGGGCAGGCGGCGGCTCGTCTCACGGGGGCGCGACGTGCTCGTTGTGGGAGCCGGCGACGCCGGCCAGCTCATCCTCCGCGAGATGCTGAAGAACCCGAACCTCGGCTACTCGCCCACCGGGCTCGTTGACGACGATCCCCGCAAGAAGAACCTGCGCCTCCACGGCGTCCGGGTGCTCGGCACGACGGACGACCTGGCGCACCTCCTTCGCGATAACCGCCCGGACGAGGTCATCATCGCGATCCCCTCCGCGGCGGGCGAGACGCGGCAGCGGATCGTGAACGAGTGTCGCGACGTCGGCGTCCCGGTGAAGACCCTGCCCGCCGTGCACGAGCTCATCTCCGGCGACCTCAACCTCGCGCGCCAGCTCCGCGAGGTGCAGGTGGAGGATGTGCTCGGGCGCGAGGCCGTCGAACTGGACCTCGCATCGATCGCCTCGTACGTCACCGGCGAGACAGTGCTCGTCACCGGCGCGGGCGGCTCGATCGGCTCGGAGCTGTGCCGCCAGATCGCCGCCCTCGGCGCCGACCGCATCATCCTCGTCGACCACACGGAGAACGCGCTCGTCGACATCGAGCGCGAGCTCGCCTACGAGCGCCGCTTCAACTCGACCGTGCCCGTCCTTGCCGACGTGAAGAACCGCGCCAAGATGCGGCGCACGTTCGACCGCTTTCGGCCCGGGGTCGTCTTCCACGCGGCCGCCTACAAGCACGTGCCGCTCATGGAGGCGAACCCGGTCGAGTCGGTCCGGAACAACGTCTTCGGCACCGGCGTGGTCGCCGAAGTCGCCTCCGAGTTCGGCTGCAAGCGCTTCGTCCTCGTCTCCACGGACAAGGCCGTGAACCCGAAGAACGTCCTCGGGCAGACGAAGGCCGTCTGCGAGTGGATCGCCGAGGCGGCGGCCGCGCGTGAGCACAACGGCACGCAGTTCATCTCGGTCCGCTTCGGCAACGTGCTCGGCTCGTCGGGAAGCGTGATCCCGCTCTTCCGCCGCCAGATTGCGCGCGGGGGCCCCGTGACCGTGACGCATCCTGAGATGACGCGCTACTTCATGACGATCCCCGAAGCCGTCCAGCTCATCATCCAGGCGGGCGCGATCGGGGAGAGCGGCGAGATCTACGTGCTCGACATGGGCCCGCCCGTGCGGATCATCGACCTCGCGCACAACATGATCCGCCTCTCCGGCAAGGAGCCCGACGTGGACGTCGAGGTGGACTTCATCGGCGTGCGCCCGGGCGAGAAGCTGCATGAGGAGCTATGGGCGAAGGACGAGGAATCCGAGCCGGCCACGCACCCGAAGATCCTGCGCTGCAACAGCATGCCCGTGGATCCGGCCTGGCTCGAGGACGAGCTCGCCGAGCTCGAGCGCCTCGTCGAAGCGGGCGAGACACTCGACGTCGTCAACCGCCTCGGGCTGATGGTGCGCGCGCCGCAGCGCGTCTCGGCCGAGGCGCCGGCGCCCGAGCCGGCCTAGAGACGACGAGGGCCGGCGGTGGCCGGCCCTCGCAACGTTCGCTTCGATCCGCTTTCTAGCGGTCGTACGGCTGGTTGAAGTTCCCGCCCGTCCGCTGGATGGCGATCACCCTGCTCTGGAACGGCGGGTCGGCCTGCACCGAGAGGTACATGATCTTGTTGTCGTTCGAGAACCACATACCCGTCGGCTCGAACCGGTTCGGGAGCGTCGCGAAGAGCACCAGGTTCTCCGCGCCGGTCTCGCCGCGCGGAAGCACCCAGACCTGGTTCAAGCCCCCCGTGCCCGGCTGTGGGAAGTCGGCCGAGCCGTGGTCTTCCATGATGAACAGGTCGCCCGCATCCGTGAAGCGGATGTTGTCGGGACGCGCCATCCGGGCGAAGTCGCCCGCGACGATGATCTGCCCGTGCACCGTCTCCTGATTGAGGTCGGTGAGCTTCCAGACATTGCCCGGATTGGGCAGCGCGCCGGACTCGGTGAAGACGACCGCGTTGCCGGACGCGGTGATCATTCCCTCGGCCTTCTCGAACGAGTTCGCCGCGTTCGCCGGTCCGACGCGCGCGACCATGTCCGCCTCGGCGTTGAACGGGTCGAGCGGGCCGACCCAGTGGCCCGAGTTCGTCGCCCGGTCGAAGACCAGGCCGTAAAGGCTTCCGGTCGTCAGGTCGTTGGCCTGGTCGGGCACGAACTTGAACAGGTACTGGTAGTTCCCACGGTCGTTGGTCAAGTACCAGTTCTTGCCGACCCGAGCCTCCTGCTCGTGGCTGAAGCGGCCCATGCCCGTGAGCCGCGTCTCGGCTCCGGTGGCGGGGTCGATCTCCCAGACCCAGCCGGAGAGCTTGTCGGGGTCGTTCAGGAACGGGAACTCCTCGTTCGTCAGGTACGTGTTCCACGGTGTCTTCGCGCCGGCGCAGTTGTCATGAAGGCCGGTCGTGATCAGCTCGCGCCTGAGGACAGTGACCCCGTCCTTCGCCAGCACGATTCGCGAGACCGAGCCCGACCCGTCCGAGTCGCCGTCGCCGGCGGTCTGCTCCGGGACGGCGCACTTGCCCGCGTCGCCCTGAAAGTCGCCGGGCCGCGGCTGCGTCAGCTCGTGGTTCGAGATGAGCCACGTTTCGTTGCCCGCGCTGAAGACGACGTTGGCGTCGAAGTCCTCCGGCATCGGGAACGTCCCGCCGCTCTCTGTCGAGGTGACGGAATCCGTGCACCCCGTCGAGATGATCGTGTACGTGAAGCCGCCCGCCAGGTTGATGACCGGGTCGCCGCTCCCGACCGGGCCCGGCGGATCTGCCAGCGCTGTGGCGGCCGCCATGAGCACGGTCGCGACGGCTGCTACTGCAAGCAACGCTCGTTTCATGCCTACCCCCCGTAGGTCGAAGTCCCAGCGCGTCAGTCTAGTGCCGTCAGACGGGCATGAGCAACGCCAGCATCTGCACCGGATCGCGACGCACGCGCTGGCCCTCGCCGCTCCGCTGCACGAGCTCGAGCGCGCGCGGGTCGGTGAGCGGACGGAGCCTGCCCTCGCGGATCAGCGCCTCGTCGACGCCCCCGAGGCGGCCTCCGTACGTGGTGTACACGGGAATGCCGAGCGCAGCCGCCTCGCGGTTCATCGTCCCGCCCGCGGAGACGACGAGATCGGCGAGCGCGATCAGGCTCTGGGCGTCGACGGCGCCGTCTGGGACGACTACGGACGGGAGCTCGAGGCTCCGCACGTAGTCCCGCTGCTCGTCCGTGCGGGGGAGGACGACCGCGTGCACGTTCTCCTGGCTGCCGAGAAACGTGAGCACCTGGGGGAACAGCGGGTTCGACTTGCGGTGGTAGAGCGAGACGTCGGGTGGCGTTCGCACGACGACGAGGATTCGCTCCTGGTCGACCCCGAGCTCGGTGAGGACTTCCGGGCGAGGCTCGAAGTCTGAGAGGTAGTACTCCTCCTTGAGCCCCGGGTACTGGCGAAGCTTCGGCGGGTGGACGCCGTAACGCTCGAGCCGCTCGGCCGGGATCGCGTACGGCACGACGACGAAGGTCGCCGCGCGGCAGCCCAGCTGGTGCTGCACCGTTGCGAACTCGTAGTCGAAGGTCGTCGAGCTCGGAATGCCGAGCGCTCGCGCGGTCAGCGTCAGGTGATGCGAGCCGTGGGCGAGCGCCGCGTCGAAGTGCCGGCCTCGCGCCCAGCGCCGAAGCTTGGACATGCGCGTCACCATCGTCGCGAGCTTGCCGACGCGGGATCGGCCGCCGTGGTGGCCGATCAGCTCCGCCTCGATGCCGTGCTGCTCGAGGAGCTGGACGGTCTGCGCGTAGTCGCGGGCCGTGACCTCCACCTCGTCTCCGCGGTCGCGCATGAGCGCGATCAGCGGCCGGAACACCAGCACATGGGCCGGCGCCGTGATGTCCACCCAGATCTTCACGCGGCGACGGCTGCGGGCTTGGCGGCCACCTGCTCGTGCCAGAGCGTGAACGTGAGGAGGCCCCAGAGCTGGCGGGAGAAGTCCTCCCGCCCGGCCACGTGGTCGTCGAGCAAGCGGCGCACGGTCTCCGGCCGGAAGAAGCCCTGTCCGCGAAGAGTCTCCTCCGACAGGACCTCGCGAGCGAAGGAAACGAGCGGTCCGCGGAGCCAGGCAGCCGCGGGGATGGAGAAGCCGCGCTTCCGTCCCGAGACCACCGAGTCGGGGAGGAGCGGGGCGACCGCCTTGCGTAGCAGGCGCTTCTTCGAGAAGCCGCGCACTTTGAGGCGCGTCGGGAGGGCGAGCGCAAGGGTGGCGACGACGGGGTCGAGGTAGGGGACGCGCGCCTCGAGTGAGTGCGCCATGCTCGCGCGGTCGGTCTTCACGAGCAGGTCGTCGACGAGGTAGATGCCGAGATCGACGTCCTGCAGCCGCGCGAGCTCCTCGGCGCCTTCCGTCTCCGCGTAGCGCGCCCGATAGACATCGAGCGGATCGGAGCTTCCGCGCCGGTCGGGCTCGAGGAGAGTCGCGCGCGCCTCCGGCGAGAAAATCTCCTTCCAGCCATGGTGGCGCTCGAGCGGTGGCAGGTGCGCCGCCCGCACGAAGCGCTTCGCCCGGTAGTCGAGGCTGGCCCTGGCGGAGGAGCTCGGCAGGCGCTCGACGAGCGGCCGCGCCGCTGCGGCCAACGGCCCGATCTTCGGCGCCAGCAGGTCCGCGACGTAGGTGTAGTAGCCGCCGAAGAGCTCGTCGCCGCCCTCGCCGGAGAGCGCCACCTTCACGTCCCGCGCGGCGAGCTCCGAGACGAGGTACGTGGGCAACGCCGACGAGTCGGCGAACGGCTCGTCGAAGGCCTCCGCGAGCTTGGGCAGGAGCTCGGCCGCGTCGGGCCGGACGACGAGCTCGTGATGATCGGTGTCGTAGAGCTCGGCGACCTTGCGCGCTTCCGTGAGCTCGTCGAATGAGCCCTCGTCGAAGCCGATCGAGAACGTCTGCACCCGCTCGCCGCTTTCGAGCGCGGCAAGCGCCGCGAGCGCTCCCGAGTCGACGCCACCCGAGAGCAGGACTCCGACCGGCACGTCAGCGAGCAGATGGGCGCGCACCGAGTCTCGCAGGCGCGCGCGCAGCTCTTCGGCCAGCTCGTTCTCGTCCTCAGTCCGCACCTCGCCCGCCGGGACGGGGGCGGGCCGCGCGTAGCGCTCCACGCTCGGCTCGCCCTCGCCTTCCCAGACGAGCACGTGGCCGGCAGGAAGCTTCTTCGTCCCGTCCCAGATCGAAAGCGGCGCCGGGATCGAGTTGAAGGCGAGGAAGGCCTCGAGGGCGTCGAGGTCGACTTCGCCGCGGGGGAGAGCCTTGAGCTCCGACGCGAAGGCGAGCGTGCCGCCCTCGGACGAGTAGTACAGCGGCTTGATCCCGAAGGCGTCACGAGCGAGCACGAGCCGCCGGCGCTTCGAGTCCCAGAGCGCGACCGCGAACATTCCTCGCAGCTCGCGGACATAGTGGGGTCCGTACTCCTCATAGAGGTGCAGGTGGACCTCGGTGTCGCTCACCGTGCGGAAGCGGTGCCCGCGCCGTTCGAGGGTCGCCCGCAGCTCGAGGTGGTTGTAGATCTCGCCGTTCTGGACGACCTGGATCGAGCCGTCCTCGTTCCCGATGGGCTGGTCGCCGCCGGCGAGGTCGATGATGGAGAGGCGCCGCGACGCCAGGGCGACCGGGCCGTCCACGAGCGTGCCGGCGCTGTCCGGGCCGCGATGTCGCAGCGTCTCGTTCATGGTCTCGAGCGGCCCCGAGTCGACGGGGCTTCCGTCGAGTGAGGCGAGTC
>Ga0307286_10000215_pt1 | contig 15260 bp, 13 predicted proteins | sample ER_DNA_140_FD_194478 | JGI IMG/M metagenome (GOLD analysis project Ga0307286, IMG submission 194478) | Bulk soil microbial communities from the East River watershed near Crested Butte, Colorado, United States - ER_DNA_140 | ecosystem: Environmental > Terrestrial > Soil > Floodplain | place... | reverse complement strand
GGACCTGCTGGTCCGCGCCCGCCTGAGGGGCGTGCTCCACAGCAAGGCGGTCGCCCGGGAATTCCGGGCATGCCGCGACCTAACCCGGCGATGATGCCCAAGCAGAACTCTGGTCAGCTAGGCGGCGCGCCCGCCGGCCCAGGCGCACGAGGCCGCGGTGCACCCGCCGGCGGTCGTCGTCCGGGTGCCGGAGCCCCCGGTCGCGGCGGGCCTGGTGGTGGACCAGGCGGTCCACCACCGAGTGGACGTGGCGGACGAGGTGGACGTGGTGGCACCCAGGGTGCCTTCGGCCGAGCCGGCGGCCCGACCCGACGTGGTCGCAAGTCGAAGAAGCAGCGGCGTCAAGAGTTCGACCAGATGGAGGCGCCCTCGATAGGCGGCGTACGCGTCAAGCAAGGCGACGGCCAGAAGGTCCGGCTCGCCAGAGGCGCATCACTGACTGACCTAGCCGAGAAGATCGGCGCCGATGCGGCCTCGCTGGTCCAGGTGCTGTTCCACCTCGGGGAAATGGTGACTGCTACCCAATCAGTGAGCGGTGACACCCTCCAAGTGCTGGGTACTGAGCTCAACTACGACATCGAGGTTGTCTCGCCCGAGGACGAGGATCGTGAGCTACTGGAGAGCTTCGACATCGAGTTCGGGGAGAACACCGGCGGCGAGGAGGATCTTGCGGCGCGCCCGCCAGTTGTCACTGTGATGGGTCACGTTGACCATGGCAAGACCAAGTTGCTCGATGCGATCCGCAAGACCAACGTTGTGGCTCGCGAGGCGGGTGGCATTACCCAGGCGATTGGCGCTTACCAGGTGTCCACCGAGGTGGACGACGAGGAGCGCAAGATCACCTTCATCGACACCCCGGGTCACGAAGCGTTCACCGCGATGCGCGCCCGTGGTGCCAAGTCGACCGATATCGCCGTGCTGGTAGTTGCGGCCGATGACGGTGTGATGCCACAAACCATTGAGGCGCTGAACCATGCCTTGGCTGCGGAGGTGCCGGTGGTCGTGGCAGTGAACAAGGTCGACAAAGTGGGTGCGGATCCGACGAAGGTTCGTGGACAGCTCACCGAGTACGGCTTGGTGCCCGAGGAGTATGGCGGCGACACCATGTTCGTCGACGTCTCGGCGGTCACCGGCCAGGGCCTGGACTCCCTGCTGGAAGCGATCATCCTGACGGCAGACGCGGCCCTGGATCTGCGAGCCAATCCCGATATGGATGCTCAGGGTGTGGCCATTGAGGCCCACCTGGACAAGGGTCGCGGTCCGGTAGCGACGGTCTTGGTCCAGCGCGGCACGCTCAAGGTCGGCGATTCGATCGTCACGGGTCCGGCGCATGGCCGGGTCCGCGCGCTGCTCAACGATCATGGTGACAATGTCAGCGAGGCGCCGCCATCGTTCCCGGTGCAGGTGCTCGGTCTGACGGCCGTGCCAGGTGCCGGAGACAGCTTCCTGGTGGTCGACGACGACCGGATGGCACGTCAGATCGCCGAACGCCGGGCGGCGCGGTTGCGGATGGCTGCCCAGGCGGCGAGCACGCGGCGCAAGACACTCGACCAGCTGTTCGAGCAGCTCGAGAAGGGCGAGACCCAAGAACTGCGTCTCATCCTCAAGGGCGACGGCGCCGGCTCGGTGGAGGCTTTGGAGGATGCGCTGTCCAAGATCGACGTCGGCGACGAGGTCAGTCTTCGGGTGATCGATCGTGGTGTTGGTGCGATCACCGAGACCAACGTCTCGCTGGCTGCGGCCTCCGACGCCGTCATCGTGGGCTTCAACGTACGGCCGCAGGGCAAGGCCTCGGAGCTCGCTGACCGCGAGGGCGTAGACATCCGCTACTACTCGGTGATCTACGCCGCGATCGACGAGATCGAGGCAGCACTGAAGGGCATGCTGAAGCCGATCTACGAGGAGGTCACTCTTGGCCAGGCGGAGATCAGAGAGATCTTCCGCTCGTCCAAGGCTGGCATCATCGCCGGCTGTATGGTCCTCAGCGGTTCCATCCGGCGCAATGCCAAGGCGCGACTGCTACGCGAAGGTGTGGTCGTCACCGAGAGCACCATCGCCTCGCTCCGGCGCGAGAAAGATGATGTCACCGAAGTGCGCGAAGGGTATGAGTGCGGCATGACGCTCGCCAACTACTCCGACATCCGGATCAGCGACATCATCGAGACGTACGAGATGCGGGAGAAGCCGCGCTCGTAAGGAGGAGGACATGGCCTCGCCACGTGTGGTCAGGCTGGCCGACCAGATCAAGGTGATCGTGGCGGAGATGCTGGAGCGGCGGATCAAGGATCCACGCTTGGGTTTCGTCACGATCACCGATGTCCGGCTCACCGGTGACAGCCGGGATGCCACGGTGTTCTATACGGTGCTCGGCTCTGACGAAGAGCAAGCCAGTTCGACGGCTGCGTTGCGTTCTGCGACTGGTGTGATCCGTGCTCAGGTTGGCAAGCAGCTGGGCCTGCGGTTTACTCCAACGCTGACCTTCGTCGCGGACGCCGTACCCGAAAATGCCAGACAGATCGACGATCTGCTCGCCCAGGCGCGCTCGACGGACGCTCGCGTTGCCGAGCAGGCCGCCGGCGCAGCGTACGCGGGGGAGGCCGACCCATATAAACGCAATGAAGATGAGGAACCCGCAGAGCGCGACGATGACGAGCCAGCCTGACGTGACGCCAGCGGCGTCGGGTGTGGCGGTGATCGACAAGCCGACGGGCTGGACCTCTCATCAGGTCGTTGCAAAGGTCCGGCGGATCGTGGGTACGCGCAAGGTTGGGCACGCCGGCACCCTGGACCCGATGGCTACAGGTGTGTTGTTGATCGGCATCGGGCGGGCAACCCGTTTGCTCGGACACCTGGCGCTGACCGACAAGGCGTATGCGGCGACGATTCGGCTCGGCTTGGCGACGGTGACCGACGACGCCGAGGGCGAGGTGACCGAAAGACCCGGGGCTCGGGGAGTAACTGACGATCAGGTCGCAAGCGCTCTGGAAAAGCTGCGCGCGAGTACGACCCAGGTGCCTTCCTCGGTTTCGGCAATCAAGATCAATGGCGTTCGTTCCTACGCAAAAGTGCGGTCTGGTCAGGACGTTGTTCTCGCTCCGCGGCCGGTGACCGTTGATCGACTGGAGGTCGTCGCACGCCGCGATGTCCAACTGCAGGGCCTTGCAGTTGTCGATCTCGATGTCGTGGTCGAGTGCTCATCCGGCTGCTACGTTCGGGCATTGGCCCGCGACCTTGGGATCGCTCTCGGTACGGGCGGGCACCTCACTGCGCTACGCCGTACCCGCGTTGGACAGTTCATGCTTGACGAGGCGCAAACCTTTGACGCGGATACCTCAAATCTCACGGTGCTCGACATGGCCGACGTCGCTGGACGCTGCTTCGCCAGTGTCACATTGGATCCCGTGCAGGTGATCCAGGTTCGCAACGGTCGCCAGCTGCCTCAGTTTGATCTTCCGGCCAATCCGACCGCGCTGCTCAGCCCGGAGGGAACACTGCTCGCGCTCTACCGTCCGCGCGCGGGCGGCGGCGCGATAGCTGAGGCCGTGTTCAGTGATTAACTGTCCGCCGTGAAGACAGATCCGGTCGTCGTCATCGGTAACTTTGACGGAGTGCATCGGGGACATGCGGAGTTGCTCCGGATTGCCAAGGCTGCCGAGCCCGGTGCCCCGTTGGTTGCGGTGACCTTCTGGCCGCACCCGATGTCGGTCGTCCGGCCGGATCAGGTTCCGCTGCTGCTCACCACCTTGGAGCGGCGCAAGGAGCTGCTCCGCGCTGCCGGCGTCGAAGACGTCGTCGTGGTCCACTTCACCGCCGAGGTCGCAAGTTGGAGCCCAGCGCAGTTTGTCGACGCTGTCATCCGGCCGTTGCATCCGGCGCGGGTCGTGGTGGGGGAGAACTTCCGATTCGGATTCCGAGCCGCAGGCGATGTCTCGACGCTGGCCGAGCTCGGAGCGGGAGAGTTCAAGGTACAGGGGGTGCCCTTACTGACCGATGGCACCCAACCGCGTTCGTCGACGCTGATCCGTCATGCTGTTGCCGAAGGCGATTTCGGTCGGGTCCGAGAGCTGAGCGACAACGTCTTCAGGTTTTCCGGGGTCGTCGTACGCGGGGACCGTCGAGGTCACGAGCTTGGCTTCCCGACGGCCAATGTGCCGGTGCCACCAGGCCTGGCCGTGCCGGCCGACGGGGTCTATGCCGGCTGGGTCACCAGGCTCGACGGTGATTCGCCGCGCTGGCCTGCTGCCATTTCGGTGGGCACCAACCCGACGTTCGACGGCGTAGAGCGGCGGGTAGAGGCTTACGTGCTGGACCGTGATGACCTCGAGCTTTACGACGTGGAGATCGCCATCGATTTCTATGCGCGATTACGCGGGCAGGTGAAATATGCCGGTCGGGAAGCTTTGATCAAGCAGATGCATGCCGATGTCGAGGAAGCCCGGCACCTCTTGCACGCTGCCTGACCAGCCCTTCGGCCACCACCCGAGAATTAGGAGAATTCGCCGCAAAGGTGCCGCGCTGGTAGATTGGGCGCGCCGTTTGACCGGCCGCGGACTTCCAAGAGCTCCCACTCACACCGTGTGAAGGCCCCAAGGGGTCATCCGGGAGCGCCGCGCAACGGGAAACCGAGAGGAGATCAGTGTCGATGGACGCTGCAACCAAGAAGAAAATCATCGACGAATACGCAACGGGCGACGGCGACACGGGTTCTCCCGAGGTTCAGGTAGCCATCCTCACCAAGCGGATTGCGCATCTCACCGAGCATCTCAAAGAGCACAAGCATGACCACCACAGCCGTCGTGGCTTGATGTTGCTCGTCGGCCAACGGCGCCGGCTGCTCAACTACGTCGCCAAGACCGATATCGAGCGCTACCGCTCGCTCATCGAACGCCTCGGGCTGCGTCGCTGACCGCCAGAAGTATCCGGCACTGCTCGCGCGACAGACGCAGGCAGTGCCGCACAACTGAATAACCATCACGTTCGAGATCGCATCGAACGCAGACGCTCGGCGAGGAGAGACTCGGTCCTCGGTAGTGGTTTTCGGGAGGAGCATGGCGCTCTGGCCCGCGGACCTCGATCGAAGACCGGCCTCCACCAGCTCGGGGGATTGACGCGGGACATGGTCACCGCGCCACGTCGAGCCTCATCCCGTGTGCGGATGCGATCCACATTCAGGCGTTGGCAACTAGCCAGCGCCACAGAAAGGAATCCCGTGGAGGGACCAGATCTTCAATCCACCGAGGCCGTTATCGACAACGGCAATTTCGGCCGACACATCGTCCGCTTCGAGTCGGGCTTGCTGGCTCAGCAGGCCGGCGGCTCGGCGACCGTCTATCTTGACGACGACACCATGGTGCTCTCGGCCACAACCGCCCAGAGCAAGCCGCGGGAGGCCATCGACTTCTTCCCGCTCACCGTGGACGTCGAGGAACGCATGTACGCCGTGGGCCGCATCCCCGGCTCGTTCTTCCGCCGTGAGGGACGCCCTTCCGAGGGCGCGATTCTCACCTGCCGACTTATTGATCGTCCGCTACGCCCGTGCTTCGTCAAGGGCCTGCGCAATGAGGTCCAGGTCATCGTCACAGTCATGGCGCTGAACCCGAACAAGACCTACGACGTGGTTGCCATCAATGCGGCGTCCCTGTCCACCCAGCTCGCCGGCCTGCCGTTTACGGGTCCAGTCGGCGGCGTACGCGTTGCGCTCATCGGTGATCGCTGGATCGGCTTCCCGGACGTCCATCAGCTTGAGAATGCCGCGTTCGAGATGGTCGTGGCCGGCCGAGTCACAGCATCCGGAGATGTGGCCATTGCCATGGTCGAGGCCGAGTCGACGACGCGTACCTGGGATCTGGTAAGGGGCGGCAAGACCGCGCCCACCGAGGAGGTTGTGGCAGCCGGTCTCGAGGCCGCAAAGCCGTTCATCCGCGCATTGTGTGCGGCCCAGACTGAGCTGGCGGCCAAATTCCCCAAGCCCGTTGCCGACTTCCCGATCTTTCTCGACTATGCCGACGACGTGTACGAAGTCGTCGCGGAGACGGCGACCGGGGAACTCAGTGACGTCATGTCGATTGCTGACAAGCAAACCCGCGAGCACGCCACCGAAACGCTCAAGAACACGGTCGTTGAGCGCCTAGCTTCCCGATTCGAGGGACGCGAAAAAGAGATCACCGGCGCGTACCGAGCACTGACCAAGAAGCTGGTTCGGCAACGGATTCTGACCGACAAGATCCGCATCGACGGCCGTGGGGTCACCGATATCCGTACGCTTTCCTGCGAGGTCGGCGTAGTGCCGCGGGTCCATGGCTCGGCACTTTTTCAGCGCGGTGAGACACAGATCCTGGGCGTCTCGACTCTGAACATGCTGGGTATGGAGCAAAAGCTCGACACCCTCGCACCAGAGACCACCAAGCGCTACATGCACAACTACAACTTCCCGCCGTACTCCACCGGTGAGACCGGCCGGGTGGGATCACCCAAGCGGCGCGAGGTCGGTCACGGTGCGCTGGCCGAACGGGCGCTGGTTCCGGTGCTACCCACCCGCGAAGAGTTCCCGTACGCAATCCGTCAGGTCTCTGAAGCCCTCGGTTCGAACGGCTCGACATCGATGGGTTCGGTGTGCGCCTCGACGATGGCACTGCTCAACGCCGGCGTACCGCTGCGGGCGCCAGTTGCCGGCATTGCGATGGGGCTGGTCTCTGACACCGTCGACGGTCAGGTGCAATACACCGCACTGACCGACATCCTCGGTGCCGAGGACGCCTACGGCGACATGGACTTCAAGGTCGCTGGTACCCGTGATTACATCACCGCACTGCAGCTGGACACCAAGCTGGACGGCGTTCCTGCCTCGGTGCTGGCGGAGGCGCTGAACCAGGCCAAGGGCGCCCGCAACACGCTTCTCGATGTGATGCAGGAGGCCATCGACGGTCCCGACGAGATGAGCGTCTACGCGCCACGGATCATCACCGTGAAGATCCCCGTCGACAAGATCGGCGAGGTCATTGGCCCCAAGGGCAAGGTGATCAACCAGATCCAGGACGATACTGGCGCCGAGATCTCGATCGAGGACGACGGCACGATCTACATTGGCGCCGATCGAGCCGACAAGGCGGAGGCGGCCCGCGGCATGATCAACGGCATTGCCAACCCGACGATGCCAGAGAAGGGCGAGCGCTATCTCGGCACCGTCGTCAAGATCACCGCGTTCGGCGCTTTCATATCGCTGCTACCCGGGAAAGACGGTCTGCTGCATATCTCCAAGATGCGCCCGCTTTCTGGGGGTCAGCGAGTCGAGAGCGTCGAGGATGTGCTGAACGTCGGTCAGAAGATCCAAGTCGAGATCAATGAGATCGATGATCGTGGCAAGCTGTCGCTGATTCCGGTGGTCGAGGAGACGGTGTCGGCGTAAGCCTTCTGCACCACGTCGACACTCCTGATGCCGCACGCTCCGCGTAGCCGTCCCGGCCGACGGCGCCTCCAACTGGATGGCGCCGTCCGCCGTACGGTGCTCCCGAATGGCCTCCAAATCGTCACGGAGGACATCCGCTCAACCAACACCTACGCACTCGGCGTCTTTGCCTCCGTCGGTTCGCGTCACGAGACCCCACAACTGCACGGCGCTTCCCACTTCCTCGAACACCTGCTCTTCAAGGGCACCCTGAATCGCACAGCGGAGCAGATTTCGGCCGCGATCGAGTCGGTAGGCGGCGAGCTCAACGCCTACACCGCCAAAGAGCACACCTGCTTCTACGCACGCGTGCTGCACAGCGATGCCGAGCTGGCCGTTGACGTCCTCACCGACATGATCAGCAACTCGATGATCACGGGAGAGGATGTCGACGCCGAACGAGCGGTGATCTTGGACGAGATCTCGATGCATGCCGATGACCCCACTGAGCAGGCCGCCGAAGCCGTCGCCGCAGCGATCTTCGGCACGTCCGGGCTCAGTCGCACGGTGATCGGATCACCGAGCTCGGTCGCGACTCTGAGCCGGCCTAGCATCGTGCAGCACTGGAGCCTGTACTACCGCCCCAGCTCCCTGGTCGTAGCAGCGGCCGGCAAAGTCGAACATGATCGACTGGTGCAGCGATTGGGCGTCCTGGACGTCCAGCCCACAACCTCTACTGCGCCGCCGGATCTTGCACCCACCATGATCAACGAGCTGGGCGGGCTGATCATGCGCAAACTGCCGCTGGAGCAATGCAGCGCGGTACTGGCGTTCCCCAGTCCTGGCATCTTCGACCCACGTCGCTATGCACTCGGCCTGCTGTCGTTGATCATCGGCGGCGGCATGGCTTCCCGGCTGTTCGTCGAAGTACGCGAGCGGCGCGGGCTGAGCTACAGCATCGATGCCGGCGAAACGGCATATTCCGACGCCGGTCTGTGGAGTGTTGAGTGGCAGTGCGCGCCCGGCAAGTTGGCCGCGATCGTGAAGCTGGTGCGTGCCACCCTCGCCGAGGTTGCGGCGCACGGGGTCACCTCCGAAGAACTAGCCCGTGCGAAAGGTCAGATGCGCGGCCAGACCGCCCTCTCCTTCGACGGGCCCGGCAGCCGGATGAGTCGCCTTGGTATCAATGCCGTGCTGGGCGACGACCGCACCCTGACCGAGCTGCTACACAGCTTCGACCAGGTGAGCGCTGATCAGGTACGCGCGGAGGCGGAAACGCTATTCAGACATCCTCCGACGCTGGCGATCGCCGGAGCCAAGGTGGCATCTCGAGGAGTTGAATCGCTGCTATCTCGGTGGTAGTCGGAAGGGCGGTCGGTGAATGATTAGGGTCGGGGTGTTCGGATCCCGTGGTCGGATGGGCGCCGAGGTGTGCCGGGCTGTCGAGTCCGCCCGAGATCTGGATCTGGTTGCGGCCATCGATCTCGGCGATGATCGCGCACCCGCCGAGACCGCCGAGGTCATCGTCGATTTCACCCATCCCGACGCGGTGATGGACAACCTCTTCTGGTGCATCGGTCACGGCATCCACGCCGTTGTCGGTACCACGGGCCTTACTGAGGAGCATTTCGATCTGTTGCGCGGCAGGCTCGCGGAGCATGATGGTGTCGGCGTGCTGATCGCGCCGAACTTCTCCATAGGTGCGGTGCTCATGATGCGTTTTGCCGAGCAGGCAGCCGCCTTCTACGAGAGCGCAGAAATCATCGAGCTGCATCACCCCGGCAAGGCGGACGCGCCATCTGGAACCGCCGCGAGCACGGCCCGCAGAATTGCCGCCGCCCGTACGGCAGCCGCACTCACTCCACCCCCAGACGCGACCAAACAGGAGCTGCCGGGAGCTCGGGGGGCGCAGGTGGATGGGATTCGAGTCCACGGCGTACGACTGCGCGGTCTGGTCGCCCATCAAGAGGTCTTGTTCGGGGCCGAGGGGGAGACATTGACCATCCGGCACGATTCTCTAGACCGCGTATCGTTCATGCCGGGCGTGCTCGCGGCAGTCCGGGCGATCAGCACCCGGCCTGGCCTCACCGTGGGGATCGAACCCATCCTCGGGATCGGATGACGTGAATCGACTATGGGCTCGCCTCGGTCGGGCCGCGCCGTTCGTCGTCGTAGCGATCATCGTCTCGATCTTTGCCCTGCTCTGCGTCGGTCTTTATGCCGGTGATCGTTACGCGCACCACCGCGCCGAGCGGCAAGCCGCGGAGGCGTTGCAGCCGGCACTGGGAACGCCTGCGCTACCCCAGGTCGAGATCAAGGGCTTCCCCTTCCTGACCCAGCTGGCAGCTGGCTCGATTGGCACGATGCACGTCGTCGCCGACCAGCTTGGCGTCGCCAACAATTCCGAGCTGACCTTGGCACACGCCGATCTGGTGATGAGCGATGTCGCGACCAAGGACTGGTTCAAGACCATGACGATCAGCCACGCTGAAGGCACCTCCCTGCTGGACTATGCAAAACTCTCCGCGCTCGCCGGTGCGCCACTGACCTACGGCAGCGAGGGGCGTGTCGAGCTGGTGGCCAAAACCAATGTCTTCGAGCGGGAGGTGGAAGCCGTGATCACCGGTACGCCGCGGCTGAACGCCAAAGAGCAGACCATCACGCTGAGCGATGCCAGGATTTCGGTCGCCGGCGTCAACCTGCCTGACTTCACAGCCCAAGCCTTGCTGGCTGCGCTGCTCAGGCCGATTCCGCTGAAAGGCATCCCGCTCGGTCTGACCGCGAGCCGAATTACTGCCGCAGAAGACGGGGTGGATGTGGACCTGGTGGGCGACAACCTGACCGTTGCCGCCTAGCTGTCCTCAAGCTCACCGGCCGGGAGAAGGTTGGTATGCAGCCTAAGCTCCTTGAGGCGTACGGATTCATCTTCGGGGCCGATCTCGCGGGTAGCCCCATCCAATGCCCAGCCTGCGGCGATCAGGAACAGGCGGAAGGTCTCGTCCCGGGCATTCACCCAGCAGGAAGCCCCGACAAATCCGTCTGCTCGCAAGGTGTCGGCGCAGGCGTTGAGCAGCCGGGAGCCGTGGCCCTGATGTTGGGCAGGAGGATCGACGACGAACGCATCGATCGCGCCGTTCCGACTTCGATCAGCATCGTCATCTTGACTCGGCATCGTGGTGGCGAACCCGACGACTCGCTCGCCGTCGGTCGCAATGAGTACCCGGAATGCCGCTTCGGGTGGTCGCTCAATCGCGCTACGCCAAGCGTCGATCATGTCGGCCAGTGACACCGATGCAAGCATCAGCTCCGCTAGCTCGGCGGGCCATTGCACGGCCCAGGAGCGTCGCTGGAGCTCAGCAATGCTCGGCGACTCATCGGGCCAGGCGAGACGTACGGACGCGGCAATCGGTTCACCAGAAGCTGCACCCACGGGGGCGATCGTATCGGGCTGTGTTGGATTGCTTCGCTCGCCAAGCTCGCTGTGTCCATTGGCTCGCCGTCTTCGTCGCATCCGACGAACGTCTGGGCCGGGGCAGCTCGATCTTGACGCGTTTCGTCGGCTTCTCCTGCAGATCGGCGGCGCGAACATCGCGGGCGCGGATCGCGTTTGGTTGCCGCCTACTTCGTCGTCGCTCTGGGACGAACAGCGTGTCCCCTCGCTCCTCCTCAGGCACGGCGGCGCGCGATCCGGGGTTGTTTGCTCCACTCGCTGCGCTCGCTTCGCGCGGATCGCGCTTGGAACCCGCCTACTTCGTCGTCACTTGCAGACGATGAAGCGTGTCTGCTCGCTCCTCCTTAGCACGGCGGAGCGCGATCCGTGTTTGATTGCTCCACTCGCTGCGCTCGCTTCGCGCGGATCGCGCTTGGAACCCGCCTACTTCGTCGTCACTTGCAGACGATGAAGCGTGTCTGCTCGCTCCTCCTTAGCACGGCGGAGCGCGATCCGGGCTGTAGCCTTTCCTCCCGTGGCTGTCACTAGCTTGCAGATCCCGCCCTTGTTGGCGCCGAACACAATGCGCGTCGTCGCGTTAGGCGGTCTCGGCGATGTTGGCCGGAACATGGCGGCGATCGAGTTCGACGGCCAGCTGCTGCTCATCGATTGTGGCGTGCTGTTTCCTGAGGATGATCATCCAGGCGTTGATTTGATCTTGCCGGGATTCGATGCCATCAGCGAACGGCTGGGCGACGTGATCGGCTTGGTGCTCACCCACGGTCATGAGGACCATATCGGCGCCGTGCCGTATCTGTTGCGGCAGCGCCGAGATATCCCGATCATCGGGTCGAAGCTGACCCTGGCGTTACTGGCCGAGAAGCTTCGTGAGCACCAGCTGCGCAATGTCCCGCAACGTACCGTCAGGGATGGCGAGACGATCAGCCTCGGCAAGTTCGAGTGCGAGTTCATTGCGGTGAACCATTCCATTCCCGATGCCCTGGCCGTTGCAGTCCGTACCTCCGCGGGTCTGATCGTGCACACCGGTGACTTCAAGATGGATCAGCTGCCGCTGGACGGCCGAATCACTGATCTGCGCGCCTTCGCCCGCCTCGGGGAAGAGGGCGTCGATCTGCTCATGATCGACTCGACAAACGCCGAGGTGCCCGGCTTCACGACACCGGAGCGAGACATCGGTCCCGCCCTCGAGCGCGTGCTTGCGGGCAGCCGTCAGCGGGTCATCGTGGCCTGCTTCGCATCCCATGTGCACCGCGTTCAGCAAGTCTTGGACGCGGCCGTCGCGCATCGCCGCAAGGTCGCCTACGTCGGGCGTTCGATGGTGCGCAACATGACCGTGGCTCGCGATCTTGGCTATCTCAAAGTCCCTCGCAATACCCTCATCGACCAGCGCGAGATCGACAATTTCCGACCGGAGGATGTCGTGATCGTCTCGACGGGATCCCAAGGCGAGCCGCTGTCCGCCCTGTCCCGGATGGCGAATCGGGATCATCCCGTGATCGAACTCACCACTGGCGACACGGTTGTCCTTGCCAGCTCCCTCATCCCTGGCAACGAGAGCGCGGTGTATCGGGTGATCAACGGCTTGACCCGACTCGGTGCCCATGTCGTGCACCGGGGTAACGCGCTGGTCCATGTCTCGGGGCATGCAAGTGCGGGCGAGCTGCTGTTCTGCTACAACATCATCCGGCCGCGCAACGTCATGCCGGTGCACGGCGAGATCCGCCACCTCAGGGCGAACGGCGACCTGGCCATGGCCACAGGCGTTCCGGCCGAAAGGACGATCATCGCCGAGGATGGCATGGTGGTCGATCTCGAGGGGGGCAGGGCTAGGGCCGTCGGCAAGGTGGATGCCGGCTACATCTTCGTCGACGGCAGCACGATCGGTGACATCTCAGAGCTGTCCTTGACCGATCGTCGGATCCTTGGAGAGGAGGGCTTCATCTCAGTGATCGTCGTGGTCAACACGCACGCCTCCAGGATCGTCAGCGGGCCAGACATTCACGCCCGTGGCTTCGTCGAAGACGACGGCGCGTTCGAGGAGGTGCGTCCGCTGATTGTGTCCGCCTTGGAGGAGGCGCTGCGAGAGGGAGTGGACGACTCCTATCGGCTGCAGCAGGTGATCAGGCGACAGCTCGGCAAGTGGGTGAGTGACACCCGCCGCCGACGGCCCATGATCATTCCGGTGGTCATTCAAGCGTGAGGCTTGACTCAGCGGGTGACTTTGCCCGCCTTGAGGCACGAGGTGCAGACGTTTAGCCGCTTGGGCGTACCCGACTCGACGACGCGGAGGCGCTGGATGTTCGGATTCCACCGCCGGTTGGTCTTCTTCTTGGACCAAGGCACGTTGTGGCCGAATCCGGGCCTCTTGCCGCATACTTCACATACCGCAGCCACTGGAGTTCGCTCCCACATTACGTCGACACATGCTGACCTGCCCAAGGTGGGCAACCGGAAAAGAGTACCTGACAAGCCATAGCGCGGGCCAATTCTGCTGGCGGCGAATATGGTGGGTGCCGTGTCAGCCCAGCTCGGTGAGCAGGCACCCATGCTGTGGGATGCCTACGATGGCTGGCTGCGCCGGGCAACCAGTGTCATCAGCGATTCAGCCGACGCGTTGAACGCGATCAACGTCTTTCCGGTGCCGGACGCTGATACCGGATCAAACCTCAAGCTGACGCTGACCGGCATCGCCGATGCCGTGCCTGAGCTGGAGCAAACGAGCCTGGACGCCGCCGTCCAGGCAGCGGTCTTGTGTGCACACGGCAACTCCGGAGCCATTGTCGCGGAGATGTTCGTCAGTCTGTGTCGAGCGTTCGAGCACAACTTGTCAGGTTTGCGGTCGATGCCGCACGGGACTTTGGCCGCTACGTTGCTGCGGTTAGCGGCTGTCGCAGCACGGCGAGCCGTTGCCCGGCCGGTTGCTGGCACGATCCTGACCGTGGCCGATGATGCAGCTTGGGCTGCCGAGGAGGTAGCCGGCCGCCAGCCTGGCGACGCATTGGCTGTCGTACAAGCGGCACGAGAGGGCGCTCGCGAGAGCCTTGCTCGTACGCCGGAACAGCTCGAAGTGCTGGCCTCGGCCGGAGTGGTTGATGCCGGCGGGCAGGCGTACGTGCTGCTGCTCGATGTGCTGGCCGAAATACTGGGCGGAGCGGCGGCCCAACCACTGACGCAGGTCTCGCCGCGGGCAGCTACTCAGCAGGCCGAGACGTGGCGAATGACCGGCGAGTATGAGGTGATGTACGCGCTGCGGGGGGCTGCGCCATCAGATCTGGACGCGTTGCGCGACCATCTGTCAGAGCTTGGTCATAGCGTCGTCATCGTGGGCGATCAGGCCATTGCGCAGGTGCATGTCCATCTCGCCGAAGCAGGTGCGGCGGTCGAAGCCGCCCTGCCGCTTGGGGGGCTCAGTCAGGTCCGGATTACGGCAGTGCCGTCGCATCCAGCTGCTGGCCAGCCTGCCGTTGGGCGCCGCAGCCTCCTGGCCGTCGTGGCCGGCCCGGGACTTGCGGAGGCTGTGAGCTCATTGGGGGGCGTGCCGGTGCTAGCGACTGACGGCGACGTCACCATCGAGCAACTCGCAGCGGCCGCTCAGCAAAGCTGCGGCGATGTGGTGATCTTGCCCAACGGCAGCCAAAACCTGAAACGAGCTGGCGAGGTTGCAGCTGAGCTGCGTCGGTCCGGACGTCGAGTGGGCATCATCCCGACACGTGCCCAGGTTCAGGGGTTGGCGGCAATGGCCGTCCACGAGCCGTCGGCTGATTTCGAGTCGGCGGTGGTGGCGATGAGTAGTGCTGCCGGACATGCTCGACATGCAGCGATCTCCGTGGCTCAGAGCGCCACGATGACATCGGCTGGGCGCTGCGAATCCGGCGCCGTGCTCGGCCTCCTCGAGGGCGATGTGGTCCTTATCGGAACGTCCCTGGAAGAGGTCGCCTGGCAGCTCGTGCAGCGGCTACTCAACGCGGGTGGCGAGCTGCTGACCCTGGTGCGGGGGACTGGCGCTGGCGATGATCTGGCGACTCAGATCACCGCAAGAGTGCGTCAACGATTTCCGATGGTTGATGTCGAGGTGTTGGAGGGCGGGCAGTCGCGCTATCCGCTGTTGCTCGGGCTGGAATGACCACGCTGCGACTCGTCGGCTCACCGTGGCGCACTGACACGTTCCGCCGACTGGCGACCCGTCTGGAGAACATCGTTGGATCGAAGACCGCAAAGCAGTTCGAGCCGCTGAAGATTCTCAGCGTTGGCGATCTGATGCGGCATGTGCCTCGTCGCTACTTCTCAGGCACGGAGCTCAGCGATCTTTCGGCGCTGCGAGAAGGTGAGGAAGTCGCCGTGATGGCCGAAGTCGTCGACGCCCGCACCTTCAACCTCCCTGACCGCCCTAATTATCGACTGGCCAGCAAGCCACGACTCGAAGCG
>Ga0307286_10000214_pt1 | contig 15279 bp, 12 predicted proteins | sample ER_DNA_140_FD_194478 | JGI IMG/M metagenome (GOLD analysis project Ga0307286, IMG submission 194478) | Bulk soil microbial communities from the East River watershed near Crested Butte, Colorado, United States - ER_DNA_140 | ecosystem: Environmental > Terrestrial > Soil > Floodplain | place... | reverse complement strand
CGAGCGCGTCGTACCTGGGACAGCAGAACCCTCGCGTCCGGCTGTCGCAGACTCGCATTGCGAGCCGTTGCACGCGTGACCAGAGCGTCCACGTACGGAGGTATCCGGCCTGCGGTCGGGCTTGTCGAGGGTGGCGGCACATCACGGTGCACGTGCGCGTACGCGATCTGGATGGGTGTGTCGCCGGTGTGCGGCTTGCGGCCGGTCAGCAGTTCGAAGAGCACCACACCCGCGCTGTAGACATCGGATCGCGAGTCCGCCCGACCGGCCATCACCAGCTCCGGCGGGAGGTAGGAGACTGTGCCGATCAGCAGCCCCTGAGTTGCGGTGTTGGTTTGCGACGAGACGGCTTTGGCTAGTCCGAAGTCGGCGACCTTGATGCGGCCCCGGTCGCTGATCAACACGTTCTCCGGCTTGACGTCGCGATGTACCAACCCGGCGTCGTGGGCCACCGCAAGGGCGGCGAGTACCGGCTCCATGATCTCCAGCGCCCGGCTAGGAGTCATCGGCGCTTCCCGATTGACGACGTCGCGCAGGGTCTGGCCCGCCACGTACTCCATCACGATGTAGGGACGACTGTTCGGTCCTTCGCGGTCTTGACCTTGGTCAAAAACCGAGACGACGTTCGGGTGCGACAACTTGGCCGCCGCTCGCGCCTCACGATCGAACTTTCGGGCGAATTCGTCCTCATCACCGAGCCCGACATGCATCACCTTGACGGCGACCGTACGCGTGAGGCGGGTATCCACCGCCAGATAGACCGTGGCCATGCCACCACGTGCCAGCCGCTCGGTGATCTTGTAGCGACCGTCCAAAACGCGACCTACCAGAGGGTCGCCAACGGTCGTCATCGTCACGTCTGCTCCATACACGGTGGGGAAGGTGGCCGTGCTGGCCTCGGGCCCGAGTCTAGAAGTCACCTCGTTCTGCCACGACCAAGGCGCGCCGCCGCTGCTCGATTCGTCGCGCATCAACGGCTAGTCGATCCGTCCGGCATGAGTCGAGGATGCCTCAGCGTAACGGCGAATCGGAATGCGACCGGCGCCGCGAGCCAGTCGGCCGGCTCGTACGGCGTACTTCATCGCCTCTGCCATCCGGACCGGATCCTCGGCACGGGTAACCGCCGACGCGAGCAGTACGGCATCGCAACCAAGCTCCATCGCGAGGGCCGCCTCTGAGGCCGTACCGATGCCGGCATCCAGTACCACCGGCACCGCAGCGTGCTCGACGATCATCTCGATGTTGTGCGGATTGCGGATACCGAGCCCAGAGCCGATCGGCGCACCGAGCGGCATGACCGCCGCGCAGCCGGTATCGGCCAGCTTGCGTGCCAGTACCGGATCGTCGTTGGTGTAGGGGAGCACGACGAAGCCGTCGGCGACCAGCCGTTCCGCCGCGTCCAGCAGTTCGATGGGATCGGGCAGCAGAGTGACCTCGTCGGCAATGACCTCGAGCTTGATCCAGTTGGTTTCGAGGGCCTCGCGGGCCAGTTGGGCGGTCAGCACCGCATCCGCGCTGGTGTAGCAGCCGGCGGTATTCGGCAGCACAGCGATCTGGTGGCGGTCGAGGATGTCGAGCAACGACCCCGGCGCGGCGGCGTCGATGCGCCGCATGGCGACGGTGGTCAGCTCAGTGCCGGATGCCAGCAATGCAGCCTCCATCACCTCGAGGCTCGGCGCACCACCGGTGCCCATGATCAACCGCGAATGGAACTCCTTGCCGGCGATGATCAGCCGATCAGTCGCGCTGATCGCTGAGTCGCTTACGGCGCGTAGATCAACCACCTTGCACCGCCGTAACGATCTCCACCCTGGCCCCCTCCGTCAGCTCGATGGTGGCGTGTTGACTCCTCGGAACGACCTCTCCGTCCACCGCGACCGCCATGCCGCGCGGAGTCGTGGCACCCTCGGGCAGGTCCAGCACGTCGCTGAGGCGCACCGGCGGAGCAACCTCACGCGGCTGCCCGTTCACTTTGATGATCATCGGGTCCGCCCACCCGTCAGCGCGAAACGATCAAGGGTGAAGGGCTCGGCGACACTGTCGAGCTCACCGGTGATGATCAAATTCGAAATGATCTCGGCGGTGATCGGGGTCAGCAGCACGCCGTTGCGGAAGTGGCCGGTGGCCAGCAGCAAGCCATCGATATCGCAGCGTCCCAGGATCGGCCCGTTGTCCGGAGTTCCGGGTCGCCAACCGACCGAGGTTTCCGAGAGCGCGTATTCAGCGGTCATCGGCATCAGGCTACGTGCATCGCGGAGCAGCTCGTAAACCCCGCCAGCAGTCACCCGATGATCAAACCCGAGCTCCTCGACGGTCGCACCAAGGACGACCTCGCGGCCGCCTTCGCGGGGAACCAGGTAGATCTCGGCGCCCCTGACGTACGCGCGGATGGTCAAGCTCGGCGCCGGCAGACGGCCCGGGTCGAGGCGGATGATCTGACCCTTCACCGGGCGCACCGGAAGCACAGGAATCCCGTCGATCTGGCGGGCCCAGGCGCCGTTGGCAACCACCACCCGGCCAGCCGCGATGTTGTTGCCGTCCGCGAGCTGCACGCCCGTGACCTGACCACCTGAGGAAGTGACACGGTGCACGAATCCTGAGAGGTCTCGTACGCCGATCCGGTGGCCCGCCTCGATCGCCGCCCGCCAGAGCAGCCGGTTGTCGCAACTCCAATCGCCCTCGACCAGTAGGCCGGTCCGAATCGTCGGTGCCAACAGCGGCTCATGGCGTCGGCACTGCCGGCTGGTCAGGCGTTCGCCCGGATGACCGGCTCGGGCGAGGAAATCGGCGAAAGTCGCCAGCCGTGCCGCATCGTCGGCGTCGTAGGCAACTGAGAGGTTCGGCGTACGACGTAGGCCGGCTGGCAGACCGCTGGCTGTCTCCAGCTCGGTGACGAAGTCGGGATAGCGACTCAGCGATGTGAGGTTCAGCTGGAGTAGTCGCGGCTCTGTGAATGTCGTCTCGGTGATTGGAGCCAACATGCCGGCAGCGACCTGCGATGCAGCAGCGGACCGCTCGCCAGTCACCACGACGACATCCAGGCCTGCTTGACGGAGTCGCCAGCCGATCGTCGTACCGATCAGACCACCACCGACCACGACGACCTCGGCGGTCGAGGAAGGCCTCTCCGAACTCACCGGCACAGTTTAGTGTCGGGTGAGTTGGGCACTTGGGGACAACGGCCTGAAGGAGGATTCATGGAGTTTGGACTCACGACTTTTGCTGAGATCACCGATTCCACGGTGTCACCCGGTGAGCGATTGCGGCAGGTCGCCGAGGAGGCCAAGCTTGCCGACGAGCTCGGGCTTGACGTCTACGCAATTGGCGAGCACCACCGTCCGGATATGGCCGCCTCAACTCCGGAGATCGTGCTCGCCACTATCGCCGGATGCACGAAGACGATCAAGCTATCGAGCGCCGTTATCGTGCTCAGCTCCGCCGATCCGGTCCGAACGTTCCAGAACTTTGTCACCCTCGACCTGCTGTCGAACGGGCGAGCCGAGCTGATGGTCGGCCGCGGATCATTCACGGAGTCCTTTCCCTTGTTCGGCTATTCCCTGTCCGACTACGACGAGCTGTTCGCCGAGAAGCTTGAGCTGCTGCTCGCGCTGCGCGACGGTCAGCCGGTGACCTGGCAAGGGAGATTCCGGCCATCGCTGGAGAACGCGACGATCTACCCCCTTCAGGAAGGCCGCCCGCTGCCCATCTGGATCGCTGTCGGTGGCACACCGAATTCGGTCATCCGAGCCGGCACGCTCGGTCTACCCATGGCCCTGGCGATCATCGGCGGCCGGCTGTCTGCTTTCACCCCGCACGTCGAGCTCTACCGCAAGGCGCTGGAGTACGGAGAGCATGACCCCAATACGCCGCTCGCGGTGCATAGCCACGGATTCGTGTTCAGCGACGAGCGCGCGGCGCGTGCGGAGTTCCTGCCCGCGTACCGCCGGACGTTCGCCAAGATCGGCCGGGAGCGCGGCTGGCCGTCGATGTCGGACGGGGCGGTGGAGGAGCTGATTGCGCCAGACGGCGCACTGTTCTTCGGCCGTCCCGAAACAGTGGCCGACAAGATCATCCGGCTGCACGAGCTGATGCGCATTGATCGTTTCGAAATGCATGTAGCCCATGTTGATCATGCGTTGACGATGCGCTCGATTGAGCTTTTTGGCAGCGAGGTAGCGCCGCTCGTCCGCCAGGAGCTGGCTGCTCGATCACCAGCCTGACCACGCACCGTCTGCGACGATGCAATCCAGCCTGATGCGGCATATTCGGCCTGATGCGCGCCACAATGACGTCATGCGCGAAGTGATCGACGGTGTCATTGAGATCCCCATCGGATACGTCAATGCTTACGCCGTTGTCGTCGATGATGGCGTGGTGTTGATCGACACCGGGCTTCCCGGGCGTGCCGACAAGGTGGCGAGTGCCGTAGCGGCGACCCGGCATCGGATCGGCGAGGTGCACACCATCCTGCTGACGCACTGGCATCCTGATCACGTCGGCGGCGTCGCTGAGCTGCGTCGCCGCTCTGGTGCCCGCATCGTTGCCCACGCAATCGACACACCGTTGATCACCGGTGAGGAAATCCGTTCGGCTAAAGGCGTTATGCGCGTTGTGGCGGCCGTCATGCCGGCGCCGGAGCGCGTCCCCGTGGATGAGACGCTGACCGGAGACGGCCCGTTCTCGGTGCCAGGTTTCACGGCGTTGCATACCCCGGGGCACACCCGCGGGCATATGTCCTTCCTGCTCGACCGCGGCAACGGTGTGCTCTTTGCTGGCGATGCAGCTGGGGGTGGCCGCAACGGGCGGCTACGCCGTTCACCTCGGATGGTCACCGAGGACCGCACGGCCGAGTCGGCGAGCGTCGCCCGACTTGCCGAGCTCGATTTCGAGGCGGCTGTGTTCGGGCATGGCAAGTCGATTTCACGCGAAGCGGCGTTGCGGTTCCGCGATTTCGCCGCGCGGCTAGCGACGCAGGGCTAGCCGCTCCATCGCCCCACTATCGTGGGCTCGTGACCGCGCTGATGGGCCTGGAAGCCCGCCTCCGGCTTGCCCGGCTCTACTTGTGCACCGACGCTCGGGAGAAGCAAGGCGATCTTGGCAGCTTCCTACAGGCCGCTTTTGCCGGCGGCGTCGACATTGTGCAGATCCGGCAGAAGGGCATGAAACCCGAGGCCGAGTTGGCGACGCTCGAGATCGCGCGACAGGCGGCCCTGCCATACCAGGCGATCGTCTGCGTCAACGATTCGGCCGAGGTAGCCGGCCACTTTCAGGCCGACATGCTGCATCTCGGGCAGACCGACGGACCAGCCGCCAAAGCCCGCAAACACTTGCATCGTTGGGCGCTGCTCGGCCGATCCACTCATGCGCCACGGCAGACGGACAAAGCGATCAAGGACCGCAACGTCGACTACTTCTGCGTGGGGCCGGTGTACGCGACCTCGACAAAACCCGACTACCCGCCGGTGGGTCTCGACCTGATCCGGTACGCCGCCCAGCGGGCGCCAGTCGCTTTCATTACGTCCAAGCCATGGTTCGCGATCGGCGGGATCTCGATGGACAACATCTCCGACGTCATTGCGGCCGGGGCCCGGCGGGTCTGCGTGGTACGAGCAATCACCCAGGCTTCCGACCCGCAGGCAGCAGCTGATCAACTCAGCAGCAGGCTGCGCGCCGCGTGGAAGGCCGACCCGGCCATGGAGCGGTATGTGTTTCAGGCACTGTCGGCACCCGCCACCGCACGCCCCTGATTATTGAGCTGCTCGCGCAAGGTTTGACTGCTCGCTCCGCTCGCGAGCATCGCGCCTGGTGCCGCTGCCTTCCTCTCTCACTCGCAGACGAAATGCGTGTCTGCTCGTTCGTTCGTCCAGGACAGCGGCGCGCGATGCTGGGCGCGCCATTGATCAGCTAGAACTCTCGGCGGACGGCTGCCTCGGCAAGCGCCGTGAGGCCGGCGCGCCCCTCGTCGGTGATCTCGGTGTCGTGCAGCGCCTTCAGGGCTCGCTCGAAGTTTCCGTTGATCATCGATTCGACCGCTTCTCGAGCACCGGACTCGACGATCACCTGCTGCAGCTCATTGATCCCCGTCTCGTCCAGTCCAGGATCGCCGAGGCGCTGCAACAACAGCTTCTGACCGGCGTCGCTGGCATGCGCATACGCGTGTGCGACGAGCACCGTGCGCTTGCCCTCGCGAAGATCATCTCCGGCTGGCTTGCCAGTGACCTGCGGATCCCCGAACACACCGAGCAGGTCATCCCGGAACTGGAAGGCACGGCCGAGCGGTGAACCGTACGCGCCGAGCGCAAAGTACAGCTCGTCGTTGCCACTGCCCAGCGCGGCGCCCATCTGGCACGGCCGTTGCACGGTGTAGCGGGCGGCCTTGTACTCCACCACACGGCTGGCGTCGTCCAAGGCGAGCTCAATAGTGGGACGCAGCGAGCCGATCGCGGGAGCCCGCTGCCGCAGCGGGTGAGCCTGGGCCACCATGTCGAGGTATTGTCCGCAGGTCACCTCGGTACGCATCGCCTCGATGATGGGCAGCGTCCGCTCCAGGGCGGACTGCTCCACGCCGGCCCCGTGCAACATCTGGGCCGACCACATGACCAGCAGATCACCGAGCAGGATCGCGCCGGCCTTCCCAAACGCAGCCGAATCACCGAGCCAGCCTGCGTTGGCATGCAGCGCCTCGAACTGTCGATGAGCCGCCGGACGGCCGCGGCGCAGGTCGGAGGAATCCATCAGATCGTCGTGCACCAGGGCACTGACGTGAAGCACGTCCAGGCTTCCGGCCGCAGCGAGCAACGGCTTGAGTTCGGTGTCCCGTGGTATTCCGGCAGCAGCGACATAGCCCCACACGCAGAACGCTGGCCTCATCCGCTTGCCACCGCACAGCATCTGGCTGGCCATCAGATGCACCGGCACAAGCTCGGGCCCCATGGAGTCGAGTACCGATGATTGCTCGGTCAGGAACGCGGTGATCTCGGCCGATACAGCGTCCCGGAATGCCTGGGACAGCGGCGTCTGTGGATCCAGCACCGTGTCGGCGCTAGCTACCAGCGGTTGGTTGACCACATGCTGAGCCTACGAACTCCAGCTGTGAGCTCGTCCTTAGGGTGTTCGCATGCCGGGCCGCGATCGTCTCTGGCGCCCGCGTACGCCCAGCATTGCCGACCTGCTGGCCGCGGGCAATCGCCCACTGTTCTCCTTCGAATTCTTCCCGCCCAAGGATGAGATCCAACAGCGCCAGCTCTGGCAGACGGTACGTGAATTGGAGTCGCTGGGGCCTGATTTCGTCTCGGTGACCTACGGCGCTAGCGGCTCAACCAGAGATCGCACGATTACGGCCACGGAGGCGATCGCGCTGCACACCACGCTCAGGTCGATGGCGCATCTCACCTGCGCGAGCCAGAGTCGTGATCAATTACGACGGGTGATCGGTTCATATGCGGCGGCCGGCATCCATCATGTGCTCGCAATCCGCGGCGACATGCCGGGTGGACCGCGGGTGCCGTGGAACGCCCATCCGGAAGGGCTCGACAACGCGACCGAGCTGGTGGCGATGGTCCATGCGCTGGGGGAGTTCTGCATCGGTGTTGCGGCATTCCCCGATGCGCATCCGGAGCGGAGTGATTTTGATCTTGATGCCCGGGTGCTGGTCGCCAAGGCTGAGGCCGGAGCCAGCTTCGCGATCACGCAGCTGTTCTTCACCGCCGACGACTACTTCGCCTTGGTCGCTCGGGTACGGGCACTGGGCTGCGAGATCCCGATCATTCCGGGGCTCATGCCGATCACCAACGCACGCCAGCTGACGAGGTTCGCTGAGCTGTCCGGTGCTGCCTTACCCCGGTCTGTGACGGACCGGATCAATGAGGTCATCGACGATGATGATCAAGTCCGACGGGTCGGGATCAAGATCGGAACGGAGCTCTCCGAGGAGTTGCTGAGCCGGGGCGCACCCGGACTGCATTTCTTCACCCAGAATCGGTCGAGGGCTACCCGAGAGATTTACGCCAGCTTGCACCAGGTGCGGCGTCGAGCGTAACCAGCCGCTGAGTCGGCCGGGTGAGCGCGACGTAAAGCGCCCGGACACCGCCCGGTGACTCATCCACGATGTCATCCGGAGTGATCACGAGCACCGCGTCGTACTCCAGGCCCTTCGACTGCAGCGGTGTCACCACCGCAAGCCGCTCGGCGCCGTCCAGTTGCGCCCTCTCGAGGTGGGCCGCGAGGTCGTCCTTGGTGGCCGGCGGGCAGATCACGCCAACCGTTCCTGCCACCTCTGCGAGCAGCGAGCGCACGAGATTGATCATGGCCGCCGAGATTGCCGAATCCTCAGTAGCGGCGTCTGCCGGCACCAGGAGCCGCGGCTCGTGGCCGGTGGAGCGCACAGCCATCGGCAGATCGGCGTGGGGGAAGTCGGCAACGACGACCTTCGCTGCCAGGTCGAAGACCTCCGCAGGGCTTCGATAGTTCGTGCTCATCTTGAAGTACCGCACGGGGGCTGTGCCGATGATCTCCGCGATTGCGCGATCGGCTTCACTGCTGTCGGTCCAGGAGCTTTGGGCGGGGTCGCCGACGATGGTCCAGCTGGCGCCAGCGCCGCGTCGCCGCAGCATCCGCCACTGCATCGGGGTAACGTCCTGGGCCTCGTCAATGAGCACATGCGCGTACGTCTCGTGCGGGAGCTCGAACGGGTCGGTTTCGCGCGCCGCAGGGGAGAGCAGGTCGGCAGTGGTGAAGACCTCCGGTATTTCGGAGTCAAGATCGGGTAGGCCGGAAAGCTCCTGCTCCGCTGCAACGGGCATAGGTCCGAGCAGGTGGACCAGCTCATCGAGCAGCGCCCCATCCGCGGCAGTCCAGTCCGCGGCAGTCCAGTCCGTCCCGCCGGAATAGCTCGCGCTCAGCAGCTCACACTCCGCATCGGACAAGATCGATGTCGAGATTTTCCTGAGCAACTCGACATCGGCCAGTCGGGCGAGCGCCGCCGGTGCGCTGACCGCCGGCCACCAGGCGTTCAAGAACATCTTGAAGGCGGCAAGCTCGGACACCCGGTCATCGAACTCAGGACGTTCATGATCATGATCCGTGTCGTCGTCCGCCTCAGGCCGCCAGCTGCGCCATAGTGCGCTCAGCAGTTCCTTAGCCGCTGCTTCCCGACCGGTGTTGAGCTTATGGCGGGCGAGCACCTGAGATCGGATGCGCGCCAAGGTGTCGGCGGGAAGGACCAAGACCGTCCCGTTGACGGTGATCCGGAGCTCCAGCGGCACCTCCTGCGGGGGCTCATGCACCAAGCGACGCAGCAGCCTCACCATCCGCAGGCTGCCCTTGATGGCCGCTGTCTGCGGATCGTCGGCTCGATCACCGGTGATCCGAACGACATCTGAGGCGACTGCGCCGATAGGCCGCAGCGTGACCGCGTCCTCACCGAGGGACGGCAGCACTCGGGCGATGTAGTTCATGAAGACGCGGCTTGGCCCGACGACCAGCACACCGCCGGACTCGAAGCGGCGCCGGTTGGAATAGAGCAGGTACGCCGCGCGATGCAGCGCGACTACCGTCTTTCCGGTCCCAGGTCCACCGGAGATCATGGTGAAGCCCTGATACGGCGCGCGGATCGCCTCGTCCTGCTCGGCTTGGATGGTGGCAACGATGTCCCGCATGGTGTGATCACGGGCGCGGGTCAGTGCGGCCAGCAGGCTGCCTTCGCCGATCACGACCAGCTCTCGGTCGGCGTTTTGGCCGTCCAACAGATCGTCTTCAATGCCCACGACGCGGTCGCCGCGACACTGCAGGACGCGGCGGCGGATGACCTGCATCGGATTGCTGGGAGTGGCGCGATAGAACGGCTCGGCCGCCGGCGCCCGCCAGTCGATCACCAAAGGCTCGTAGTCGGCATCACGCACGCCGATCCGGCCGACGTAGCGGGTTTCACCATCGGTCCGGTCCAGTCGGCCGAAGACCAGACCTTCTTGCTCGGCGGCCAGTACCGCAAGCCGGCGGGCGGCTTGGAACGCAAAAACGTCGCGCTCGTAGAGGCCGGTGCCGTCCTCTTCGCGTACGAAGGAACCGCGGTCTGACTGATAGAGGGAGCGGCCGGCCCGGGCTACCTGTTGGGCCGACCGCGTCGCCTCGGCGAGCCGCTCATACACAAGATCGACATGTGCCTGCTCGACCGCCAGCTCGCGCTCAATGGTGTTAACAGCGGGAGACGCGGGCGATGTGTTTGCCACGCTCTCCGAACCGGTGTCGCTCTGCGCGTGTGTCAAGAAGACGATCCTTAGTCAGAGAAACAAACATCTGAGTATACGGAAGTTGTCTGGGTCCCCAAAGTTGTCGCTGTCAGGCCCCAACATTCAGGCAATCGCCCGCAGGTAGTCGTGGCAGGCATACGCGGCGAGTGCGGCGGAGAGTACGACGGAGGAAGGGCTCGGACCGGCTGGGGAGAAGGGCCCGGCGGCGTAGAGACCTGAGATCTCGGTCGTCACCCGGGGTCGGCGAAGCCAGCTGGAGAAGCCGTTCCAGGCCACCCCGTACGAAGGCCGGGGAAGCGTGGAGGTGAAGTCGTGCACCGTTCGTACGCCGCCGCCAGCAACCTGGCGTTGGTAGCTGACGGTTGGTACGCCGGCATCGCTGAGCGCGATGGTCTCGATGACCGGCGTCGTCGGGGCTGTCGTTTCGTCGTGGGTGATGGCCGGTGCTGCCGCCGGGCTGAGGTCCCGCAGCCGTCGACGGGTCGGCCGTCCTGCGGTGTCCGGCAGCAGTTTGTTGAACGTCTGCCATGGGTCGCACGAGGCAATGACTGCACCGGCGGGGCGGTCCCCGTCCCCGGTGGTGACAGCGGTGACCTGCCCATCCCTGATCTTGATGCCCTCGACGGGGCAGCCGAGGTGGACCTGCACCTTGCGAAGCGCGAGTCGGGCCACAAGAGTCTCGACCAGAAGTGATGATAGGCCCAGCTCGAGTGAGGAATCGATGTCGAGTGGTTGGATTTGCCAGCGCCCGAAGGTACGCGTCACGTACAGCTCCACGGCCGCGAACGCCGGGGTCGACTCGGGAACTGAGCCGGAACGGTACGCCACGCTGCGGAGCAGGGCTGCGAGATGCTGCTCATTGATCGAGGTGGCGAGGTCGGCGAGCGTCTGTTTCCGCCCGAATAGGGATCTTCTGGTGGCGCGGTTCAGCTGGCGGCGGCCACGCAGCTCCGCCTCGAGGCCGAGCCCGCGGAGGGTTTGCCACACCTCGGCAAGCCGATCGAGCAGCTGCTGCCATCGCTCGGCGACGGGTCGGCCGTACGCATCGGCGAGAGTGGTGTACTGGCCCCCGCGGTCAGTCGGGAGGGTGAGTTCGGCGCCGTCGGCGAAGATCATGCTCGGCGGCTCGGCAGGCGCCAAGGCGTAGCCCATTCTGGCCAATTCCACTTCAAGTGGCCGGCCGCTCTTGCGGAACAGGTCACGCCACGGGGCTGGGAAGCCGATGATTGCCGGGGCGTTGTCGACGGTGAGACCGCTCTCCAGCTGATGCGGCGCCCAGGTGCCACCCAGCGTCTCGGACTGTTCGTAGAGCTCCACCGGGTGTCCGGCCTTGGCAAGGCGTGCGGCCGCGGCCAGCCCGGCGAGGCCGCCGCCGATCACGATCACCGGATCGGGCATCAAGTCCTCAGGCGACGCGGCAGTTCCATGAGAGGAGCGTAGAGCGATGCAATGTTTGATTGCTGACTGCGCTGGCTGCGCTCGCTGCGCGAACATCGCAGCCGTACGCTAAGCCGCATGCCAGACCTCGAACCCGTCGACGAGTCGTGGTCCACCGCGCTCTGCGTCGTCGCTCACCCCGATGATCTTGAGTTCGGCACCGCTGCAGCCGTTGCGCGCTGGACTGATCAAGGAAAGACCGTGGCGTACGCGATGGTTAGCAGCGGTGAAGCCGGCATCGACGGCATGGACCCGGCCGAGGCCCGCAGCGTACGCGAAGCCGAGCAAGTGGAGTCGGCAAGGATCGTCGGCGTCGACACGGTGGACTTTCTCGGGCTGGCCGACGGGGTATTGGAGTACGGGGTCGGATTGCGTCGCGCGATCTGTGCGGCCGTACGCCGGCATCAACCAGAGATCGTGATCACCAACAACTTCCGCCACACCTGGGGTGGTCAGAATCTCAATCAGGCCGACCACATCGCGACCGGGCGAGCAACCTTGGACGCCGTCCGCGATGCCGCGAACCGCTGGGTGTTTCACGAGCAGATCGCCGAAGGGCTGGAGCGCTGGGACGGCGTACGGGAGGTGTGGGCCGCTTTCTCTCCCGAGGGCAGGCATGCGGTCGAGACCACCGAGACCTTCGAGCGCGGCGTCGCGTCGCTGGCCGCTCATAAGGCCTACATTGACGGGCTCGGATGGGACTTCTTCGACCCTGCGGAATTCTTGGAGAGCGGAGCGCGGCAGGCCGGAACCCGCTTTGGAGTTCCGATGGCGGCGACCTTCGAGGTCTTCAGTATGGGCTGGGGGAGTTAGTCGAGGCAATCAAGCACCGGATCGCGCCCCTCGCCGTGCTGAGGAGGAGCGAGGGGACACGTTTTTCCGTCCTCGAGTGTCGACGAAGTAGGCGAGCTGCAAGGCGCGATCCGCGCGGAGCGAGCGCAGCTGAGCGGTGCAATCAAGCACGTGAGGCCATCCGGTAACCCAGCTGGATGAAGCGGTCGAAGCCGCGATCGGGCAGCACGGCCTCTGCCAGCAGGATGCCCCGGGCTCCGCCGCCGACGATGTATCGCGTTCGCGGTTTCGGGCTCTGCACGGCTTTGCCAACGGCCTCTGCGACAACTTCGGGTCCGGATGCCATCCGCATGTGATCAACTGCCCGCAGTCCGCCTCCGACAAGCTTGGCCTGCTCGGCGTACGGGGTGTTCGCGGAAGCGGCTTCCAGCTTGTCCGCGGCGATCCCCGACCACTCGCTCCGGATGGTTCCCGGCTGAATGATCACGACCTTGATGCCGAACGCCGCAACCTCGACCCGCAGGCTGTCACTGAGTCCCTCGACGGCGAACTTGCTGGCGTGATACCAGCTGCCGAGCGGCTCCCAGATCTTGCCGCCCATAGAGGAGATGTTGACGATGTAGCCGTCGCGCTGCGCCCGCATCTGAGGGAGCACCAGCTGGGTCATCCGCGCCAGACCGAAAATGTTCACATCGAACTGGCGCCGAGCCTCCTCGACGGGCACGTCCTCCAATGCCCCGTACAAGCCGTAACCGGCGTTGTTGACGAGCACGTCAATGCGTCCGGTGTCGGCGAGGATCGCCTCGACCAGCGCCACCATCGAGGGATCGTCGGTGACATCGACGGACCTGGTGCGGATGCCACGATCAGCTAGATCGGACATGCGCTCGACCCGTCGGGCGCCGGCGTAGACGGTGTAGCCGAGTTCGGCAAGGTGTAGCGCGGTGGCCTCGCCGATGCCGGATGATGCGCCGGTGACCAGCGCAGTTTTGGTGGAGTTGTCGGGCATGTGCTGGATCATATGGCCCGGGGTCAGAGGACCTCGAGCGCGCGGGCAACGACCACCGCTGAGGCGGCCGACCATGCTTGGGGTCGGCACGCAGCCGGATAGGGAACCGGTCGGCCTTCGCCGCTCCACAGCTCCGGTAGGCGTTGCTCGAATGCAACCGATGCGCGCAGCAGACCTTCGATGAGCCCGGCAGCGTAATCAGCTAGCCCGGCGCGTACCAGCCCGGCAATCACCACTGCCGTGTCATGCGGCCACACCGATCCGCAGTGATAGCTCAGCGGTGCATAGCCGGCATCGCTGGCCGCCGCGGTGCGCAGTCCAAGCCCGGAATCCAACGCCGGGCTTGCCACCCGCCGAGCGATCAGCAGTTCCTCCTCGGCGTTCAGCATCCCGGTGCCGAGCAGGTGGCCAATGTTGCTGCTCAGGGAGTCCACCTGCTCTTTCTCACCATCCAACGCGAGGGCTGGATAGCGACTGTCACCCTGCCCACACCAGAAGCGAGATCGGAACCGAGTCGCCAGATCGTTGGCCCACAACCTGAAACGGTCGGCTCCTGAGCGGCCGAAGGCTTCGAGCATGGTGGCTCCCGCCATCGCCGCCTCGTACGCGTAGCCCTGCACCTCGCAGAGTGCGATCGGCCCACTGGCAATCCGGCCGTCGCGAAAGCGGATCCCGTCGGCAGAGTCCTTCCAGCCTTGGTTGATCAGCCCGCGGTCACTCGCCCCCTGATACTCCAGAAAGCCGTCGCCGTCGGCGTCGCCGTAGTCGAGCATCCATACCAGTGCTTGCTCAAGTCCCGGCAGCAACTCGCTGACCTCGGCGCTGGGCATACCCGCCCGCCAGGCGTCGTGCAGCAGGCAGATCCAGAGCGGCGTTGCGTCGATCGTGCCGTAGTAGAGCGGCGGTAGCGACATCGTGCCGAAGCCGTAAGTCTCCCGCCGCTGTTCGTGCAGGATCTTGCCCGGCTCCTCTGCTGCAGCGATATTCACCCGGCTGCCCTGGCGGCGGGCGAGGGTGCGCAGTGTGCGCCCCGCCGGCTCCCTATCGAGCGGCAGCAACATCCGTGCCGTCCAGATGCTGTCTCGGCCGAAAAGCGTGAGGTACCACGGTGCTCCCGCGGCAAAGAAGCCATCCTGGGGCGCATCGCGAGTTGCCATCCACAAGGCCTCGAGATCCTCGAGTGACCTGACAAGCCAGGGCCACAGGCGATGGTCGGCTCGGCCGGATGCACCGATCAGGTTTGTGAGCCTGACGGGCGACGTGGATGCCACGACGACGCCGCGGGTGTCGCGCATGTTCAGCTGCCACTGCACACTCACCTCACCGTGACCCGGCACGGCGAGGTGCCATTGAAGGGTGAGCCGGCTGCGATCTTCAGACGGCTGGAAGGTGGCGCCTTCGGCCGCGAGGGAGACGGCGATGTCTTCCTCCACCCACGCAAGCTGATCCTCAGCTGGGACGGGGATCGGTTTGGGATTTGTCGGCTGGCCAACCTTGATCAACTCCAGGCGCGCGAAATCAGCGCTCAGCTCAACATCGATGTCGACCTCGACAGCACGCGGTAGCTGTGAGCTGATCATCAGTGTCTCGGTCAGTTGACCGGGTTCGACAAGGCGAAACCAGTCGAGCCGCAGCTGTGGGTCGGCCCCAACGACATCGACGCCGACGTTCGGCAGCACGAACGTGAACTGCACTCGGTTGCCGTCACTAAGAGTGGCCAGATGTTCGGCCGACTCCCCGTTCACCTTCACGGTGAGCCCGCTGAGAACCCGGACATCGGCGTGAATTACGCCT
>Ga0307286_10000205_pt1 | contig 15621 bp, 18 predicted proteins | sample ER_DNA_140_FD_194478 | JGI IMG/M metagenome (GOLD analysis project Ga0307286, IMG submission 194478) | Bulk soil microbial communities from the East River watershed near Crested Butte, Colorado, United States - ER_DNA_140 | ecosystem: Environmental > Terrestrial > Soil > Floodplain | place... | reverse complement strand
CGCGGGTTTGGGCGGCGACGTTGCGGCCGGCTTCTTCACCGGCTCCATGGCGATCCGCGTAGCGAGCGCGTTGCGAGTTCGGCGTTCCAGCCGGCGAAGGTTGTTCGTACGCTCTGAGCCGATGGCCGACTCAAGCAATGAGCCCACCGTGCTGCGAATGGCCATGGGGTTCCTCCAAGGGCGGTCGTGCTGACGATATCGCCAGACCTGTCCGTAAAGTTAGATGGACCGAGCGGAGGAGGCCCTGATGCTGTTAGTGCCCAGGCAGTTGCGGCGGGTAGGAATGACCGGAGCTGTGCCCTACTACGGCGGCAGATTCTCACCGGCGCAGGCGTACGCAGCATCTCATCCGACTGCGCCACCACCGACATTTGCGGATCCGATGACGAGTGGAGCCGTCGTACGCGGTGCCGTGCCGGCTCCCAGCCAGCTGACCGTAGCCGGTTCGGCAACGCAAACCCCACTGGACCCTCAGCTGGCGCCCCGCCCCGACCCTCGGCTGGCGTTGCAGCAACTTCTGGACGCGGGAGTGATCACCTCCGAGGAATTCCAGCAGCTGAGCTCCAGGGTGACGCGGTGACCGGTCCGGTTCAGGTGCTGGTGGTCGGCTTCGACAATCCGACATTCTCCGGCGAGGTGCTCAACGAATTCACCCGGCTACGACAGGCCGGGATTGTCCGGCTCATCGACTTGCTGATCGTCTCGCGTACCGAGGACGGCACGCTCGAAACTCTCGAGGCCCCGGAGGCGACTGCAGCGGATCTTGGCAGGCTGGCTGCCGGGGTGCTGGGCCAGCCGGAGGATGCATCACCCGTGCAGACCGACGCCGCTGACCTCGACGCTGCTGCGATATGGTCGCTTGCTGACGCCATACCAGTCGGCGGCACCGCTGCCGTCGCGCTCATCGAGCACGTCTGGGCCGATCCCTTGAGTGCGGCGATCCAGCGGGCCGGGGGCACGCTGCTGGAGGAAACCTGGCTGGCTCGGCCTGAGGTCGAGTTGCTTGACACCTTGATCGCACGCCAAGATCGTTGACCACACAGATGCGCCGGGTCTGCCCGGCCGCCCGAGAGCCGAGGAGAATCGGATGACCACCGCCAACCCTGGAGGACCGGTCTCGCGCCAGCCTGAACCTGTTTCCGGCAAGCGGGTCGCGATCGACGCGCCGAGACTCTGGGGCGGAGGCGTCGCCACCGCGGTTGTCGCCGCGCTGGCGGCGGGCGTCGGTGTCTTGGTCTGTCGGGACTTGTTGCATATCAAGCTCGTCGAGCCGCCGCTGCTGAGCGTGACAAAGTCCTTCGCCGCGAACTATGCCATTACGGCCTTCGTGCTCGCGTTGGCAGCAACTGGACTTGCCCACCTGTTGTCGGTCGCGACGCCGCGGCCCCGGGTCTTCTTTGGTTGGATCGTTGCCCTCGTTACGGTCGCGACGATGGTGTTGCCGTTCGCCTTGGAGGGCTCGCTCGAGGGCAAGATCTGCGCCGCGGTGATCAATATGGTGATCGGTCTGTGTATCGCCAGCCTGCTGTCCGCCGTACTGTCTCGCACGGTCGTCGACGCCGAACGGTCGTGGCAGCAGCCCTAGGTGATCACTGGACAAGCTGGTACCTGATCACGAGAGGTCCAATCACCTATGAATTCGCCAACCCGCCCCGACAGCATCGTGCTGGTCCACGGCCTCTGGATGACTCCGCGCAGCTGGGAGAACTGGGTTGCCTACTACGAAGCCAAGGGGTGCCAGAGAAGCACGCCAGGACGACGCACGGTACTCAGAACCCTCCGACCGTCTAGCGGCCCTTTGACCTCAGGACTGTCCCTGACGGGTGAGGAGAGCGGCAGGAACGCCGGGATAAAAGATCACCGCTGCCCCGAAGGCGGCGCTGGCCGGCACGTAGCGACCACCCAACGGCGCTGTCCGGACTGGGAATTCGGCTCGTTCTAAAAGATCTCGAGTACTGGAAAGATCTTGCACGGCTACCCCGTAGCTGACAAAGGCCGGCAACTCCGGTGGAGCCTCATCGGGCAAGATCATTCCGAGTGCTGTAGACGGAACGATCACTACTCTGGAGGCGTCGAGGTCGAAGACGCGAAGCGGCCCGTCGCTGCGAGCTGGCCGTTGCAGATAGCGCGAATAACGCCGTTCGTACGCGCTGAGATCAGAATCTGGCACACAGAGCACGGATTCGATGAGCTCTAGTGCGCCGTTGGGATGTTCCAGATTCCCCATCAAGAGCGGCGAGTCCGCCGACCAGTCTTCGACGAGGGCTAGCCGGCCTTCGGGCGAAAGTCCGGGCTGGTCGTCGATCTCGACGAAGTCGATGGGCACCGGCGTAGCGTCAGGCTCCGGCCCACCAGGCCGTTGCACTCGGGTAATCGGGCCCGTGCACGACCCCATCGGCAGCGAGACGGGTCACCGTAGCCTCCACGTCCGGCGCGCCGAACACGAGAATGTGCAGACCTTCGAATCGCGCCAGCGCGTCTGAGATGCGAGCCGAGGTCTGCATGATCCCGTCCCTCAGCCGAGGGATGACCTCAGCAGGCGCCTGCAACGGAATCAGAGTCGCGTCGGTGCCGACCACGCCATCCGTACGATCATCGACCACCGTGACCAACTCGACGAAGCTGCTGCGAAAGTTCACGTGGCTGTTCCCGACTCCGAATGCGCGGGGCGGCGCCCCTGGGTGCGGGGGGAGTGCCGGAAAGGCAGGAGGCGGCAGCACGAATCCCATCCGTCGATAGAGCGCGATTGCGGCATCGATGTCTCCTACGACATGGCCGACGTGATGCAGCTGATCAACGGTCATGACGCGCGCTGGACTGAGGTGAGCTCAGCGGTCGCCGCGGTATGTCGCGGAAACTCGTGCTCGAATCCCTGCCTCCAGGATGGATACCGCGGTTGCCAGCTGAGCGCGCGACGGGCCCTGGCGTTGTCGGCGCCGCGAAGCTGGCTGAGGAAAGCGAGACCCCAGCCGCCGATAGCCAATCGGACGACCGATCGCGGCAGATGGCGAGGTGGTGGTGCATCCAGCAGGGCTGCCAAGCCTGGAAGCCAATCGGCGATCGGGACCGGAGCGTCATCGACCACGTTGAGGACTCCTATCACGTCCCGATCCAAGGCCGCCAGCATCGCGGTTGCGGCATCTTCCACGTGGATGAAGGAGAACGTTGCGCTGCTTTCTCGGATCAGCGGCACTCGTCTGGCTTTGATCTGACGCACGAAATAGCCGTCCGGGGCAAAGGCGGTGCCGGGTCCGTACAGATGTCCAACGCGTAACACCAGCCCACCCGCTTCCCGAGTCTGCTGCTCGAGCTCGATCAACGCCTTGAGCGCAGGAGCGAACTGGCGTGGCGGATCCCGCCACAAAGGTTGATCTTCGTCTGCCGGCCCCGAACCTTCCGGATCGTACGCGTACGCGAGTCCCTCCGCGAGCACCCGTCGCACGCCATTCGCGGATGCTGCCGTCAGCAGGTTGCGAGTGCCTTCGGTACGCAGTCGATTGGTGAGCTGGAACTCCTTGATCATCCGCCGAGGGTTAAGATCCGCCGGGATTGCGGTCAGCAGGTTGACGATTGCGTCTGGCGCGGCACGGCGTACGGCGGACGCGACCGCTGACGCATCCAGAGCGTCGGCCGTCACCAGCTCCACGTTGGGGTTGCTCCCAACCTCGGCGCTGGTATGTCGTGCCATGCCGACGACTTGATGGCCGTGGGCAGCGAGCATTGGGAGAAGTTGCCAACCGAGTACGCCGCTCGCGCCAGCTACGAAGACTCTCAGCGCGCATCCCCGATTACGACCCGCACCGATGGGAACTCCGTGGGGTGCGACGGAGCACGCAACGTCTCGCTAGCCCCCGCCACTGCCTTGGTCCAGAGGGCCCACGCCAGCCATAAGAGTGCGACTGCAACGAGAATCCCATGAGCGATTCGAGCCCAGGCCGGCAAATAGAACTGCGGGATCAGCAGGACCAGGGCGACAGCGAGGGGCACGGCGCTGAACCGCGGGAGGATGGCCGTACGCCAGGTCGAGATGGCGAGCAGCACCCCGGCGATGCCAAGCAAGGCCAGACCGGCAGCGAATGTCACTGCCGCCGCGGCGCCGAACCGGATGGCATTGACTAGCGCGAGCAGGTCGAGCTGTGCTCCAGAACTCGCTGTGCGCGCGATGGCGTGCAACGCGAAGTCCTCGGCACCGTAGTACGGCAGCGTCAGACCCGCCCCGAGCCACATGATCACGGTGCCGGCGAAGGTCAGCCTGCCGCCGCGGGTGCCAGCCGAGATGGCGCACAGCGCGAGCATGCCGAGCGGCATCAAGATCAGGGAGAGGATGGCGAACAAGTGGGCGGCGACCCAAGCCCCTGAGCTCAGCGACGCGATGGCGCCGCCGACGGTGGACTCGTCATGCCACGGTCGAACTGCTGGATAGAGCAGGAAGAGTAGACCGGATAGCGCGAACGTGACCGCGCCAAAGCGGACGAGTGGCCGTAATGCGAGCGCGCGATCTACGGGCTGAATGTTGGTCATGCCTTTCCTCCATCGATGAGTTGTTCCGACCGGTGCGGACTTTTGACTTCAGGCGGATTGATCAGCCGGGGCGTGGTCGGCTGGCTGAAGAGTCATGATGTTGTCTCTCGTCACAATACGAGACGTCTCGTCGCGCCACAAGACGCAACGGTTCGTCTTCTGGTATTCTTAGGAACTGTGATCCACCGACGGAGGCCCGACCCGAACCGACGCAGCGCCCGCGCTCAGACCGCCATTCTGAAGGCGACTCGGGAGCTGATCGGCGAGATCGGATACGACAAGATGTCCATCGAGGGCATCGCCGCCGCCGCCGGCGTCGGCAAGCAGACGATCTATCGCTGGTGGCCCTCGAAGGCAGCGCTGGTGCTCGACATGTGGTCGCCAGAGGTGCAGCAGCAGCTGACGTTTCCCAACACAGGGGATCTGGCAGCGGACCTCAAGACGCAAATCATCTCGGTGATCGACCTCAGCAACGATCCAGCATTCGGGCCGTCGTTTCGCGCTCTGGTGGCCGAAGCTCAGCACGACGAAGCGCTCGCAAGTCAGCTGGTCGAACGAATCTTCGGGCCGCGCATCGCGGCGGCGAAAGAGCGCCTCAGAGCCGGCCAGACGGAGGGTCAGCTGGCCGCCGACATCGACCTGGATCTCGCCATTGACTTGTTCTACGGCGGCTTCTATCACCGCTATCTGTTACGAGTCGCGCCTCTGACTCACGAGCATGCGGAGGCTGTCGTTGATGCCGTGCTTGCCGGCATCGGAGGAGTCCCGCTTACGCCTCCTAAGCGCCGTCGCCTCGTTCGGGCGCGACCCGCTACGTGATCCGGTCAGTCACCAGCTTGCAGCAAGTTCAGTACGGCCCTTTCGATCTTGCCGTGCGTGGTGCCATCGGAAAGATCATCATCGGTGGCGGCCAACGCCGGCGAGATGGTGAGGCCGTCGTTGAAAAGATCGATCACCCGGGGATCGACGTAGGAGGCACGTGCCACCGCCGGCGTGTTGCCCAGATAGCCTGCCACCTCCTTCATCGCCGCCGATACGGCGCGCTTACGAGCGGTGATCGTTTTGGCCTTCTCATTGGCCTCGGCCAAGACGACGGCGGCGATTACGGTGCCGTGCCAGGTACGGAAGTCCTTGGCCGACATCTCATCGCCGACCTGAGCCTTGATGTAGCTGTTGATCTCTGCTGAGCTGACGTCACGCCACTCACCATCGGCCTGGTATGCAAGCAATTCCGGTCCACCCTCCTGCCGGGCGAGCAGATAGCGTACGGCTTCCAGCACAAGATCATCAGCCAACGCGACGTAGCGTTCCTGTCCGGACTTGGCCACGTAGTCGAAGATCACGGAGCCGGTCTCGATCGAGACGTGCTCGGTGTGGATGGTGGCCAAACCGTAGCTGTTGTTGCTCTCCGCGTACGCCTCACCGCCGATTCGGAAGAAGCCAAGATCAAGGAGTCGAAACGCGGTGCCCAGCGCACGCTCGTACGGCATGCCCGGGAGCTGCAGATCACGTGCTACCGCTCGCCGCGCGGCCGGCAGCCGGGCTGCGACCTCCAGCACCCTGTCGTGTTTGAGTCGATCACGCTGTAGCCGCCACTGCTGGTGATAGATGTACTGTCGGCGGCCGGCGTCGTCGGTGCCGACTGCCTGCAGGTGTCCGTTGGGAGCCGGACAGATCCAGACTTGTTCCCAAGCCGGCGGGATGACGAGCAGCTTGCAACGCTGGATGTTCTCCGCGGCAAGACGATTTCCGGACTCGTCGAGGTAAATGAATCCCTTCCCGGCGCGGCGCCGCGTCCATCCCACGTCCTGCGGGGAGACCCTTCTCAACCTCGGCACATCTTCTCTACTACCCGTTTCGTGCGGTCAGTCAACCTAGCGGCGCGCTGTCAGGAACGGACGTGCACGTTCGCTGCCTGCGCGACACACACATTGCAACGGGTGCATGGCGCAAGGAGCGCACGTGCACGTGCGTTTCCAACACGACGCTCGGCCTCGTCGGTCGTCTAAGGCACCTTAGGTACCTCAGACCTATCGGAGTCAAAAAGATCCGCAATATGCACCATGTGCGCCTCCCCGCCTTAGAACCAAGATGGTTATCAGGAACAACGAGGAGGATGAAATGAGCTTGATCAACGATTACACCCACTTAACTCTCACCGACCAGCGGGAGCGCGACATGGCGCACCTGGCCGAGCACAACCGGCAGGTCCGGCTGGCTATGAGCGGTCGAGTGAGCTGGTGGCGCAGGCTTCAGGCGCGTCGGCAGGAGCGCATCAGCATTGCGGCGCAGCACTCGTCCCAGCAGTCCACACAGCGCGGAATGGCGACGCCCCAGCACCGGGTCGCGCACTAAGCGCGACCCGGTCAGGCGTCAGAGCCAGGTGGCACGATAGTGCTTATGGTTCGAGCGGCCAGGTCGGCCACCACCGCCCGCACCGACCACATCGTCGGGCGGGCGGAGCAGCGTGCCCGGTTGGGTCGCACACTGGACGACGTCATTGATGACGGCAGCCGCTTTGTGATCATCGGGGGCGACGCCGGGGTTGGCAAGACGACGGTCGTCGAGGCGTTCGTCGCCGACCTGTTCGGCGTGCTGGCAGATCGCAAGGCACAGCTGATCCGCGGTCAATGCGTACCGATGGGTGACGAGGGTCTCCCGTACGCGCCCATTGTCGGTGCCTTGCGCGATCTGGTGACCCAACACGGTCGGGATCAAATCCTGGAGTGGGCCGGCGCCGGTCGACAGGCGCTTGGGGTGCTGCTGCCCGCCTTAGCCACAGCGCCGCATGAGGCTGATGACACCATCCGGCTGCAGCTGTTCGAGGCAGTCACCATGCTCTTGGAGCGAGCGAGTGAGAACGGGCCGCTCGTGGTGATTCTGGAGGACATTCACTGGGCCGACGAGTCGACCCGCCACTTGCTTCGGTTTCTCGCCCGTGCCTTGACCGGCGCTTCGGTGATGATCATCGCGACATATCGCAGCGACGAACTGACTCGCCGGCATCCGTTGCGGCCCTTCCTCGCCGAGGTTGGCCGCTTCCCGGGGACCGTACGCATCGATGTGCCGGCTCTTGATCGTGCCGAGGTCGCCGAGCTGCTGGCCCAGCTGATGGAGCGCCCGCCCAGCAACGTCATCGTTGATTTGATCTATCGCCGCAGCGAGGGCATCCCGTACTTCGTGGAGGAGCTCACCAGGTCTGCCGCTCAGGGCTGCGTCGATATGCCAGACACCCTCCGCGACGCGCTCAATGTCCGGATCCTCAGCCTCTCGGACCGGACTCAGCAGACCTTGCAGCTGGCCGCGGTGGCGGGTAACCGTGTTGATCATGGGCTGCTCGAGGCCGCGGCCGGCACGTCGGATGGCGACTTGGAGAGTCAGCTCCGGGAGGCAATTGACGCGGCCGTGCTGACGTCTGACGAGACCGGATACACCTTCCGGCACGCGTTGCTGCGCGAGGTCATCCACGACGATCTACTGCCGGGGCAGCACGCCCGGTTGCACGCGCATTTCGCGATGATCTTGGAGGAACATCCCGAGCTGATCAGCGCTGCGTCTGTGCCGATGGAGATCGCCCATCACTGGAACGCGGCGCACGAGGTGAACAAGGCATTCCGATGGGCATTGACCGCCGCCGGCTCGGGTGGTGCGGCTTTCCATGAGGCACTCAAGCTTTACGAGCGCGCCCTCGAGCTATGGGATCAGGTGGATGATCCGGAGTCGCTGGCCGGGTCCCATGCGAGCGTGCTGATGCGCGCCGCGTACGCCGCTGAGGATGCCGGTGAGATCGAGCGGGCCCTGGCGTTGATGAATGCCGCTCTCGATGAGCTGGATCCGAAAGAGAATGCTCAGGAGCGCATCGAAGCCCTGCTGCTGAAAGCGCGTACGGCTGCGAGTCTGATGAGTGGAGGCGGTGTCGAGCCGCTACGGGAAGCTCTTCAGCTGCTCCCCGACGATGCTGATGCCAAGCTCCGGGCCAGAGTGTTGGAGATGCTTGCTCGCCGCACCATGCTTTCGGGAAATCCGCAGCAGGGAATCGAAATCTCCCGACAGGCCATCGATGCCGCAACAGCGGCTGACTCTGACTCGATCACGGCCAACGCATGGATCACGCTGGGTATCAGCCTCGCAGCGGCTGGGCACGAGGAGGAGGGACTTGAGGCGCTTGAACGGGTCAGCCATCTGGCCCGCAGTAATGCTCGAACGCTGTTGCGCTTCTATATCAACTACTCCGACGCCCTTAACCATGTGGGCCGGTACGAGGATGCGGCAAGCCAAGCGCTGAGTGGCGTTGAGATGGCTAGCGAACTTGGTCTACAACGGTCTTTGGGCGCGATGCTCGCCGGGAACGCGGCCGAGCCGCTGCTGGCGTTAGGGCAGTGGGCACGAGCGTCGGCAATGATCGAGAGAGCGCTCGAGCTGGATCCGCCGGCACACCATCACGCTCATCTCAGGCTGTTGCAAGCTTGGTTATTCGTCTGGCGGGGCCAGCTGGACGAGGCCGACGCAGTGCTTGCAGAATTCCGGCCGTCGATCAGTCACGAGCAGCTCGCGCCGCAGTACCACAGCCAGGCAATTCGTACCGACGCCGAGCACGCACTCGCCGTAGGTGACCATCGCCGAGCCTGGTCCGATGTGCAGGTATTTCTTGATCATTGGGAGCTTTATGAGCGGACCCAGTGTTATCCGGTGCTGGCCATCGGTGCCGCCGCGGCACGGACGCTCGATCAGCGCGACGGCGGCGCAGAGCGTCTGTCGTTGATCAAGGACTTCTTTGATCATCAGACTTTGCCGGTGCACATTCGAGCGTTCTGGGAGCCGGTGATCAAGGCCGAGCTGGAAGACACGGCAGAAGCCTGGCGGTTCGCGTTGGATGAACTGGCAAAGCTGCAGGCACCGGCGCATTTGCGGCCGCTGGCCGGACTTCGGCTGGCCCAGCACCTCGTTGCGGGCCGGGAGCGAACCGAAGCGAAGCGCGTCTTGGCCAACGCGTCGGCTGAGGCGATCGCCATCGGCTCGACCTTGCTGGCCGACCGGATCGGCGCGCTGTCTCAGCGGGCCGGTTTCGTGGTCGCTCCGCCTCCGGATGAGAGTCCGGTTGCCGGGCTGACGCCGCGCGAGATCGAGGTGCTGCAACTCGTGGCGGAGGGCCGTTCCAATGGCGAGATCGGATCGGCGTTGTTCATCAGCACCAAGACAGCCAGCGTGCACGTCTCCAATATCTTGGCGAAACTCGGCGTAAGTGGCCGGGGCGAGGCTGCCGCCGTTGCTCACCGGGTTGGCTTGACTGCCCCTTAGCCGCCGGCTTGTGAGCCGTATGCGATCTCATTCGCGGTGCACTCGCCCACTAAAGCTGATCGCTTCGTGCACATCATCGTTCGGGTCGACGATGATGGTCACCTTCTTCAGTTCCTTCCACGGCACGGCGAAGCCGACAGTGGCAATCCCTTCATCTTTAGGCTTGATCTTTCCGTTGAAGCCGCTCTGCAGCTCGTCGGTCTTGTCGATGATGATCTGGGCATCCTTGCCGTCGCCGTACTTGGCGGCGATCAGGACATTCTCGGCGTCGTAGGGCTTCTTGCTGTTGTTCTCGATCCGGATCGACGCGATCACGATCTGGCCGTTGGTGGCCTCGGCACCTCGATCGGTCTTGCTCGCTTTGTCTGCGACTGTGCCCGCGATCTCGATCATCAGCCCATCATCGAATTCGGCGACATCGTCGAGCGTGAACTGCTGCTCCTCCGACACCTCACCCGGCGTCGCAGCCGTAGCGTCGGGTGCCTGGGAGGCGCCGGAGTTCTCGCCGGACGCTACGGCCGCGGTTTCGGTCCCGCCGCCGTCCGGACTAATCCCCGGCTGCGGCTGGTTCGCGGACTGTACGCCGCATCCGGCCAAGACCAGCAAGAGGCCGGCGAGCGCCCCCGGGAGTCGCCTCATAGACCGACACCGTACCGGCCCAATCTGAGCGTCGGCAGCGCGCGGAGCGAGCGACGCCATCAATACGGATCGCGCGCCGCCGTGCTGAGGAGGAGGGAGGGGACACGCTTTTCGTCCCCGAGCGACGACGAAGTAGGCGGCGACAAAGCGCGATCCGCGCGGAGCGAGCGTAGCGAGCGACGCCATCAATACAGGCCGCTATGGTTGACCGCGTGAAATGGAAGGTGGTACTCGCCGTCGGGGCCGTGGCGGGCGGCACGTTGTGGTACGTACGCCGTAAGTCTCGCCGTGCCGCAGCTGACGCGGAGCTGTGGGCTGAGGCCACTGACCCGATCACTCGCTTCGGCGACGCCTGACTTACCGACTCACTGATCCCTCTGACCGGGCTCAGTGAACATCTCGGTGACCTCATCCGGTACGTCGCCGTCAATGAGCAGCGTCACCAGGTCCCCGGCTCGTAGCTCGGTCTCGCCTTGGACCGGCAACAGCAGCCCGTCCCGTACGACGATGCTGATCCAGATGTTGCTCGCCAGGTCCGCGACCTCAGCGACGGTACGGCCGTCGACGAGAGCGCCCTCCGCAACTTTGACTTGGCGAGCCGTATCCGGCTCGGCCTCCAGGCGTACGCCCATCGTCCATGGCTCCGGCCTGATTGGCTGCATCGGTACGCCCAACCGCCGCGCGACGGTGGGCACGAGGCTGCCCTGTACGACGACAGAGAAGATCACCACCACGACGACGATGCCGTAGAGCCGCTCGGCATCCGGCACGTCGGCCGTAAGCAGGAGGTCTCCTAGCAAGATCGGTACCGCTCCTTTGAGACCGGCAAACAGAACGAACGTCCGCTCGCCACGATCCAACTGCGCGGGCAGCAGGCACAGGCCAACCACCAGCGGCCGGATGATGACAGCGAGAGCCACACCGAGGATGAGTCCGGGCAGCCAGACATCCATCCGCGCCAGGACTCTCAGGTCGATGGTGAGGCCTAGGACCACGAACGCCACGATCTCGGCCAGCCCAGCCAATGCCGCATGAAATCGTTCGATCTCACGCTGATACGGCGCCCGGCGGCCACCAATGACAATGCCAGCGACGAAGACCGCCAGGAAGCCCGATCCGTGCAGCAGCGTCGTCACGCCGTACAGCAGCAGCACGCTGGCCAGCGTCCGCAGCGGATACAGCGCCTCGCTCGGCAGGGTGACCCGGCGCATGAACCAGAGCAACGCCATGCCGCCGGCAACACCAGCAACCACACCGACTGTCATCTGGAGCAGGAAATCTGCGGCGATCCCTCCGAAGGCGGCCCCACTGACTCCGCCCGCAGCCAGCAACCCAGCCATCAAGGCAATGCCGACCGGATCATTCGCCCCGGATTCGCCTTCCAGAATCGTGCCGCTACGTCCTGAGATCTCTTGCTGGCCGAGCACCGAGAACACCACCGCCGGATCGGTCGGCGACACTGCGGTCGCGACCAGCAAGGCGACGTACCACGCCAAGCCGAATGCGGCGTGCATCAAGACGCCGCCGGCGGCCGCGGTCAGGAAGGTGCCCAGCACGCCGACGACGATGATCAATCCGAGAGATGGTCGGAGCCTCGCCCAGCCGATGTGCCGGCCGCCGTTGAACAAGATCAACACAAGCGCCACCGAGACCACCTGCTGGACCGCCTCGTCGCGTGGCGCCGGTACGCCTGGCACGAGAAAAACAGCAATCGCGGCCGCAGCCAACATCCAGACCGGCGCCGGCAGTCTCAGTCGCGCCGACAGCCTGTTGACCAACACCGCCGCGAGCGCAATGGCGCCAGTCAGCGTAATGATCAAGGCGAAGCGGGCCGTCTCGGACACGTGCTGCTCCCCGGCGGATCGACGAAGCGTGGGCCGATTGCCGACCAGCCTTCCCGGCACACCGATGCACACACTATCGCCGCGCGCGGCGCCAAGAACGCGAGTCGGACGAGTACTCCGAATCCGGAGCCTGCCGACGCTGGTCGCGCCAAACCAGCAGTGCTCCCAAGCTGAAGCCGATCAAGAGCGGGGGACCATGCATGTCGCGCACCGCGGTAAGCACAACACCAACCAACAGCCACACGATCGCCCAGACCCAGAGCCGCGCCAGCCGCGGCGCCGCAGGCGACAACAACCACGCACACACCGCGCCAAGCAGTCCTGCGCCGGCCACCGAGGCTCCCGCGTCGCTGGTGTGGGGCAGCCACAACCACCCGAACGCCTGGCCGACCACGCCGCAGCCGAGGTAGATCAACAACCAGTAGAGGTGCCCGAAGAGACGCTCGGCCAGTACGCCGACAGCGGAGATCAGTACGAGCACCACGATGATCATCCAGGCGGCGTCGTACTGCACGAACAGTGCGGTGAGTAGCCGCCACCACTGACCGGCGCGCAGCTGCTCAGGATCCCGCCACAGCGCCAGTCGAATCTCAGGACGGCGATATTGCAGCACTGTCAATAGCGTGGTGGTCGCCACGACCGCCGTCGTACAGATCGGCAATTTCCGCAGCGTCATGTCATCCGCTCCTTCGGCAAACGTCGGCCACCTCATCGTGGACCGCCTCAGCATCGAACTGGACGAGAACCGGGAATCCTCGGGACTCTAGCCGCGGAAGCAGTGTGGATCGCTGCCCGGCGGGAACTCGCCCTTCAGAAATGATTCGCGGACCGAGCAAGTCCCCTACCCTCATCACATGAGTTCGGAAGTCAGCGTCACTGCTCAACCGGCCTTGCCTCGCGGGCTGATCATCTTGCTTGGGCTCGCAGCCGCTCTAGGCGCCGCTCTTGGTATGAGGGAGTTCTCGAACATTCTCGGTCCGGTGTTCTTGGCGTTGGTGCTCTCGATCACCGTCCACCCGGTGCGGCGCATGGCCGATCGCCACCGTTGGCCCGCTTGGGTCGGTATCATCCTGAGTTTGCTTGCTGTGTACGGGATCGTCGCCGGGCTTTTCTTCATTCTGATCATCTCAGGCATCCAGTTCGCAGCGCTTCTGCAGGATTATGCGCCCCAATTCCAGGCTCTGCTAGGGCAGGCCACCGCATTTCTGGAGTCGCTCGGGATTAGCCAGGAGCAGCTGCAGAAAATGGTCAGCGAGCTCAGCCCGGGCAGGTTGGTTGGGCTTGCGAGCAGCGTGCTCGGCGGCATCGCCGGCGTACTTAGTAACGCGGTCTTTCTGATCGTGCTGCTGTTTTTCACGGTTGCCGATGCGGGATCTTTTGCCTCAAAGCTGGAAGGCATCATGCCGCGTGGAAGGCGGCTCGCCCAGGCATTTGGGCAGTTCGCTCATGGCTCCCGCCAGTATTTGGCGGTAGCAACCATCTTCGGAGCGTTCGTTGCAACGTGCGACGTCGTAGCGCTGTGGATTCTCGATATCCGCTACGCATGGCTATGGGGCCTGCTGGCATTTATCACCAACTACATTCCCAACGTCGGTTTCATTATTGGCCTGGTGCCGCCGACAATCATCGCTCTGCTCGATCAAGATGTCGTGACCGCCATTATCGTCGTCATAGTCTATTCCGTGCTGAATTTCGTTATTCAGACCATCATCCAACCGCGGGTCGTCGGGAACACCGTTGGGCTGTCCGCCACACTGAGTTTTCTGTCCTTGATCATCTGGGCGACAATTCTCGGTGCTGCCGGCGCCTTTCTTGCTATTCCGCTCAGCCTGTTTGTCAAATCTTTGTTCGTCGATGTTGATCCCGAGCACGACTGGGTGGCGCCTTTGCTGTCCAGTGGAAGCCCGAATGACAAACCGGCGGCTCCATCACCTGACGCTGCTGCCGAGCCGGAGTCGGCTAAGCCTGAAGTTGCTGGTGCCGTGCTAGAACCTGCTAAACCAACCGGAGCGGAAGCGCCGTAGCACCTTTTCGGAAACCGCTGAAGAGTTGCAGTCTGATGGCCCGGATATTGCACCTTGACAGCCGTTTCCGCGCTAGGTCGTTTCGCGGTCGGCAGCGGGCCTAGCGATTCCCGATACGCGACTGCGATCCTTGCGGAGTCGCACGCCGACGTCGAGCTGTTGCCTGGCCGCGAACCTCGTGAGTGGCTGCCAGGAACGCCGGCGCAGCGCGGGCGAAATAGTCGAAAAGAATCGCGACCTCTTCAGGGCTGTAACTGGCAAAGACCTCTCCGAGGAGCCGCCGAGCCGGCTCGACAATTGTGTCGACGTCCAGGTTGAGCTCAGGCACGAGCTCGACGGTGACCCGTCGACGATCAGCGTGGGCTCGAATGCGCCGTACGTGACCGGCACTCTCCAGCCGATCGATCAAGCGGGTCGTCGCGCCGGTGGTGAGCCCGGTGCGGTGCGCCAACTCCCCGGGAGAAAGCGGCCCGGCGAGCCCAAGCACGCTGAGGGTGTACCAATCAGTGGTGTGCAGACCCGCCGCCTCTGCCGCCGATTGGACGTACGCCGCGACCGCATCGAGATAGCGCCGATAGATCTCGTGCGCGTGGGGAGGCATGTTCTCGACCATGGGGCAGCTCTCTGGAATAATCTGCACAGATGCAGTAACTTTATAAGTGCAGATATATCCTAGCAGCCAGCGCGCGCGCTGCGGGCTGCCGCAAGAGGCAAGGATCACATCGATGACCACTGATGATCATGACCGGGTCGCGGATAACCAACGCATCACTGAGCTCTTGGACGCGCTGGTCGAGGCGTGGGGAGAGGGAGATGCCGCCGCGTACGGCTCGGTGTTCGCCGAGGACGCGTCCTACATCACCTTTGTCGGCACCGTCTACCAGGGCCGTACCGACATCGTCCGCAGTCACCAGGCGCTGTTTGCCAAGCTTTTGAAGGGCACCCGGCTCAGCTACGAAGAGATCGATCGTCGGTACTACGGGCCGGACACTGCGGTGGTGACGACTCGTGGTGACACGATCAAGGGCAAGGCGAAGCCGTTGACGAAGGTGCAGACCTACACCCTCGTACGGCGTGAGGACGGCGACTGGCAGGTCGCGGCCTTTCACAACACCGCACGCCAATCGATCAAGGAGCGGATGTCCTTCCGCTTGGCATCCGAGACGATGCCGGCGGCCCTCCGCCGGACTGACTAGAGAATGCCGAGCCGCTCGGCGCGCAGCACCGCTTCGCGGCGGGTCTGAACACCGAGCTTGCGGTACGTCGAGCGCAGGTGAGTCTTCAAGGTATTCCTG
>Ga0307286_10000199_pt1 | contig 15866 bp, 16 predicted proteins | sample ER_DNA_140_FD_194478 | JGI IMG/M metagenome (GOLD analysis project Ga0307286, IMG submission 194478) | Bulk soil microbial communities from the East River watershed near Crested Butte, Colorado, United States - ER_DNA_140 | ecosystem: Environmental > Terrestrial > Soil > Floodplain | place... | reverse complement strand
GGCCGGATATGCAGCGAAAACGGCCCATCTGAGCTGCATTCGTGCCCTTGTGCGGAGAAACGCCTCTACTCGCTAGGCCGGCAGCTTGGCCGCGGTCGCGCCCAATCACTCAGCTCGTCGGCGGCTGGAGCCCGGCGTGGATCATGGTGGTCAGCCGTCCGGCCGCAGCCGGGTCGGCACGGTAGCGCAGCATCGCCTGGTAGCCGAGGAGGAGTGCCTTGATGTCGGCGACGTCGAGGTCGGCCCGTACGCTGCCGGCGCGCTGAGCGGCGATGAGGAGTTCCTCGAACGCGGCCAGCCAGTCGCGTTCGGCGTCTGGGACGACCGTCGCGAGGTCGAAGCCCGTTCCCGCCAGGGCTTCCATCAGGCCTTGATCCGCGCCGGCCTGGCCGGCTGTCCAGTCGAGGAAAGCAAAGAACGCCGCACCAGGCGGCAACTGCTCGGCCAGCTCGTGCGCATGGGCGACGTGCTCGGCGACCCGGTCGGCGGCGATGGCTGCGAACAGCGCCTCCTTGGTCGGGAAGTGCCGATAGACCGTGCCCGCGCCGACGCCGGCCCGGCGAGCGATCTCATCGATCGGCACTGACAGGCCCTCGCTTGCGAACGTCTCGTACGCGACCTGCAGTAGCTGCTGGCGGTTGCGTAGCGCATCCGCGCGCAGCGCTCGCGGCTCCTCCATCGGGCCTCCTGACGAGATGCGTACGGCGACTGGACAAACGGGGCGCTCGTTCCGCATAATCTAAACGGAACGCAAACTCTCATATCCGTCCTATCACACTCAAGACAGGAACCGCCATGACCGCACGCTGGACCGTGCACGACATCCCCGATCAGACCGGCCGCGTTGCCGTCATCACCGGCGCGAACACCGGCATCGGTCTCACCACCGCCCAGGCCCTCGCTGGCAGCGGGGCCCGCGTCGTCCTAGCCGTCCGGAACGCCGACAAAGGCCGAGCCGCAGCAGACCAGATCCGGGCCGCCGCGCCGGGTGCCGAAGTCGACGTCCAGATCCTCGACCTCGGATCGCTGGATTCAATCCGCAGTGCGAGCGAGACGCTACGCGACCGGCACAAGCGCATCGACCTGCTGATCAACAACGCCGGGGTGATGTACACCCCGCTCAGCCGGACGGCCGACGGCTTCGAGATGCAATTCGGCACCAACCATCTGGGCCACTTCGCGCTGACCGGCCTGCTCATCGACCGGCTGCTGGCCGCCGAGGGCTCCCGGGTCGTCACCGTGTCGAGCATGGGTCACCGGATCCGTGCGGCGATCCACTTCGACGACCTGCAGTCCGAGCGCAGCTACGACCGCACCGCCGCGTACGGGCAGTCCAAGCTGGCCAACCTGCTGTTCACCTACGAGCTGCAGCGCCGGCTAGCCGCGGCCGGCGCGACCACTATCGCCGTCGCGGCACATCCCGGGGTCGCCGCGACCGAGCTCGGTCGCAACGCTCAGCTCCCGGTCCGGATTGGGATGCGGCTTCTGACGCCGTTCATGCAGCGTCCCGACGCCGGTGCGCTGCCTACCCTGCGGGCAGCCACCGACCCCGGCGTACGCGGTGGTCAGTACTACGGCCCCAGCGGGCTCGGCGAGGCCCGCGGTCACCCCGTCCTCGTCGCATCCAGCCCAGACTCACACGACGCGGCCGTGCAGGCCCGGCTATGGACGGTGTCGGAGGAGCTGACGGGGGTGCGCTTCCCGGCGCTGATCGGTCGTCACTGAGATCCGGACGTCATCCATGGCTTGATCCCAATCCGGGTCGAAAGCCACGTTCTACCCGCGAGATTGCGCGGAGCAGATGGGAGAAAACCGGCCCGTCGGTTGTAGGGCACGCCCGCTGGCGGCGCGCCCCGCCGCGCGGAAGCGTTGGCGGTAGCCAGCTCAAAGGATTCTCGTGACTCCCACCACCTCAGCCATCGACGCTGACATCCGTCCAGTCACACGAATAGCCCGCGCCCGGCCCTGGATCGCGTTGGCCGCCGCGGCCGTGCTGTTCGCCCTGTCCATGTTTGGCCTCTTGCCCTTCATCTATGCCGCACCCGTGATCGGTGTGGTGCTTGCGCTTGGCTCCCCGCCCGACTATCTGGGTCAGGCCTGGCCCGTCGCGCGTCGGACGCGTAACGCCGTGGTCGGAGCAGCCCTCATCGCAGCGCTCGCGGTGGTTGTCTGGCAGCCACAGCTGACTCTGCCGCTGGTCGTCCTGTTCGGAATGGACGGCTCAGGATTGGTGGTCACCGTTTTGGCCGTCATCGCACTCGCCCTGCCCCTGGCGATGACCGATGCCACAAGCGATGAGGTCCCGCCCGGTTGGTTCCTGCTCACGCGGCGCAATCTGATCCTGTCACTCACCATCTTGGTGTCGGTGGCAACGTGGTACGGCACCCTCGGTCACAGCTTCATTCCACTCGCCGTCTTCGTTCTTGGCTTGCCACTTCTTATCGGCTGCAGCCGGATTCTTGCCGTCCGGAAAGGACGGCTCGAGTACGGGCTGCTTCGCGAACCGCTACGCCCGGGATTGGGACCGCATCGGCTGCAGCTGGCCAACGTCATCTTGTTCTGCGGACTGGCCGCACTCACCGTGAGCACGGGGGCGTACGCAGCCATAGCGCTCCAGCTTCCTGGCATTTACCGCATACTCCTCACGCTGTTCTTCACCTGTCTGGTCGCTTTCGTGCTTCTCGCGCTCCTGCCGCTCCGACGGATAAGGCTCGGCTCGAACGCATTGGTCGCAGCCGGGACGATCTTCCTGGCAACCCAGTTGATCTTGTTGTACCGGCCGCCGGTCGACGCGGTGATCATCGGTTCTCCGCTGGCCAACGAATGGTGGGTCGGTCACGGTGGCCGCGCCGAACTGATCAACTACCACCACACCGGGTCGATGCAACGCAACGCGGTGGACATCATGCGAGTCGGCGATGGGGGTATCCACCGCCCGGGAGGCACTGATCTCGCCGACTACTACGTCTATGACCAGCCGGTGTTAGCGCCGGCCGACGGAACCGTAACCTATGTCCTCGACGGCCGCCCCGACCAGCCGATCGGATCGGTCGACGAGCGTTATCCATCAGGAAATCAACTGGTGATCGACATCGGGTCTGGCCGCTACCTGATGATGGGGCACCTCCGCCAAGGCAGCATCAACGTCGCCGTAGGGGAGCGACTCAACGAGGGCCAACAGATCGCTCGGGTCGGCAACTCCGGCAACACGAGCGCGCCCCACATCCACATTCAGGCGCAGACGTTGCCGACTGCTCTCGGGGACATAAAGACGATTGACTTACCCCAGATGCTGACAACCCTGCGTACGTATCCGCTGCTTTTCCGCGATGCGAGCCTCATCCGGGGCGGCGTCGAAACCCGGCCGTCGGGCGTTGACCCACGCCGAGGCGACGTCATTCGCCCAACAAACTGACGAACGGGTATTCCGGTCAGTGACTTTCCGAGCGCCCCGGCCCGGTATTGGCGCCTACCTCAAGCAAGGGGCCGGGTGCGCAGCTCACCGGCCAGCGGGGCTGTGACCCACGACGACGATGCCGTCCTCGTCAGAGTGCACCGTCTGTCCGGGCGTGATCCACACTCCGCCGATTTCGACCGGACTATTGACGACACCCTCGCCGGTCTTGCTGCTCTTCTGGGGATTGGTTCCCAGGGCCTTGATTCCTAGGTCGAGCTGGTCGAGAGCGACGCTGTCCCGAACCGCGCCCGAGATGACCAGTCCGGCCCAGCCGCGCTGTACAGCGATCGCGGCGATGAGATCGCCGACGAGTGCCGAGCGCAGCGATCCGCCGCCGTCGACCACCAGCACCTTGCCGCCCGGGTCTGGCTCCTCGGCCAATGTGGACTTGAGTAAGGCGTTGTCCTCGAAGCACTTCACCGTTACGGCGGGGCCGGCGAACCGAGACTTGCGACCGAAACTAAGGAACTGGACCGGAATCGAGGCCAGGGCATTGCCGTAGCGGTCCACCAGATCGGCGGTGCTGAGCTCGCTGTCGGGTAACTGATCAGTCACGGGCGACTGCCAAGGCGGCTCGGGCAGCCGGGGCGAGGGTGTAGCCGACGACAATGGTCACCTCGGCGACTCCTTGTTCTCGGCACGAGATGGCCCCTCGTCAGTCTGGGTGATCTCGACGTGATGGTGCTCGGCCACCGCCAGTGCGGGCTCTTCGGAGATCTCATCGACCACCGCAGCCGCCTTCGCGGGCAGCACCTTCCGGATGGCCTTGAAGATCAACGGCCAGAGCAGGATCACCACGATGATCACGTAGACAGCGACGGCGAGGACTGAGATCCGGTATTCACCGGTGGCAACGTCGACGCTGCCGAACAGCCCCTTCACGTCGCCCGACGAGAGCTGAAGCGCACGCCGACCCTGCAGCTCGACCCTGGGGCCCAAGATCACGGCGACGATCAACGGGAGGACAGGCAGGCCGAAGCGCCGCATCCCGAAACCGATCAGGCCGAAGACCAGCAGCAAGATCAGGTCGAACGACGACCCGTTGACCGCGTACGCCCCCATCGAGGCGAAGAACAGGATCCCGGCATACAGGTATGGGCGCGGAATCCGCAGCAGCTTTGCCCACATTGGCGCCAGCGGCAGGTTCAAGATCAATAGCAACGTGTTGCCGATGAACAGGCTGGCGATCAGCCCCCAGACCAGGTCGCCCTCCCGCTGCAGCAGCAGGGGGCCGGGCTGGATCCCGTAGGAGACAAGCGCGGCCAGCATCACCGCGGCCGTCGCATTGGTAGGCAGACCCAGCGAGAGCATCGGAACCATGGTTCCGGCCGCGCTGGCGTTGTTGGCGGCCTCCGGACCGGCGACGCCCTCGATGGCACCGTTGCCGAACTCGTCCGGATGCTTGGTGAGCCGCTTCTCGGTGATGTAGGACAAGAAGGTCGGAATTTCGGCTCCACCCGCGGGGATCGCGCCGAACGGGAACCCTAGGGCGGTCCCCCGGAGCCAGGGCTTCCACGATCTCTTGAAGTCGGACTTGCCCATCCAGGGGCGGCCCACCGGGATCACCTCGCCAACCTGGCGACGGAGATGTGCTGCAACCCACAGAGCCTCGCCGAGGGCGAAGATGCCCACGGCGACGACAACGATGTCGATTCCGTCTCCGAGTTGGGGGATGCCGAAGGTGAGCCGGGCCTGGCCACTAACTGAGTCCAGTCCGACCAGGCCGATGGCGAGTCCGAGCGCCAACGAGATGAATCCGCGCAGCCGCGAACTGCCGAGCACCGCCGTTACCGCGATAAACGCGAGCAGCATGACGGCGAAATACTCCGGGGCACCGAGGGAGATTGCGAACCGAGTGACGATCGGGGCGAAAAAGGCAAGCAGCAGCGTCCCGATAGTGCCGGCAACCCACGAACCCATTGCGGCGGTGGCCAGTGCCTGGGAGGCGCGGCCACCCTTGGCCATCAGATTGCCCTCGATCGCAGTGACCACCGAGGACGACTCGCCCGGAGTGTTCAGGAGGATCGAGGTGGTCGATCCGCCATACATCCCGCCATAGAAGATGCCTGCGAGCATGATGATTGCACCGGTCGGCTCGAGGTTGTAGGTGACGGGTAGCAGCAGCGCGACCGTCATCGCCGGGCCGATGCCGGGCAGCACACCCACAGCCGTGCCGATGATCACGCCGACCAGGGCCAGCAGCAGGTTGATCGGCGTAGCAGCCGTGGCGAACCCGTTGAGCAGGAACTGGAAGCTCTCCATCACAGGATCCCTTGCAAGATGCCGGCCGGCAGGGCGACGCCGAGCCCAATGGCGAAGCCGTAGAAGGTGCCCAGGGACAGCGCGGCGCTGATCACCAGGTCCCGAATGAAGTGCCGGCTGCCCAAGACGATGGCCGAACCGTAGAAGAGCAGGCCCCCGCTGATCACCCAGCCGAGAAAGTCGATCAGGATGATGTTGGCGACGAAAACGCCGAGCAGCAGCAGCACCGTCTTGAGGTCCACGGGCTGGCTGAGGTCGATGTCCTCGCCAGCCTCGGCCTCGCCTCGGTTGCCTCTCGTGACCGCGATCGCCAGCGCGACCGCCAGAACAATCAACAGGCTGCCGACGAACACCGGAACCGGTTTCGGACCCAGTGGGTCGACACCAGTGCGGTTGTTGCTGAGCTGCAACGCGTCGACCAGGACCACGACGCCGACCAGGGCCAGGAACACGCAGACCCCGTACTCAGCGCGATCGCGCGTACGGGCTGGCCGGGCCCCAGAGTGATCCGGCGCGGGTTGATCCCCTGCGGCCGCGGCTGCCTCGCTCACGCCAGGCCTAGCTTGGTGAGAACGTCCTCGACGCCCTTCGTCTGGTCGGCCATGTAGGTGCCGAACTCTGCCTCGGCCAGGTAGGCGTCGGTCCAACCGTTCTTGGTCAACACCTCCTTCCACTCCGGACTTTCGTGCATCTTGGCAACGGCACTGACCAGGGCCTGCTTGTCGGCGTCGGAGAGCTCCGGCGGCGCAACGACGCCCCGCCAGTTGGTGAACACCAGGTCGATGCCGGACTCCTTCAGGGTTGGGGCATCCACTGGATCGACCCGCTCGGCTCCACTGATGGCCAGTACCCGAACCTCGCCGGCCTCGACCTGGTCGAGGAACTCACCAAAGCCGGACGCGGCGAAGGTGACCTTTCCGCCGAGAATCGCCGGTAGCAGGTCGCCGCCACCGTCGTACGCGACGAAGTTCACCTCTTTGGGGTCGATTCCCACGGTCTGGGCGAGCTGCATCGGCAGTAGGTGATCCGGGCCGCCCGGTGAGGAGCCGCCGCCGACCGCCATGGACTTGGGGTTGGCCTTCCAGGCCGCCACCAGGTCCTTGATGTTTTTGTACGGCGAGTTCTTGGGAACCACGATTGCCCCGGACTCCTCGATCAGCTTGGCGATCGGGGTCGTCTGGTCGAGCTTGGCTTCGGACTTGTTGGTGTACTGCGCACCGACGACGCCGAGGCCCATCATCATCAACAACTTGCCGTTGCCCTTTTCCGAGACCGTGCGGGACAACCCGACGGTGCCGCCGGCGCCGGCCAGATTGAAAACCTCGACGCTCTTGGTGACCTGAATGTCGTCCATCACCTTGGCGGCCGCGCGAGCGGTGGTGTCATACCCACTACCAGCGGTGTTGGGAACCATGAACTGGAGGCCGGATAGGGGCTCGTTCGAGGCCGCCGACCCTGGTTCTGCCTTGTCGGCAGTGGCGCCGCAGCCAGTCAGTAGTAGTGCGGTCGCCGCTGTGAGCACGGCGCCTAATCTGAGCTCTTTGAACATCTTTGTTCCTTTGGTCGAGGTGGATACGAGCGCCAACCGGAGTCGCTGTCTCAGACTGCCTGGGGGCATCTGCAGTGTCTGCTTGCGATCATGTGAACGTATTGCTCTTTGTCGTCGCGGGCAATCATCCATTGGCAAGCTATCGATCTAAGCCACAACAAGGAATCGGTGCCTCAGTGCCTATGTTGATCATGAAGGCGGCGAGGTCGCCCTGGCCAGTCGGCACACCGACAGGAGGTCGAGACATGACGAATGCCGATCTTGAGAGCCGCTACCGCGCGTACATTGACGCACTGAACGAACGACGCCTCGATGATCTCGTGCACTTCGTGCAGGACGAATTATCGTACAACGGCAAGACGATGACGCGCCGTCAGTACCAGGACTTGATCGCCGCCGACATCACAGCGATCCCCGACCTCATCTACGACGCACACATCATCGTGGCCAGCGGCGATCAGGTGGCCTGCCGGCTCGTCTTTGACTGCACACCGCAGCACGAATTTCTGGGCTTCTCACCCAACGGCGAACGGCTTCGCTTCGCGGAGCACGTCTTCTATCACTTCCGCGACGGCCGCATCGCAGCGGTATCGTCCCTGATCGACCGTTCGGCCATTGAAGCGCAGCTGTCTATCTCGAAGGGTTGACCTCATCTTGCTCGAGGCATTCGATAGCGGCGCCTACGGTGATGGTGCCCGCTGTGAGGATGTCGGCTCGGAGGCCAGCACTGTGAATTAGTTTGCGCAGTACGCCCTTGTGGGTGAGTCGCTCCAGGTGGGCGCAGGGCTCACAGAGGCGGCGCCCGACGCATTCGACGTCGCCGACCTTGAAGCGCTGTCCGACAAGGGCGTTCAGGTCGATGCCGCGGGTGACGAGGTTGCGTCGAGCCTCCGCGTACCCGAGTCGCTGGCCGTCGGGCAAGGTGAGTTCGTCGAGCACTTCAGCCTCGATCAGCGACAGGTCGTAGCCGACGCTGCGCCCGCTGCGAGGGGTGAAGGTGCCGACGCGGCTGGCGTATCGGTCGCCATCCAGGCCCCGGCCCGGGATCGCCTGTGCCGTGGTTATTTGCTGCATGGGCGCCTCGGCGCGGTCGGCGATCGCTATGGCCTCGACGCTGGCACCCTCGATGCCGGCGCGCTGCGCTGGTTTCGTCGAATCGGCGCTCCACGCAGGGTCGAGAGGCGCGGCGACGTACCCCTCCTCTACTGGGAGATCGGCGGCCGCTCGCCCCAGCAGCGCGGAATTCTGTGGGCTCAGAACGGCGCCGGGCGGCGTGCCGAACATCAGCACAGCCGTTTGCTCTGTGGACTCTGGCGTCCCGGCGAGGACGGCTATCCAATACCCGGGCCACTGAAACCTGGATGCGTTGGCGATCGGGACCAGGCCGACGCCTCGTCCCGCAAGCCACGTCCGCCATTCCGCGACCGCGGCACGGAGGTTCTCCTCGTGCTGTGGCACCTCGCCAAGTGGAATCTCCAAGACCGAGGACAAGCACGCCCGGAATGAACCAACGATCCGTGGCCCCGCCGTGTCTGGAGAAAGATCTACGTCGAGCATGCCCCCACTCTGACACGTGACCAAAAGCAATCAACAAGTCGCGTGACACGCCGATCCACAGGTGGTTACAGTCCGGGGGTGAGCCGGTGGATGGATGATGCGGTGGAGAGCTACCTCACCGAATTGGCGCGTACCGAACACGATGAACCGGTTCTGGTCGAGATGGAGACGCGGGCCGCAGAGCACGGGTTCCCGATCGTCGGGAGGGCGACCGGTCGCTTCCTCGAGCTCGCCGCGCGGGCAGCGGCGCTCGCCGGGTGATGAGCTCGCACGCTGCGCCACCACAAGCTGCTCGGGCCGTGAACATCCCTACGAGTGCCAGTCTGGTCGCAGATCTGATCGTTTCTGATACAGCTCGCCCTGGATGACTCGGTCGCACCTTCGGGCACGAAACAATGACCACCTTATGAAGGCCACGCAGGTCGGGAGTTGCGAATGAAAGTCACGCATGGTCGAGGGCTCGTCCGTGTCACCCGCTGACCCGCACCCCGACGTACGCCCGGACTCCGTCGCCCGGCGCGACTGGTGGAAGTCCGCCGTGGTCTACCAGGTCTACCCCCGCAGCTTCGCCGACAGCGACGGTGACGGCGTCGGCGACCTCGGCGGAATCCTAGACCACCTCGACCATCTCGAGCTGCTCGGTGTCGACGTCGTCTGGCTGAGCCCGGTCTACCGCTCGCCAATGGTCGACAACGGCTACGACATCTCCGACTACCACGACGTCGACCCGCTCTTCGGCACGCTCGAGCAGCTCGAGGAGCTGATCGCGCAGTTGCACGCGCGGGACATGAAGCTGGTGATGGATCTCGTCGTCAACCACACCAGCTCGGCGCACGCCTGGTTCGCGGAGTCGCGCTCGTCGACGGACAACCCCAAGCGCGACTGGTACTGGTGGCGCTCCCCGCGGCCCGGTCACGAGCCCGGGTCACCGGGGTCCGAGCCGACCAACTGGGGCTCGGCGTTCTCGGGCCCGGCGTGGACCTACGACGACCACACCGGCGAGTACTACCTGCACGTGTTCGCCCCCGACCAGCCCGACCTCAATTGGGAGAACCCGGAGGTGCGGCAGGCGGTCTACGCCATGATGCGTGACTGGCTGGACCGCGGCGTCGACGGGTTCCGGATGGATGTTATCAACGTAATTTCGAAGGTGGTCGGCCCGGTCGGCGACGACGGCCGGGTGACGCTGCCGGACGGCGTGCTCGGCGGCGAGCGCGACCCGCGCTGGCCGGGTGTCGTCGACACCGTCAGTTTTGCCGACACGCCGGCGTTCGTGCTCAACGGACCTCGCGTCCACGAGTTCCTTCAGGAGATGCACCGGGAGGTCTTCACCGATCGTCCGCCCGGGCTGCTCATTGTCGGTGAGACGCCCGGCTGCTCAGTGGGGGAGGCGGTGCTCTACACCGACCCGTCGCGCGGCGAGCTGGACATGGTGTTCCAGTTCGAACACGTCGACCTCGACTCCGGCCCGAAGGGGAAGTGGGACGTCCTGCGGATGACGATGCTCCAGCTCAAGCAGTCGCTCGGGCGTTGGCAGGACGGGCTGGCCGAGGTCGGGTGGAACAGCCTCTACCTCGGAAACCACGACCAGCCGCGCTGCGTCAGCCGGTTCGGCTCCGACGCACCGGAGCACCGGGAGCAGTCCGCGAAGGCGCTGGCAACCGTGCTGCACATGCACCGCGGCACGCCATACGTCTACCAGGGCGACGAGCTCGGGACGAGCAACGCAGGCTTCACAAGGCTCGAGCAGCTGCGCGACGTCGAGTCGCTCAACCACTACGCCACCGCGGTCGCGCGCGGCGAGGACCCCGCCGATGTGCTCCGGGCGCTGGCGTACAAAGGCCGCGACAACGCGCGGGTGCCGATGTCGTGGGACGCCTCGCCCGGCGCCGGCTTCACCACCGGTACGCCCTGGCTCGACCTCCACCCGCTGTCCGGCTCCGTCAACGCCGCCGCGCAGGTCGAGGACCCCAACTCGGCCTTCTCGCACTACCGCCGGCTCATCGCGCTGCGGCACGCCGAGCCCTGCGTCGCGCACGGCACATTCCGGATGCTCCTGGCCGACCACGAGCAGCTGTACTGCTTCGAACGCTCCTTCGGCGACACCCGGCTGCTGGTCGTGGCCAACCTCTCGTCCGCAGCTGACGTGGTCCCCGACCTGTCCGAGCTGGCCGCGTGGTCCTCCGCTGAGCCGCTCATCGCGTCCGTCCCCGGCTCCTCCCCACCCCCGCCGACCCGCTCGCCCCCTGGGAGTCCCGGGTCTTCTGTTTGGCCTGATCGCGCGGTCTGGGAGCCACTCTGGGCGCCTTCGGCCCGGCCTTCGCGCAGATAGTGGTTGACGCCCGAGGACACGTCCTCGGTCACGATCACTATGTGTTGGGGAACCGGCTCACCTGGTAAGGCAGAGGTCAGTGATTCAAGTCCACTTAGGCCCACACCCACGAATCCCTGGTGCTACCTACTGCGCAGGGCAGTCCTTACGCCTACCGCAACCGCGCCGATGATGAGCAGGACGCCCAAGAGCTGGCCGCCCGGCGAGTCATCGATCCCTGCGGCGACCACGCCGGCGACGCCGAGCGATGGCAAGGATGGCAACGAAGTACTTCAATTCGCGATCGGTCGGTGTCCACCCCTGCGCCTGTTGCGTAAGCGTGCTGGAGGCGGGCGGGCGTGTCCATGGCGAAGAACGAGCGGATCCAGCCGAAGTGACGTTTTCAGGCCGCGGCGCCTGGCGAGACTCGATTGGGTAAAAACGTAGATACATATGGGTTATGTGTATACGATTTCCTTCATGACCCGGTTGGGTGAGCAATCCCTGGAGAGCATCCTTGCTGGACTGCCAGCGACGTTCTCCTACACGGAGGCGCGGTCGGGCGGCTTGTCGGATCGGCGGCTGTACGCCCTCCGCGACGCTGGACTGATCGAGCCCCTCGGCCGCGGCCTGTTCCAGCGGGCTGACGCGGTTGGCCACGCTGATTCAGATCTGCTGGAGATCGCGCACCGAGCGCCGCGGGCCACACTGTGCCTGACCACGGCGCTGGCCCGACACGGGCTGACCGATGCGATCCCAGCCAGCATCGACGTCGCTCTCCCGCGCGGTCACCGGCACCCACGGACCCAGGCTCCGGTCACTTGGCACACTTTTGCCCCCGACACCTTCGACATCGGCCGCGGCGATCTCACGCTGATCGGGAGCATGGTCATCGGGCTCTACGATCAGGAGCGGTGCATCATCGACGCATTCCGGCTGCGTCACCTCGAGGGGACCGAGACCGCCGTCGAAGCGCTGCGCCGGTGGCTCCGCCGACCCCGCACGCAACCCACGAGACTCCTGACAATGGCCCGGGCGTTTCCAAAGGCCGAGCCGGCGCTGCGCTCAACGCTGGAGATCCTGCTGTGACCGTCAGCCGGCGGCCCACCCGGGCCACCGTCGAGGGCCGCGCCTACCTGGACCTGCAGAACCTGGCCCGCCGCCAACAGCGTCCTACCGACGAGCTGCACCAACTCTACGCACTCGAAGGCTTCCTCGCCCGGCTCACACGATCCCTGCACGCCGACAAACTGGTGCTCAAGGGAGGCGTCTTACTCGCCGCCTACGACGCGCGCCGCCCGACCCGCGACGTCGACATGCAGGCCCGAGCGATCGCCCGGGACGACGACGTCTTACAACTTGTCCGCGACATCGCGGCTGGGGCCATGGACGATGGACTCGTCTTCGATACCGACGCCGCCGCGGCAGAGATCATCCGCGACGACGACGAGTACAGCGGCGTCCGCATCACCCTGACCGCAACGCTCGCCAGCGCGAAGCTCAGCCTGCACATCGACGTCAACATCGGCGACCCGATCTGGCCCGCCCCACGCACCGTGCACGTGCCCAAACTGCTCGGCGGGACGATCACCCTGGCCGGCTACCCGCTGTCCATGGTGTACGGGGAGAAGATCCTCACCGCGCTGCAACGGGGCACAATCAATACCCGGTGGCGCGATTTCGCCGACATCTACATCCTGACGGGACGCCACGCGACCGGGGGAACCGAACTGGAGCGCGCGCTTGCCGAGGTCGCCGCCCACCGGCACGTTGAACTGTCACCACTCGCAGACGCGCTCGACGGTTACGCCACCCTAGGCCAGGCCCGCTGGGCAGCCTGGCGGCGCAAACAACATCTTGACGACCGGGTACCGTCCTCGTTCGCAAACGTTCTCAACGAGGTCATCGCGTTCGCCGATCCCGCGCTCCAGGCGGACGTACGAACACACGATTGGGATCCCCACACGCGACGGTGGCAGTGATCTGCAAGCACAGAACTGCGGGGTTTCCACTCCGATAGGCGTGGAAACGGACTCCGATGCCGGAGAGACTGGGCTGCAAACGATGGGTGGCGCAGTGTCTTCGGCGCAGCCATGCTCGTCCACAGAGGGGTACGGCGCATCGGCATTACTGCTTAATTCAGGCATTGCTGCCCATTGAACGGGAGAGCGCCATGGCCATTGACGCCGAACTCTTCGGCGACGTCCTGCCCACCTAACTCACCCGGTTCGTCGGCCGGAAGGACGAGTGCGCCGAGCTCACCGCGATGCTCGAACCGAGGATCTCGATGGCCGGCCACTGAGACGGTTGCGCACCTACCTGCGCGCAGCCGCGCCCAAAGTGCGCTCGCCGTACTGGACGGCAAACGCGGAGTAAAGGCGGGCTCCCCTCTCACACCGAGGGCGGCGACTACTGATCGAGCCGCTGACCAGCGAGGGAGCGAAGGTTTGCCCGAGCGTCCTCGCCAGGCCGCCGTTGAGCGGGGTCGGCGATCACGAGCTTGAGCTTGCCGCCGGCGGTACGGGCTAACTCGCGACGACGTTCGACCGTGACCTGCGGGTCCTGGACGCCGAGTCCGAGGAGTTGCTTGGCGATGGCCTGACTGAGGCGCGTCTCGAGTCCGTTGTCGTCGCTGCCTGCCGCAGCTGGGCTGGATGGATGCCGGGGAACCACAAGTACGCGCAGCAGCGGGCCGTCTTGGATGACCTGGAATTCGCCGACCTGCGGTTCGCGGGTGAGTAGCGCGAAGTGCAGGGGGTGGACGGCGACCTGGCCGCCGTCGCGGGCGGAGAGGCAGAGGACGTCATCGCTGCGGCCGTAAATCGTGTTCATCCGGGCGAGAATGCGTCCGCAGGGGCAGGGGTTTGGGTCGATAGTGACCAAGTCCGTCACCTCGAGTCGGAGCAGCGGCTGGACCAGGTTGTACAGGTTGGTGACCAGCAGCCGGGCCCCAGGCTGACCAGGCGGCACCGGCTGCTCGTCGGCGTCGACGTTCTCAACGATCGTGGTGTCCTCGAACAGGTGGATGCCCTGGTGGTGTTCGCACTCCGATCCGAACAGCCCCTCGCTGCTGCCGTACAAGTCGAAGGGGCGCACCCCGAACGCCTCTTCCAGCCGCTGGGTCATCTCGGGTGTGCGCAGCTCCGCCACAGTAACCAGGATCCGTGGCGATACCCGCAGCCGACCGGCGTGCTGCTCGTCGGCCAGCCACATGGCCGCGGATGGGTAGGCCTGGAGGTAGGTGGGTTGGAACTGGTTGAGCGCCTCCACCAGCCGAGGAAGCGGCAGCGTGACAGGTAGGATCAGGACGCGGTGCAGGCCACTCGCCATGGTGGCTCCCTTGCGGCCGATGTGGGAGGGGCCAGTGGCGCCGACGAAGGCCAGACGCTGGCGTGGCCACGTGGGCCGCACGCCTGCCCACGTGGCGCTGCGCACCATCCCGGCAAAGATCGACCGCCAGCCGGCGGCGTCGTAGACGTACAGGCCCGGTCGGCCGGAGGATCCGCTGGTCAGCATCACTCGGTAGCGGTCCAGGTAGAGCTGGTCGCGGGTGATCCGCCCGACCCAGCCCAGCAGCTCGTCGCGTCGCAGTCGGGGATCGCACACCAGCTCGTCGAAGTGCTCCATCAGGAGAGGCTTGTCGAGCACGGGTAGGCGCGTCAGTTGAACCGGGCCATCACCGAGTACGCCGGTCTCGGCCAACTGTCGCCGGTAGAACGGCGAGTGGATGGCGGCGTGGCGTACGACCACCTCGAGACGCTGCTGCTGGTGGCGTAGGAGTTCCGCGCGCGGCTTGTGCTCGCGGGCGAGCTGGGCGCGTACCAGCCGCAGCGCCGCTGCCAGATCGGCCATATGTCGCCGCTGATAGCGAACCTGGGTGGTGTTCATCGCGTACTCCGATCCCTTTGTTTCCCGTCGCTGCTGGAAGCCGGTGGCGCGGCTCCCAAGACCGCGTCCAGCAGCAGCCAGCCCATCCGGCGAGCGAGCTCCACGTCCACATCGTGCGGCTGGGTCAACCGCTCCAAGCCCAGCCCGACCTCCATCGCGTTCCAGGCCAGGACCACCTGGAAGGGGGTCACGTCGTTGGGCAGCGCGCGCCCGCGCTCGTCGGCGAGCTGCCGCACCGCATCCGTCAGCGGCTCCAAGAAGCGCGTGTGGCTTTCGGCGAAGCGGCTCCGAAGCTCGGGATGTCGCAGTACGTGCGCCCAGAACTCGAAGAAGACCGCTAGCCAGCCGTCGTCACCGTCTCGCCGCTGCATCGTGCCCGTGGCCAACCAGTCGAACGCGCGTACTGCCCCGGCTTGGCGCAGGCCCGGTACCACCTCGGTGAGCACGTGATCGATCCGCCGCTGGTAGACCCCGAAGAACAAGTCCTCCTTGGAGGCGAAGTTGGAGTAGACCGCGCCCTTGGTGTAGCCCGCCCGCTCGGCGACCTCGTCCACCGACGTGGCGTGAAAGCCGCGAGTGACGAAGCAGGTCTCGGCCGCGGTCAGGAGGTCCTCACGGGTCCTCTCGCGTCGCTCGATCCGGGAGAGCCGCACTGGCATACCATCACCATCCGTGTACTGAAAGTATTGAAATACTATCGGTATTCTGATGCCGCCAGTATCTCAATGTCAAGGCCCTGAGGCGTGGTACGCGCGTCAGCCCATGGCAGCAGCCTCTCGATCAATACCGAGCACTTAACGGCTGTATGTGCTACCTGCTGCGCCGAACCATCCTCACGCCCA
>Ga0307286_10000197_pt1 | contig 15869 bp, 14 predicted proteins | sample ER_DNA_140_FD_194478 | JGI IMG/M metagenome (GOLD analysis project Ga0307286, IMG submission 194478) | Bulk soil microbial communities from the East River watershed near Crested Butte, Colorado, United States - ER_DNA_140 | ecosystem: Environmental > Terrestrial > Soil > Floodplain | place... | reverse complement strand
CCGTCAGTCCATATCGGGAATGAGCTCCCGCGCCTCCAGATAATCCACGCCGGCCAAGCCCATCATGTCTGCCACCAAGGAGCGGGTCTGAGCCAAGATAACGACGGCTGACATGGAGTCGGCGAGGTCGAGATGCGCGCTGGTCTCACCGATCTCGATCAGTCGATCTCGAGCAGCGGTGGGAAGCCGGCGTCCCTCCAGCTCACGAGCGATGAATCGGCTTGTCTCAGCCAGTCGGCGGATCAGGTCGTGGTAGGTCGTCGGTACCTGATCACCTCGCCACACAGCGACTGCACACCGGCGGGCCAGCACACGGAGGTTGCGGCTGGCATGGTCCAGCGGCTCGTACAGATCGGCGAGTGCACTAACCACAGGTAAGTGGCGACGCCGAAAAGGGGAGTGGCGGACGACCGCGAGTCCCTCTTTCGCGGCCTCGTCGAACGCAGCCAAGCTGTCATCTACTGCGCGGGCCCGGTCGAGCACCGCGCTGGCGGCTTCTTCGTCAGCCGCGGCCAGTGCGGCCGCCGCAGCATCGAGTGTTGCGGCCATCTCGTCAACCACCTTGGCCGCAACCAGACCCGGCCTTCGTAGTGGCCCGCTCGGCGCCACGGTGGCCACCGCAAGCGCAAGAGCGCAGCCGATCATCGCGTCGAGCCAGCGGTTCACCCCATACCCGAAATTCGGCGCCAGCGCGGTCACGATGATCGACTGCACACCCGCTTGCGTCATCATCAGCTGGCCGGCTCCCAGCAGGGTTGCGAGCGACATCGCAATGGCGGTGACCGCAATGATCTGCCAGACGCCGGTGCCGAATAACGCGAGCCACAGATCGCCGACCGCGACGCCCACCGCCACTCCGATCGCCACCTCTATCGCGCGGCGCAGTCGACGGCCGAAGGACAGGCCGAGTGTGATGACCGCGGCGACCGGAGCGAAGAATGGCAGCTTGTGGCCCGGAAGCTGGCTCGCCACCAGCCAAGCGAGGCCAGCCGTGATGGAGCATTGCGCGATCATGAAGGCCCGCTGTCGCCAACGCTCGACACGGCGTACGGCGGATGCTCCACTGCGTCGGATCGCTCTATCGCTCAGGTCAAAAGCCTGGAGCTTCATCCGCTGCAAGGAGAAGGTCTCTGAGTCCATAGCTCATGATTCACCCAAGTTCTGCGTGTACCATCGCGCCGTCCGGAACCAACCTGCCCCACGACTTCGGGCAGACTAAGCAGACGTGACTTCACCGATCCGTGTCACTGTGTGGGGCGAGAACTTTCACGAGCGGGCAGAACGAGACAAGGCCGCTATGGCCGAGCGCTACCCCGATGGAATGCACGGCGCAATCGCTGCCGGTCTGACTGAACTGCTGGGCGACGCCGTCACGATCACCAGAGCTACTCAAGATCAGCCAGAGAACGGCCTTGACGAAGGACTCCTGGCGACGACCGATGTGCTCACCTGGTGGGGCCATGCGACGCATGAGGACGTTGACAACGCGGTGGTCGATCGCGTACACCAGCGCGTCCTAGGCGGGATGGGCCTGCTCGCACTGCATTCAGCCCACTTCTCGAAGATCTTCCGCCGACTGATGGGCACCACCTGCTCGCTGGCTTGGCGCAACTCCCGCGACACCGAACTCGTGTGGACCGTGAACCCCTCCCACCCGATCACCGCCGGGATTCCGCAACCGATCGTGATCAACGAACACGAGATGTACGGCGAGTTCTTCGACGTCCCGGCACCGGATGAGTTGATCTTCCTCTCGACCTTCAGCGGTGGTGAGGTCTTTCGATCTGGTTGTTGCTGGCGACGCGGCAAGGGCAAGGTGTTCTACTTCTCGCCCGGCGATCAGGCGTATCCGATCTACCACCACCCCGACGTCAAACGCGTGCTGGCCAATGCGGTGCTCTGGGCAAATCCCGAACGGGGCACCGACTTTGCGCCGCCGGCGGTCGCCGACATGCCCGCACCCCATCTCCACGGAGGCGCCCTTCCGGAGGGCATCGAGGCATGAGCCACAGTGATCGACTTCGCGCCGGCGTCATCGGCTTGGGGTGGGCGGGACAGCAACATATGGCCGGGTACGCCGCAGCGGCTGATGTTGATCTTGTTGCTTTGGCGGGAATGGAGGCCGATGGGCTGCAGCAACTTGGCGACAGATACGACGTTCCACAGCAGCAGCGTTATGCGGACTGGCAAGATCTTATTGATCATGGAACGCTTGACGTTCTGAGCATTGCCGCGCCGACCATTCTGCATGCGCCGATAGCGATGGCCGCCCTGAACGCCGGCGTGCATGTACTCTCCGAAAAACCGATGGCGGAGAACGCCGACAAGGCCCGTCTCATGGTGGAGGCGGCGGAGGCCAATGACCGCGTACTTGATGTTTCGTTCAACCATCGGCGGCGCGGCCACATCCAGGTTCTCAAGAAGATCATCGACGCCGGCCTGTTGGGCAAGATCTATTACGCCAAGGTCGGCTGGTTACGTCGCGAAGGCATTCCGGGGCTCGGCAGCTGGTTCACCCGCCGCGCGACGTCCGGTGGCGGACCGCTGATGGATCTGGGAGTGCACATGCTCGACATTGCGCTCTACCTGCTGGGGGAACCCTCGGTTCGGGCGGTTACGGCTGCGACGTACGCGGAGTTCGGGCCACGCGGCAAGGGCAGCTCACTGTCACCGGAGATGCTCAAGACGGGCGTAGAGCTCGGTGCCTTCGATGTGGAGGACCTCTCGACCGCCTTCCTGCGGCTGCAAAACGGTGAGACGTTGCTGCTCGAGTCCAGCTGGGCGCAATGGATTGCAAAAGATCATTGCTACGTCACGGTGTACGGCTCCGACGGCGGCGCCAGCATCGAATGGGGCGCGCCGGGCGATCCGCATCGCACACTGAGCATCTGGACTGAGGTCTCCGGGGTGCCAGCGAGCCTGCATCCCAGCGTTCCACCGGACGGGCTGCACACGGAATGCGTTCTGGACTTCATCGCGAAGGTTCGGTCAGGCGACTACCGGAACCATCGCGGCAAACAGGCGCTCGCCCGTGCAGTCGTGATCGATGCCTGCTATGCCTCGGCCGAGAAGGGCGTCGAAGTCACTCTTGATCTCTAGTAGCACGCCAGCCTCGAACGTCACATTAGTCACATCAATTTCTTTTCATCACTTGCGTCTCAGGTGAGATCTGCTGCAGGCTAAGGCCACTTCCCCATGAACGGATGGCCATGTCATCTCCCCAGACGCCCGCAGCCCTCCTCGCGACGAGGCGGATCACGCGACTTCTTGGTGCCACGCTGGCTCTTGCGGTGATCGGCATGTCGGCAGTGCTGACCGCGCTTCCGGCCCAGGCGGACTCGGCTGTTTCGGCAAGGTCGGCAAAGTTCACCATTCACGGTGCCGGCTGGGGTCACGGCTGGGGCATGTCCCAGTACGGCGCGTACGGGGCGGCTCGCAAGGGCTTGTCCTGGAAGCAGATTCTCGCCTTCTACTACCGAGGCACCCAGCTGAGCACCATGCCCAGCGGAACCAGGATCAAGGTTTGGATCACCGCCGACAACGACAGCAGCCTGCGAGTCCTTCCGGCGAGCGGCTTGACGGTCCGTGACACCTCCGGCCACAGCTACAGACTGCCGACGGGATCGAACTACACCTCGTGGCGAATCAGTCGGTCGGGCACCGGCTATCGGCTCGCCTACCGAACCAGAAGCGGTAGCTATCTGACTAAGTCGACTGGGCTGACCACCGGCACATGGTCTTTCTCAACTCCGTCCAAGATCGTCAAAGTTGTGCTGCCGAGCGGTTCTGTGCGCTCCTACCGCGGCACCATGGCGCTGATCAAGAGGGGATCCGGCGGGCGAACGATCAACAATGTCCTGCTTGAGGATTACGTCAGAGGGGTCGTGCCAGCCGAGATGCCCACCTCGTGGGCGCCGGACGCGGTACGGGCGCAAGCAGTGGCCGCCCGTTCCTACGCGGTTCGCCTGCGTGACGTCGGCCAATACTCCGGCTACGACATCTGCGACACCACCGCCTGTCAGGTCTACGGCGGAATGGGCCGCGAAACCAGCAACGGCAGTGCAGCGGTCCGTGCCACGGCTGGCACGATCGTCACCTATCGAGGCAAGGTCGCGCTCACCCAATTCGCGTCATCCAACGGCGGCTACAGCGCCGGCGGTGATTATCCCTACCTTGCTGCCCAACGCGATCCCTACGACGGAGTGATCAAGTCTCAGGCGTGGACTCGCGTCATCAGCGCGACCAGCGTCAGCCGGGCCTGGCCCTCAGTGGGGACAGTGAAGCAGTTGCAGATCACCAGCCGCGACGGCGCGGGCGCGTGGGGCGGCCGCGTCAAAACGATCAAGATCATCGGAACATCCCGCACCGCCACAGTCTCGGGAACGACATTTCAGCACATGTTCGGCATGCGTTCGTCGCTTTACATGGTCGCTGGTAGCAGCACGCCGGTAGCTGGCGTTGCGGCGCCCGTCGTCCAAAAGCAGAGTTCGGCACGGTCTGTCGTCCAAAAGCAGAGTTCGGCACGGCCCGTCGTCCAAAAGCAGAGTTCGGCACGGCCCGTCGTCCAGAAGCAGAGTGAGACGTGGCCCGTCGCACATCAGCCGAGTGCGACCTACCCGACACTCCCCGGCCGCTATCCGGAACCCGGTTCGCCGTCTAACACGGACAGATCGGCAGAATGAGCGGGTGATCGAGGGCTTTGAGATCGGCCACCACACCGCAGATCGCGAAGGCTGGCTGACTGGGACGACAGTTGTGCTGGCACACGAGGGCGCGGTCGGTGGAGTCGACGTACGTGGCGGCGGCCCGGGCACCCGGGAGACAGACCTGTTGAACCCGACGACGCTGGTGGACCGGATCAATGCTGTCGTCCTCACGGGCGGTAGCGCGTACGGGCTGGCGGCTGCTAGCGGCGTCATGGAGGGCCTGGAGGCGGCAGGACGAGGGTGGCCGGTCGGTCTCGAGCCACATCAGATCGTTCCTATCGTTCCCGCGGCGGTGATCTTCGACCTCGGTCGTGGCGGCGAGTTCTCCAATCGGCCGACGCATGAGTTCGGAGCGTTGGCGCTCGCTGCAGCGAGCAAAGAGCGGCCTGCAACAGGCTCAGTGGGAGGCGGCACCGGCGCAGTCTGCGGAGGGATCAAGGGAGGTTTTGGCTACGCCGAAATGGAGCTCGAGTCGGGCATCTCTGTAGCAGCGGCCGTCGTCGTGAACGCGGCTGGCTCAGTGGTCGACCCCGAGAGCGGTCGGCTGTGGGCTGATCGCAGGCAGCTGCTGGCGACGCCCAATGATCGTGAGCGCGAAGCGCTCGCCGCCGCTTACGCTGAAGTGCAGCCGCCCACCGCGACGACGATCGGCGTCGTCATGACAGACGCCACCCTGACGAAGGCACAGGCCTCCAAGATCGCCGCAGTCGCGCATGACGGCATGGCTCGGGCAATCCGACCGGTGCATTCACTGTTTGATGGCGACACCATCTTCTGCCTCGCATCCTCGCATCGCCCTGTTGCCGAGGAGCAAATTCGCTCGCTGTTCGCCTTCAATGCGTTGTTGGCAGCAGCAGCCGATGTGTTCGGCGATGCTTGCCTCGACGGAATTCTGGCGGCGACGGGCCGCGGTGCCTGGCAGAGCTATACCGAGCTGGCGCCCTCCATCGCCTGAGTTGAGATTTCGGTTTTGACATAGCGCCGAATTCCTACACTGGTGGCTTCATGCAGCGAAGAGCAGCGAGGAATCATGAAGGCGTTACTGCTGGAAAACATCCATCCTGAGGGTGTCCGACTGCTCACCGAACGCGGCATCGAGGTCGAGGAAGTCAAGGGGGCGCTCGATGAGGCCGAACTGATCACCGCGCTACCCGGCGTGCAGTTGCTGGGCATCCGCTCGAAGACCAATGTGACGGCGAGCGTCCTCGATGCCTCGCCGGAGTTGCAGGCGATCGGCGCCTTTTGCATCGGTACCAACCAGGTCGATCTCACCACTGCTGCGACGTTGGGGATTCCAGTCTTCAATGCGCCCTTCTCCAATACGCGCAGCGTCGTGGAGCTCGTCATCGCAGAGATCATCGCGCTGGCGCGCCATCTCACCGACAAGAACGCGGGGATGCACGCCGGAGTCTGGGACAAGTCAGCCAAGGGGGCCCATGAGGTGCGCGGGCGCACTCTCGGCATCGTCGGCTACGGCAACATCGGCAGCCAGCTCTCGGTCGTAGCCGAGGCGCTCGGCATGCGGGTCTATTTCTACGACGTCGCCGACAAGCTGGCGCTCGGCAACGCGCGACGCTGCGAGACGCTCGCTGAGCTGCTGGAGGTTGCCGAGACGGTGAGCTTGCATGTCGACGGCCGGCCCGGCAACGCAGGTCTCTTCGGTGCCGAGCAATTCGCGATGATGCGTCGCAGAAGTCTGTTTCTCAACCTCTGTCGCGGTTTCGTTGTTGATCATGAGGCGTTGCGCGAGCACCTGCTCAGCGGCCAGATCGCCGGCGCTGCGCTCGACGTATTCGCTGACGAGCCCAAGAGCGCTGGAGATCCATTCAGCACCAGCCTCCAAGGTCTGCCCAACGTGATCTTGACGCCACACATCGGCGGCTCGACCGAGGAGGCGCAGACCGATATCGGCCGGTTCGTAGCAGGCAAGCTGCGCGATTACGCCGACAGTGGCCACACCACTATGTCGGTCAATCTGCCCCAGGTTCAGACCGAAAGCAGGGTGGCGGGACGCGGCCGCCTGCTACACGTCCACCAGAACGTCCCCGGCGTGCTTGCAACGGTCAACGGTTTGCTGGCCAACGCCCATGTCAACATCGAGGGCCAGGTGCTGTCGACCCGTGGCGAGCTGGGCTACGTGATCACCGATGTGGCAAGCGGCGGTCTGACAGCCGATCTGATCGACAAGCTGCAAGGCCTGCCGGAGACCGTACGACTGAGGGTCCTGGGCTAATGCGCGCTGAGCTCGTAATGCACGCTGAGCGTGTCGAAGCGTGCCCTTCGACAAGCTCAAGGCACATACCCCTGTCTACGAGGCGAGCGAGGCCCGGCGGATCAGCGGCGGCAGCCATGACGGACAGCGCGGATCGGCTTCAAGATCACCAAGCGCCCACCAGCCGACCTCGGTGAGCTCAGCCGGCGCATTGACGAGGGGCTCGACCACAGGCGGCGCATGAGCCGTGAACGTCACCGTGATCTGACGCTCGCCACTATCAGTGATGAAGAACTCCGACTCCAGGTATTCAAGCCGTACACCAGCGAGATCGAGACCGACCTCTTCGGCGACCTCGCGTCGCGCGGTTGTCTCGAGCACATCCGCGATGGGATGCGTCACGTCGACGTGACCGCCGATCATTCCGATCATGCTCGGGGCGTACTCGACACCTGGTGATCGAACCACCAGCAGCCACAGGTCACCGCGTTGAATCAGCACACACACCGTGACCGCGTACCGCTCACTGGCCACGGACGGATCAGGACTTGCGCCGAATGATCTTGATCAGCACGAAGATCAGCAGGCCGACGACCGCGAGAGCCGGACCGTATCGCTTCAGCAGCACCGGTCCCACGGTGCTGAGCACATTGAGGGTGCTTTCACCACCACCTGGCTGGGGTGGTGCAGAGTACGCCGGCGAGGGCTGTGGCGCGCTCGGGGATTCCGTAGGCGAATCGGCCGCGACGGCAGCCGCCGCCGTCGCAGCGACCTCCTCGGCCGGCACCTCCTCGGCCGGCACAGCCTCGAGCTCGATGGTCTGCTCAGTGTCCGCCTCGTCGCGCGGGGGAGCTGTGGAAGCCGCTCCAACCGGGCTCGCCGATGGCTCGGCTCCGGCAACACCGCCGGCACCGAGACCATCGGCACCGGGACCATCGGCACCGGGACCATCGGCGAATCGCCCTGAGACACAGCTCACGAACTGATCCAGCAGCTTGTCGCTGACGTCGGAGATCACTCCGCGACCGAATTGCGCGGGCTTCCCGGTAATCACCAGGTCGGTCAAGACTTCGACGTCGGTCTGTGCACCGCTCTCGGCGAATGAGGCAGTCACTGTCGCGGTTGCCGTTCCGTTCCCGCGCTTGTCCTTGCCCCGCGCCTCGATCACCACCCGGCGGTCCGCATCGTTGCGTTCTATGTAGCGGCCGGACCCGTTGTACATCAAGGAAATCGGACCCAATTTGATCTTCACCGATCCGGAGAACTCGTCACCGTCGACGCTGGTGATCGTGGCGCCCGGAAAGCATGGCGCCAACCCTTCTAGATCATTGAAGGCATCCCACGCCTCCGCTACGCCGGTGGGCACGCTAAAGCGATGCGTCAGGTCCATGACCCCATCTTTGTCCTAAGAGCGCGCGGCCGCCAGCACCGCGCGGCGCCCCAAGATCGACACCAGATGCCGGCGATACTCAGGGTCACCATTGATGTCGGTCGGCGGTTCGGTGCCATCGGCGATGCTGCTGAGCGCCTCAGCGACAGCATCGGGCTGCACCGCTACGCCAGCGAGCGCCTGCTCAGCCGCTCGCGCCCGGATTGGTGTTGGCCCCATGTTTGTCAAGGCAATCCGAGCCTCGGCGATGGTGTCACCCTCCGTCCGAACCGTCGCTGCCACGCCTGCGATCGCCCATTGTTGAGCGACCCGGACGAACTTCTCATACGCCGAGCCCCAGCCGGTGTACTTCGGCACCCGAACCTCGACCAAGATTTCGTCAGCTCCCACGGCAGTGGTGAAAAGATCTTGGAAGAAGTCCGCCGCCGCCACCCGGCGTTCCCCGCCCGGACCCGCGATCACGAACTCTGCGTCCAGCACCAGTGCTGATGCCGGAATGTCACTCGCTGGGTCGGCGTGCGCGCAGGCCCCACCGTAAGTGCCGCGATGCCGAACTTGCGGGTCCGCCACTGTTGCGACGCACTTGGCGATCAACGACGCATGTTCAGCGACCAATGGGTCGCCCACCACCTCAAAGTGTGGCGTCATCGCTCCGATGATGATCGCGTCCCCATCGTCACGGACGCCGCGCAGGGAACCGATCTTGGCCAAGTCGATCAACAGTTCAGGTGCCGCGAGCCGCAGCTTCAGCACCGGCAGCAGGCTCTGGCCTCCAGCGATGATCTTGGCATCGTCGCCGCCATCGGCGAGCAGCTGCAGCGCCTCGTCCAAGCTGGTGGGTGCCTTGTAGTCAAACGCTGCGGGAATCACGCCTGGCCTCCTTCGGCGTCGAAGTGGGGTTGAGCCTCGCTGGGAGTCTCCGAATCCTCAGCGCCGCGAATCGCCTTCCAAACCCGCATTGGCGTACATGGCATCTCGATGTCGGTCACACCAAAAGGCCGCAACGCATCGAGAATGCCATTGACGATGGCCGGCGTGGAAGCGATCGTGCCTGCCTCACCGACCCCCTTGGCACCAAGCTCGTTACTCACGGCAGGCGACTCGGTCCGGTCGGTCACGTAGTCGACGGTGTCCGCCGCAGACGGCACCAGGTAGTCCACGAATGATCCCGTAACAAGGGTGCCGTTCTCGTCGTAGACGGCTTCTTCGAAGAGAGCCTGCGCAATCCCTTGGGTCAGGCCACCATGCACCTGGCCTTCGACGATCATCGGGTTGACCACCTTCCCGATGTCGTCGACGGCGACGTAGGAACGGATGGCGACAGCTCCGGTTTCGGTGTCCACCTCAATGGCTGCGAGGTGTGTGCCGTGCGGATAGGAGTAGACATCGGGATCGAAGGACGCCGAAGAATCCAGGTTTGGTTCGATTCCCTCGGGCCAGGCGTGCGCCTGAAGGGCGGCGAAGGCAATCTCAGCCAGCGACTTGCCCGTATCCGTGCCCTTGACCCAGAAGTGGCCGCCCCTGAACTCAAGATCATCCTCGCTCGCCTCCAACATGTGCGCAGCGATGGGCTTGGCCTTTTCGATCACCTTGTCGGCGGCCTTGAGCACCGCGGTCGCGCCGACGACCAGTGATCGGGAGCCGTAGGTGTCGAGGCCACGCTGAGCAACCTGGGTGTCGCCATGCAGCACTTCCACATCCTCAAAAGCCACCCCCAACTTGTCGGCCACAATTTGACTCCAAGCTGTCTCGTGCCCTTGCCCGTGAGGACTCGTTCCGACAACGACCTCCACCGTTCCAAGTGGGAGCATCCGCACTTCAGCGTGTTCCCAGCCGCCGGCGATGTAGTTCAGCCTCCCGAGTATCCGCGACGGCGCTAGCCCACATTGCTCGGTGTATGTCGAGATGCCAATCCCGAGCTGTACCGGGTCTTTGCGGGCCCGGCGTTCGGCCTGTTCAGCCCGCAGCCCGTCGTAGTCGAACAGTTCCTTGGCCCTCGCGGTGGCTGCCTCGTAGTTGCCGGAGTCGTATTCAAATCCGGCGACGGTGGTGAACGGAAACTCCTCGGCTGTGATCCAGTTCTTGGCCCGCAGCTCCAAGGGATCCATGTCCAGCTCGACTGCAAGATCATCCATGAGTCGCTCGATGGCGAATGTCGCCTCGGGGCGGCCGGCGCCGCGATAGGCATCAGTGCGGACCATGTTGGTCAAGATGTTCTTGACCTCGAAGCGGTAGGCGGCGAACTTGTAGATCGCGTTGTACATGTACGCGCCGAGAATCGGAATGGCCGGGCCTACCAGACCCATGTATGCGCCCATATTGGCAAGTAGGTCGACGTGCAGTGCGGTGACCTTACCCTCCTTGGTCGCGGCCAGCGTCAACCGTTGTACTTGATCTCGGCCATGGTGGGCACCCTGCAGAGACTCGCTGCGGGTTTCGGTGTACTTGACTGGCTTGCCCAGCTTCTTGGCCACCGCAAAGGTAATGAACTCTTCGGGCGTGACCTCCAACTTGCCGCCGAAGCCGCCACCGACATCCGGTGCGATCACCCTGATCTTGTGTTCAGGGGTACTTGTCGCAATTGCGGTGAAGACGCGCAGAAAGTGTGGCACCTGCGTCGATGACCAGAAGACGATCTGGTCACCGGTCGGGTCGACCAGGAAGGAACGCGGCTCCATGAAGGCCGGAATCAACCGCTGCTGCCGGAAGGTTCGCTGCAGCACAATGCCGTCCTGGCGAGCCTTGTCGATCTCGTCCTTGACATCGCCACCGGTGCCCGCCTCGGCCGAGTCAAAGACCCAATGGGTCGACACATTCGTCTCCCAGTCGGGATGGACGTATGGAGACCCAGCCGCCGCAGCCTCGAGATCCAGCACAACCTGCTCATCTTCGTAGTCGACATCGACCAGCTCCGTCGCGTCGCGGGCAGCAGCGGCACTCCGGGCCACCACTACAGCGACAATCTCGCCAGCAAAGTTGACCTCCTCCCTCGCGACCGGGTAGTACTCAGGGACCTTGTCCTCAGGGGAGAGCGGCCAGCCACACGGCATGGGGCCCACGTCGTCGGCAAGATCAGCTCCCGTGAAGACTGCGATCACACCAGGCGAGGCCTTCGCCTCGGCCACGTCGATCGATGTGATCTTCGCGTGCGCGATGGGGCTGCGCACCATGCCGAGGTACAGCATGCCGGGGACGGAGAGATTGTCGGTGAATCGAGTCCGACCGGTGAGCAGGCGCTGATCTTCTTTGCGGAGCCGTGCTCGGCCAACCTCGAGGGTGGTCTCGGGAGATTCTTCTGTGATGGTCATTGGATGGTCCCCGCTGCCTGGCGTACCGCCTTGACGATGTTCTGGTAGCCGGTGCAGCGGCACAAGTTGCCCTCGAGTCCCTCGCGAATCTCGCGGTCCGACGGGTCAGGATTTTCGTTCAGCAACGACGCCGCCTGCATGATCATTCCAGGCGTACAGAACCCGCACTGCAATGCGTGATTCTCATGGAAAGCCTGCTGCACGGGGTGCAGCTGGCCATCGTTGGCCATGCCCTCGATCGTGGTGACTTCGCATCCGTCCGCCTGGACCGCGAGGATTGTGCACGACTTCACACTCAGTCCGTTGAGGTGCACCGTGCAGGCGCCGCAGCTGGTCGTGTCGCATCCGACCAGCGTGCCGACCTTGCCGAGTCCCTCGCGCAGATACTGCACCAACAGTGTTCGCGGCTCGACGTCATCGCTGTAGGTGACGCCGTCAACGGCTACTGAAATTCGCATGCACCACTCGCTTTCTGGGTGGACGTCGCCCCGAAGCGCGAGGATGCGTGGCTGGCTGGCGACGGTGCCGGCCTGGGGTAAATGTAACCCGTACGGATGATCACGGGCACCCCCACCTGCACGGCCCGTTGCCTGGTCAATCTCCTGCCGGAGGACGTTTCGCAGCACAGCCGTCACAACGATCCGTAATCGCGGGCGACGAGGGGACGTTTCACCGCACAGTTGTGAAAACGATCCGGGCGCGCATGACGCTGGCGCCTGAAGATCTCACGACGCCGAATGGTGGATGCGACCGCTGAGCTCGCTGAGCCGGTTGCCGTGGCCGCCCCAGCGCTGGCCGACGATCTCCGCGGCGATGGAGACAGCGGTCTCTTCCGGCGTACGGGCTCCAAGATCAAGTCCGATCGGACTGGAGAGTCGGCCTATCTCGATCTCGGTGAGCCCCGCTTCGCGCAGCCGTTCGAGGCGTTCCTGATGAGTCTTCCGCGACCCCATCGCGCCGACATAGCCAAGCTGGGGGAGGCGAAGCGCAATCTCCAAGACCGGTACGTCGAACTTCGGGTCGTGGGTGAGTACGCAAACCACGGTGCGAGAGTCGATCCGGCCCGCGTCGACCTCCGCTGCCAGGTAGCGATGAGGCCAGTCGACGATCACTTCGTGGGCATCGGGAAATCTCGTACGGGTCGCAAACACCGGGCGCGCATCGCAGACGGTCACCCGGTATCCCAAGAAGCTGCCGAGCCGGGCAACTGCGGCCGCAAAATCGATAGCGCCGAAAACCAGCATCCGAGGACGCGGTGCATAGCTGGCCGCGAAGACGCGCATGCCTTCCCCACGGCGCTGACCTTCCGGGCCATACGTCAGGAGCTCGGTCTTGCCTGTCGCCAGGAGGCCGCGGGCGTCGTCGGCAACAGCCGCGTCAGCCCGCTCGCTGCCGAGTGAACCACTGATAGGGGAGTCCTCGGCTGGGCGGATGATCATCCTGCTGCCCACCCGTGTGGGGTCTGGATGTTCTACCACAGTCACAATGGCGACAGGGCGGCCCGCGTCTATGTCTGCGGCCACCTCGGCCAATTCGGGGAAGGTCTCCTGAGACACCTTCTCGACAAAGACATCGAGAATCCCGCCGCAGGTCAGGCCGACCGCGAACGCATCGCTATCACTCACGCCATACCGCTGCAGCACGGGATGGCCGTTGGTGACAACCTCTTGTGCGAGCGAATAGACCGCGGATTCCACACAGCCACCCGACACAGAACCGACCGCCGACTCATCGGGACCGACCAACATCGCGGCTCCAGGCTGCCTCGGCGCCGAGCGCCAGGTGCCGACGACGGTTCCCATGCCGACGGTCTGGCCGGCCCGCCACCACGCCAGCAGATTGGGGAGTACCTCACGCATCAGGGCACCCCTCAGACATCGGTGAGCACCTCCAAAAGTTCGGCGAATGCGGCCAGCGAATGCCCCGCGACCATCCGATCGAGATGGGGGAGGCAGGCTTGGATACCGGCCTGGATCGGAGCGTACCCCGGCTTTCCACGATGTGGGTTCATCCAGACCACCGCGTTCGCCAGCAGCTGGAGCTGCCGGACCTGTTCACCAAGCAGGCGAGCGTCGCCACGCTCCCAACCGTCGCTAGCGATCACTACGATGGCGCCGCGAGCCACTCCGCGGCGTCCCCAACGATTCAGGAACGCGCCGATCACCTCACCAAGCCGGGTGCCTCCCGACCAGTCTGGAACCAGCCGTCCAGCTGCAGCCAGTGCCTCCTCAGCCTGGCGTGCCCGAAGTGCCGGGGTGATTCGAGTCAGTCGAGTACCGATGGTGAAGACCTCGACGTGGTGAGGCACAGCTCGGACGATCCGATGTGCTAGTCGCAACAATGAGTCCGCGTACGGCTGCATCGAACCGGAAATGTCGATCAACAGCACGATCCGACGACCCCGCAGCCCGGGGCGCCGTCGGCGTAGTGGGGCCAGCTCCCCCGCCGACCGCAACTGGGCGCGCAGCGTACGGCGTAGGTCGACCGATCCTCGATGATGCGGCCGGCGGCGGAGTGCACGTCGTAGCGGGGGCACCACGTCGAGGCTGTCGAAGAGCAGCGCGAGCTCGGTTCGCTCCCGCTCGGTCAGCCGCGCCAGATCCCGATGGCGGAGCACCTCCGTGGTACTCGCTCGGGCAGCAAGAATGGCATCGTCAGCGGACTGGCTGGAGTTCGACTCGGTCCTCAACGACGCCTGCGGTTGCCGTGCTGCCGTCGCGGGAGTCGCCATCCCGGTCCTTTCGGGTGAGGCGGCGAACCAGGCGGTGAACGCTCTGTCGTAGAGCTCGTTGTCGTCAAGCGACGAGCACAAGGTGGCGCGGCCTGACCAGTACGTCGCGGCTCGATCATCGAAGCCGGCCAGCGAGACCGCCTCGACGAAAGCGCTCGTCCGGTCCGGGGTGATGGCCATCCCCGCTGCGCGGAGGAGGCTGGCGAAGCCCACCAGCACTTTGTCGGCTTCGGGGCTTCCGGCGAGGGTCATGTGCGGTTACCGAGCGAGGATTGCGGCGAGCGCGCGCCGTACCCGTTCCGCGTCCTCGCGGTACTTGAGCACCGCGCCCAGGGTCTCGGCGGCCGACGCGACATCCAGCTGTTCATAGCCCAGACGTTGGAGCGCGCGGGCCCAGTCCAGGCTCTCGGCGACGCCCGGCGGTTTGAGAATGTCGTCGCTGATCCGGATTCTTTGCACCGCAGAAGCGACCTGCGCGGCCAGCTGGGCGCTCACGTCAGGGAGTCGGGTCCGGATGATCTCCACCTCGCGGGCGAGCTGTGGATGGTCGATCCAGTGATAGAGACAGCGCCGCTTGAGCGCATCGTGCAGTTCCCGCGTGCGATTCGAGGTCAGCACCACCATCGGCGGGGTCACCGCCCGGACCTCCCCGTACTCAGGGATCGTGACGGCAAACGTGGACAGCACCTCGAGCAGAAAGGCTTCGAATTCGTCATCCGCACGATCGATCTCATCGATCAACAGCACCGCGTTCGACGACCGCAGCGCCTTGAGGATCGGTCGCTCGAGGAGAAAGCGCTCGTGGAACAGCGACTCTTCCAGCGTGGCCGCGTCAAGATCATCTCCGGCGGTGGCTTCCACTGCTCGAATGTGCAGGATCTGTCGGGCAAAGTCCCAGTCATAGAGCGCCTGGCTTGCCTCGATTCCCTCATAGCACTGCAGGCGGATCAGTTCCGCACCCGTAACGGTCGCCCACGCCTCCGCGAGCGATGTCTTCCCGGTTCCGGGTTCACCCTCGAGTAACAGCGGTCGATTCATAGCCGTGGCGAGAAAGACGACTGTCGACAATCCCTCACTGGGAAGGTAGCCGGTACTGCGCAAAGCATCGCCAATCGCGGCCGGACTGACGGTGGCTGTGCTCAACACGGCTCGGTTCCTCCACCTCTCATCAGCTGCGCCTGAGCGCTTCGACAAGCTCAGGACGGCGCCTGTCGAAGGGCGTCTTCACGCAGCTAGGCGCTGTCGCGGTCCTGGCCGCTGGCCAGATCACCACATTCCACACCATCAGCGTCATGCAGTGCGAGATAGTCCTTGGCACCAGTGTCTCCGCCCAGACCCGCCAGGATCGACGGCAGATGGTCGCGGCCGATGAGGACGGGGTGACCGGGCCGGCCGCCGTAGGTGGCGCGGGCCAAGACAGCCGGACCAGGCGGCGCCTGCCGGAGCAGCCGGCGTACCACCTCAGCCGTGACATCGGGCAGGTCGACCAGGTGTACCAGCACCGCGACTACGGGGTCGCGCT
>Ga0307286_10000196_pt1 | contig 15957 bp, 16 predicted proteins | sample ER_DNA_140_FD_194478 | JGI IMG/M metagenome (GOLD analysis project Ga0307286, IMG submission 194478) | Bulk soil microbial communities from the East River watershed near Crested Butte, Colorado, United States - ER_DNA_140 | ecosystem: Environmental > Terrestrial > Soil > Floodplain | place... | reverse complement strand
AAGCAGGTCAACGTGCCGTGGAACCGCCATGGAAGCACTCTTTTCGAATCGGGAGGGACGATTCAGGGAGGAAGCTACCACCGGCACGCGGCTTTGTGAAGGTCAATCCTGCCGAAATCTCCCCCAACCGAGGCCGGGCGGGCGTTACTCGTCGGCGGTCTCGAGCTCGACCTCGGCCGGCGGCTCGGACTCCGTGGGCACCCCGCCAGCCGGCACCTCGCCGTCAGACTCGTCGATCACGTCCTCGGCTTGCTCGACCACCGGCGCGAGGGTCGAGACCTCCTCGCCGTCGCGGGTGCGCATGACGATCACGCCCTGCGTCGAGCGGCCGAGGCGCTTCACGTCTTCGACCGGCACCTTGATGACCGTGCCGCCGGTCGACATGAGCATGATCTGGTAGCCGTCACGAACGACGAGTGCTCCAGCGAGCTCGCCGCGGGCCTCCGTGAGCTGCACCGTCTTCACGCCTAGGCCACCGCGACCCTTGACGGGATACTCGTCGATCCGCGTCCGCTTGCCGAAGCCGTTGCGCGTGACGACCAAGAGGTCGGTGTCGTTCTGGGCGAGGCTCGCGGCGATCACCTCGTCTCCCGAGCGGAGGCTCATCCCCCGCACCCCTTCGGTCGCCCGACCCATCGGGCGCGTCCCACTCTCATGGAACCGGATCGCCTGGCCCTTGCGAGACACCATGAGGATGTCGTCGTCGCCGGAGGAATGCAGCACCGCGACAAGCTCGTCCTTGTCGCGCAGCTTGATGGCGATGATGCCGTCGGCCCTCAGCGGGGTGTTGTAGTCGGCGAAGCGCGTCTTCTTGACGACGCCGTTCTTCGTCGCGAGGACGAGGTATTCGGCCTCGGCGAAGTCCCGCGTCGCGATCAGCGTGCGGACGCTCTCGCCCTGGGCCAGCGGGAGCAGGTTCACGAGCGCGCGGCCCTTCGACTGCCGGCTGCCGAGCGGCAGCTCGTGCACCTTGAGGCGATAGATCTTCCCGACCGAGGTGAAGAAGAGCAGGTAATCGTGCGTCGAGGCGACGACCAGGTGCTGGATGTAGTCCTCGTCCTTCAGCTCCATGCCCATGACACCGATGCCGCCACGCCGCTGCTCACGGTAGGTCGTCACCGGCAGTCGCTTCACGTAGCCCGAGCGCGTGATCGCGATGACCATGTCCTCCTCGGCGATCAGGTCCTCGAGCTCGAGGTCGCCCTCGGCGGCCACGATCTCCGTCCGGCGGTCATCTCCCTTGCCGTAGAGCTCCTTGATCTCGAGGAGCTCCTCGCGGATGAGCCCGTCGATCCGCACCTCGTCGGAGAGGATCGCGCGCAGCTCGGCGATGCGCTCCTGGAGGTCGGCGAACTCTTGCTCGATCTCCCTGCGCGCGAGGCCGGTGAGCCGCGCGAGGCGAAGATCGAGGATCGCCTGGGCCTGGATCTCCGTCAGCTCGAAGCGCTCCATGAGGCCGGTGCGGGCCTCGTCCGTGTCGGCCGCGTTCCTGATCAGCGCGACGACCTCATCGAGGTTGTCGAGCGCCGTCAGGTAGCCCTGCAGGATGTGTGCGCGCTCCTCCGCCCGGCGGAGCTCGTACTTGGAGCGGCGGGTGACGACGCGTCGTTGGAAGTCGAGGTAGTGGCGGACGAGCTCGAGGAGCGACAGCGTCCGCGGGACGCCGTCTACGAGCGCGACCGCGTTGTAGCCGAACGTCGTCTGCAGAGGCGTGTGCTTGTAAAGCTTGTTGAGGACGACCTGGGGGACGGCGTCGCGCTTCAGCTCGATCTGGATGCGCATCCCCGAACGGTCGGAGTGGTCGGCCAGGTCGGAGACCTCGGACATGACCTTGTCGTTCGCGAGGTCGGCGATCTTCTTGATGACGCCGGCGTCACCACCCTTCTTCACTCCGTACGGAAGCTCGGTGACGATGATCGCCGACTTGCCGCCGCGCAGCTCCTCGATGTGGGCGCGGGCGCGCATGATCACACGGCCACGGCCCGACCGGTACGCCTCCCGGATGCCCTCGCGACCGAGGATGATCCCGCCCGTCGGGAAGTCGGGGCCCTTCACGTGCTTGCTGAGGCGCTCGACGTTGATCTCCGGGTCGTCGATCATCGCGACGATCCCGTCGATCACCTCGCTGAGGTTGTGCGGTGGAATGTTGGTGGCCATCCCGACCGCGATTCCCGCCGAGCCGTTGACGAGCAGGTTCGGGAAGCGCGAGGGGAGGACCGAGGGCTCCCGTCGGCGCTCGTCGTAGTTGGGGACGAAGTCGACGGTGTCGGCGTCGATGTCACGGAGCAGTTCGGTAGCGATGCGGGCGAGGCGCGCCTCGGTGTAGCGCATCGCTGCCGCCGGGTAGTCGTCGACGTTTCCGAAGTTGCCCTGCGGGTCGACAAGCGGGTAGCGCATGGAGAAGGTCTGCGCCATCCGCACGAGCGTGTCGTAGATGGCCGAGTCCCCGTGCGGGTGGTAGTTCTTCATCACGTCGCCGACGACGCTCGCAGACTTCACGCGCGGGCGATTCGGCTGCAGGCCGCCTTCCTGCATCGCGTAGAGGATTCGGCGGTGAACGGGCTTGAGGCCGTCGCGCACGTCGGGCAGCGCGCGCGAGACGATCACGCTCATCGCGTAATCGAGGAAGCTCGAGCGCATCTCCTACTCGAGCTCGCGCGCTTCGATGCGGCCGGGGCCGAGACTTTCCGCGCTAGACATCGAGGAACCGGACGTCCTGGGCGTTCTGCTCGATGAATTCACGCCGTGGCTCGACCTGGTCGCCCATCAGCATGGAGAAGATGCGGTCGGCCATAGAGGCGTCCTCGACCTCGACGCGCATGAGCATGCGTCGCGCGGGATCCATGGTCGTGTCCCAGAGCTCCTCGGGGTCCATCTCGCCGAGACCCTTGAAGCGGGCGACCTGGATGCCGTCCTTCGCGAGCTCGAGAGCCGCGTGGCGGAGTTCCTCGAACGTCTCGACCTTGCGCGTCTTCTTCCCGAACGTGACCGTGAAGGGCGGTAGGCCTACAACGCCGCCCACCTTCTCGTACGCCTTGCGAAGACTCTGGTAGGAGGGCGAGGCGAAGAGCTCCTCCGGCACGTCGATGTGGTTGGCCGCACTGGTGGAGCGCTCGGTGACCTTGAGACGGAAGCTGTTCTCGATGCGGCCCGCGACCTCTTCGAGCTCGTAGCCGTTCGAGGAGAGCTCGGGCAGCGCGCTCCGGGCCTCGTCCAGGTCGCCGATCGAATGCTCGACGAAGCGATGCGCGACGGCGAATGACGCCGGCGAGGCGAAGTCGCGGAACTCGGAGTTCACCTTCGTGAGCCAGCCGTCGAACTCATGCAGCGCCTTCGTGAAGGTCGCCCAGCGGGCCGGGGTGAAGCTCAGCCCCTCTCCGCCCCGATCGGTGACGGCGATGTCCTTGACGCGCTCGCGCACGAGCAACTCCTCGAACTGCGACTCCTTCTCGATATAGAGCTCCTGGTTCCCGACCTTCACGCGATAGAGCGGCGGAACCGCGATGTAGACGTAGCCACCTTCCACGAGCTCGGGCATCTGCCGGTAGAGGAACGTGAGGATGAGCGTGCGGATGTGGGAGCCGTCCACGTCGGCGTCGGTCATGACGATGACGCGGTGGTAGCGCAGCTTGGAGAGGTCGAACTCATCGCTGATGCCCGTTCCGATCGCGGTGATGATCGCCTGGATCTCGGCGTTTGAGAGCACCTTGTTGATGCGGTTCTTCTCCGAGTTGATGACCTTCCCGCGCAGCGGCAGGATCGCCTGGAACTGGCGGTCGCGCGCATCGACTGCCGACCCTCCGGCGGAGTTTCCCTCGACGAGGTAGAGCTCGGCCTCAGCCGGGTCGCGCGTCTGGCAGTCGGCGAGCTTGCCCGGGAGGGAAGCGCTGTCGAGCGCGCCCTTCCGACGCGTGAGCTCGCGTGCCTTGCGCGCCGCCTGCCGCGCGTTCCGCGCCGCGATGGCCTTCTGGATGATCTGCTTGGCATCGGTCGGGTTCTCCTCGAGGAACTCGGCGAGCTTCGCGTTCACCGCCTGCTCGACGAGGCCCTTGACCCAGGGATTGCCGAGCTTCGTCTTCGTCTGCCCCTCGAACTGCGGGTCGCGCAGCTTCACGGAGATGACGGCCGCGAGCCCCTCGCGCACATCCTCGCCCTCGAGGTTCTCCTCCTTGTCCTTCAGGAGAGCCTTGTCGCGGGCGTACTTGTTCAGCGTCCCCGTGAGCGCAGCCTTGAAGCCGGAGAGATGGGAGCCGCCCTCGTGCGTGTTGATGTTGTTGGCGAACGAGAAGACCGACTCGACGTAGGACGAGTTCCACTGCATGGCGATCTCGACGGCGCCATCGTCGGTGTCGCTCTCGAAATAGACGATTCGCTTGTGGATCGGGTCCTTGGCCTCGTTGATGTGCGTGATGAAGTCGCGGATGCCGCCGTCGTACTTGAACTCGTAGCGATCGTCGCCCTCGCGCTCGTCGATGAGGATGATCGCGAGGCCCTTCGTCAGGAACGCCGTCTCACGCAGGCGCTGGACGAGCGTCTCGGCCGAGAACTCGACCTCTTCGAAGACGTCGGCGTCGGGGAGGAAGGAGATCGTCGTGCCCGTCTCCGCGGTCTCTCCGCTCACCTCCATGTCCGCCTTCGGCACCCCGCGCTCGTACTCCTGGCGGTAGACCTTGCCGTCGCGGTAGACCTCGGCCACGAGCCACTCGGAGAGCGCGTTCACGACCGAGACGCCGACACCGTGGAGTCCGCCGGAGACCTTGTAGCCGTCACCGCCGAACTTTCCGCCGGCGTGAAGCTTCGTGAGGACGACCTCGAGCGCGGGCCGGCCCTGGTCGGCCATCACATCGACCGGGATGCCCGAGCCGAAATCGCGGACGGTGACCGAATTGTCGGGCCGGAGGGTCACCTCGATGCGCTCGTTTCGACCCGCAAGAGCCTCGTCGACGGAGTTGTCGACGACCTCATAGACCAGGTGATGGAGGCCTCGCGGCCCTGTCGAGCCGATGTACATGCCCGGCCTCAGCCGGACCGGCTCGAGGCCCTCCAAAACGGTGATGTCTTTGGCTGTATAGTTGTTCTCTGCCATCATAAAATCCCTGCTAATAGGCTATTTCCTCGCTCAATCAAGTCTATCAGATCGAGCGGTTGGAACCGGCCGCCAAGCTCGCCTCCGCAGCCTTCGCGACGGCCGCTCGCAGGTCCGGATCTTCGATCGCCTCGGCAATCCGCTCGCTCTCCGCGCGAACAGCGGCGTCGACCTTCGGCACAGTCCGTTTCGAAGCTTCAACAGGAGCCGGTCCGGGCTCGGGAAGCGGGCCCGGAGCGAAGCGGAGCGTGGTGGGCGTCGCGTCTCCAAGGCGTTCCCGTAGCCTCTCCAGGACGGAGCCTCCGAGCTGCGTCAGTTCGAAGGCCCAGGTGCTCGAGCTCGTCGCCACGTGGAGGCTCCCGTCGCGCGCCAGCCGTGCCGGCCAGGCGTTTGCGGCGATTCCCGCGCCGACACATTCGGGCCACGCGGCGACGATGTCGCCCAGGCCGGCGGCGGGTCCGAAGCGGCCGAGCTCGCGGCGCACCTCGTCCTCGATCGGTCTCAGCGAGTCGAATTTCACGCCGCCACCGTGGCCGCACCCGGCGTGACCTCGATCACGAGGTCCGGCTCGGCGACCCCGGGCCGGTGGGTGGCCGTGATCACGGTCTGCCCCCCGGGAGGAAGCTGCGCGAGTAGCGCGCCGCGACGCTCGGTGTCGAGCTCGCTGAAGACGTCGTCCAGAAGAAGGAGCGGCGGCTCGCCGCGGCGCTCGGTCAGGAGCTCGGCCTCCGCGAGGACGAGAGCCAGCACGGCTGTCCGCTGTTCTCCCTGGGAGCCGAAGCTCCGCAGCTCGCGCTCACCCGCGGTGAGCGCCGCATCGCGCAGGTGCGGACCCGCCCCAGTGACCGCCCGCTCGACGTCGCGCTCGAGGCGCGTCTCGAGCTCCGCGACGGTCAGTCCTGGCCCGTCGTAGGCGAGCAGCGCGTCGGCCAGCCCCAACGAGGCGGCGATCCTCGTGAACCCCGGGGCGAGCAGCTCCGCGAGCTCCGAGCGGGCCGCGTCGAGCTCAGTACCGAGCGCCGCCACCTGGGCCGTCCACGGCTCGACGGCGTCGAGGCCGGACTCGCCGGCACGGACTCGCCGAAGCGCGGCGTTGCGCTGCGCGACCGCGCGGCCGTAGCTCGATGGGATCTCCGCCCTGCTCGGAAAGACCCTCCCGAGCATGCGGTCGAGATACGCACGACGGACGATGGGGCCGCCCTTGACCACGGCAAGTCGCTCAGGGGTGAAAGCGAGCGCCGCGAGGCGGGCTCGAAGCTCCTCCCCGCTCGCCAGCGCGGCGCCGTTCAGCCGCACCTGCTTGGGAGTGCCCGGAGCGAGGTCGACCTGCGTCTCGAAAGGGGCCGAAGCAGACTTGCCGGCGAGCCACACGCGCGCCGCGTCTGCCCCAAAGCGAACGAGCCGCGGATCGGAGCGGGTGCGCGGCGAGAAGCCCTGGGCGCCCACGTGGAGCGCCTCGAGCAGGTTCGTCTTGCCCACGCCGTTCGGCCCCGTCACGAGCACGAGGCCGGGAGCCAGCTCGAGCTCGAGCCCGGCGTAGGAGCGAAAGTTCCGAAGCGAGGCGTGCCCGACGATCAGCCGGCGAGCCGGATCGGCATGATCAGGTAGAGGAAGTCGTCCGACTCCCCGAGGATGAGGCCGGGTCGTAGCGGGCTGATGAGCTTGAAGCGGACGGACTCTTCGCCGACCGACTCGAGGCCATCCCGGAGAAACTCGGCGTTGAAGCCGATTTCGATCGTGTCTCCCGAGTACGACATCGGGAGCGACTCGCGCGCCTCGCCGACGTCCTGCGTCTGGGCCGACACCGTCAACTCGCCGCTCTCGAAGCGAAGTCGAAGCGGCGACTTCCGCTGCGCCATCAGCGAGGCGCGGCGCACGATCTCCAGGAACTCGTCCCGCGGAAGCTCTATCTCGGCCTCGAAGGTCTCCGGAATGAGCTGACGGTAGTTCGGGAACTGGCCGTCGATGCGGCGAGCCGTCAGCCACACGTCGTCGACTCCGAAGACGATCTGGTTCTCCTGGACGCCAATGGAGATCGCACCGGGCTCGCCGCCCTGCGCTACCCTCGAGAGCTCCGCGAGCGCTCTCGCCGGAACGATCGCCTCGAGCTCCTGGCCCGAGCCCTTGTCGAGAGCAGTCTCCTTGACGCTCAGCCGGTACGAGTCCGTGGCAGCCATGACGAGCTTCGAGTCCTCGAAGCGGACAAGGATCCCGGTCAGCACCGGCCGCGACTCGTCTCGAGAGGAGGACCGGCTCACGCGTGCGATCGTCTCGACGAAGGCTTCCTTGTCCACCGAGAACGCGGTGTCAGGATCGATCTCCGGCAACCGGGGGAAGTCCTCGGCGGCGTAGGTGTGAAGCTTGTAGGAGGCCGAGCCGCACGTCAGCTCGGCGACGCCTTCCTCCGCACGGTGCGCGATCGTCACTTCGCCGGCCGGAAGCAGCCGCACGATGTCGACGAGGAGCCGCCCGGGGACGACGACCGCACCCTCGTCCTCGACCTGCGCATCCAGAGACACGCGCAGCGAGATCTCCATGTCGGTCGCGGAGAGGTGCAGCTGGCCGGCGGAGGCGCGCAGCATGATGCCGGCGAGGATCTGAACGTTCGTTCGGGTCGACACCCCGCGGCCGGCGAGCTGAAGCTTGTCTGCGAGCTCGTCCCTACCGCACGTGACTCTCATCGTCGTGCCCACAACGGTATCGATGCTTGCCATTTAATAAAACCTCTTCATAGTCATAGGGAGTGTGAATGACGGGGAAGACGGGCCTTCTCCGCGTGGTTGCTGGCATTGCGCAGGGGATGGCCGTTGTGGACAAAAGCGGGTTGTCGACAGGGGGCGGAGCCGGAGACGCGGTTTCCCCAGAAGCCGGCCGGTTTGCACAGGTGGTTGTTCACCGGGGCTGTTTGATCCTCGCGGTCAGCTCTTGGACGAGGTTGTAGACGCTGCGATCCTCCTGGATCAGCTTCGCGATCTTTGACGTCGCGTGGATCACTGTCGTGTGGTCGCGGCCGCCGAACTTCTTGCCGATCTTCGGGAGCGAGCTGTCCGTGAGCTCCCGGCAGAGGTACATCGCGACCTGGCGCGGGTAGACGACCGACTGCGAGCGGCGCTCGCCGGTGAGCTCCTGCATGGAGATGCCGAAGCGCTCGATGACCGTCTCCTGGATCCGCTCCACGGAGACCTCGGGGAGCTCCCCCTGTGGGAAGACGTCCTTGAGAACCTCCTGCGCGAGCTCGACAGTCATGGGCCGCCCTGTGAGCGACGAGAACGCGACGACGCGGGTGAGCGCCCCTTCCAGCTCGCGGATGTTCGTCGAGATCCTGCCGGCGATGAAGGTCAAGACCTGTGAATCGGGCACGTGGATCGCGTCGGTCTTCACCTTTTTGCGGAGGATGGCGATCCGCGTCTCGAGGTCGGGAGCCTGGATGTCGGTGATCAGTCCCCACTCGAACCTCGAGCGGAGCCGAGCCTCGAGCGTTGCGATCGCGCGCGGAGGGCGGTCCGAGGAGATGACGATCTGCCGGCCCGCCTCGTAGAGCGAGTTGAAAGTGTGGAAGAATTCTTCCTGGATCCGCTCCTTGTGCTCGAAGAACTGGATGTCGTCGATCAGGAGCACGTCGTAGTGGCGGTAGCGCTGCTTGAAGCCCTCGATGCGCTTGTCGCGGAGCGAGTTGATGAAGTCGTTCATGAAGATCTCGCTCGTCACGTAGCGCGCGGAGAGGTTGCGGGAGTGCTCGCCGATGTAGCTCGCGATCGCCTGCAGGAGGTGGGTCTTCCCGAGCCCGGTGCCGCCGTAGATGAAGAGGGGGTTGTAGGCCTGCGCCGGCGCCTCCGCCACGGCGAGCGCCGCGGCGTGCGCGAAGCGGTTCGACGAGCCGATGACGAAGAGGTCGAAGGTGTACTTCGGGTTCAAGCCTTCGCCGAAGCGGGCCGGAGGCGCCTGCTCGGGCTGCTGCGACTGGTCGACCTCGCGAACGGCGAGCCGCACCGCGCGCTCGCTTCCGACCGTCTCGCGGATGGCGGCCTGGATGAGATCGAGGAAGTGATCCTCGATCCACGTGCGCGTGAAGTCGTTGGGAACCGCGAGCACGAAGCGCTCACCGCTGAGCTCGATCGGCTCGGTGTCGGTGAACCACGTTGTAAACGTCGATTCGTTCAGTGCGTCCCTGAGGCGGGTCGTTACCTCGGTCCACAGTGATTCCGCGCTCAGTTCAACAGGACGCTGCACGCCTGGTTACTGCTCCCTCCGCCAGACTCCGGGGAGCGGCGATCATAGCAACGCTCACGAACCCGCTCAACGCTTGAAAAAACGGGGGATTCCGTGTAAAAAAGCGCCTCTGAGCAGGCGTTTTCGGGCTCTCCACAAGACTCTCCACAGCTGTGGAAAGGTGGTGCAAAGCCATGAGCCATGCGGGTTCGAGCCTGTGGATTTCGAGCTGGCCGGATTTTCCGAAATTGACGGCGCCGTCCATCCCGGAGCCTAGGGGGCCCATCCCGGAGCCGCCGGTTCGGGCTGGTGGCCTTCTCTATACTTGGGCGGTGACCGGCAGGCTCGGTCCTCCACCAGCCATCTTCTTCTCGTAGCTCTGTGAAACGCACCTTCCAGCCGAACGTCCGACGCAGGAAGCGCCGGCACGGGTTCCGCGCGCGGATGTCGACTCGCGCCGGCCGCGCGATCCTCAAGCGCCGCCGTGCAAAGGGGCGGAAGCGTCTCTCGGCCTGAGGCCTAAGGCTCAGGGCGGGATCTCGTTGAAGCGCCGGCATCGCCTCTCTCGATCGCGGGATTTCGACGCGGTCTACCGCCATGGCCGCTCGACGGCGACGCGGTACCTCGTCCTCTACGCCTTTCCGCGCGAGGATGGTGACGACATCGGCCCGCGACTCGGCTTGGCCGTCTCGCGCCAGCTCGGAAACGCGGTCGAGCGGAACCGCATCAAGCGCCGCCTCCGCGCCGCCTTTGAGTCGATCGAGGGCGACCTTCCCTCCGGGAACGATTACGTCCTGATCGCGCGACCCGGCCTCGGGGAGGCGATCGAGAGCCGCGGCTTCGACTGGCTCGGCGAGCGGGTGGCTGAGGTCTTCCAGAAGGAGCGGGCCACGGCATGAGCTCTGTCGCCGTCCTCCTCATCCGCGGCTATCGCAGGGTGCTCTCGCCGTTTGCCGGCGCGACCGCGCTCGGCAACCCGCGCTGCAAGTACCACCCGTCTTGTTCCGCCTACGCGCTCGAGGCCTACCGCGAGTTCGGGTTCCTGCGCGGAACGGCGCTCACCGGTTGGCGCCTGCTCCGCTGCAACCCGTGGAGCGACGGCGGAGTGGACTACGCCCGTGACCAGCGGCTCTTCCGGCGGAGCAGCTCGTGATCTTCGGCGTCGCCAATCCGCTACGTCCGATCGAGAACCTGCTCACCACGGTCCTCGAGTGGATCCACTCGACGCTGGGGCTCCCGTGGGCGTGGGCGATCATCGTCCTCACGCTGATGGTGCGGATCGTGATCGTGCCGCTGACCGTCAAGCAGATCCGCTCCATGCAGCACCTCCAGGCGCACGCGCCCGAGCTCAAGGCGCTGCAGCAGAAGTACAAGCACGACAAGCAGCGCATGAACGAGGAGGTCATGAAGTTCTACCGGGAGAACAAGATCAACCCGGCGGCCTCATGCCTTCCGATCCTCATCCAGATTCCGATCTTCATCTCGCTCTACTACGTCCTGCGGGACTTCGAGAGGGAGGTCTTCCCTCAGTACCCGCACTCCGACCTGGGTTGGCTGGGCGTCGTCCCCAACATCACGACGAACATCACGGATCACTGGTCCGGCTGGCTCCTGCTTGTGATCTACGTGGTCAGCCAGGTCGCGTCGACCTTCTTCATGTCCACGACGATGGACCCGCGCCAGCGCTGGATCTTCATGGCGCTGCCGCTCGTCTTCGTCCTCTTCATCGTCAACGCCTCGTTCCCGGTCGGGCTGCTGCTCTACTGGGTGACGACGAACCTCTGGACGGTCGGCCAGGGCCTCGTGACCCGGCGCCTGATGCCGAAGCCGACGCCGCCACCGAAACGGTCGTCCCGCACCCCGCCCAAGGAAACGCCGGTGGGTGACGGCGCGACCGCGGCCGCCAACGCCGCGCAGCCATCCCGCGCGGCGGCCCCCGGCCAGCAGCGGGTGCGCCGGCGGAAGAAGAAGGGCCCGCGGAGCCGGCGATGAGCGAGACCGAGAGCGAACGGGAGCTGTCCGAGACCGAGGTCGAGGCAACCGGGGAGACCGTCGGCGAGGCGAAGTGGTCGGCGCTCCGCGAGCTCGAACGCCGCTTTCCTGGGATCGACAAGTCCAGCGTCCAGTTCGCAGTTCTCTCCGAGGGAGAGCGAGGTCTCCTGGGAGTCGGTTACGCGCCCGCGCGCGTGATCGCGAGCGCCGGAGCAGTCCCGCCTCCCCCAGACGGGGCCGAGGAAGAGCCCGACTCGCCCGCCGCGCGCCTGCGCGAGCTCCTCGAACGCGTGTGCGCCGCACTTGGTGCACCGGTGCGGATCGACATCCAGGAGGACGATGAGCTCCTCGCGGCGACGCTGACCGGCCCGGACCTCGGCCTCGTGATCGGTAAGCGGGGGCAGACCATCGACGCGATCCAGTACCTCGCCACCGCGATCGTCTTCCGTGGCATGGAGGAGCGAAAGAGCATCCTCGTGGACGCGGCCGGCTATCGCGATCGGCGCAGGGCGACCCTCGAGCAGCAGGCCGACCGCGCCGCCTCCGACGCCGTCGCCGTAGGGGAGGCAGTGGCGCTCGAGCCGATGTCCTCGGTCGAGCGCAAGATCGTCCACCTGCACCTGCAGGAACGCGACGACGTCGAGACGGAGAGCGACGGGAACGAGCCGAACCGCTTCGTCGTCGTCCGCCCTGTCTGACGACCGCCTCGACCACTGGCTGGCGGCGCTCCTCGCGATGCCCGGGCTCACGGCGATCGGGGACCAAGAGACCGCGCGGCGGGTCCTCCTCGACGAACCGCTCGTCGCGGCCGAGCACCTCGGGGACGGCCCGGTCGTGGACGTCGGGTCGGGCGGCGGATCGCCCGGGTTCCCGCTCGCCGCCGCGAGGCCCGAGCTCGACTTCGTCCTCCTCGAGTCGAATCGCCGCAAGTGCTCGTTCCTCGAAGGCGTGGCTGCTCGGTTCGACAACGTCTCCGTGGTCTGCGAGCGCGCGGAGGAGCATGCTGCCGGCGCCGGCCGGGAGGCGTACGGCACGGCGGCCGCGCGGGCTCTCGCCGCCCCTCCCGTGGCCGTGGAATGGTGCCTTCCGCTTGTGCGAACAGGCGGGGCGGTGCTTCTCTTCGTCGGTCCGAGCGCCGACGAGGAGGCGGCCGCGAAGGCCGCCGCGGAGGTTGCGGGCGAGGTGGATGAGAGCCTGCCGGGGCTCCTCCTCCTCCGCAAGACGGGCCCTACCCCCGAGCGGTTTCCGCGTCGCCCGGGGATGGCGAAGAAACGTCCTCTCGCCTGACTAGGGTGCGGGTGTGGGGACGATCCTCGCGCTCGCGAACCAGAAGGGCGGCGTCGGCAAGACGACGACCGCTGTGAACGTCGCCGCCTGCCTCGCCGAGGCCGGCGCGCGGACACTCGTCGTTGACCTCGACCCACAGGCGAATGCGACCTCCGGGCTCGGCGAGCGCGCGAACGGGACGTCTTCCTACGACCTGCTGGACGGCGCACCGCTCGGCGAGATCGTTCATCGGACGCGCTTTGAGAACCTCGACGTCGTCCCGGCGCGCCCCGAGCTGGCCGGCGCCGCCGTGGAGCTCTCCGGCTATGGGGACGGAGAGTCCTTCCTCGCTGAAGCGCTCAAACCGGCCCGCGAGTCGTACTCCTACGTCTTCGTCGACTGCCCGCCCTCGCTCGGGCCGTTGACCGTGAACGGGCTCGCGGCCGCGGATCGCGTGCTCGTGCCTGTCCAGTGCGAGTACTACGCGCTCGAGGGCCTCGCGCAGCTTCTTCACTCCGTCGAGCTCGTGCGTGCGCGGCTCAACCCCCGCCTCGCCCTGGCCGGGATGCTCCTCACGATGGTGGATGGGAGGACGCGGCTCGCCGCCGACGTCGCGGCCGAGGTTCGCCGACACTTCGGGGAGCTCGTCTTCGACACGGTCGTTCCGAGAAGCGTGCGCCTCGCCGAGGCTCCCAGCCACGGCCTGCCCATCGCCGCCTACGACCCGGCCTCGGCCGGCGCGGACGCCTACTACCGAGTGGCGAGCGAGCTTGTCGACCGCACCTAACCGCAGGGGTCTCGGACGAGGCCTCGAGGTCCTGATCGGGGGCGGCGCCTCCGCCACCGAGCTCCACCAGATCCCGCTCGGCTCGATACGCGCGAACACGCGCCAGCCCCGCAAGCACATCGATGCCGAAGGGATCAGCGGCCTGGCCGAGTCCGTGCGCGCCCAGGGAGTCATGCAGCCCGTTGTCGTCCGCCCCACGGAAGGCGGGGGCTACGAGCTGATCGCCGGCGAGCGCCGCTGGCGCGCCGCGCGGTCGGCGGGCCTGGCCACCATCCCCGCGATCGTTCGTGAGAGCGACGACCGGGAGTCTCTCGTGCTAGCCCTCGTTGAGAACGTGGCGCGCGAGGACCTCTCCCCGGTCGAGGAGGCCCGGGCGTACGCCGTGCTCATGGACGAGTTCGGGCTCTCGCTCGGCGAGGTCGCAGAGCGTGTCGGGCGCTCCAAGCCGACGGTCTCCAACCGCGTGCGGCTGCTCGAGCTTCCGGATGACGTGCTCGGGCTCGTCGAGCGCGGGCTCTTGAGCGAAGGGCATGCACGAGCCGTCCTCTCCGTCCCGGGCCATGACGATCGCCGCACGCTCGCCCGCAAGGTCGTTGCGCAGGGGCTCTCGGTCAGAGCGACCGAGCGCGCCGCCCGCTGGGCCGGCGCGCAGACGAAGCCGCGCAAGGCTCACCGGATCGATCCGGCCCTCGCCGACCGCGCCCGCAAGGCGCTCGAGGGGCTCACCGGGGCGAGCGTGAGGGTAACGGACACCCGCATCGAGATCCCGTTCGCAGACGCCGTGGCCCTCGCCGAGCTCGTCGAGGCGCTGGAGGCCAGTAACTGAACCCGCGGGCGGCTCGTTGTGGGTAAGTCCAGGTCTGGGTGCAGGACATCGAAGCTCTCGAGGCCATCAACCAGGACGAGGTGGTGTGCCAGCTCGTCCTTCGCATGGCCGGCCTCGTCCGCGGCGGCAAGCTCCCCGGCTTCATCGAGGCCATCGGCTCGGACGCGGATCTCGACGCCGAGACGAAGGCGACGGTGCTCGAGCTGGCGCGCGACGAGACGTTCCTCCTAGCCGCGGAGGACCACATGCGTGCGAGTCCGTGTCTGCACTAGGACGCTCGCTACAATGCGCCCGCTCGGGCGATTAGCTCAGTTGGTTAGAGCGCCGCTCTGATAAGGCGGAGGTCCCTGGTTCGAATCCAGGATCGCCCACTTCGTCATGCCGGGTGACATTTTCCAAGCCTCCGGCGGGCCAACCAAGGTGCGGGGCTAGAATCAGATCGAGTGCCAGACGAGATGCAGGAGATGGTCATCTACGGCGTGAGCTTCGACATGGTCGGCAAGCAGCCGATCGTCCTTCTCAAGACCGCCGACGGGAACAAGTTCCTGCCGATCTGGATCGGTCATCCCGAGGCGGCGGCGATCCTCATGAAGTTGCAAGGCGCGTCGACTCCGAGGCCGATGACGCACGACCTCCTCACGGAGATGCTGCAGAAGCTCGAGGCGCGCGTCGTGCGCATCGCGGTTACGGAGCTCCGCGAAAACACCTTCTATGCGCTGATCACCGTCGCGGTCAACGGGAGCGAGATCGAGATCGACTCACGCCCCAGCGACGCTATCGCGCTCGCCGTCCGCTCAGACGCGCCGATCTTCGCGGACGACTCCGTCATCGAGGAGAGCGCGATCGAGTTCGAGCACGAGGACGTGAACGAGGAAGAGGTCGTCGAGGAGTTCAAGAAGTTCCTCGACGACGTCAAGCCTGAGGACTTCAGCTCAGAAGCTTAGAAAGCTCGCGCTTCGTAAGGTCGAGGAGCTCCGCATGGAGCTCCCGCAGCCCGTCGGCGGAGAGCGGCCCGCCGTTCGCCTCATGGAGCTCGGCGAGGAGTGCGTTCTCGCGGCCCTTGTCCACGAAGTCGTAACCCTCGGCGGCCTTGTGCTCCTTCAGCCTGCGCACGAGCTCGAGTCGGCGGTTGACGGCCCGGACGATCTCGAGATCGGTGTAGGTGATCTCCTCTCGGAGCTTGGTGACGAGAGGGTCGGACCCAGGATCGCCTTGCATCAGGCGAAGATATAGACCGTTGCGCCCACTGCCCAGCGGTCATAGAAACCGGGCGCGAACCACATCGGTGTTCGCACGCATCCATGGCTGGCCGGCCAGGGCGGTACGGAGACGTATCCGTGGATCGCGAAGGCGCCGGTGAAGAAGAGCGAGTAGTACATGCCGCTGCCGTTGAGCCCGGGCACCTTCCCGTAGACGTGGAACTTCCCGACGGGGGTGTTCCCAGTCGCGCCGGTGGAGACATGGACGATGCGCACGACCTTCCCCTTGCGCACCTCGTACAGGACCTGCAGCGTTTTGCTGACCTCGACGTGGTTGCCTTTCGCAACGTGCGCGCGCGGAATGCGAGCCCGCCCGAGCGCGGCCCACACCGAGCGGGAGACGCGGCCGGTTCGCGCCAGCCCGTGCACCTTCTGGAAGGCGAGCACGGCCTCGTACGTGTCGCTTGCGTAGTAGCGCGTGGGCCCGCCGCGGAGCACGTGGCGGAGCGCCGCGAGGCGCCGTTCGAGCGCGAGCACCGCTCTCTCTCGCGAGCCGATGGAGAGAGCCGGCGCGAGGACGCGGAAGTGCCTG
>Ga0307286_10000188_pt1 | contig 16318 bp, 11 predicted proteins | sample ER_DNA_140_FD_194478 | JGI IMG/M metagenome (GOLD analysis project Ga0307286, IMG submission 194478) | Bulk soil microbial communities from the East River watershed near Crested Butte, Colorado, United States - ER_DNA_140 | ecosystem: Environmental > Terrestrial > Soil > Floodplain | place... | reverse complement strand
CGACGGCGAATGCGACGAGCCGGAATCCCTGGGCGCCATCTCGCTCGCCGGCCGAGAGCACCTGGACAACTTGATCTTCGTCGTCAACTGCAACCTGCAGCGCCTCGACGGACCGGTACGCGGCAACGGCAAGATCATCCAAGAGCTCGAGGGCGTGTTCCGGGGCGCTGGGTGGAATGTGATCAAGGTCATCTGGGGCAGCAACTGGGATCCCCTGCTCGGCAGGGACACCACGGGCCTGTTGCGTCAGCGCATGGAGGAGTGTGTCGACGGGGAGTACCAGGACTTCAAGTCCAAGGATGGCGCCTATGTACGCGAGCACTTCTTCGGTAAGTACCCGGAGGTGCGGGAGATGGTTGCTGGCATGACTGACGAGCAGATCTGGGCGCTGAACCGCGGCGGCCACGACCCGATCAAGGTCTATGCCTCCTATCAGGCGGCTGTGGAACACAATGGTGAGCCGACCGTGATCCTTGCCAAGACTGTCAAGGGATACGGCATGGGCGAGGCGGGTGAAGGGCAAAACATCACCCACCAGCAAAAGAAGATGGCGGAGAACGCCCTCCGGGTATTTCGCAACCGATTCGGCCTTCCGATCGCCGATGAAGACTTGCTCGGCTACCCGTATGTCAAGCCGGCGGAAGGTAGTCCGGAGGCTCAGTACATGGCCGAGCATAAGGCAACGCTCGGTGGAGGAAGTCTGCCGAGTCGACGAGAGAAGTCCTCTGTGGCTCTATCGGTGCCACCGCTGTCGGCATTCGATACTCAGCTGCAGGCCACCGCCGGCCGACAGATCTCAACGACCATGGCGTTCGTGCGGATCCTCAACACCCTCATGCGGGACAAGCAGATCGGTGCGCACGTGGTGCCGATCGTGCCGGACGAATCGCGGACCTTCGGTATGGAGGGCATGTTCCGGCAGTTCGGGATCTTCTCTCAGGTAGGGCAGCTGTACCGGCCGCAGGATGCTGATCAACTGATGTTCTACAAGGAGGACAAGAAGGGTCAGATCCTGCAGGAAGGCATCAACGAGCCCGGTGCCATGGCGTCATGGATCGCCGCTGCCACCTCGTACAGCGTCAATGATGTGCCGATGGTCCCCTTCTACATCTATTACTCGATGTTTGGTTTCCAGCGAATTGGTGATCTTGCCTGGGCGGCCGGTGACAGCCGTGCCCGAGGCTTCCTGCTCGGTGGCACCGCCGGGCGCACCACCCTCAACGGCGAGGGTTTGCAGCATGAGGACGGCCACAGCCATATTCAGTCCTCGCTCATTCCCAACTGCGTGTCCTATGACCCCACGTTCTCCTACGAGGTTGCGGTGATCATTCAGGACGGCCTGCGTCGCATGATCGGCGAGCAGGAGGACGTCTGGTACTACCTCACGCTGATGAACGAGAACTATGAGCATCCAGCACTGCCGGAAGGTGCCGAGGAAGACATCCTCAAGGGGATGTACCTGTTCCGCGCCGCGGAGGGAAACGAGACTCTGGGAAACGATGCGCCTCGCGTGCAGTTGCTCGGAAGCGGCACGATCTTCCGCGAGGTGCTCGCCGCTGCCGATCTGTTGGCGTCGGACTTCGAGGTCGCTGCCGACGTCTGGAGCGTGCCGAGCTTTACCGAACTGCGTCGTGAGGGGCTCGAGGTGGACCGCTGGAATCGACTGCATCCCACTGAAGAGCCCAAACGCAGCTACGTGGAAACGACGTTGGCCGACCGACAGGGACCGGTCATCGCGGCAACGGATTACATCAGGGCATTTGCCGACCAGATCCGGCCGTTTATCGATCGACGGTATGCGGTGCTCGGCACCGACGGATTCGGCCGATCCGACTATCGGAAGGCACTGCGCAGCTTCTTTGAAGTTGATCGTCACTTTGTGACACTCACTGCCCTGCATGCTCTGGCCCAGGAAGGCCTAGTGCCAAGAGAGCGTGTCGCAGAGGCGATAAGCAAGTACGAGATTGACCCCGAGAAGCGGAACCCCATGCACAGCTGACGAGGAGCGAGCATGCCTACGACGGAAGTAGCAGTTCCAGACATCGGCGACTTCGACGACGTACCCGTCATCGAAGTCCACGTGGCGGCCGGTGACGTGGTCGCCGTCGACGATCCATTGGTCACGCTGGAGTCGGACAAGGCGACGATGGATGTCCCCAGCAGCGCGGCCGGAGAGGTCCGTGAGCTCCTGGTGAAAGTCGGAGATCGCGTCAGCCGGGGTTCACCGCTCATTGCGGTGGAAGAAGCGGGAACATCGGCGGTGGTCGAGCCACCGACGATGATCGGTCAGCAGGAGCCGACACCACGTGATGCCGCAGCCGCGGCACCCGTACCGGAAGTGGCGCCACCCGCGGTCCAGCCGGCCGCTGCGCCCGCTACTGCGCCAGCTCCCGCTGCAGCGCCGGATTTCGTTGGCGTCCATGCCGGGCCGAGCGTTCGGCGGCTCGCCCGGGAGCTGGATCTCGACCTGTCCTCGGTTGACGGAACCGGTCCGAAGGGTCGGATCACCAAGGAGGACCTGCTGCAAACGCTGCGGGGACCGGCCGCCCCGGCACCGGCGGCGGCTGCGCCGGCAGCCGCTGGGATGGGAATCCCACCGATTCCGGCGGTGGACTTTGCGAAGTTCGGCCCGGTCGAGGTCGAGCCACTGCCGCGGATCAAGAAAATCTCCGGGCCGTTCTTGCACCGATCTTGGCTCAATGTGCCACACGTCACGCACGGCGACGAAGCCGATATCACTGAGCTGGACGCGTACCGAAAGGAGCTCGACACGGCGGCAAAGACCGAGGGCTATCGCGTCACCCTGCTCGCCTTCCTGCTCAAGGCGTCGGTGTCGGCGTTGCGGGCTTACCCGACCGTGAACAGCTCGCTGTCGGCGGAGGGTGACAGCTTGATCCTCAAGAAGTACATCAACATCGGTGTCGCCGTCGATACACCTGATGGTCTTGTCGTGCCAGTGATCACCGGCGTCGACCGGAAAGGCATCACCGAGCTCAGCAAGGACCTTGGCGCGATGTCGGCCAAGGCCCGCGAGGGCAAATTGGGACCAAGTGACCTGCAAGGTGGCACGTTCACCATTTCCAGCCTCGGTGGCATTGGTGGCACGAGCTTCACCCCAATCGTCAACGCTCCCGAAGTGGCGATCCTCGGCGTGGTGCGTTCCAAGCGAGCGCCGGTCTGGGATGGCGAGCAGTTCAGCCCCCGGCTGATACTGCCGGTATTCCTCTCCTACGACCACCGGGTGATCGACGGCGCACTTGCGGCCAGGTTCATGCGGCATATCTGCGACGTCCTCACCGACATGCGCCGACTTCTCCTCTAGAACCGGCCCTGCCATCGAACCGCCTACTGACTAGAGGAGAACCGGATGAGTGTCCAGGAGGTACGGGTCCCCGACATCGGTGACTTCAGTGAGGTATCCATCATCGAAATCCACGTGGCTGCCGGCGATGCCATCACCGTTGACGATCCGATCATCACCCTGGAATCCGACAAGGCGACGATGGACGTGCCGGCAGAGCTCACCGGCACCGTGACTGTACTTTCAGTGGCGGTTGGTGACACGGTTTCCCAAGGCGATGTCATCCTCAGTGTCGAGGTTGCCGAGGGCGCTGCCGCGCCTGCCACCGAAGCGGCGAAGCCAGCAGTAACTGCGGCTGATACCGACGGTGCGCAACCGGCTGGCTCCGCGCCAAGCGGCACTGTTGCGGCTCCCGCGCCCGCTCCACCACCGGCTGGAAGGGCTGGCGATTTCCAGGCCGAGGTGTTGGTGCTCGGTTCAGGTCCAGGCGGGTACGCGGCAGCATTTCGTGCGGCCGACCTAGGCGCCAAGGTAGTCCTGGTCGAGCGGTATCCAACCCTGGGTGGCGTGTGCCTCAACGTCGGCTGCATCCCGTCAAAGGCATTGCTGCACGCCGCAAAAGTGATTGCTGAGACCAAGGAGATGGCGGAGAACGGAATTAGCTTTGGACCACCCAGCATCGAGGTCGACAAGTTGCGCGGCTGGAAGGACGGTGTGGTCACAAGGCTTACCGGTGGCGTGTCGGGTCTGGCGAAACGGCGCAACGTCGAGATCATTACCGGCGTCGGCAGGTTCTCTTCACCGAACACTCTCGATGTCGAAACCGATGACGGGACGCGTACGGTGGGTTTCGATAACGCGATCATCGCCGCCGGATCCGAATCGGCCAAGCTGCCGTTCATTCCGCACGACGACCCCCGAGTAATCACCTCCACCGGAGCCCTGGAGCTACCACAAATTCCGGAACGCATGCTCGTCGTTGGCGGCGGCATCATCGGCCTGGAAATGGCTGCGGTCTATCACCAGCTCGGCACCCGGGTAACGGTCGTGGAGCTGCTTGATCAACTAATCCCGGGCACCGACGCCGACATTATCGCGCCATTGCACAAGATGATCACTAAACAGTACGAGAACATCTTCTTGCGCACCAAGGTGACAGCGGTCGATGCCAACGACCCAGGGCTTACCGTCCACTTTGATGGGCCGAAGGCGCCGGAAACTGACACGTTCGACCAGATTCTCGTTGCCGTGGGCCGCCAGCCTAATGGTGCAGCAATCGGGGCTGACAGGGCCGGCGTGATCGTCGACAGTCGCGGTTTCATCAGTGTGGACAAGCAACAGCGGACGAACGTGCCGCACATCTTCGCTATCGGGGACATCGTCGGCCAGCCGATGCTGGCGCACAAGGCGACCCATGAAGGCCATGTTGCCGCCGAGGTCGCTTGTGGTCAGAAGAGCTACTTCGACGCGCGAGTCATTCCGTCGGTCGCCTACACCGATCCCGAGGTGGCGTGGGTCGGGGTGACCGAGAACGAAGCGAAAGCCGCAGGCGTCGCGTACGGAAAAGGCAGCTTCCCGTGGGCCGCCAGCGGACGTTCGTTGTCGCTGGGCCGCAGTGAGGGACTCACCAAGCTGATCTTCGACCAGGCCACCGAACGCGTGATCGGTTGCGGCATTGTCGGACCGTCGGCTGGTGACCTAATCGCCGAGGTTGCTCTCGCCATCGAAATGGGTGCGGATGCCGCCGATATCGCGCTCACTGTGCATCCACATCCGACGCTGTCAGAGACGGTCGGCTTTTCCGCCGAGGCGTTTGAGGGCACCATCACCGACCTTTACATGCCCAAGAAGAAGAAGTAGCTCAGACCAGCTCGATCTTCGGATAGGCCGGACGCCACATCGCCTGGTGGATCTGCTGGACCAGGTTGTCAAGGTCTGCCTGGGCAATCCCTTCCGAGTCCGCCGCCTGCGCCACCGCCACGCCTACCGCCGCTGACACCATTCGCAGCTGCTCCACCGAGGGCAGCAGCGGCGCGCCGACCGTGGTGGCGTCCGACAGCGCCGCGACAGCGTCAGCAGCCGCCGCAAGCATCCGGTCGGTGACCCGGCTCGCGCGCGCCACAGTCACCCCCAGCCCGAGGCCCGGGAAGATCAGTGCGTTGTTGGCCTGCGCGATCTGGTAGGTGCTGCCGTCGTAGCTCACCGGCGCGAACGGACTGCCGGCCGCCACGAGGGCGCGTCCCTCGGTCCAGCGGATCACGTCACTTGGCAGAGCCTCGCACTTTGATGTCGGGTTGGAAAGCGGCATGATGATCGGCCGCTGCACCTTGGACGCCATCTGTTTGACGATCTGCTCGTTGAACGCCGCAGGCTGGGTCGATGTGCCGATCAGCATGGTGGGTTCGGCATTTCGCACGATGTCGGCGAGGCCGATGCTCTTGCCGTCGCTCGACCAGCCGGCCACCTCCGCAACCGGCCGGGCGTACGGCACCTGGAAGTCGCGCTTGCTGGTGGACGGGTCGTCGGTGATCAGTCCTGAACGATCGGTTGCCCAGAACCGCCGCCTGGCCTCCTCCAGACTCAGCCCCTCCCGGACCATCACGTCAACCATCATGTCCGCGATGCCGATGCCTGCGGTGCCTGCGCCATGGATCACGACCCGCTGGTCGCGAAGTCGGGACCCGGCCGCCCGTACGCCGGAAAACGCGGCCGCCAGCACCACCGCCGCAGTGCCCTGCATGTCATCGTTGAACGTGCAGACCTGGTCCGCATATTTGTTCAGGATGCGCCGGGCATTGCCGACTCCGAAGTCTTCCCAATGCAGCATCGCGTTCGGAAACAGCTTGGTCGCTGTCGTGACATAGGCATCGACGAGTTCGTCGTAGCGCTGGTCGCGTACCCGGGCATGCCGGTTGCCGAGGTAGATCTCGTCCTCGAGTAGGGCGAGGTTGTCAGTGCCCACGTCGAGGACGACAGGAATCACCCGGCGTGGATGAATACCCGCGGCGGCGATGTAGACAGCCAGCTTCCCGATGGCGATCTCGATTCCGCCCACGCCCCAGTCGCCGATACCGAGAATGCCCTCGGAATCGGTTGCGACGATGAGATCGACTTCATCCGGGCCCATCCCGTAATTGCGAAACGACGTCTCAACATCCTCGATCGCGTCGATTGACAGGTAGACGCCTCGCGGGCGGCGGAACTCATGGCTGAACCGCTCGATGGCCTGGCCAATCGTTGGCGTATAGACGATCGGCAGCATCTCCTCAATGTGCTCGGTGAGCAGGCGATAGAACAAGATCTCGTTGCGATCGCGGAGGTTCGCCAGGTACACATTCCTATTCAGGTCATCCGGCTGCCGGCTGTACTGCGCGTAGGTGCGGCGCAGCTGCCCCTCCATCGTGGAATCCCCAGTCGGCAGCAGGCCGGTCAGGCCGAGCGCCTCACGTTCTTCGGGTGTGAATGCCGTGCCACGATTGATGATCGGGGACGACAGCACCGAACTGCCGCGGAGGCGGACACGCGCCACCGTTCCCTCGGGAGTCTGGATAAGTTCATACGGTCTCTCGGACACTGACGTCACCTTCTCGAAGCTCGCTCAGCTACCTTCTTCTGAAGCAGGTACAAGTCGCAACGGTGACCTCGCCGGCGCCCGCGGATACGCCAGCGGTGCCAACACTGATCACCTCGGCCACAAGTTGGGCGGGTATGTCGTTGTCATGGCCGATATCTCGGTGCTCAGGATCTCAGTGCTCCGGCGGATCGGATCTTGGCGAGCTGTCGCAGGATCTCATTGGCACTACGCCCAACCGATGGGCATCGAGCGCCTCGTGGACAACATCAAAGTCGACTGAACCCGCCAACCTGTCGGCACTCGCAAGCCCCTCGACACGCTCAACGTTGATTAGAATAACTGTTCCACTATGCGGAGTAACCTAGGCGGACATGCTGGTGGGCGTCAAGCCTTAAGAATCCAGCTCTCCTACTGAGCTGCATGTTCGGAGCTGTCCTGAGATTTCCCACGACCTGAATGGCAATTAGTACCAACGGCAGCTCGACGCCGATGCCGCGCTGACGAGGAAAGATTGAGCAGCATTCTGGCGTCGGCAAGATCCTGAATGGCCAGGCCGCCGTAGTGGAACTGGGTGATGTCATTCGCCGTGGTGCGCCCGGGCGCCGCGCCGGTTAGCGCGCTGCCCCTGTCAGTTCGGAAGTGGCCGACGTCGATCGCTGCTTCCCGCACCGTAATCATCACGTCTCCGGACTCGTCGACAGCGGTCTGGAAATCGTCGACGATCACCTGAGCGCGCCTGATGCCTTCAGTGTCGAACGTGCGATGTCGTCCCTGAGTGGTGCGCCGACCGCTCGCGGAGTCCGCACCCATTGGATGCACTTCTTGCAGGGCCATTGCCGCGGCAGTAGTAGCGCTCAACCCTTACACACGACCTGGCCGAACGCCCACCACAATGTTCGCCGTTACCGCGACTCATCTTTGGCGCCCATACACTCCGCCACTGCCCGCGGAGAACCTTGATCCACCTGCCCGCGAAGATGTTCCTTTTCGTCACTCGGAAGTTGAATACCGCAAGGCGAAAAGCTATCGTAATCTAGAGGGTGTCACCTCGCTGTCAGCGAGCAGCGAGGGCACTTGGAGTCGCCGCATTTGTGTTTAGTCGTCAGCAGAGCTCCGTTTTAGAGGCGGTTCCACAGTTGTAAGGAGTGAAGCGTGACCGTACGAGTCGGTATCAACGGTTTTGGACGCATCGGCCGCAACTTCTACCGGGCGGCGCTGGCGGCGGGCGCGGACATCGAGGTTGTGGCCTTCAACGACCTGGGTGATGACACCACGCAGGCTCATCTGCTGAAGTACGACTCGATCTTGGGGCGCCTGGACCAGTCCGTCCGGCTAGTGGAAGGCGGCATCCAAGTTGGTGGTCAGGTGATCCAGTCCTTCGCGGAGCGTGATCCGGCAGCCCTGCCGTGGGGTGAGCTCGGTGCCGACATCGTGATCGAGTCAACCGGATTCTTCACCGACGCGACTAAGGCGAAGGCGCATCTCGATGCAGGTGCCAAGAAGGTGATCATCTCGGCACCGGCGAAGAACGAGGACGTCACTGTGGTGATGGGGGTAAACCACGAGACCTATGACCCCGCCTCGCACCACATCATCTCAAACGCCTCCTGCACCACAAACTGCCTTGCGCCTATGGCCAAGGTGATGGATGAGGGGCTGGGGATCGTCAAGGGTCTGATGACCACGATCCACGCCTACACACAGGACCAGAACCTGCAGGACGGCCCCCACACGGATCTGCGCCGGGCGCGCGCTGCCGCACTAAATGTCGTGCCGACCTCTACTGGCGCTGCCAAGGCGATCGGTCTCGTACTGCCGCAGTTGAAGGGCAAGCTCGACGGTTACGCCTTGCGGGTGCCGGTGCCGACCGGCTCAGCGACCGACCTGACCTTCGAGGCGAGTCGGGAGACTGGCGTGGAAGAGGTCAACGAGATCGCCAAAGCCGCCGCCGACGGCCCGCTGAAGGGCTACCTGCGGTATTGCAGCGACCCGATCGTGTCCAGCGACATCGTGGGGGACTCGCACTCGTGCATCTTCGATTCCGGGCTGACCAAGGTGATCGGCAACCAGGTCAAGGTAATCGGCTGGTACGACAACGAGTGGGGCTACTCCAACCGTCTGGTCGACCTCGTCGTCCTAGTGGGCGAGAGCCTCTGACCTCTTCTGGGATCGGCTGCTTGCTGCGAGTACCTCATCAAGTTAGTGCGATGGAATGTCATCGGGCTCACCAGTCCTCGCCACGGCTCGCCTCCGGTCCCTGTGGGAGTGAGGCGAGCGCATCGAGGCTAGAACCCTGAGCCGCGCAGAATTATCAATCTCTTTCAGTCTTGTCAGCTGACAGAACGGGCCCGAGTGGCATCGAAGGCGGCGGTGACGTCAGCAGCTGCGGCGTGAAGCCGTGATGCGATGAGCCGTGCATCGGCCATGCGTATGCGGCTGCTGGGACCCGAAACCGAAAGCGCTGCCGTGAACGGGAGGCCCTCGATTGGCACAGCAATGCATCGAACGCCAAGTTCTTGCTCACCATCATCAATGGCGTACTTGTTCTTCCGGACGTGTGCCAAATCAGCCAGCAGTGACTCAGGGGCGGTGAGGGTGTGTTCGGTGATGGAGGGCATCCCTGCCCTCTGCAGAATCGCGAGGACCTGCTCATCTGGAAGGGTCGATAGCAACGCCTTGCCCACACCCGTGGAGTGCAGCGGCACAACTCGACCGACTTCGGTGAACATGCGGACAAAATTAGGAGAAGGTGCTTGGGCGATATAGACAGACGCGTCGCCCTCAAGCATGGCCATATTGGTGGTCTCCCCGCAGCTAGCTACAACCTGGGCGAGATGCGGTAGGGCCCAAGAGCCGAGCGTGCGGCTGGCCGATTCTCCCAGCCTGATCATCCGAGGGCCGAGTGTGTAGCGCTTCGATGATTCTTGCCGCACGTATCCGTCGCTAATCAACGAACGCAGGAGACGGTGAATGGTTGGCATAGGCAGGCCGGTGAGCCGGGTCAGCTCGGAGAGGCTGCGGGAGCCACCATCGTCCGCCAGATGCTCTAACAAGTCGAACACTCGGTCAACCAATTGAATGCGCTCGCCCATGCGACCGCCATCTTCCGCCATGTGGAATAGGATAGTCGATTGGTACACCGTTCATTCGATTCATCTGGGGACGGTTGCGCTGTCTCGTAGGGGTTCTCGCCCGAGATGCGCCTCGACGAGGTCCCAGTTGATCCCAGAAAGTTCTCTTGATATCTTTCGTGTGCCAAAAACTCCATTTCGCAAGGTGGAAGTATGGATCAAGAGTTGCGTTACGCCGCAAACTGCTCTCTGCTCTTCGCCGAGCTGCCTCTGCTGCAGCGCCCGGCCGCCGCACACGAGGCTGGCTTCGATGCAGTTGAGTTCTGGTGGCCGTGGCCGGATCAGCCGGTACCAGGTGACCACGACGTCGACCGCTTCACGACCGCGGTGCAGGATGCAGGCGTTTCCCTGATCGGACTGAACTTCTTCGCTGGCGACCTGGCTGGACCAGACTGCGGAGTGCTTTCGATCCCCGACCGAGCAGGCGAGTTCATCGACAACATCGATGTCACGGTGGGAATCGGGGAGCGCCTCAGTGTTCGCGCATTCAATGCCCTCTACGGGAACCGAGTGCAGAGCTCGTCCACCCAAGAACAGGACCAGCTCGGGGTCGAACAGCTGACAACAGCTGCACAGGCGGCAGCCCGCATTGGAGCCACGGTGTTGCTGGAGCCGGTGAGCGGGCCCAAGCCCTATCCGCTACGCACTGCCGCCGATGTGGTGTCCGTGCTCGACCGGGTGGTGGCAGACGGCGGAGTGAGCAACGTCGGCTTCCTGTGCGACCTGTTCCACCTCGCCAACAACGGCGACGACCTCGATCAGGCGCTCGATCGATACGCCGACCGAATCGCCCATGTGCAGATCGCAGATCACCCCGGCCGTCATGAGCCCGGCACCGGCACGCTCGACCTGCAGCGATACCTGAGGCGTATCGAGGATGGCGGCTACGACGGCTACGTGGCATTGGAATACATCCCAACCGGCGCAACGGTGGACAGCCTCGGATGGCTGCCCCGAGAGCGTCGATCCCTTTTCCTCACCTGAAGAGCTAGGAGACACGCATGGCCACCATCGCGTTCATCGGCCTCGGCATCATGGGTGCCCCCATGGCCGAACACCTGGTACGGGCAGGACACAGCGTGATCGGGTACAACCGCAGTCGAGGACCGGTGGACAAGTTGATCGAGTCGGGCGGTCAAGGGGCCTCGTCAGTCGCAGAGGCAGTCCGCGATACCGAGGTCATTATCACGATCGTTCCTGACTCCCCCGACGTGCAGGACGTGGCGCTGGGCGAGGACGGGATCTACGCCAACGCGAAGCAAGGCGCGATTCACGTGGATATGTCCTCGATTCGCCCCGACGTCTCGGTTGACCTTGCGAAGGCGGGCAAGAAGGCTGGGATCCGCGTGGTTGACGCCCCGGTCAGCGGCGGCGAGGCCGGCGCCAAGGAGGCCAAGCTGTCGATCATGGTCGGCGCCGAACCGGCCGACTTCGACGAGGTGAAGCCCATTCTCGAAGCCGTGGGTACCACGATCGTGTTGGTGGGCCCACCCGGCTCCGGCCAAACGGTCAAAGCGGCGAACCAGCTGATCGTCGCCGGAAACTACGAGTTGGTGGCCGAGGCCATCGTCTTCCTCCGGGCGTACGGCGTGGACACCGAAGCTGCCCTCGAGGTTCTCGCGGGCGGACTTGCCGGCAGCACGGTATTGGACCGCAAGGGGGCCAGCATGCTGGCTGGCCAGTTCCAACCCGGTTTCCGGATCGACCTGCATCACAAGGACATGGGCATCATCTTGGACGCCGCCCGGGCCAAGGATGTAGTCATCCCGCTGGGGGCAGTGACCGCTCAGCTGATCGCTGCATTGCGGGCGCAGGGTGATGGCGGACTGGACCACTCGTCCCTGCTGCGCGGCGTGGAACGGCTCTCCGGCCAGAAAGTGAGCGGACAGTGAGCACAATGCGCGCGGTCGACGCGGCCGTGAAGATCTTGGAATTGGAAGGCGCGACACAGGCGTTCGGCCTGCCCGGTGCAGCGATCAACCCGTTCTACGACGCCATGCGCCGGCACGGCGGAATCCGGCACATTCTCGCCCGACACGTGGAGGGCGCTTCCCACATGGCTGAGGGATATACCCGGGCCAAGGTGGGGAACATTGGCGTTTGTATCGGCACGTCTGGTCCAGCTGGCACCGATATGATCACCGGGCTCTACTCTGCGTCGGCCGACTCGATCCCGATCTTGTGCATCACCGGCCAGGCGCCGGTCGCTCGGCTACATAAAGAGGACTTTCAGGCCGTCGACATCGCTTCTATCGCCGCACCGATCACCAAGATGGCAGTCACGGTGCTGGAACCCGCTCAGGTGCCAGGCGCGTTCCAGCAGGCGTTTCACCTGATGCGCTCCGGCCGACCCGGGCCGGTACTGATTGACCTGCCCTTCGACGTCCAGATGGCGGAGATCGAGTTCGACCCCGAAACCTACACGCCGCTCCCGGTGTATCAGCCGGTGGCCAGTAGGGCTCAGGTCGCCAAGGCTCTGGACATGTTATTGGCAGCCGACCGGCCCCTGATCGTGGCAGGCGGAGGTGTCATCAATGCCGACGCCGCCGGACTGTTGGTGGAATTTGCCGAGATCGTCCAGGTGCCAGTCATTCCCACCCTGATGGGCTGGGGTGCGATCCCAGATGATCATCCGCTGATGGCTGGCATGGTCGGTCTGCAGACCTCACACCGTTACGGCAACGCCACGTTCTTGGAATCGGACTTTGTCCTCGGCATCGGTAACCGGTGGGCTAACCGCCACACTGGTGGACTGGATGTCTACCGGGGTGGCCGGAGGTTCGTCCATGTCGATATCGAGCCGACGCAGATCGGCCGGGTGTTTGCCCCGGACTACGGCATCGTGTCCGACGCCAGGGCGGCGCTGGAGCTGTTCGTCGAGGTGGCCAGAGAGCGTGCTAGCTCGCACGGGGTTCCCGACTACGGCGTGTGGGTCAAGGACTGTCAACAGCGTAAGCAGACATTGCAGCGTCGTACTCATTTCGACAACGTGCCGATGAAGCCGCAGCGGGTCTACCAGGAGATGAATACCGCATTCGACCGGAACACCCGTTACGTAAGCACCATCGGCCTCTCTCAGATCGCCGGTGGCCAGTTCCTCCACGTGTACGGCCCACGTAGGTGGATCAACGCCGGCCAGGCCGGACCACTGGGCTGGACGCTGCCTGCCGCGCTAGGGGTCTGCGCCGCCGATCCCGACGCTACGGTCGTCGCGCTCTCTGGCGACTACGACTTCCAGTTCATGATCGAAGAGCTGGCGGTCGGCGCACAATTCAACCTGCCTTACATCCATGTGCTGGTGAACAACGCTTACCTTGGCCTGATCCGGCAGTCCCAGCGTGGCTTCGCCATGGACTACCACGTCCAGCTGTCGTTCGATAATGTCAACGCCCCCGAGATGAATGGCTATGGTGTTGATCATGTGAAAGTCGCCGAGGGGTTGGGATGTAAAGCGCTACGCGTGTTCGACCCGGCCGAACTCCCCGATGCCTTCACACAAGCCCGGAAGCTGATGGCTGAGTTCCGGGTGCCCGTCGTTGTCGAAGTGATCTTGGAACGGGTCACCAACATCTCCATGGGCACCGAGATCGATGCGGTGACCGAGTTCGAGGAGCTGGCCGTCCGCGGTGAGGATGCGCCGACGGCCGTGATCTTGCTGGACTGATCGATGCGAATTGTTGTCGCACCTGACAAGTTCAAGGGATCGCTGACCGCTGCCGAAGTGGCAGATGCAGTGGCGTCTGGCTTTCTTGCCGTCGCCCCGGACGCCGACGTGGTGCGAGTGCCTATCGCTGACGGCGGCGATGGGACCGTGGCGGCAGCCCTTTCGAGCGGCTTCAAGGCGGTGCCGGTAGACGCCTTGGGGCCTACGGGCGAGCCAAGGTCGGCGACCTACGCCCGACATGACCACCAAGCGGTGGTCGAGCTGGCCGGCGTGTGCGGGCTCGACTTGCTGCCCGGCCGGCGACCAGACCCGCTCGGAGCCTCCACCTATGGGCTCGGGCAGGTGCTGGCGCATGCCATCACCCACGGCGTGACAGACATCGTGCTCGGCATCGGCGGCAGTGCATCCACCGACGGCGGAGCCGGCATGGTGCACGCACTGGGCGCCCGGCTTCTCGATGAGCAGGGTCGCGATCTACGGCTCGGCGGCGCCGCATTGCAGGCCCTGAACAGCCTCGACCTGACGGGGCTGAGGAAGACGTTGGGCGATGTACGAATCGTCGTCGCCAGCGACGTGGACAACCCCCTGCTCGGTCCGCGAGGGGCCGCTGCCGTGTTCGGCCCTCAGAAGGGAGCGAGCCCTTCCGAAGTGATCCAGCTCGATCGGGCGCTCGCAATGTGGGCGAAGCGGGTGGGTGAGGCGACCGGGAGCGACCTCGCGAACCGGGCCGGCGCAGGTGCGGCCGGCGGCACCGGCTTCGCGGCCCTGGCCCTGCTGAACGCCGAGCTGCGGCCCGGTATCGAGCTATTGCTGGACTGGCTGGACTTCCACCAGGCGCTCGTCGGCGCGGATCTGGTGATCACCGGTGAAGGCTCCCTGGACGAGCAATCACTGGCTGGCAAGGCCCCCGTCGGAGTGGCGCAGGCGGCGGCGCGGGCAGGAGTGGCGACGATAGCGGTTGCCGGCCGCAGCCTCTTGAGCGACCAGCGTCTGCGTTCCGCCGGCATTTCCAGGGTTTACACGCTCGCCCATCTCGAGCCGGACGTCGACAGGAGCATCGCCAATGCCGCGACGCTGCTGCACGAGACAGGACAGCGCATCGCCGGCGATTGGTCGGCTTAGACCTGGCCGCGACGCAGCAACTGTCCGTGCGGTTCCCGGTAATCCACCTCCTTGCCGCGCACGAACGTACGCCGCACAACTCCCGAGAGCGTCTTGCCCTGGTAGGGAGTAAGGGGGTTCTTGTGGTGCAGTTTGGCAGCATCCACCACGAACGCCTGGTCGGGAGCGAAGACCGCGAGGTCGGCGTCGTAGCCGAGGGCCAACTTTCCCTTGGCCGGCAGGCCCACACGCTCCGCCGGTTTGGTGGCCATCCACTCGACCACCTGCTCCAGCCCGAGGCCGCGGCGCCGCGCCTCGGTCCAGATCAGCGACAGCCCGAGCTGAATCGAGGCGATCCCGCCCCAGGCCACGCCGAAGTCGCCGTTGTCGAGATCCTTGAGCTCCAGAGTGGAAGGTGAATGGTCGGAGGCGATGTCGTCGATTGTCCCGTCCAGCAGCGCCTCCCAGAGCAACTCCCGGTTCGCGACCTCTCGGATTGGCGGGCAGCACTTGTAAGCGGTCGCCCCATTGGGAATCTCCTCGGCGAACAGGGTCAGGTAGTGCGGGCACGTTTCGACCGTGAGCCGGAGTCCGTCCGCTTTTGCTGAGCGCACCATCGGCAGCGCGTCGGAGGAGGACAGGTGCAGGATGTGGGCGCGCGCTCCAGTCCAGCGAACCCTCTCGATCAGCTCCGCGATAGCCAGGTTCTCAGCGCCGCGGGGTCGCGAGCCGAGAAAACGCAAGTACTCATCGCCCTCGGCCTTTGGCGCTCGGTCGATGGCCCGGGAGTTCTCGGCGTGCACGATGAGGACAGCGTCGTAGGTCGTTAGCTCGGCGAGGTAGTCCTCGACCTCCTCAGGATCGAGCTGCGGAAACTCGTCCACCCCGGAGAACAGCAAGAAGCACTTGAAGCCGAAGACGCCCTCATCGTGGAGGGAGCGGAGATCGCGCAGGTTGCCGGGCACCGCACCGCCCCAGAACCCTACGTCCACGAATGCCTGAGGCCGGGCGTGCAGGCGCTTGAGCTGCAGAGCGGGCACGTTGACCGTGGCGGGAATGGAGTTCAACGGCATGTCGATGATCGTCGTGACTCCCCCGGCAGCCGCAGCCCTCGTCGCGGACGCAAAACCCTCCCACTCCGTACGCCCCGGCTCGTTGACATGCACGTGGGTGTCCACCAGCCCGGGGATCAGCGTTTCGTCGTCGGCCAGCTCGACGATCGAGGCCGCGGCGAGCTCACTGCCGAGCGGTTCGATAGCCACGATCCTGCCGTCACGGATGCCCACCTCGCGGGCGACCACGCCAGCAGTCGTCCAGATCTGCCGACCCCGAATCACCAAGTCCAGCTCGGCCTGCGGCTCGCCGCGCTCCGCCCCACGAGGTGATTCCACCCGCTGGTCCGGGTGGCTGCGGAGGTACTCATCGATCTGCTGGCGGACCTGCTTCGGATCGTTGACGCTGCGCAGGCCGCTGCGCTCGGGGTCGGCCATGGTCACGGATCAGCAGAAGCCGGCTACCCCGGCCCACGCTTCGTCTGCGGTGGCACT
>Ga0307286_10000186_pt1 | contig 16364 bp, 18 predicted proteins | sample ER_DNA_140_FD_194478 | JGI IMG/M metagenome (GOLD analysis project Ga0307286, IMG submission 194478) | Bulk soil microbial communities from the East River watershed near Crested Butte, Colorado, United States - ER_DNA_140 | ecosystem: Environmental > Terrestrial > Soil > Floodplain | place... | reverse complement strand
GATGGGCAACGCGTCCTGCCGGTGCGCCGGAGGCCGACAGCGCCCCGGCCGCGATGCGGTGCACCTGGGCGCGTCGATGGGCGGGCAGCGCATGGGCCAGCGCCTCACGGAGCAGGGTGTGAGCGAATCGGTATCCGCCTCCCCGTTCGACGATGAAGCCAGCCCCAAGCAATCGATCGAGCGCGTTGAACGCCGCCGCCTCATCCACCCCGCCGACGGCCGCGAACTCGTCCGCGGAGAACTCCTCACCGGTGACCGCGGCCCGCTCGACGAGCGCACGAACGCCCGGGTCCAGGCCGAGCACACGAGCCTGCAAGATGTCGTAGAGACGCTCAGGTACCACGAACGTACCGTCCGCCTCGATCGCCGAGGCGAGCTCCTGGATAAAGAACGGGTTGCCGTCGGCCTTGCGCCAGATCGCCTCGATCACCTCCGGCGGGACGGCCGCGCCGTGGATGCGCTCCACCACCGAGGCGGCCGCCTCTCGCGGGAGCGGCCCGAGGGCGATCTCCCTCGCGGTGCCCTCGGCGAGCAGGCTCGCGCGCACTTGCGCCAGCGCGGGCCGCACGCCCTCCGCTCGGTAAGTGAGGACCACGAGGAGCGGTTGGAAACGCGACGTTCGAACAAGGTAATGGGCAAGCTGCACGGTCGCGTCATCGGCCGCATGCAGATCCTCCAGCAGGACCACCGCGCCCCGCTCGCGGGCGGCCGCCGACACGAGCTGCGCGACGGCCGAGAACACACGGCGGCGCACCGTGCCGGGGTCCGCCTCGGCCACCGGCGCCGGCGAGGCGGCCGTGAGTCGCGCGATCTCTGCCTGGGCCCCTTCGCTCAGGGCAGCGGCGAGATCCGAGCGCTCCAGCAAGAGGCGATCCAGCGCCTCCACGATCGGGGCGTAGGGCGGGGCGCCTTCTTCCACACGAGTCGCGCCCCGAAGCGTCGTACGCCCGGCGGCGGACGCGCGGGCGAGTAACGCGTCGCACAGGCGTGTCCTGCCGATCCCCGCCTCACCACTCACCAGCAGACCGCCGCCGCGCCGGGCGTCGAGGCGCCCAAGCGCCGCCAGGGCCGCCGCCAGCTCACGCGCCCTGCCCACCATGGGCGCCGTGGACTCGACCGGCGCCACGGCCGCGGGTCCCCGCACAATCTCCTCGTACAGGGCCACCGACTCGGGGTCGGGCCGAAGCCCGAGCTCTTTCCCGAGCAGATCCTTGCGGCGCCGGAACTGCCGCAGGGCCGCTGCGCGGTTCCCGGCATTGGCGTAGGCGCGCATCAGGGCACGATGAGCCTCCTCGTCAAGGGGCTCGACCTCTAACACGTCGCCCCAGCGCTCCGCGCAGCGCAGCAACCCCAGGTACAGGAGACAGAGGCGTTCGCGCGCCGGCTGAGTCCACTCCTCGTATCGATCCTCCGGGAGCAACTCACCCGCGTAGAGGGAGGCTGCCAACGCGCACCCGCCTTGGCCAGGTGACCCGAGCGCCAGTTCGGCCTCCCTTTCGAACCGGTCGACATCCACTGCGACGTCGCCGCCGAGCCCGACCTCCCGGCTAGAAAGCGTGATCGCCGACGGATCGCCGATGCCCCTCCGGGCAAGGTGGATCGCCTTGTGCAGGTTCCGCTCCCCGCCCACTGGAGGCAGATGCGGCCACAGGGCTTCGATCACCTGCTCGCGGTGCACCCGATGGCCCGACGCCAACGCGAGCAGCTTGACCAGGCCGGCGGCGCGACGATGGCGCCACGCGGGAGCCGGCACCGGACGGCCGCCGACCATGACCTCAAACCGACCGAGCAGCTGGATCTCAACGCTTGCCATCTGACCTCCTGGCGCGAACGACCCACTCAGGCCTGCAAGGGTCCCCGCCGCCTCTTGCCACGAGGCCCTGGTGCCGACGGGCCAGCCATCCCCCGAAGGAGGCTCTGGACCCTTTCCTGGTATTCGAGCACATGAACCATCCCCGCGCTGCTCCCCCAGCTGGTCCGGACTCTCTTCGCTAATCGTTGCGATCCGCGGACAGAGTTCCTTGTGCGTACACCATCTTGCCCCGCTCCGTACAGCGCCGATGAGCTGGCCGCGACTTGGGTCCGAGTGGACCCTCCTAGCCACCGAACGCGAGGAACACCCCCCCCCGCGGTGCCACCCAGCCCTTCACTTGGGCGGCCTTCCGACGCTCGACACCACGAGACTGACCCCCGAGGCACCGGCTTCGACCGAGAACAGCGCCGGGCCGTGCCGGTCGTACATGCGCCTGAACCGTTCCCGCCGCCGTCTTAATCCGGCCTACCGTTGACACAAGCCGCATGTTCCCCTGGAGGACCGCATGGAGCGACGCGCCATCACTACAGAGATGAAGCGTGCTCGCGCCGACCTCCACCAACTTCTCGACAGTGCCACCAGCGCAGAACTCCGGGCGCCGACACACGGCACCAAGTGGACCAACGAGCAGCTGCTGTTTCACATGCTCTTCGGCTACCTGCTGGTCCGCAATCTGCTGCCCTTGGTCAAAACCCTCAGCCGGTTGCCCCGGGGCGTCTCTCGAGGTTTCGCCGCAGCATTGAACGCGGCCACCAAGCCGTTCCACCAGGTCAACTTCATCGGCTCTCTGGGCGGTGCACGAGTCCTCGGCCACGAGCGCATGAAGCGCTGATGGATCATGTGGTGGCCAGCCTGCAACGGTCCTTGTCGCGTGCCAGCGAGGAGAGCCTCGATCGGGGCATGCACTTTCCCGTTGGCTGGGATCCGTACTTCACCGACTACATGACTGTAAAGGAGGTCCATCACTACGCCACCCAGCATTACGATCACCACCGACGCCAGCTCACCCTGGCGTCCACCGCCGCAGCACCCACCTAGACACGGGGTCGCCGAAGCCGGGGTGCCGCGAGGTCAATCCTCCACTGCACCCATTTGGGCTTGATCGCAGAATCGTTTCCAGGCTTGGAATCCGCCAATGAGATCGGTGGCGCGTTCGATCCCGAGCTGGCGCAGCGATGCGGCCGCCAGACTCGAGCTGTACCCCTCGTCGCAGACGATGATCATGCGCAGGTTTGCGCTGTCTGCCTCGGCAATGTGGTGCGGGCAGGTAGGGTCCAGGCGCCACTCCAAGACGTTGCGGTCGATGATCAACGCCCCGGGTAACTCCCCGTCGCGCTGCCGTTGCTCGATCGGGCGGGTGTCGATGACCAAGGCGCCCGCAGCGACCTCGGATGCCAGGTCGGCGGGTTCTACGCGGTCGAGGCCGGAGCGAACCTCCTCAAGCACAACATCGATCGCGGCTCGGCCCGCCATGACAGTCCTCCAACAGCAACCCAGACTTCCTGAGCGTAGTCCCGGGGGAATGGGCCCTCCAATAGTGACCGAATGAGGCCCAACGGCACGCCTCGCGGCGAAGTTGGCGCGCCAAGGCGCGACAATAGCCCGTCTCGGTCAACGTCAATGCCGGCACAGTTGCGGCGATCGAGATGCCGGTGCGCCTAAGACTCCACTCCTTTGGGACTGAGGTCAGGCGTTGGCGGTGAACGGCAGCTCTCGCCTGACTCAGGGGCAACGCAGATTTGCTTCCAAGCTGCTCGCGCTGCCAATCAGACTGCTAGCCAATCGGTCCAGCATCCGGCGATCATCTGCGTACACCCACGGACCTCACTTACGCCAACCGCCGCATTGTCATGCGTGCCATTTCCCTGAGCGTGCTCGCCACGCACCAACCGCAGTGAGCTTCAGAGTCACTGACCTCAATTTGGGTGACACATGCAAAGCAGTTGGGCAGGATGTGGGAATAGAGCTCGGTTGTGATCGCCAGTTGCGAGTGGCCCAGCACATCGATCAGCGCCGGCAGGTTTGAGGAAGCCACATATGCGAGCCTTCGAGGCTCGCAGACACTCGGCGCTGGAGGCCCGTGCAGCAGCACAATGTCGGGGGGTTCGGTGGTAGCTAGCTAGCATCGGCGGCGTGGCCGCATCGCAGGTTCTTCCGGGTCCTCCCCGGCGCGGATCGCTGCGGTCAATCGTGCGCTTGCTCGATCGATTGTCCGATCTCGGCGCCGGACCTGAGGATCCTCGTGACGAGCGCCTGCGCCATGGGACGCTGATCTTCGCGTCCGTGCTGATCGTGCTGATCTCCCTGATTTGGGTCGTTACCTACTTCGCCTACGGCTACCCCATGTCGGCGGCGATTCCGGCCGTGTATCAGCTGATCACGGTGGTCGGGCTCGTCGTGTTGGCGCGGACTCGGCGGTTTGGAGTGTTTCGGACCACGCAGCTCCTCGCGTTTCTGGTGCTGCCGGCCCTGCTGCAGGCCTCGCTCGGCGGCTTCGTCGCATCGAGCGCGATGATCTTGTGGGCGATCCTGACACCGCTCGCGGCGCTCGCCCTGCAGGGGCTGCGGCGCTCGGTGATCTGGTTTGTGGCGTTCTTCGCCGAGCTCGTGGTGCTCGCGCTGCTCGACCCGCGCCTCTCGCAGGACCCGGCGGCGCTCCCGACGGGCTTTGTGATCACGTTCTTTGTGCTCAACGTTATGGGGCTCACCTTGAGCGCGTATGTGATGCTTGGGTATTTCGTGGAACAGCGTGAGCGGGCTCATCGTGCGCTCGAGGCGGAGCGGGAGCGGTCTGAGCGCCTCCTGCTAAACGTCTTGCCGGGGCCGATCGCCGAGCGCCTGAAGGTCGGGACCGGGGTGATCGCGGATCACTACGACACCGTCAGCGTGCTCTTCGCGGACCTCGTCGGCTTCACCGAGCGGTCGTTGGTCATGGCCGCCGACGAGCTGGTGGCCCTCCTGGACCAGATTTTCTCCGCGTTCGACCGGCTCGCCGATGCGGAGCGCCTGGAGAAGATCAAGACGATCGGCGACGCCTACATGGTGGCGGGCGGGTTGCCAGAGCCACGTCCGGACCACCTCGAGGCGGTTGCCCGCATGGCACTTGCGATGCGGGACGAGATCGCGGCGATCGCCGAGCGGACCGGACGGGACTGGCTCGCCGTCCGGATCGGGATCGACACCGGACCGGTGGTGGCGGGCGTGATCGGCCGGCGCAAATTCATCTACGACCTTTGGGGCGACACCGTGAACACGGCGAGCCGGATGGAGTCCCACGGGCTGCCCGGGGAGATCCAGGTCACCGACCGCGTCGCGGCCGCGCTCGGTCCGGGGTTCGCCGTACGGCCGCGCGGAACGAGCGACCTGAAGGGGAAGGGACCCATGGCGACGTTCCTACTTGACGGCGCCGACTAGCTGACGCCCCGACCACCCTCCCAGTTGCACCGCAGACGGCATCGACCGAAGCCGCGATTTGCTGCATCACCCAACATCTCGGCAATAAAGATCTCAGCCGAGTGTTGTGGTTGTCCTCGAGACGGACCAGCCGCCCTCGCCGGTCAACTGCGGCTGCTGACCCAGTCCGAGCAGCTGCTGCAGGTCAATCAGCGGTATGCGGTCACCAGAGAGGAACAGGCCCGTGACTTCACCCTGGCGTTGCCGGTCCTGCGCACCTGCGTCCGCCTTCTCGGCGAGCAGCTGGTCGCGACAAGTGCGGTCGAGCAGGCCGATGACGTGTTCTTCCGCACCCGCTACGAAGTGACCCCCGTCCAGCTGGCAGGGCTGAGCCGCTGGTCGACATCGTGGGTGAGCGCCGCCACCTGTGGCAGCGCGAGCGCAGGCTCGCCGCGCCGTTGACCCTCCGGCTGCCGGTCCGGTTGATCGGGGACGTGATCGACCGCGCCGTGCAAGAAGGCCGAGCGAAAGGTCGGCGAAGCTGTGATCATCGGCCATCCGGCATCGGCGGTACGGCGTCACCGGACCGGTACGCATCGTGCACCGCCCGCAAGACTTCGGCGAGTTCCGCGACGGCGATGTGCTTGTCGCGAAAGCCACCGCACCGGCGTGGACGCTTATGTTCACACGAGCAGCCGCCATCGTCACCGACGCCGGCACCCTCGCGGCGCAGGCCTCCCTCGTCGCCCGCGAGTACGCCATTCCCGCCGTCGTCGGCACCGGCGACGCCACCGTGCGCCTGCACTCAGGGGCAGCTAGTGACCGTCGACCGCTCCACCGGAACTGTCACTCCTCACGACGAACCCATCGCCGATCAGTGGTGAAGGTCCAGCTGGGTGGTTTTCACCGCGCGGATGATCGCAGCGGGAACGTCGACCGTGGACCCTCGGCTCGCCCTGCCAGTCAGATTGCTAGTCAATCGGTCCAGCACCCGGCGGTCAGCTGGGTACACCCACGGACCTCACTTACGCCTACCGCCGCGTTGTCAGGCGTGCCAGAGATCACTGACACGGAAGAGGTCACTGGTTCAAATCCAGTATCGCCCACCATGAAAGCCCTAGTCAGCGATTCTTTTGCGGCCGTGACCCCGCGTTTGGCGCTTGGATCGGTTGACCTGTCGGCCTAACGCTTGGCGTTGCCATCGAAGAGCTCGTTGATTGCGCGCGCCCCACGTGTAATGACTGGGCGCAGTTCCTTCCGGTATACGCGCTCAGTGACGCTTGTACTTCCATGGCCGACCAAATGTGCGATCTCCTCAATGGTCACCCCAGAGCTTGATAGCAAGGACACCAAACTGGTCACAAACTGCATCGATGCCGGCATTTTCCGCGCCGAAGACCCGACGCACATCAGCGGCGTGCGATGGGCGGCTACCCATGGCGCCGTGAGCCTGGAGCCGGCCAGCTATGAGGGCCACACGCGAGCCCCGGCTGACGGAGCGGCTCGGCGAGCGGGCGCTCGCCACCGGAGCGCGGGTCAGCCTGTCGAGGGTGCCGCCCGTGGCGTACTGAGTGAAGCTGCCGGGATCGGCGCGCGCTCCTGCGGTGGTGAGGACCAACGCGCGTGACTCACGGGCAGTTATGCATAGCGAGTTGCCATTCACCAGTTGGATGGAGGATCGCTTGCGGGGAACGATTGCCGACCCCACTCGTCGACTATTTCGTCGATGTTGGGACTGGCACGTTTTGGCTCGCCGGTGCGTGGCTTGGTGATTCGCTCGTTGGGGGACGTGGCTCGCGACCAAGATCGCGCCCGTTTCTCACCAGCGGTATTACCGCTAACCATCTCGATTTCCGCTAACGCTTCGCCGACGCTGACAGGCTGATTGCCCTGCGGTAGTGCATTCAGCCATCAAAGAAAGGCTAGTCCAGGCCCTGTGTCCTCGAACAGGCCGCACCTGCGGCGCGGACCGGCTCCCCAGCGACCTCGATCGCAGCCAACCGCTGCGGGCACAAACCTCTAGCAGAAGCGACGGCCAAGGTCGATGTGACATGTTTGCCGACATCTGGCAAACATTGGCAGGAAGTCGGATCCGAGCATAGGTGACTTAGTGTCATTCACCTCCGGTGAGGCCCCTTGGTCGCCAGTTGGCTCGTGGATTGTTGGCAGGAACGACTGCCTTCTTCGGTTCGAGGCAATCTGATCGGCGCTGGCGATTCGACATGGCGGTTGTAGACCAGCCCTGCGCGGGCGTAGCGCCGCAGCAGGTACATACCGGCCACCGCGGCCGCGATCCCGACCATTAACAGGACATCGATGACGCCGCGGCGTACGCCAAGCATTACCGCAAGCGCGATAACGGCCGCCGCGGCCAGCCCGAGTTGGAGCTTCCTGGACCGCACTGGCTTCTCCTTTCGCGTCGACTGCCGCAACACGGCCCTCGACTTTGCGTACCCGACGACAGCCGGGCCGGTGGCTATCGACATGTCGGCGGCAAACCAACCCCCGTATCCCGGGGTTTCATCCATGGTGGCCTCACCGACGCCCGAGGCACATATGTGCGGCGCACAGACACAGACGGGTCTAAACTGCCGACGTCCGGCAAAGGTCGCCAGAGACCAGAACGGGGATTGCGGGGACAGCGGATCGGAGGTGAGGTCGCGCGTGGCCGACAGTACCCGGCGACGAGGGGGGCCGCCGCCCTCGACAACGTCTGATGACGACGCTTGGTTGGTTGAGGTCGCCGAAGGCGCTAGCCGGGACGCCGGGGGTGTGCCGGTGGAACTGCTCGGCGAATACCTGCCGTTGCTTGCCGACGCGGCTATCCACGGACGCCGGCCCAAGCGCAGTGAGTTGGACGCGGTAGGTCTACTCGGTCGGCGGGCGGCGGAGCAGGGCATCTCAGCGGGACGGCTGGTGCAGCTGTACTTGTCGACAGCCCGGCGGCTGTGGCAGCAACTGCCGATGGTGGTGCGCTCCCGTGATCGCGAGGCGGTACGCGCAGCGGCAGCTGCGGTCTTCCACGTCGTCGACGACGCCGTCGCGACGCTCGCCGAAGGCTATGCCGTCGCCCGCCGTGATCTGGTCCGCCGCGAGGAGAGTTTGCGTAGGGAACTGATCGACGACTTGTTGCGCGGTGACTCCGATCTGAGGACTTTGGTGGAACGCGCCGAACCGTTCGGGCTCGACCTCGCGCGGGTCCACCAGGTCGCGCTGGCCGCGCCGAACCAACGGCTGCCCGACGCCGACGCGGCGATCAGTGCTCTGGAGGCGGTCATTTTCAACCGGCTCGGCGACCGCGACGTCCTCGTCGCGACCAAGGACGGGCTGCTCGTCGTGCTGGCACCCGCCAACGCCACCGCTGTCGGGCGGACCTCACCGGCGCTGGAAGCCGTCAACGACCTCGGGCAGCTCATGCACCGCGAACTAAGCCGGCTGCCCCGCGGGCGCCCCTGGCGGGTCGCGGTCGGTCGTGCGCACCCTGGACTGTACGGCATCGCTCGCTCCTACGAGGAGGCCCGCGAGGCGCTCACCATGGCCGGGCGGCTGCACGTTGACAAATCAGTCGTCCACGCTCACGAGCTGCTGATCTACCGGGTGCTGCTGCGAGACCAACCCGCCATCGTCGACCTAGTACAGGCTGTGCTTAGCCCCCTCGTGCAGGCCCGCGGCGGCGCCGGACCGTTGCTGGCGACCCTGGATGCCTACTTCAACACCGGTGGAGTGGCAACCGAGTCGGCGAAACGGCTGCACCTGTCGGTACGCACCGTCACCTACCGACTGGACCGGATCAAGGCATTGACCGGCTACGACACGGCCGACCCGGCCCACCGGTTCACCCTGCAGGCGGCGGTTCTCGGCGCCAAGGCCCTGAACTGGCCCGAGCAGCAGCTACCCAGCCTCGGCTAGCCGCAAAGCGTCGTTGATCATGGTTTGAGGCTGCGGCCAACGACAACGATGTCGGAGTTGTGGGCTGGCGATCGGGCAAGATCAGCTGGCCGCGGCGTGAACCCGGGTATCTGTTCCAGGCCCACGGTGTAGTCGCTGACGTAGATCCGAGGAAGTCCGGCACCGGGAAGTCGCAGTGTTGCGACGAACCCGTCCGCCGGAGGGTCGTAGAAGCGCAGCTCGTACGGCCACGGACGCGTACCGGCGTCATCGGGATAGCTCGGCGACGCTGTCGCCGGGGGCTCGCCGTCGGCGGTGATGATCGTGTTCTGGACTGGACGATCGGTGTTCAGGGTGATCACCTGCCCACGCCTGGGGGATGTGACCCGCACCTTAACAAGAGTGGCGTCGCCGTCGCTGCGGGACTCCAGGAAATCGATCCGAGGTGGACTGACGGGCAGCGGCTCGGCAGGGCCCAGCCACCTCGGAGTGTTCCCGTACGGCAAGGGAAACGGCGCTTCGGGATTGCCGTTAGCCTTCGGCACATACGCCGCTATCCACGGAGCTGGTTTTTGATCATCGCTGGCCCACATGGCGGTCCCGCTATCGGCATCCATCAGATACATCATATGCGTCAGCCGCGGATGACTCGGATCGAAACGATCAACCGCAAGACCCATACCGACCAGCGTCACAGTGATGATCAGGGCACCCACAGGTACCAGGAGGCTGGGCCAACGGCTCTGCGTCTTCGCCGAATCGGCCGCGGTTCTGCTGGGAAGGACGAGTTCGATCAGCGGCAGGATCGTTAGGGTAGCGAGAACAAACAGGAACACCACCGCCGCGCCGTTTGCGCTGCCGAGCACACCCAGCAGCCGCCAACCGCCCAGTACCAGCACCAAAAGCGCGGGCACGGCGCCGGCAGTCAGGGCAACCACGCTCCATCCAGGCCATCGCTGGCGGAGCAGCAGTGCGATCAGGGCGCCGCCGCCGGCTCCTATCACCGCCAGCGAACCGTAGTACGACATGGCAGACAGCAGCCAGGCCGTCACCAGCCCCAAAATCGCAGGCCACAACGACGCACCGATTGCCAAGGATGTCGCTCCGATCCAACGACGCAATGTGAGATACCACGCCAGCAAGATCGTGACGGTAAGCGCCGCGAGTGCCCATCGGTACAAATCCGGCCGGTATGGGTCGCCTATAAATAGAGTCGCGTAACCCGGTCGAACCATGATCAGCAGCTGCCACAGGCCGATCGCGGCTAGCGGTGCCACCATGATCGGCAACAGCGCTGCCGCGGCGCCGGCCAGCATCCGGGGAACGGTCGCCTCTCCCCGCTGGCGCGCCAGCACACCCAAAACCACCATGATCGCAATCGCAAGCCCGGCCAGCGGCCACACCAGCCTCATTGGGTACATGATTAGCTGCCCAAAGACGGGGAAGAACACTGCGTCGTCCTGCGAATGCGTGCTCGCAAGATCACGATCGCCGAATCCCCGGGTACGGCCGAGCAGGTTCGAGCCCAAGTGCTGCAGCCCGGCCTTATCAAGGCACTCTGCGGTGTCAACGCTGTTGTGATAGGCCGCGGTGCCATCCATCAACGCGAAGTTGAGCTCGAGATAGCCCGCTTGACGGAACACGGTGAAATCGGTGTTCTGGTTGCCAGCTTGGTAAAGCGCAGCCAATGCGGAATCGCCGATCGGCAACGCTGCCGCGGTCCCAAACTTCTTGATCAACTCCGCATTGTCAGCTGACGTCTCAAACAACACCGATGGGCCCGCATTGCCGGTGGCCTCCCAATTCAGCACGACCCCGCCCTGGCTATTCATCGGTGCTCGGCGACATATGCGGAAGCGCCGAGCAGCCCAGGCTCCTCCCCGTCGGTGAAGATCATGACGATGTCGTTGCGCAACGGTTTGCCGTCGAGCGCACGTGCCGTCTCCATCATTGCCGCAACGGGCGACTTATCATCCGACGCCCCGGGACTGCCGAAGGTGGTGTCGTAGTGGGACACCAAGACGACCTGGCCGGTCGAGTCATATCCAGGCATTGTGGCGACCACGTTCTGTACGCGCCCCGCGACCGTCGTGTTACGGAAGGTTTGCGCACCAACTCCTCGCTGCACCTCGACGTTGAGTCCGCCCGCTGAGAGCGTGCTCACCAGATGGTCGCGAATGGCGTCGCTGCCGACACTGCCGATTGGTGTCGGGCCGCCGCCGGCCATCCGCTGCACGTCGGCGTACGCGCGCTCAGCGCTGAACTCTCCAGCCGGTGCCGATGTCGGCGACGGCGCCTGAGGCCGTTGCAGCACCCCCCCACGCCACCGCCACGAGGGCAGCCAGCGCCAACAATGCCAACAACCGGCCAGTTGTTTCTGGCGACCCACTAATGCGCCTACCCTCATCAGTCGTCAACGGTAGATGGCATCAGCTAACGGCATACTCCCCTGCGTCGAGCTCCTTGAACCCACCAGTTCCGTTTGCCGACAGCCGGCAATCGAGCGCCGTTAAGTTGGCGAGCCTCAGCAGATGATGGCGTTGCGTCGGCCGGGCAGCCTGGGTAATGGCGCTCTCAGGGATGGGTCGAGCGCTTTGCCAGATCGGTCAAGCCAGCTTGAGGGCGACCGTAGGAGTGCCGGAAGAAGCGCCTCCATTCGCCGGGAAAAGGATGATGGTATGAGTACGACAGTGTTGCCACGGCGGCCAGGGAACTGGTCGCGGTTTGAGATCAACCACACAGCTGTTGGACGTCAATGCCGAGCTTGGTGTGGCGACGGTGAAAGTGGACCTCGGTGACGTCACCGACGCGACGACCGAGGTTGTGACGGCGGCCACGCTCGCAGCGAACACACTAATGGGTCAGCTTTTCGCGGAGCGCCTACTGGGATTGGACATCAGGCCCACAAAGCGCAACCTGGACGTAGCGATTTCCGGCCGGACCTCTGTGATTGTCGGCGTCTCGCTCGCCACCGAGCTGCCTCACTTGTTCGCGGCACTGCGGTCGAACCGGGTGGGCAACCTCGCGGTCGATGTTGTCGTGCTTGACGGCAGCTTCGCTGAGGTGGCAAGAGGGCGAATGGAGTGGACCGTCCGTCAGCGGCGGTGCGCGGAATGGCCCATCAATTCACCTTGATGGCACGCGATTCGGTCCCGGGAGTGAAACGGTGATCATGATTTCCAGTTTCCTCCATAGGGTGGCTGTCTCCCACCATTAATTGCCGATGCGCGGCAAGCAAGTAGGGCCGGACGTGTCCGACCTTGCCAATGGAAAGGCAATGCCATTGCGGGGCACAGTGGAGGCATCACTGAATCAGCTGGAGTACCACAGTCAGGACGCTGACCCCCGCTGTTTCCTTGCTCAGCGAGCACTGCCATCCCCAGGCCGCCACCCGGCCCATGAGTCCACGCCTTCAAGAAGAGGACGACCATGCACCAGAAGATTGATCAAGTACCTACCGTTAGCCGCGCACCCGCTATCCGCTCAGAGTTGGTCCAGCAGCTGCGGCTCCGCCTGCAGCAGCTAGAAGTAAGGGTGGCTTGATCATGATCTCGAACTGCATCATCGTAGGCCTGGACGGCTCAGCAGCCTCTCGGGCAGCCCATCGGTGGGCGGCGGAGTATGCATACGCCGTCGGCAAAGATCTATGTGCGGTCCACGTCCTGGACTGGCCGATCGGGCTCAACGCTTCGGCCGTGAAGTCGGGAACCCGGCTACGCGTGCCGAAGCAGGATATCGCGGAGCCGTACTGGCGAGGAATGCATCGCGTCTTCGACGAGGTCGGCCCTCCGCAAGGCTCAATTCTCCAGTTCGCCCAAGGTGACGTGGCTGAGGTGTTGGTGCGCCTCAGCATCGGCGCGGACCTGCTCGTCGTAGGAACCCGTGAACCCATGCGGGGCCGCCCCTACCTAGCCGGATCGGTCAGCCACTACTGCATCAGCCACGCCCGCTCGCCCGTAGTCGCGGTTCCCGAGCAACCATCCAACCGTCAACAGGATCTCCCCGACGAGAGCATCCGCCACCACGACCTCGCCGTCGCGGCGGCGACCTAGGTGCCCCAGCGGCTATCCAGACCACGCGACACTCCACAGCCGTACGCCACCCCATAGATAGAGAATCATGTCAACGCTGAATGACCGCGACCGTAACCTGCTGAATGATCTTGAGCGCCAGCTCCACCAGGAGGACGCCGCCTGGATCCGCGAGTTCAAGGACCCCAAAGCACCACGCCAGGCACGCCACGACCTGCAACTGGCGACAGCCATGGGCCTGCTGGTGCTTTTGGCCGCCCTCTGTCTCTTGCTGGGCATCCCCGTCGGTGCGGTGATCTTCGGCAGCGCCGTCATAGTTCTCGCGTACATCCGCTACCGCCGATAGCCCTGCCCAGGCCGGCCACTCGTGGTCGACCGACATCGGCAGCAGCTGCCCAACCAATCCAGCTCGGCCCAGCACCGCCGTCACAACGGCACCACGCTAATCCGGGCAACATCCACAGCAATTCATAAAGAGGAACGATGAACAAGCTCTACTACGACGTCCCGACCCACCTAGCTGGTCGAGACTGCCCGCTGACGGACTTCGGCGAGTCGCCGACGGACATCGCACTGGATCAGGCCAGTCAGCACATGCCCACTTCCGCATCGACCCGGCTGTCTTTTGCTGACTCCACCGGCGGACGGGAGAAAGCTGGGTCAGCGGCTGGAGTGGTCGTTACTCGCCTCCTGGCTGTGCTTGTCGCGGCCATGGTCCTCACCTCAATCCTCGGCTTCACACTCTTCGACCGCCAGGGAGGTAACTCAGCAACAGCACTCGCAAGCCTGGCAATCGGCGGCTCCGGGGCCGTACTAGGCCTGATTCTCGGTTTCCGCGAGGCCCACCAAGCGGCTAGAGACGAATCAGGCTCCTTTAGAAAGGCATCAAAATGACCTCACACACGCTGCCCACGACAGCTCCACCCCGCACTCACAGCCTGCGCGACCCCGCCTATCTGGCGTTTGCGCTGCTGCGCACCGCGTTCACGGTCGCTCCGATCGTGTTCGGGCTGGACAAGTTCTTCAACTTGTTGACTGATTGGCAGGGCTACCTCGCGCCGCTGGTCGACCGTTTGGTGCCCGGCACCGGGCATCAGGCGATGCTGGTGGTAGGTGTGGTTGAGATCTTGGCCGGTGTGCTGGTCGCTGTGCGGCCGCACCTTGGGGCCTATGTGGTGGCCGCCTGGCTCGCCGGGATCATCGTGAACCTGCTGCTCATCCCCGGCTTTTATGACGTCGCGCTGCGCGACTTCGGCCTCTTGCTGGCCGCACTGGCCTTGGCTCGCCTAGCACGCGCCTTCCGCCCCGGCGCCCTGGGTGCCGCAAAAGCGTCGGCATCGTGACCGCAGCACCGCTACCGGTCCACCGTTTCAACGGTGACGGCCAAGCTCAGGCTGTGCCACGGCCGGCACTACGAGTGGTCAAGCCGCCAAGCGAAGTTGATCTGGTCGCTGCGGAGCAGGCTGCAGCCGCGTTCCTGGTCGCGCTCGGTGTCGACCTCGACGCCGAAAGCCTGGCAGCTACGCCGGCTCGGATGGCCCGCGCCTACGCCGAGATGTTCACCCCACGCTCGTTCGACCTGACCACGTTCGGCAACGACGCAGCATATGACGAGCTGATCACGCCCGCTCCATCCCGGTGCACTCGGTGTGTGAGCATCACCTGCTGCCGTTCCTCGGAGTGGCTCATGTCGCCTACCTACCCGGGGAGCGGATTCTGGGCCTGTCCAAGCTGGCACGTGTGGTAGAGCTGTTCGCACGCCGTCCGCAGGTGCAAGAACGGCTCACGCAACAAGTCGCCGACTGGCTCCAAGAGCACGTAGCGCCGCGCGGTGTGGGGGTCGTGGTGGAAGCCGAACATCTCTGCATGACCATGCGTGGAGTCGCAGCGTCCAGGACCACTACTGTCACCTCCGCACTGCACGGCCAGCTTCGCAGCGACGCCGCCTCCCGAGCCGAGTTCTTCAGCCTGATCAGCGCCAACCAACAAAAGGAAGTGCACAATGCCTGACTTGCTCAAAGACCTGACTGCCGCAGGGGGGGTTGAGGATCCCCCGGTTCATCGGAGGCTCGATTCGTGGTTTCCAACTTTGACGGGGGTGTCGAGGTTGGTGATGTCAGCGTAGAACGCTGCTTCGTATTCGTCTGGGCTGCGCATGCCCAACGCGGCGATGATCCGTTCCGGGTTGTACCAGCCTTCGATCCAGGCGAAGATCGCCAGTTCGGCGTCGTGCCGGCTGGTCCAGCTGTGCCGGTAGATCAGCTCGATTTTCAGGCTGCCGAAGAATGATTCGGCCATGGCGTTGTCGTATGAATCGCCGACCGATCCGGTGGAGGGGGCGACGCCGGCGTCGGCGAGGCGTTGGGTGAACCGCAGCGAGGTGTATTGGGAACCCTTATCGCTGTGATGGATCAGCCGATCCCGGACGATGTTGCGGCGCCACAATCCCATCTCGAATGCGGTCAAGACCAAGTCGGTGGTCATCCGATCTGCCATCTGCCAGCCCACCACTTTGCGGGAGAACACATCTAGCACCACAGCCAGATACAAGATCCCCTGCAGGGTCTTGATATAGGTAAGGTCCGCGACCCACAGCGTGTTCGGCTCGGCGACAGTGAAGTTACGGTCGACCAGATCCGGTGCGGCGCTGGCTTTCTTGTCTTGCCGGGTGGTTTTCCAATGTTTGTGCAGGTGAGCGCCCTGAATTCCGAGTTGTCGCATCAGCCGCTCCACCCGTTTGCGGCCCACCCGGAAGCCTTCCCGGGCCAGCATGGCGTGGATGCGTGGTGCGCCGTATGTGCGGCGCGACCGCTCCCAGATCGCCTCGATCCGCTCTACCACGCCGGCATCAGCCACAGCCCGAGCCGACGGCTCCCGGCTGGCACGGTCGTAGAAGGTGGACACCGGTTCGCCGATCGCGGCGAGCAGCGGCGCAACCCCGAAGGTGTGACGATGCGCTTCCACAAACGTCACGACCTGCGCCGGGTCGGGTCGGCCTCCTGGGCGAAAAACGCGCTCGCCAACCGCAAAATCTCGTTGGTGCGCTTCAGCTCCGCATTCTCTTTACGGAGCCGTTTCAGCTCCTCGGTCTCCTTGCTGGTCAACCGGTCATCCCGCTCGCCTCGGTCGGCCTCGTCTTGGCGGACCCATTTGCGGAACGTCTCGGTGCCAATCCCCAACTCCCGGGCCACATCGGCGATCGTGCGGTCTTCTGAGGACCGGTACAAATCGATTGCTCG